>Ga0316624_10000258_pt1 | contig 16878 bp, 17 predicted proteins | sample OWC_Aug_N3_C1_D5_FD_207657 | JGI IMG/M metagenome (GOLD analysis project Ga0316624, IMG submission 207657) | Wetland soil microbial communities from Old Woman Creek delta, Ohio, United States - OWC_Aug_N3_C1_D5_A | ecosystem: Environmental > Terrestrial > Soil > Wetlands | place: USA: Ohio... | reverse complement strand
AACCTACTCCCTCACCGTGAGCGACCAGTGCCTTTACATCCTTTGGCAGACAACTCCCCCCGAATCCACAACCTGCTTCAAGGAAAGAAGAAATGGGGGCTTGAATCCGCTTGCCATCCCCTGTCTTAGGAGACAAATAATTGGAGAGATGGACCCCTCTCATCACATCCACGATATCGACTCCACCCAAGGCTGAGCACAGATTGGCGATCTCGTTAGCAAAAGAAATTTGGGTTGCCAGCATCGCATTAGAAGCATATTTGATCATCTCCGCAGTCCTTGCGTTGGTCCTCAGCTTTGGGGTATCCTCAAAGGCAGCGTACAATTCACCGAGCATCTGCATGGCCCTCTCGTCATTAGCCCCGAGGACGATGCGATCTGGATGCATGAAATCTGTGATTGCCTGCCCCTCCGTGAGGAACTCGGGATTCATGCCCACACCGAAGTCTCTGCCAGCCTTTTTTCCAGAATTTATCTCAAGAAGGGGCAAGACAACTTCATCGGTAGTACCAGGTACCACGGTGCTCTTCACAACCACCACATGATAGCCGTGCTTATCCTTAAGCGCGATTCCTATCTGACGGGAAACCTCCTTCACGTAAGTCAAATCAATTTCTTTTCGCTCAAAAGGCGTGCCGACGGCCACTAACGTAATTTCTGAATCCAAAACAGATCGGTGAAGGTCAGTCGTGGCTAGAAGATTCTTCTTTATCGTTCTCTGTAAGAGATCTTCGAGCCCTTTCTCATAAATGGGCGGAATTCCATTGTTTATTTTGTCCACTTTTTGACTGTCGATGTCAACGCACAGGATGTCATGCCCCTTGTCGGCCAAGCACGCTCCCGTGACGAGTCCCACATATCCTGTGCCTATGATGGAAACCCTCATCAGGCCGCCTCCGCTTCCTGATTGTCATGGTACCAAATGAGCGAACGTTCCAGTCCTTCATCCAGTGTAATGCTAGGGTTATAGCCTAGCTCAGTTCTTGCCTTGGTTATTTGCGGGCAACGGCGGTTCGGGTTATCAACCAGGTAGTCCTTGTCACGGCTCTCTTTCAGGACGACTTTTCCCCTGTAACCAAGGAGGTCCTTGCCGATCTGGACTATTTTCTTTGCCATATCAGCTATAGAGATTTCTGGTTCTTCTACGCCGATATTGTAGGCTTCTCCGCTGCGGCCTTTTACGAGGATCTTGTAGTAACCGACGATTGCATCCGCAACATAACAGAATGTTCTTTTAGGGGAGCCATCAGAGAGGATGGCTATATCTCTTCCTGACAAAATGTCCTTGGCGAAATCGGGGATGACACGCCCGTCGGTAATCTTTAAACCGGGCCCGTAATTGTTGAAAGGGCGGGCCACCTTAATCGGAAGATTATATTGGCGGGCAAAATTCACGCAGAGAGTTTCCCCGTAACGTTTTGATTCGTCGTAACAGGCACGTGGACCCGTACAGGAAACATTACCACGATAGGTTTCGGGAGTGGGGATATTCTCAGGAGTGGGATCGCCATAAATCTCACTGCTTGAATAGTACAAAACGCCCAACACGGGATTTCCTTTTCCGCCCTGTCTGCGGCAGTATTCCAAGAGAGCCCGCAGGCCGTTGATGTTGGCGTCCATCGTCTCAATGGGGTACTTCCTATAGTAAATGGGAGAGGCGATACCCGCTGCGTGAACAATGTATTGGAAATCGCCCATACCTTCCGGGAGAGGCTTGATCATATCATGGTTTACCAAGGTCAGGTTCTCATCACCTCGAAGTTTCGTTAGCCACGATGGAATACCACGAATGTAGTTATCATAAACTGTAACTTTAATGGGTTGAGTTTTATCTGGCTTTCTGTTCCAAAAAAGAACTGACTGGACGAGGTAATAGCCGAGAAAACCTGCGCCGCCTGTGATGAGGAGATTCTTTCCCGACATCCGGGTAAACTCCTCTTTTAAACTATTCGTGATATATTCTAAGTCCTTTTCAATAACTTCTTTAGAATTTAATTCCATTTACTTTACTCCTCGTTTGCTAACTCAAAGATCAAGAATAACTTATTACCTCCGGGATCGGCACTGCAAATTTTCGACCCCAGTAACGAATATACGCTAATTGTCCCATAATCTCATAGCCGCTTGCGGTGCACCAGGAAAGGGGAACACCGTATTGAATTACTGCGGTATCCGAACGGAGAAATCTTTGATTTTTTCGGTGACATACAGGATTTGCTGTTCCGTTAGCTGGGGAAACATCGGTAAAGATAGTATTTCTCTGGCGACTTTTTCTGTTATAGGAAAATCCCCCTCGTTAAATCCATTATTCGAATAGGCAGCCTGCAAATGAAGCGGAATGGGGTAGTGAAGCCCCGTATTAATTCCATTTTCTGAAAGGTATCGTTGGAGGTCATCTCTCCTTTTGGTGCGAATAATATAGAGGTGGTAAACAGCCTTTGACCACTCAGGCTCATAGGGAGTGATGATAGTGTTAAGTGTTGAGTGTCGAGTTCTAAGTGCTGCGGTGCTGCGGTACTGCGGTGCTGGATTGTTTAAGTGTTGGGTGTAAAGAGAGGCATTCTGGCGACGTTTCTCGTTCCATTCAAAAAGATGTTTGAGTTTAACCCTTAGGATCCCCGTCTGAATGGCATCCAGGCGACCATTGTACCCCTCAAACTCATGGTAATATTTTTTTGCCTGGCCATGATCGCGGAGCATTCGGATTTTGTGAGCGATCTGTTCGTCATTTGTTGTAACCGCTCCGCCTTCGCCACAGGCTCCGAGATTCTTCCCGGGATAAAAGCTGAAAGCAGCAGCCAGTCCCATAGAACCTGCTTTTCTCCATTTCTTGCTCTTCTCAGAAAAATAGAGTGCCCCATGGGCTTGGCAGGCATCTTCAATTACGATTAAACCATAGCGGTCAGCGACTTCTAAAATGGAATCCATATCGGCGGGTTGGCCGTAGAGGTGGACAGGCAAAATGGCCCTAGGCCGTTTTGCGGTGGTGCGGTGCTGCTGTGCTGCTGTGCCTTTGGAAAAGCGTTTTTTGAGGTAATCTTCAAGTTTGTTAGGATTCATGTTGTAGGTTCGTTCATCAATATCAACAAATGCGGGGGTAGCGCCGGTTTGGGAAATGGCTTCTGTCGTGGCAATAAAGGTGTTGGGGACTGTAATTACCTCGTCACCAGAACCAATGCCAGCAGCGATTAACGCAAACCGAATGGCATCTGTGCCACTATTGACGGCAACGCAATGTTTGGTTTCACAGAATTGAGCAAACTCCTCTTCAAACCCTTGAACCTGAGAGCCACCGACAAAGGAAGCGTTGCGGAGGCATTTTCGAAAAACATCTACCAACTCTTCTTCGAGTTCCAGATGGGGTGTTTTTAAATCGAGAAATGGTATTTCCATAATTGACCCGGCTAATTCGTTAGAGGTTTGAGGATCGCTTCGCTTAAGGTTTGAGGCAAAAATTAATAATGCCAGGTTGAAGGAACGCTTCGCTAGAGGTTATAGGCAAAATCAATTTTGAATTGGCTTCTTTTTACCTTGAAGAGAGTTGATTAAACCATTTAGTTTACGATCGATCTGCTCACACCAGTTCCTTATTTCTTTAGCTTCTTCGTCTGAAAATATACTTCTCCTTTGAAAAATTTCATTCAAAGTCACAACTTCGTACACTGATCCTTGGGCAATATGAAGAAATTGGATGAATTCTTTCTTATATTGCCTTTCTTTCCCTCGGCTATGTTCTGTGGAACAGATACTGCAGCAGCTTCCATCTGGCCAATTAGTCGAATATGTTTATTTTGAGGGAGTTTCTCAAGCTGATCCAGAACATATTCAGCTAAATCAACGGCCATTTTCCAAACGTCGAGTTTCTCAAAAGGAAATAGATAATCTGGCATAAATTTAATTTTTGTTTGAGGTTTGGTGATTGCTACGCTTGAGGATTAAGGCGATATCTCATGCTGCCACAGGTTGAAGGAGCGCTTCGCTTAAGGTTTGAGGCAAAAATCAATCTTGAATTAAAGTCTTTTTATCTTGAACAGAAATCCAACTTCCAACCTCACACGGGTTTGTTTCCCTTTAACCTTCAACCTTTAACCCTTAACCTCCAACCTTAATCCTTGAACCTTTCACCTCTAACCTCTAACCTATTGCGGCTTTGCTTATTTCTTGCCTCCAGCCGCCAACCCCAGACCTCTAGGCTGGCCCTTTTTTGGCAGAAATTCATACAACACATTTTGTTCGGCGATATCGGTTTGAGATAAAAAATCGATCGGACGGAAGAGGCGGGCTGGGTTTCCTGCAACAATCATGTTGGGTGGAACATCTTTGGTGACGACGCTCCCAGCGCCAATGATTGCATTTTCACCTATGGTCACATTACTGAGAATCGTTGAGTTTGACCCAATCGATGCCCCTTTCTTAACGAGTATGGGCTCCACTTTCCAATCTTCCTCGCATTGAAGCTCTCCGTTGAAGTTGGTCGCCCGTGGATAAGTATCGTTGATGAATACGACACTGTGGCCAATAAAGACGTTGTCCTCAATGGTAACACCCTCGCAGATGAAGGTATGGCTTGAGATCTTGCAGCGCTTGCCGATACGGGCGTTCTTTTGAATCTCCACAAAGACTCCGATCTTGGTGTCGTCACCAATCTCGCAACCATAAAGGTTAACGAAATTGTGGATCTTGACATTTTCACCAAGTTTGACATCCGGTGCGATCGATTGGAACTTCATTCAGCTCTCCCATAAAAATAAAATATATTTGTTGGAGGCTTGAGGGGCGCTATGCTTGAGGGAAGAGGCAGACACGCTTTTCTCATTTCGCCTTTAACCTCCAACCTTAGTCCTTGAGCCGTTCACCTCTAACCTTTATCGCCATCCATTGGCCACGACAAAGCCGTTTCCATTATTCCGAAATCTTTTGGCCAACATTTTTAGACCCTGAATGGGAACCGCTCTCCCTTTCTCCTGCAAAGACTTGTTTGCAGCTTCCAAAATGGAGACCACTCGTAACCCGCTATAACCATCACTCAGGGGGCACATTCCTTTCTGAATACATGTGATGAAGTGTTCGCATTCCTTCTTCAGGGGTTCATAGTCTTCAATTCTTGGGCTGTGAATGTCGCCGTATCGATAAGAAAACTGGAATTCTGCATAGGTATCGTAGTAAGGCGGGACTTCCACTCCTTTGTCGTAGATTTTAATCTTCTCCTGGGGCTCGATATCGTCATAAACCAACATTCTCTTCGTCCCCACAATCGTGGTCCGTCGAATCTTATTCGGGTCAAGCCAACTATTATGAACGAAGGCAACTACGCCGTTTCTAAAATTGAGTGTGGTGGTAGCAACGTCTTCAATGCCAGGCTTGAAGTGGGCCTTCCCTTGACTATTGACCGATACAGGGGTTTCCCCAAGAATGTATATAATGATTGAGATATCATGAGGAGCGAGGTCCCAGACTACATTAATATCGGGTTGAAAGAGTCCCAGGTTTACGCGAACGCAGCTAATATAAAGGACTTTTCCGAGAGAGCCCCCCTCGACAATATCTTTCACCTTGTTGACTGCTGCTGTATATTCAAACGTATGCCCCACCATCAGTACCTTTTGCTTCTCTTCAGCCAGTTTCACCAATTCCAGCGCCGTGTCATAAGAATGGGTCAGAGGTTTCTCGATAAAGACGTGTTTCCCTTTTTCAAGAAACTCTTTTGCAATTGGGTGGTGAGTTTTGACCGGAGTGGCAATGACTACCCCATCCATATCCGGCACCTGGAGAAGTTCTTTATAGTCCGAGAGCACTTTGACTGATGGGTAAAGGTTCTTCATTCGAATTAGTCTTTTTTGATCCACGTCACAACAGATCAACTCTTGAACCCTGTTAGACTGAACAAAATTTCTAACGAGATTTGGACCCCAATAGCCACATCCAATGACCGCGATCTTCATAAATCCCTCCCATTGTTAAAGCACGCAGAGCGCATAGAGCATAGCGCGGAGCGGAAACCCGATGACGAAAAATAGCCGAACATAGTTAAAATTCTTTCCCCAGCGCTTACCCCGTTGGAAAACCCTGCATTTTTCCCGGGCCTGCCTTTCCAAACGGGGCTCACCAGGCGCCTTTTAAGCTAAAAACGGTTTTCACCGTTTTGAGTATTATTTTCAAGTCGACCAAGGTAGTCCAGTTTTGGACGTAACGCAGGTCAAGCCGAACCATCTCGTCAAAGGATGTCCTGCTTCTCCCACTCACCTGCCAGAGCCCTGTGACACCGGGTTTTACGTCCAAAATCCTTCTAAGATGCCAGGGTTCATATTTTTCGACTTCATAGGTCAGGGGTGGTCGTGGTCCTACCAGACTCATTTCTCCTTTCAATACGTTGAAGAATTGAGGAAGCTCGTCAATGCTTGTTCGACGGATAATTCTCCCGACCCGGGTAACCCGGGAGTCAGATACCATCTTAAAAAGTGGGACCACCTTGTTTCCCTGATTGATGTTCGCCAGGTTCCCTTTAATTAAATTTGTGACATATTCACGGTGTATTTGATCGTCGGTATTACAGTACATCGATCGAAACTTGTAAAATTGGAAGCGAGCCCCCTTCTTGCCAAAGCGGGTTTGTTTGAAAATAATTGGGCCTGGAGATGTCATCTTTATGGTTATGGCTGTAGCCAGCATGATTGGAGAGAAAAGTATCAGTCCTAGGAGTGCCCCCAGTATATCGATTACCCTCTTTAATGCTATTTGAAAACGATGAGACTCCACAGGTTCGTCAAGATCGAGAGGGAAAAAGTCCGGGGGACCCGCTTCTTCGGATAGAAGTTTCAGAAAAACGTGGTCTGGGTAGGTCCCTGCCTTGACCGAATAATTGAAATCTCCGTTTGATTCCGAAATCTTTTCGACACAACGTTTTACTCCATTTTCATCTGTGTCCGGAAGGAGGAGACCGATTACGTCACGATCAACTGATCCTTTTATGTCGCTTTCCCTCGTATGCTTATGAAGCAATGCAATAAATTCCTGAATTGTGTGTCTGCTCTTTTCTTCTTTCCGCTGAAGATAGAAGAGCACCAGGGATAGGCATGCCTTGGAGCGATCCACCCGTCGTTTCTCAATCCTCAGACGGTTGAGAAACTCAGATTTAAGAAGAAGATTATGCATAAAAAGTGTTAAGCGTTACTTGGGTTGCTTGGGTTATTGGGTTACTTGAGTTAAACCCAACGAACCTAATGAACCCATCAAACCCAATAACCCAGATAGGCTACCGCCCGTTCGAATTTTGCCAAATTCTATCTGTGAAGTCTCGATATTGAATTCTTGGGCACACAATATTAGTAAAAAATTAAATGCTACAGTTTATTGCGTTCATTGGGCTATTGGGTTTGTTGAATTACAACCCAATAAACTGAACAAACTCAATAAACCCAAGGTCACGCGACTTTTTCAATCATAGACCAATGGATCTCGACTGCGGGTTGGTATCCAATGAATCTCAATAAAATTCTCACCCGCTCACTATCAGAAAGCCATCTTTCAAAAACCCCTAAAAGATCCTTCAAAGGGCCTGTTTTAATACGAACCACGTCATTGGGTTCAAAATGATGTTTCACTCTTACAATACCCTGGGTGTCTGTTCTTCCTTTTATTATTTCTATAATTTCTTCAGAAATTGGCGTGGGATAGCTACCAAATCCCAAAATCTTTTTTACCCCTCTTGCCCATCTGACCAGAGGATAGTTCTGTCCAAGATCGAATTTGCCAAATATATATCCAGGGAAAAGCGGCTTTAGTTCTTTGTTCATTTTTCCATTTCTTAACGCAAAAGTTTCCATAAGGGGATTAAACATTTCCACCCCCCTTGTTGAGAGATAGGATTCTGCTTCTTCCTCCTTTTTGGGTTTTGTTTGAATGACATACCACAAGTCCATATTAAGAACCTCAAGTGAATAGGCTGTAGAGTGATTGATATCTATTCATCGCGATCCACTTTGATCCAAGAGGGGGTTCGTGGCTTTCGCTTCTTTTTCTTATCATAGCTGTAATAGTGATAGTGTTTCGAATAGTAATAACTCGACGGACTCATATCGATTTGGTTAAGAACAATCCCGATGATCTTCTGACGATCAATCGATTTGACTGCTCTTCGGACGAATTCCTTGGGGACTCGACCTCCCATCACTACAAGGATGATCCCGTCCACTAAGTTGGAGAGCGAAGTTGGCTCTGAAGTGGAGATAATGGGCGGCGAGTCGATTATCACATAGGGATCGTCCCTAAGTTCACGCAGGGACTCGAAGAGTTCCGACATCTTACTCGATCCAATCAATTCCGCGGATTTTCTGGTGGAAGACCCTGCGGGGATGATTTGGAGATTTTCTTCCCCAGAATTCAATAGGATTTCAAATAACGGCGTCTGGTTCGATAGATAATCTGAGAGCCCCTTCGGATTTGGGTATTTTTCAAGATGGATGCTCGGCTTACGAAGGTCCCCATCAATCAATATGGCCTTTTTATCAATTTCTCGAGAGATGGCTAACGCTAAGTTAACGGCAACCATCGTCTTTCCCTCCTGCGGTTCAGTACTGGTCACTAGTATGAAGTGAGGGGGGGTAGGTAAACGATGAAAAATTTGGGTCTTTAGCTTCCGAAATTCTTCTGCAGCGATAGTTTCGGGGGGAGCAACTAAAACGGGAGCCTCCTCTTCCGGAGGGAGCCCCAATCCTTCAGTCTCCTTCTCAGGAAATTTTAAGATTGGTTCTTCCCTACTTAAAAGGATTTTCTCTTCAAGTATTTTAAGAGAAGGTTCTTCCTTCGCCTTCTTGTTCCTCTCTTTTTCTATCCTTTCAATGGCGCGAAAAACTCGACTCATCTTTTTTCCTTCCTAAGCGTAGGGTTAAGCCGCCTTTTTCTCTTTTTTTAGATTTGGAATGGTGGCCAAAACTGGAATCCCCAAATCCTCTTCCAAATCCGATACCGTACGAAAAGACTGGTCTAAAGATTCTCGAAACAAGGTCAGCCCAAATCCCAACGCAATTCCCAATAAGCCTCCTGCGAGCAAAATCTTGTTCCGATTAGGTTTGATCGGCTTTTCAGGAAGCACGGCTGGGTCCAAAATTTTAAACTGTTCGCCCTCTTGTTTCCGTTCGAGATTCTCTGCCATCTGGGCTTGAAGATTCTTATCTAAAAGGGACTGATATTTAGTCTTCAATAGATCGTAATCTCTGGTGAGAAGCACTAGCTCCTGCTCCCTTTTAGGAGTATCCTCAATCCTACTCTGATAGAGGTTCATCTGCTCCTTCAAGCCTTTCTCTTCTTCCGCCAATCGCTTTGCTTCAAGCAGAGCACTGTTATATTGCTCTGTCAGTTGCCTGTAGAACCTTTCCGTATCAGAGTCCAGCCTGGAAGGAGGCAAATTTTTTGTGGCGATCCCTTCTCCGTCCGGACGGCCCCTTTCCCAGCCCTCCACTTGAGATTCGAGCGCAGCGATCTTCTTCTTTAGGTCGATCACATCTGGGTGAGTGTCTTTCATTTTGGTCTGAATGCTGGCCAGCTCCCGTTTAAGAGCGTTCAATTGGGTCACTGGATCACGGATCAGCGGAATATTCAATGGCCCTTGGTTAGGGAGAGAGTCTCCTCTAAGTTCCAGTTTCTTCAGCTGCTCCAGTTGACCCTGGAAAATAACCGTTCTGTCTTCGGCCGCCCTTATTTTTTCGCTTATCGTTCGCCGTTGTTGCTGCAATTGCTCGAGGATTCTCAGATTCGCATCCAATTGTTGAGGAAGTTGGCCCATATTTCTTTCCCTATAAACTCGAATCTCCTGTTCTTTACGTTTTAATCGATCCTCCATCGTCAAAAGTTCTTTGTTGATAAACCGAGAAGTCCCGCCGGCCTGCAATTCTCTCACCTTTAAATTCTCTTCGATGACCAGGGAGGCGAGTTTGTTTGTTACCACCATCACCGTCTTTGGCTCTTCTCCCTCGAAGGAGATGGTAAAGGAATTCCGTGTTTGTTCCTTTCTTTCTTCCTGTACTTTCACCTCGATCGCTTTTCTCATCGTTTCGACTCTTGCCTCCATAGAGACCTCTTTTCGAAGGTCCGAATAAAGGTTGAATTCCCGGATGACCTTTTCCAATCGAGTACGGCTCATGATTTCCTGGCCGATCGTGCTTAGCCGGTTGATCGCGGTGTCGGTGATAGAGGATTGGACATAATTCTCCGGGACACTTTGAGGCTGAACGAGGATCAACGTGGTAGCTCTGTAAACCTTCGGAATATATTTATAGACGCCGAAAGAGATCGGAATGGAAACGACGAGTGGAACGATGATATACCATTTTCGGCGAAGGCCAATTTCCAAGCAATCATGGATAGTTAAAGGTTTTTGTAGATTTTTCGTCTCAGGATTGTCCATCTATCGGTTACCTCCGATTAACAGGTTGCTTGATCTTTCACCCACTAAAAGACCAATTACGGGACGATAATGGTGTCTCCAGGCCTCAAAACAAGGTTTGAACCTGGTTTCCCTTTCATCGCTTTCTTATAATTAACAGTGATTCTGCTTTCCTTACCATTCTCCTTCCGAACGACCAAAATCTTTGATTGCTTAGCCCAATCCGTGAATCCGCCCGCCATGGGAATAATCTGCAAGATGTTCGTCTCGCTTCGAAGCTTGAAAACGCCCGGTAGTTTGACTTGTCCGGAGACGTATACTTTGAAACTGTTGGCCTCCATCACGGTGACAGAAACAGTTGGGTTTTCATAGAATCTTTTTAATCCCTCGGTTATGAGCACTTCCAGCTGAAGAGGGGTCAGCCCAGCCGCTTTGATTTCATGAATGAGGGGAAGAGAAATATTTCCATCCATCCTGACAGGAAGGGTTCTTGATAATGCCTCTTCTTTCCACACATGAATGTTGAGAACATCTTCAGGGCCAATCACATAATGGTCACGGTCTGCAACACCTTCCGCCAGTAATTCCTCTTTCGAAATCACCTGTGTGTCAGCTTGAGGATAAGCCATTAAGGTAGATATAAAGAAGACCAATGACCCTATAATCCCAGCGTAAACCAGTCTTTTCATCTGTTCCCTCCATAGTGCCTAACAGGGTTTGAGGTGACCGGTGCTGCTCCAGTTTTAGTGATTACGCGCCTGATTAGGCTACTCCTTACTTATCCCGATCGGGTGGTATCGGTTCTTTCACGTTTGCCCCAATGAACTCAGTTGTGAGGCACCTCCTTCAATCACTTGCACCAGGTCGTCCGCCGTCAGCAGACGGGATTGCTCACCAAACAACACCAGCATTTTATTGTTTTTCACGTCGACTCCAATCAACATGATCGTCGGATGATTGCGCAGCAGAGGGACGGCAAAATGAGGCTCAGCCGCGGCTAAATCAAATAGGATCACATCGGGAGTGGGGGCTTCCAGTTTGTCGATGATATCGGGAAGCGATCCCTGGATCTGTTGCACCTGGAATTCCGGCATTTCCTGCAAGCTTGCGCCGATGATCGACATTACCAGGTTACTGCCGTAGAGCGCGACCATTCGCTTTTTTCCCACTGGCTGATCCTTCCGGTATCGATTGAACGTGAACGATGTTCAGTGATCGACTTTATCAGGGACTTTTCGTCACCACAATGTCCCTGAGGTATAGTTTTAGTAGAGTGGAGGGGATAAGAAAGTATAGTCCCGGGCTATCCGGTAATTGTACTTTTGGCTGTACCTGCTGTAATAGATGGGACTAAATAATGGCGAGGAATAACGAAGACAAATGGCAATGTGCTGTTTTCATGATGATGATCTGGTTTCCCGGTCTTCTACTTCCTTCCAAGCTTCATGCGCCTGGCGTACTCGACCACCTGCCGGCGATTTTCCAGCTGAAGCCGCTCGATGATCTCACCCATATGGTACTTGATGGTCTGCTCGGTCAAGAACAATTTTGCCCCCACCTCTTTATAGGTCAGCCCCTGAGCAATCAGGGTCAGGACCTCCATCTGGCGTGGCGTTAGAGTCTTTTCTTTCTTCACCGCCTGTTCGAGTGATCCACTCACGCCCCCTTGCCGGGCAAATTCTTTCAGAACGCGGCTGGCAAGACCCGGAGAGAGAGGCACCTCCCCCTGCGCCAATCCAAAGAGTAGATCAAAGAACTTTTTGGTTTCCTCGGTCTTGAGCAGGTAGCCGCATGCCCCACTCTTAATCGCCTCGAATAGATCCTCATCATCTTCCGATATGGTGAGTATCACAATCTTGACGTTGGGCTGTTCTGTCTTGATCAGGCGGGTGGCCGCCAAGCCATTGAGCCGCGGCATCTGAATATCCATGAGGATCAGCTCCGGCTTCAAGACCCGTGCCTTCTCCATTGCGTCGAGCCCGTCGCAAGCCGTCCCGACCACTTCGATGCCACGATTGGTCAGCAGGTTCTTGAGTCCATCCAAGAACAGAGGGTGGTCATCCACTAAAAGTACTCTCATCTCGCTTCCTTTTGCCAAGGCACCTGAATGATAACTTGGGTTCCTTTACCGGGCATGGAGTTTACCTCCAAGCGGGCTCCCACCATATCGGCCCGGCCCCGCATCGACCGCAACCCGAAACCCTGGTTTTCTCTGATCTCTCCGGGATCAAAGCCTCGGCCGTCGTCTTCAATCGTGATTTGCATCTTACCGTCAAAGAGGGCAAAAATGACGCGTGCCGAGCAGGCCCCTGCATGTCTCCTTACATTTGTCAACGCCTCCTGGATGATCGGCTGTAATTGAACCTCGACGGTGGAATCAATTCGCTTCCCCTCCAATTCAGGAGGAGCAACTAACTCGGTATGGATTCCGTATTTGTGGCTGTATTGGTTGAGGTACTGGTGAAGCCCCGTGAGAAGGCCCTGCTCTTCGGAAGAATGGATCTTGATCCCGAGGAGGTACTCCCGGACAGATTCCTTGATCTCTTGGGTCACCTCGGCCAAGCGGTACAGGCGTAACTCCGCCGATTCCGTATCCCCGCGGGCAAGAAGTTCACTGGCTGATTTGACCTGAAGATGCGCCGCGGCAAGCATTTGGCCGATGCCGTCATGCAGCTCACGCGCCAGTTGCTCGCGCTCCCTCAGCATAGCCAGTGTCCGCTGGTGATCGAGGAGTCGCCCCTGAGCCCGTTTCTGTTCTGTAATGTCGTGGAACGAAATGACACGTCCAAGTTGGAAATCACGCCGGTCCGAGATAAGCGAAATGGAAACTTGATACCAGCGGGCATGGGTATTCCCGAGCAGAACTTCACATTGCGTCTCACCGGTATCGCGGACAAGCTTTAACAGATTGGGATAAGAAGGTAAGACCTCGGCAACCTCCTTGCCAATAACCTTTGGTCTGACAATGCCGAGGAGTTCTTGTGCCGCTTCGTTCACGTCGGTGATGCGGTTTGCAGTATCCAGCACCATTATCCCGTCGGTCATCGCTTCGATGACCGTATCACGTGCGACCGACACCACTTTGAACATGCGGAAGCGAAAAACGGCCAAAGCAAAAGGTAGCATGGCGAAATTAAGGGCAACAACCATCGGATCCATTGGCGCGATTGGATTCCAGCTCGCGAAACGAAAAAGAGAGGCACATCGTGTGGTGAATGCGGCGATGATGAGCCCGCCAGCCATCCAGCGGTGCCGCGGCGACCGCGCGAAGAGCCAGGCGAGTGCCATCAGCTGCAATAGACTTAGAAAATAGCCGTAAGCGATACCCCCCCAGTGGGCCAGTCCCAAGTTGGCACGAACATAACCATCAACCCAGACCCGGGTCCATACGAGGTGGTGAGTCTCGTTCGTCAATATCAGTAGGGCGAAAGCTAGCGGCAGAATGGTCAGAAGAGCGAGCAGCCGGCGGGTTAACCACTTGCCCAGTCCGGCATAGTCAAGCGCAAAGCACAGGCCGGCATTAGCCAGTGGAAGCAAAAAGGCCGCCTCGAATTTAAACCAAAAGATCCTGCCTGTGTCTTCTGTGCTGGCCAGTCCGAAGCCGTTGGCTAGAACCCATGGGATTGCCATTGCCAACAGAACGCTAAAGGGAACGGCCCCTGGCGCAGTGCGGTGTCGGACGGCCAAAATCCCAAGCACGGCCAAAAATGCAGCGGATGCCAGGATAAACCAAATGTATGGAGTGTACGCGTACGAGTAAACCATGCTTCACTCCATGTGGGAAATCCTCAGACACTGGGCCTCTGTTTCTTCTTTTAAAAGGGTCTTTCCGTCGCGTTGAGCACAAGCGATTAAGGGAGAAAAACAAAAAACCAGCGCCCCGATGATCTCGGTGTAAACCAATTGTTTCATCTATTTCCTCCGCCCCAAAGTCATCTTAGATTGTATTTCTGAATTTTATAAAGCAATGCGTTATAGCCAATACCCAGTGATTTAGCCGCCTGTCTTCGGTTCCAATGAGTCCTCTGTAAAGTGCTTTGAATAATCTCTACTTCGGCAGCTTGAACCACTTTCTTCCTCACATCTTTTAACCTGACTAATTCCTTCTGCATGGAGGTTTTTTTAAATGAATTTTCATAGAATTCAAGACCCATCGCTTCATGCAACTTTCTACCGGAAATGTCCTGTAGAATCACATCCTCCTCACCATTGATGACAATCCGTTCCACCGCGTTTTCCAATTCACGGATGTTTCCGGGCCAAGCATATTCCTTAAAGTCGTTGGTCAATTTTGATGAAAATGGCGAGACCTCCCTCCCATATTTCTCTTTATAAAAATTGAAATAATATTCTGTAAGAGGAAGAATTTGCTCCTTACGATCTCGTAAAGGTGGGACATTGATGTTGATTAAGTTGATCCTGGGAAATAGGCCTTCACAAAAATATTTTTCCACAATCGATTTTTCTAATTGCTCCGTAGTAGTAGCAACCACCCGATTACAGCCCATCCCATTTCCATCCTCTTCTGGATGAGAAAACATGCCATTTTGTAGGACCTGCAAAAGTTTTACCTGAAGGGGAATATTCACTTCGCTAATATTATTCAGCAAGATCGTTCCACCGTCGAGCACTTCGAACTTCCCCAGCTTCGGGAAACGGGCTCCCGTGAAAGGGTCTTCTTCGAACTCAAAGATTTTAATTTGGAGGATCCCCTTTTGAATTGCTGCGTAATCCACCTTGACCAAAGGTTCATGTTTCCGCTGAGAATTTAAATGGATGGCTTCAGCCAGCAGTTTTTTCCCTGTCCCGGTCTCGCCCTGAATCAAAACCGTAATATTACTCTTGGCGATCTCATCAATGATCCCCTTGATTTCACCCATCTTACGACTATTGGAAAAAATGACTTGATAAATATCTTGCATACTAACCTGAAAAAGCGCGAACTGTTTGCCAATAACGAATGACTTCTTACTTGTCTAATCAATTATTAAAGGGATTTATCTTACCTTCGACTGGGGAACGTTCCTGAAACTCACAAAAAATTTGGAAATAAGGTTGAGAAAAGTGGTAAATGAATTCCATATCTGGCTAGTATCACTCTTGATAATCTCGTCAACTATCCCCTGGATTTCACATATGTTAACACTGTTTGAGAGAACGACTGAGCGGAAAACCCTAAAACACCCAGTATATTATCAGCAAACCATGTGCCAATTAGGAATAACTTTTTGCCTTCATAATAAGTTATTGATAGTAAAAAGATTTATCTTAAATTCAATTGGGGACGTTCTTGAAACTCACAAAAAATTTGGAAATAAGGTTGAGAAAAGTGGTAAATGGATTCCATCTTTCTACCTTTTTGCTAGCATATTCCATTTTCCCAGAGTTATAATCTTTGACAATGGCTTTGACAGCGCCTGTTGTATACGGAATCACAGTCGTCAACCGCGTGAAATTATAAGTTCCTTTCTTTCTCGTACCCCCAATTTTCCAGTCGCTCTTTCTTTTCCGCGAGTCAACAATTCAAAGCTCCAACGTTCCTTTCATCCCGTCCTCGTCCATTTTGTCGCCGGGCAAGGGCTGCCCCCAAGTCTCTTCCATCCAACTCGCCTGTTGCGACACTATGTTGTAAAGAGACATGGGTGACACCTTACTCAAATAGACTGCCAATCATTGAGACGTAATGGAACCTCCGGCTCGACCAACAGGAACTGAGTGCTTGGACAACTCGTTCCCAGTGGCTTTTTTTGTCAGATTTTCGGCAGTTTTGCTCATGATCATTTTTATTTGATTCGGAGCTATTTTTAAATAACTTCAAGTACTTGAAGCATAATGTGCATTTTGGCTCATATTGTACACTCTTGCTTGGCTCGGTGCTCAAAAGACAAAAGGGGAGGAAGTTATGAAAAAAAGGTTTGTATTTAGTGGGCTTCTGATTGTTTTGTTTCTTTCAATACCTTGTTATCCCTACGCATGGCAGGGAAGAATGGCCGGTATGGGTGATCCTTCCGGACTTGTGCCGGATGAATCTGATTTCTTAACCCATCCCTCAATGATCGCGGATGGAAAAGGGATCAATTTCTATGGTCGCTACCGCTATACTTTTACTGATGTGGATAGCTGGGATATTACTCTCAAATCGTTCGATCCGGCAACGCTTGCTCTTATTACCCGATCGGGTTTCAAGGCTTCAGGAGACGAGAACAGGCATGATGCTCATTTGGGCTTAGCCATGCCTCTGGGGCCTGGAAGGCTCGGCGTTTTTTTCGGATATTCGGGAAAGAGAAATGATTTTTCTGGGGATGCGAACCAGTTTGACACGTTCGACAGCGTTAATACTAATACAAAAGCATTTAATCTATTGACATGTCATTGCGAGCCCAAAGGGCGTGGCAATCTCGTTTCCCTTGGGATTGCTTCGTCGTTTCACTCCTCGCAATGACAAATTATTTAACGCGTTTGCATTAGATTCCGCCTGGACAGCGACTTTGATTCCT
>Ga0316624_10000257_pt1 | contig 16923 bp, 15 predicted proteins | sample OWC_Aug_N3_C1_D5_FD_207657 | JGI IMG/M metagenome (GOLD analysis project Ga0316624, IMG submission 207657) | Wetland soil microbial communities from Old Woman Creek delta, Ohio, United States - OWC_Aug_N3_C1_D5_A | ecosystem: Environmental > Terrestrial > Soil > Wetlands | place: USA: Ohio... | reverse complement strand
CATCAACCAGCCTGTTTCGGAGATCGCGGACTCGCTGGTCGCGCAGGACGCGCTCAAAGGCATCGAGCTCGAACTCAGGCTCGGTGACAACCTTCCCTCGGTCAATGCGGACCCCGCCCAGATCGGCCAGGTGGTTTTGAACATCCTGCTGAACGCCATCCACTCTATTACGCCGCCCGGCAGGATCGAGGTCGCCACGGGGCTCAGCGAGAAGAGCGTGGAGATCATTTTTTCAGACACCGGCGCGGGCATTCCGGAGGAGCACATCCACAAAATCTTCGACCCTTTTTTCACCACCAAGGACGCTTTCAAGGGAACGGGCCTGGGCCTTGCGGTGAGCTACGGTATCATTAAAAAACACGGGGGTGACATCGAGGTTGCGAGCACCCCGGGACAGGGAACGACATTTACCGTGAGGTTGCCGATACTATGATTACCGGGGACAAGTTTAAAGCGATCGTTGTGGATGACGAAGCGAGCGTGTGTGAGGCTGTGAAGGCGATCCTCGAGATAGAGGGGATCGAGGTGGTCACGACCACGAACAGCGTGGCCGCCGCGGACGAGATCAAACAGAACCATTACGATCTCATCATCTCGGACCTCAAGATGCCGAAGATGGATGGGCTTCAGCTCTATGACGCGGTCAAGGACGCTGCCTCGGACAGCACCTTCATCATCATCACGGCTTTCGGCACCATCCCCTCGGCAGTGGACGCGGTTAAAAAAGGGGTCTACGACTATATCCCCAAGCCCTTCACCCCGGACGAGGTGCGGATCCCGATCAGGCGGGCTTTGGAGAAGCGAAGGCTGGAGAGGGAGAACGTCGCGCTCAGGACGCAGATCGAGACGCGTTATTCGTTCCAGAGCATCATCGGCAACAGTCCAGAGATCCGCGAGACCTTCCGGGTCATGCGCCACGCAGCATCGAGCGAAAGCAACGTGCTCGTGACCGGCGAAAGCGGGACCGGCAAGGAGCTCGTAGCCCGGGCCATCCATTCGAACAGCGTGCGCGTGAGACGCAGGTTCGTGACCGTGAACTGCGGGGCCATCCCCGACGGGCTTATCGAGTCCGAGCTCTTCGGCCACATGAAGGGATCGTTCACGGGCGCAATTGCGGACAAAAAAGGGCTGGTCGAAGAAGCGGACAAGGGCACGCTGTTCCTTGATGAGATCGGCGAGCTTTCGGCGCCGCTCCAGGTGAAACTCTTGCGCGTCTTGCAAGAGGGAGAGTTCACGCGCATCGGCGATACGCAGACGAGAAAGGTCAATGTGCGCGTCGTGTCCGCCACGAACAAGGACTTGAAAAAAGCGATCGCGGACAAGAGCTTCCGGGAAGACCTCTACTACCGTTTGAACGTGATCCCCATCGAGTTGCCCTCGCTCCGGAGGAGGCAGGAAGATATCCCGCTCCTCGTGAACCACTTCATCAGGAAGCACAAGGCCAAAGCGCCTGAAAAGAATATCTCTGGTATTGCAAAGGACGCCATGCAGGCACTGCTCGCCTACCACTTCCCGGGCAACGTGCGGGAACTCGAGAATTCCGTAGAATATGCCATCGCCTTTACGGCGGGTCCGGTCATTCACAAGGACGACCTGCCCAAATATATTCTCGAAGACAGGAAGCTGGGCCAGGACGCGCAGAAGATACCGATTATGCCGCTCAAGGACGCCAAGGGACAGTTCGAGAAGGGCCTCATCATCGCGGCGCTCGTCGAGTCGGGCGGGAACATATCCGAGGCCGCGCGGCTCCTGAATGTCCACCGCCAGAACCTCCAGCAGAAGATCAGGCTGCTCGGCATAGATCTCGCGTCTATTTCGCCAGTACGCTGAGCCTGGATTTTTCTCGAAAATACGGTTACAACCCCCCGCTCCTAATAACAGCAACTGTTTCCGGTAGTTTTTATTGATAATAAAACCGATTACGAAAAGGACGATTCCCAGTACTGATACTTCCCCTCCGCAGTAATATCTTGCGCCCCTTCATGCAGTAAAAAAACCGCACCGCATATAGTAACCTCTTGAAAAATCAACCCGTTCTATTCTGGCATGCCCCGTGCAATATCAACGGCAGAAAGCAACAAACAATAAATAAAAATAAATCTAAAAGGAGGTAGGGAAATGAAGATCATGGTTGCTTATGACGGGACGCTGCAGGCGAAGGAAGCTTTGGTGTACGGAATGGAGAAGGCGCGGGAAAAAGGCGGCGAGGTTGTGGCTTTGCATGTATTCAATAGCAAGATGTTCATCGACTACGACGCGCATGTGGACGCAGAGATAATGGCGAGGCAGAAGTCCGCGCGATTCGTGGAAGAGGCGAAATCCCTGATCCGCGAGAAGGGCAATGGTGTCCGCACGAGCCTGTTCACCACCGAAGGAAATCCGACCGAAGAAGTGATCAGTTTTGCAAAAGAGAAGAAGGTAGATTTGCTGCTCTGTCCGCCGAGGTTCAAGGCAATCATCAGCAAGTACCGGAATGCCCTGGTCGCGTCGGAGCTGACCGGAGAAGCGGCAACAATGAACCTCGCGGTGTTTTCACCGAAGACGATGTAAGCCGAAAAAATAAAAAGAGGCCATTGATCGTAGATAAACGCGGGTAAAATCTGATTGAAACGGATAAGCGCAAAAGATAGCGGAGAGCAATACGCCCTTAAATTCAAAGCGCCTTGTTAACATGTTATCTATGGTCAAACAAAAGTTAGACGGAGAATAACGATGGAACTAGAGCATGCATTTCAACAATCTGAATTTCTGGCGGCGCTTCAGATCTTCGTCGCGGGAGCGCTGCTCGCGCCCTATGTGCTTGGCAATAGCGCTTTGTACCAAAGGTGTGCCAGGACCGTCGCGACCTATGTGGTGAGCTTCGGCCCCATGGCGCTTCTAGTCTACGTTCTCTACCGGGTGTCGCACCTGTGCTGACGCGGAGGGGGATGCTACGGCTCGAGCTTCGTCAGATCGATCTCCCAGAACTTGCCATCCTTTTTCAGGGAGCCGGTTTTTTTGGGGAGGATCGGGGTCTTGAGCGTCTTCCATATCTTTACAAGTTCCCGGCGGACCTGCAATGAATAGCCGGGAACCATTACGATCATGAGCATTTGAACAAGCAGGATATTGCGTATGCCGATGCCTGTTTTAAACTCGAGCATAAAAACCTCCTTGCCGACGGGGTCTCACACAGCGCGCAGGCAGACCGTTTCCCTGGATCGGGGCTGCTCTATTTTTATCCCCGGGGATTACTCCTACGTGCCTGCTTCTGCAAATGCCGCTGCAACCCACAGATCTTCCATCATTAGAATGAATTTTTTCATATTGGCCTCAGTAATAAAGCAGTTTTGCAGTTTTCCTGATTTGTGAAGAAAAATGGTTTTCGAGTTCACCAATAAAAAGATCGGATTTATCTAGGATAGAGCAAGGGACATGCCAGCTAATAATATATTGAAATATTGGGTTAAATCAACGATGATCTGAATATGGTGCAATTAATTATTGCTATAATAAGCAGTAATTATGGATTATAAATTAATTTATAATGATAAAATAACAGGTTCTTAATGCAACAACATGATGCACAGAGCATAATTGTTGCATTCTACATGCGTACTTATGAGCATACAAGTAATCAGCTAGAATCACGCAAAGGAGGCTAATCATGAAAATCCTTACACTATATGACGGCACGCTCCAGTCCAAGACAGCCCTGCATTACGGGATTAACAAGGCAAGGGAAAAGGGCGGCGAGGTGGTTGTCCTGCACGTATTCCAGAGCAGTCTGTTCATCGACTACGGCGCAGGCCCCGGGGCTGAGGAGCTCGCCCGCACGGAGTGGGCACAGCACGCCCGCGATGCAAAAAAGATAATTGATGACGAGGGCAGCGGTGTCTTGATCCGTCTGCAAGCCGAAGAGGGTGAACCGGAACAGGAGCTCCTGCGATGTGCCATAGCGGAACATCCTGATCTTATTCTTGCGACGCCGCGCTACAAGGGGGTAGCGAAGGCAGCGCCGTGCCCGGTCTACATCATGCCCGGGACCATCCTCGTTCCAGTTGATAATTCCGACGCAGCGCTGGCGGGCCTGGACAAGATAATCGGAGAGGCGAAGGCCACGGGATCAAAGGTCCTGCTGCTCGGGATCGTTTCCATCCATCTCTACAGCGCTGCAGAAACGAAAGAGCTGGAGCAGGTACGGAGCAGCACCGTCGCGGCAATGAAAAAAATAAGAAAAGCACTGGCAGGGCAGAAAATAGAATCTTCGGAGATCGTTTGCTCGGGGTATCCCGACGAGGAGATCCTGAAGGCAGCCGGGGAACATGCCGTATCTCTGATCATTCTTCCGGGCGGTGGGAAAACGCCGTCGGAATTGACCAAGGCCGCGTCCATACTTCTCGATGAGCAGGAACGCATCAAGCAGCCGGTTTATATGCTGCAGGCAGCAGAGGCGTAAAGCTGTTTTGAACTTTGGTTTTAGAGTCCCGTGTTCAATAGGCGTCAAGCTATTAACTGCGGCCATGTTCCTTCTTCGCGCTTCAGCGTGGCGTTGAATCCATCAGTGAAAAGTTCTTTTCCCTTTCGGCAAGAAACGGAAAAATCACGTTGGTCAAATAGTTGACACTTTCGCGTTTATTTGTTATGTTTCTCCATGCGCGCTATACAACGAATTCTCGTAGTAGAAGACGATGAGCCCATTCAGGACGTACTCCATACCTTTCTTTCGGGAAGAGGTTTTGAAGTAACGCTTGCCCAGAACGGCAAGGCGGCCCTCGATCTGCTGGGTGCTGAAAACTTCGACCTCATTTTGACCGACCTGGTGATGCCTGGCAAGGGAGGAATGGACGTCCTGAAAGCGGCAACGGCCTCTCAGCCCGATGTTCCCGTCATTGTCATGACCGGCTTTGCCACCGTGCAAACTGCTGTAGAGGCCATGAAGATCGGCGCTTATGACTATCTCACCAAACCCTTCAACCTTGACGAGCTCATGATCGTTCTCGATAAGGCGCTTTCTGTTTCACAGCTGCAGAAAGAGAACCGAATGCTCAAACTGCAGCTCAAGAAGAAGTACGTTTTCAAGGGGATCGTCGGCGACTCACCGTCCATGCACGCCGTCTATGAGCTCATAGAAAAGATCGCCGACACCGACAGCACGGTCCTCATCACCGGCGAGAGCGGGACCGGCAAGGAGCTCATCGCCAGGACCATTCATTACAACAACACCAGGCGCGCCGGCGGCCCCTTCGTCGCGTTGAACTGCGCCGCGATCCCCAAGGACCTCCTTGCCTCGGAACTCTTCGGCCACGAGAAAGGCGCTTTCACCGGGGCCGTTTATGCGCGGCCCGGCCGGTTCGAGCTGGCGCAGGGCGGCACGCTTTTTCTCGACGAAGTAAGCGAGCTCGATCCCGCGCTCCAGGTCAAGTTGCTCCGGGTGCTCCAGGAGCGCGAGTTTCAGCGGGTCGGCGGAGTGAAAACGGTCAAGGTGGATGTTCGTATCCTTGCGGCCACGAATGCGGACCTGGAAACGGCAACCAAAAATGGCTCCTTCCGGGAAGACCTGTTTTACCGGCTGAACGTCATCCCGCTCCATCTTCCTCCTCTCAGAGACCGGACGGAGGACCTTGCGCTTTTGACTACACACTTTGTCCAGGAGTTTTCCCGGAAAAGACAGCGCGAGCCGCTGGTTTTTTCAGCTGAGGCAAAGGATTGTCTGGAAAGGTATTCATGGCCGGGAAACGTGCGGGAGCTCGAAAACCTGATCGAGCGCCTTTCCATCCTTGTGAGCGGCAGGGCGGTGCAGGTATCGGACTTTCCTGAAGCGTTTCACCGGATGGATACTGCTGTCCGGCAGCAGGCGATCGGCTCACAGCAGTCGGCGGGCGATTTCGGAAGCCCCGCACCCGCGGCGATACGATACGATACAATGGAGATCGGCGAGGCCGGCATCGATCTTGACGAGCTGGTCACCAGTATCGAGCGGGACCTGATCCGGAAGGCCCTCGAACGGGTCGGGGGAGTAAGGAGCAAGGCGGCTCGGCTTCTCGGCCTTAACCGCACGACGCTCCTCGAAAAAATAAAAAAAATGGGCATCGATCCCGGAACGCACCCTGTAACCGCAAAAAAAAAATCTCGCCAACACAGGCCGGAGTAACGCGCTCGGGCTAAACTGCCGCCCCTGTCTGTTCCGCCCTCACGCTGTGCATCAAGAGTCTAGTGTCGCACCGCTGGCGAATACGACCGGGAATGAGGTCACCGTATTGTTGCCGTTCCTCGATAATGAGGGCCTTACTTCCGCGATAAGTTTTTCCCGGTGACGTGACCGATACCTCCTGCGCCGAGCCCCCGGTCGAATTTTGCCACGCGCCCCTTGCAACCCCATTATTATGACCAATTTAGAATTCGTCGCGATTTCGCCAAGACATTCGGAAAGTGCCCTCAATGGCGGGGGATGGTTAATACTTTGTTGTTAAAGCAGAGCAGGAAGCGTTAAGCATGTGCTTTGTCAGACAAGAGTTGGGCTTTTTATCTTCATGTCGAGGATCCGCCGCACTACCGAAAGCAGATGGTAGGATTCAAAGGGTTTTTTCAGAAACCCATCGATTTCCCGTATGCCGTCTTTGTCGGCAATATATTTCGTATGGCCAGAAATAGCGAGGATCTTTATTTCGGGCTTTATCACTTTTATCTGCTTGATGAGCTCCTTGCCGTCCATAGTGGGCATGGCGATGTCGGAAATGACGAGGGCGATCTCCTGATGGATCTTTGTGAAAATTTTCAGAGCACTCGTGGAGTCGCCCATGGCGAATACTTTATAGCCATGAGAGGTGAGTGCCTCGAGCATGGATTTCAGTATGACCTCCTCATCATCTACAACAAGCAGCGTCTCATTGCCGCTGAAGGAATTTGGCAGTACATCCTTCGGCTCGTGAGCGGCAATAGGCGTAACAGGCAGGTAGGTCGTGAAGACGGTGCCCACACCGACCTCGCTTTGAACGGTAATATACCCTTTATGTTCTTTGACGGCTCCGTACACCATGGACAATCCCAGCCCGGTTCCTTTTCCCCTCTCTTTTGTGGTGAAAAATGGTTCAAAAATCTTATTCACGATATCCTCGGGAATTCCCGTACCGGTATCGGCGACCGTGAGCAGAACGTATTCTCCCGGCAGGATGTAGCTCGGGATGTCCGGCAGGCCCCGCCTGATCTCCTTTGGGGCCGTCTTGATGATGATCTTCCCGCCCCGCGGCATGGCATCCCGGGCGTTCACGATCAGGTTCATGACGACCTGCTCTAACTGATTGACGTCACCCTGGATGAGAGGAAGATGGCTGTCAAGCTCCACGCTCATTTCTATGTTCTTGTCGATGAGGCGTTCGAGAAGCTTGATCGTATCATACACCACGTCGTTGAGATTGAGCTGAACGATTTCGTACTTGCTCTTGCGCGCAAAGCCCAGCAATTTTGAGATCATCCTGCCGGCCCTCCTCGAAGCGTCTTCGATCACGACGAGGCTGTTTGTCGCCGTTTCTTCGAGCGAAGAATTCCGGCGTATGGTCTCTGTATGGCCGAGGATGGCGGCGAGTATGTTATTAAAATCATGGGCGATACCGCCCGCAAGGACGCCGATGGAGTCCATCTTTTGCGACTGGAACAAGTGTTCCTGGAGTTTCTTTTTTTCGGATATATCGCGGTAAAAGGACTGAATGAACTGATCGTCTCCGACAGTAATCGCTTTTGAACTTATTTCAAGATAGATGGGGTTGCCGTCCTTTTTGTTGTGAGTGGTCTCAAAAACAAGAGATTCTCCGTTTAAAATACGGTGCATGCGCTCCGCCATCTTTTCCTTATCAGTCCCCGCCTCCAGAAGTTTAATGTGGGTTCCCACCAGCGCAGTCCGTGAAAAACCGTGCATCTCGCACGCCCGCTGGTTCGCGTTCATGATCATGCCGTTCTTGTCGAGCACGACTATGCCATCAATGGCGTTCTCAAAGAGCGATCGGTGCCACTGTTCCGACTTGTTCAGCTCCGCTGTCCGCTCTGCAACCAGTTCCTCGAGTTGGTTGGAATAAAGCTCGAGCTCGCGCTTTCCCATGTCGAGATCATATTGCAGACTGAGTTCGTTGATCAAGCTTTTCTGGCTGAGCAACCTCCACGCCAGGGCAATGATAAAGGTTGCTATCATGAAAGCGTTGTTGCTGAAGAATTGCCGGTGATCGATTATGGTGTCAAAGAACAGGATCGGCAGCAGGTATATCATGTAGACGATACCCACGCCTATTAACGACACAACGATGTTGACAGGAATGAAACCAAGGACGGCGATGATCGTCAGATTCAGACCTGCATAATAAGGGGACTGGTGGCCTCCATGGGAAAAGATCATGAGCTCAATGGTGATCGCGGACAGGGCGGTCCCTGTCAGGATAATGGCATATTGATAAACCCTGTTCGTTTTTTGCTGATTCAGTATGTACAGAATGGTCAAAAGGAGGGTAATGATCAACCGATACAGGGCAAATTTATTAAAGTTCGCCGGTGTTGCGAAGAAATCCATGATCCCCAGCAACGGGAATAGGACTATTCCAACGAGCAGAACGGTGCTCAGCCACGATTGGGTGAGATTTGTTATCTGTTGTCCCAGGTATTTTTCTTTTGCCTGATTCATACCGTATAATTATTGTCGTACTTTAGGCTATTGTCAATATAAAAAATAGCTGGGCCCCCGGGAAGGGGGGCCAGCCGCACGGACACGTCATTTCGTCGCTGTGAAGAACAGGATAACTCCCGAATTGACCCGGAGGTCTTTAAGCGCAGTGCGCGGTATCTCGGCCTTGTCGAAGAGAAGCCGCATATCGTCCTCCGTGCGCTGTAAAAAACCGTGCCAGTCAACGAACCAGTGATATTCCTGCGTTCTGTAGCGGCGTGAATCCTTGAACGACGCTATCAACACTCCGCCAGGATTGAGGAGCTGGTATGCCGAACTGAGCAAGCGAACCAACACGTCGTCCTCGACATAGTCGAAAAACCCCGTGCTGTAGATTATATCCTGCGTGCCGAACTCTTTGAGGTTCCTCTCGTGATTTACCATTTTTAACGCATTGTACTTGCGAAACAGCATTTGTTCCTGGGCGATACCGGTGTAGGCTAGGCGGTTGGCGGCGAATGACAGCGCGTCCGTATCAAAGTCGATGCAAGTCAGCATTGCGCCCGATTGTTTCACCTCCGGGGCCACTTCAATGAGCTCGCGGCAGGAACCACACGCAACATTGAGGACCTTCGGCCTTGATCGCCGGGACAGCTCGTTTTGCAGCAAATTAGAGAGCGTCGAAAGACGTTCCCTTACCGCAACTCCCAGCGCCGTAGAGAGAAAATGCCGGTCCAAGTAATATCCGATCCCGTTTGACATCGGCGAATTTCTATAGGTATCTTCGAGGGTTTTATAATCGCCCGGGTAACCCTGGGGCCACGTTCTGGCGCGGTTCATAAAATGACTTTTTAAAAAATACTTGTCTGTCTTTTCCCGGAACTCAACCTGAGCGTTTGCAATTGTTTCCGTATCATGGGCAAGCTGTTGCTCAAACTCCTCGCAGACATAGCTCAGATCTATGATTGCTCTCGTCGTTGCATTCAAAAGCACATCAGGATTTTCTCTTGGATCATATGACCTTCTTTCGATATCCTCAAAGGTCCTGTTGAACAGCTCTATTTGTGAATCAAGATAAGATTGTGTATAGTTTGCATTTTTTTCGGCCGCAAAACCAGCTTGCTCTGGAATTTTATTTCCCCGATAGGCCAATTCGTTCTGCATGGTATCCTCCTTGAAATTGAAATGGTAATATCTTCCCGGTGCTTTAAAAGGGTCAATAAAGGATCTCGCGGTTGTGTCTGATCCGATTTACGTAGCAATCGAGCTCATCTCTAAGGTGGGATCGCAGGTGAAGGACGGCGTGGAAACCTATTGTCCGGCGCTGGAGAGACCGCTGCGTCAGCATGGCATATTCTTCACCCCCTTTTCAAAAAAGAACTAAAAATTGATGCACGCTCCCACTCAGATTGAATACCTTAGTTCGTGATGAAAAGATGTAGAGAAAACTGAGGATAATAACGTGAAACCAAAAATACAACCAATATTTCTGTGAGCATGATAAACTAAGTTATTAAAATTGTAAAGAAACTTCTCGCTGCAGCATTTTTTGGAATAATATATAAAACTAAAGCTGTACAATATAAATTGCTCTGATTGGATACAGAAAAAAGAGGGGAAACAATCCTTTTGTAAAATTATCAGAGAGATAGGGAAGCATGAGCGGTGAGTGAGCAGATACGGAAAAGACATCGACATAAGGGTGCAATCGGTAGACAGAGTTTCTACTTCCTCTTATACAGCCCGACCAACTCCGTTTGTGCGACAATATGACCCTTCATTGCACGTTCCAATGCCGCCTTGGTCGTGACCGCTCCGAGATTCAGAGTAGTGTCGAGGACATACAACTTGAAGAAATAACGGTGGGTACCCGACGGCGGACAGGGACCACCGTAATCATGCTTTCTGAAATCGTTCGTTCCCTGTTCGGCGCCTGAAGGCACGGAGTCCTCTCTGATCTCTGTTGTCTTCGGATCAATGTTCCAGAGGACCCAGTGGACCCAGGTGCCTGCCGGCGCGTCGGGATCGTCGAGGATCAAGGCGAGAGATTTTGCCTCCGAGGGCGGATTCTCGATGAGCAGGGAGGGATTGACGTCTGCCCCATCGCAAGTATGTTTTGTCGGTATCATCTGGTTATGCTTGAATGCAGGGCTTGACAGTTTAAGCGCTCCCATGCCTGCCACCTCCGTACCCATGAATTGTAAAGCGAGAACTATGAGAATCCCCGTAAGTATCTTGGTTCGCGACAGCGATATCGACCGAAGGTTGTATTTTAATAAATACCTCACCGGCATGCCTTAATGATAGCACAGGCAGTGGCGAAGGTTTCTAAAACATATATAAATTTTTAGAGGGCAGGATGACGAAGGAGCGAGTGCCGGAGAGTCCAACAAAGGCGCTTCAAAGCTGTTCTACGATAGCGGCTGCGAGCAGCGGAAACATGATCTCATGATGGCCGGTGAGGGCATAGCCCCTGCCGCCGCCCTGCGTGGGGCGCCGCACCACGTTTGTGTTCGGCCGATAGTGCTGGACAAAGTCCATGTTCACCGTTGTGAAGTGCTGCAACGGGTTGCCGAGGTTCCTGCAAAGGGTAACCGCTTTCAGGAAGATCTCGGGAAGAAGCACGGCGGACCCGAGGTTGATATACACGCCGCCCTCAAGCTCCGAAACGATCGAGCAAAAGGTGAGGAAATCGTTCTGGGCCGCCGCTCCCGTGGCCTTGCCGTCGAATGAGGGATGCATATGAATGATGTCCGTCCCGATCGCGACATGGACCGTCACCGGTACCCCTTTGCGGAATCCTGCGGCAAGCAGGCTCTTGTCCTTATAGGGGAAATTACCCGACTGTATCATCCTGCCGACAGCGGCGCCTATGCCTTCGCCGGCAGCCGCGGACTTGATCGCCTCATTCAGCATTCTGCCCGTTTCATCGGCCATGCCGAAGGCGCCCGAGAGAATTTCCTTGTCCACGTCTTCCGAAGTCTGGCCGATGAATGCGAGCTCGAAATCGTGGATGATCCCTGCGCCGTTGAGGGCGAGGCTTGTAATGATGTCCCGCTCCATCAGGTCGATAATAACGGGGTTCAGACCTACTTTGATGGAGTGGGCGCCCATCCCGAGCATGACCGGCCGCTGGTCTTTCCGCGCCTGGACTACGGCGGCGACAACTTCTTTCAGGCTTTTTGAAGCGAGGATATCCGGGAGTGATGAGAAAAAATCTTTGAACGCTCCACCCTTTACGTGTGGTTTCGCAAAATCATTGATCCGGACTTTGCTCTCCCGGCTTTTGAGCGAGTAGGTCTTTATCTTTGATGTATCGATCTTCTTCATAATGGCGGAATCAGTGGGAGTTGCCGAACAGTTCTTCATCCACCATCTGGCAGATGGCATGGCCGAGCGTGATGTGGGTTTCCTGGATGCGCGGCGTGTGCTTCGTGGGAACGGTGAAAATGTAGTCCGCCATGTTCGCGAGTTTGCCGCCCGTGCCTCCGGTCAGAATAACGGTCCTGAGGCCGTTCTTTTTTGCCACTTCGACGGCCTTAATGACATTTGCGGAGTTGCCGCTCGTGCTGATGCCGATCACCACGTCGCCCTCGTGGCCCAGGGCGGCAAGCTGCTTCGAAAAGACCTGAGAATAATCGTAGTCATTGCTGATGCTCGTGAGCACGGCAACGTCGGTATTCAAAGCTATCGCCGGGAGGGGCGGACGCTCCATGAGGAAGCGGTTCACGAACTCCGCTGCGATGTGCGAAGCGTCGGTGGCGCTCCCGCCATTGCCGAAAAGAAGGACCTTTTTGCCCTCGCGGAACGCTTGCGCGATCAGCTGGACCACCTCAACGATCTTCTCGGCGTTTTCCTTGGCAAACCTGACTTTTACCTGTGCGCTGTCCTCAAATATTTTGATAATTGCGTTTTTCATATCCAACGTTTGCTCTTGAGACGATGATTATTATAGGGTAAGAAGGCTAAATGTCAAGGCAAAAAGGGCATTGCAGAAGAAGCCGCTGACCAAGACACAAAACAACGCGAAGTTCAGGACGAGGAACTTGTTTCACCGCAGAGAAACACGGATGTACGTGTCTTGGCATCTCTGTTACGAATTCTGCTTTTCAGCATGTCTGCGTCAAGAGCCCAAAAAGTCGGCCAGCCGTCCAAACTCTTCAACAGATAAAGTCTCCGCCCGGCGGCCGAGGTCGATACCCGTTTTGCTCAAAACCTGCTGCATCTTTTCTCCGTTGACCTCGAGCTGTTTCAGGGCGTTTCTGAGCGTCTTCCGCCGCTGAGAAAAAGCGGCCTTGACCACACGAATAAAAAAATTTTCATCGGCGAGCGAAACAGCGGGCTGATCGCGGATCACAAGGGTGACCACTGCAGAATCGACCTCAGGCTGCGGCGTGAAGGCGTCGGGCGGCACCACGAATTCTATTTTCGGCTTTGCATACAGCTGCACCAGCACGGAGAGATATCCATAATCCTTGTTGCCCGGCGGTGAGGCGATCCGGACAGCGACTTCCTTCTGGAGCATGAGTGTAAGGCTGACAAATTTACCGCGATGAGCGATGAGCTTTTGAATGATGGGCGTGGAAATATAATAGGGCAGGTTGGCAACGACCTTCCATTTGCCGGGCAAAGACCCATAGGCGTACTCGAGCGCATCGGCATGAAGGATCTCGATACTCTGACCCTCGCCGAACTCCTGCTGCAAAAGCGGAATGAGACGCTCGTCGAGCTCGAGCGCAAGAACTTTTTTTGCCCGCTTTACAAGAACGCCGGTAAGGTGCCCAAGACCCGGCCCGATCTCGAGCACCCGGTCCTCAAGCCCCACCTGCGCCGCGTCTGCGATCTTTTCGAGGTAGTGGATGTCCCTGAGAAAATTCTGGCCCAGGGATTTTTTTGCGCGGATGTTATTATTCATAAATTGAAGCTCCCTGCGGCACATGAAGGTTCGTACAGGCATCCGCAGGTCATCTGTTCATAATTTTTGTCTCTCCCTCGATGGAAGGCGATTAAGGGGAGAGTGAAGGATTCGTCGTGCATCACTGTCACCCCCATCTAACCTCCCCCCATCAAGGGTGAGTGATCTAAGAGGTGACCCTGTCGCACGCTGAAATTTTTTCATGGATTATACCTGCATCCTCGGGTCGAGCTTGTCCCGCAAAAAATCGCCGAGGATATTGAAGCTTATCACGGTAATGCTGATGGCGAGGCCGGGGAAAAGCACCATCCAGGGGGCCGAGTTGATATAGGTCCGGCTCAAACTGATCATCGAGCCCCACGTGGGGGTGGGGGGTTGCACGCCGAGACCGAGGAAGGAGAGGGCGGCTTCGAGCAGGATGAACCCGCCGACGCGCAAACTGCCGGCAACGAGGAGGAGGGGAAGCGCGTTCGGCAGAATGTGTTTATTCAGTATTCGTGAAGAGGTGGCGCCGAGGGCCCGCGACGCTTCCACGTAGGTCTGCTCCTTGAGAGAAAGCGTGATACTGCGCACGAGTCGCGCAAACCCCGCCCAACCCACCAGCGTGATCGCGAGCATGGCCGAAGCGAGCCCGGGCGGCATGACCGCGCTGATGCCGATCGCCAAAAGCAGGCTTGGGAAGGCGAGGAAAACGTCGAAGATCTGCGAAAGGACGGTGTCCGTTCTACCGCCGAAGTAACCTGCAAGCAGTCCGAAGAAAACGCCGATCGAAAGAGACAGCGCCGATGCGATGATCCCGACGGAAAGAGAGATGCGAGCACCAGAGACCACGCGAGAAAGGATGTCCCTGCCAATACTGTCCGTGCCGAGAAGGTGGGCCTTGCCTGGCGGCTGTTTAAGACTGTCGAGATCCATGGCATTAGGTTTATAGGGAACAAGAAAGGGACCTGCGACAGCCATCAACACGAGAAGAACAAGCAAGATGACTGCGATCAGCGCGGGCGTATTGCCCGCCAGGTCTTTGAGTGTAATATTATTGAGCATGGTTGGTCAGTAACAGCCTCATTTCAAGTTACTTTTTTAATCCTCACCCGCGGATCGAGAAAATGATACGAAATGTCCACGAGCAGGTTGAGCGAGACAAAAAGCACGGCCCCAAAGAGGACCACTCCCATGATCACGGGATAGTCGCGCTTCATGATGCCGTCGAGCGCGTAGCGGCCGAGTCCGTCCCAGCCGAAGATGGTTTCCGTAAGCACGGCACCGTTCAAATAGGAGCCGAGGTCCAGGCCGATGAGCGTGACAATGGGGATGAGAGAGTTTTTAAGCGCATGCTTGAGCACAACCTCCCTTTCGGACAGCCCCTTGGCACGCGCTGTTGCCACGTAAGGCTGCGAGAGCGACTCAAGCATGGATGAGCGCGTCACGCGGGCAATATAGGAAAGCGAGAAGGTCGCGAGCGTCGCTGCCGGCAGGATGATGTAGCTGGGGTCGCCGTTACCCATTCCCGACGGCGGCAGCCACCGGAGGTAGAAAGAAAATAAGAGCATGAGAGCAAGACCGAGCCAGAAAACAGGCATGGAGATGCCGCCCACGGAAATGAGCGTCACCAGCCGGTCCCAGCCCGTGCCGTGCTTGATAGCGGCGAACACGCCCATACCGATGCCGAAGATCGAGGCAAAGAACATGGCCGCGAGCGCCAGTTTGACGGTGTTCGGAAATTTCTGCAACAGGTCATCGGATATCCTGCGATTGGTAAATAAAGAGCGGCCAAGCTCTCCCCGGAAGAGGCGCTTGAGATACAGGAGGTACTGGATCGGCGGGGATTTATCAATCCCGATTTCCGCGCGGATACGCGCAACGGTCTCGGGCGTGGCACGTTCACCGACCATGTTTGCCACGGGGTCGCCGGGCAGAGACCGCATCAGAAAAAAAGTAATGAGTGTGATGCCGAGCAAAGTGGGGAGAAAGAGGAGGACCCTTTTCAGAATGTAGAGCGCCATGGTTGGGTAAATCTTACACAATATATGAAAAAACTGCAACCGCGAAAAAACTTCTCCTGTCACGGCAATGGCTTCTCTTCGATCGTTCCGTGCTTCATCACCAGCAACCGGTCGGCGAGCCGTTCGGCCTGGGCCCGGTCATGAGTGGTCATGATGACCGTTGACCTTCCCTCTTTTTTCATTGTTCCGATGATCGTCTCGATGATCTCGGTATTCTCCTCATCGGTGGAGGCCGTCGGCTCGTCGAGAAAAAGGAACTCGGGATCAATGGCCAGTGCACGCGCGATGCCGAGCCTCTGGGTTTCACCGCTGGAAAGGGTAAGAGCATGCTGATTTTTTTTGTTCTGGAGCCCGACAAAGGCAAGGCAACTCATCACCTTCCGGTGGACGTCCTTTTGCGGGACTCCCCGGATGGCAAGGCCGTAGGCCGCGTTCTTAAAGACGGATGTGTTGAATATCCCGATACGGGGCAGGACCAGGGTCATGCGGCGTTTGAGGGCCATGTCTTTTTTCAGCATCTCGGATCCGGAGAAAAAAACGATTTCTCCCGCATCGGGGTCCTCGATCAGGGCGCAGATCCTGAGTAAGGTGGATTTCCCGCAGCCGTTGGGGCCGGTCAGGACGAAGGTCCCGTTCCTGTCAAAGGAGTATGAGCAGTCGCTCAGGATGGTCCGCTCTCCGTATCTCTTTGTTACGTGAGAAAGGGTCAGCATCATGTCGGCACCGATCCTTTCTTCTGGACGAAATGCAGGGCGCCGTTAATAATGAACGAAATGAGCAGCAGAATGATTCCGAGCGCCAGGGCAAGCTCGAAATTGCCCTTATCAGTCTCGAGCGCTATAGTCGTGGTCATGACCCGGGTATAACCGGCAATGTTTCCTCCAACGATCAGGATCGAGCCGACCTCGGCCATGACCCGTCCGAAGGCGGCAATGATAGCGGACAGTATTCCATACCGGGCTTCTCTGATTATCGTAACCGTCACCTGGCCGCGAGTTGCGCCGAGGGTCCGGGCCGCCTGGCTGATGATGGGATCAACGCTGACAATGGCAGATCTGCACAGGGCGATCACGATCGGCGCGGCGAGGATCGTCTGGGCCGCGATCATCGCCGTCGGCGTATAGAGAAGGCCGAGTATTCCGAGGGGCCCTCTTCGAGACAGCAGCAGGTATACGAAGAGTCCGACGACTACCGGAGGAAGTCCCATGAAGGTGTTTATGGTACTGACCACGATACCGCGGCCGGGAAATCGTCTTAATCCAAGGAAGGCGCCGACGGGAAGCCCCAGAAGAGTCGCGATGACCAGGGCCAGCCCGGACACCTTGAGGGACAGCAGGATAATGCCGATGAGCTCGGGATTAAGGTTAAGGATCAGCCAG
>Ga0316624_10000256_pt1 | contig 16930 bp, 12 predicted proteins | sample OWC_Aug_N3_C1_D5_FD_207657 | JGI IMG/M metagenome (GOLD analysis project Ga0316624, IMG submission 207657) | Wetland soil microbial communities from Old Woman Creek delta, Ohio, United States - OWC_Aug_N3_C1_D5_A | ecosystem: Environmental > Terrestrial > Soil > Wetlands | place: USA: Ohio... | reverse complement strand
GGCGCTCATCCAGATCCTGACCCAGCCGCGCAACGCCATCACCCGGCAGTACCAGAAGCTGTTCGAGTACGAGAACGTCAAGCTCCGCTTCAGCGACGACGCGCTCGAGGCGATCGCCGAGGCGGCACTCCGGCGGAAGATCGGCGCGCGCGGCCTGCGGATGATCATCGAGGACCTGATGCTGGACCTGATGTACAACCTGCCGACCCAGAAGAAGGTCCGCGAGTGCGTCATCACGCGCGAGGTCGTCGAGGCCAAGCAGCAGCCGATCACGCTGATGGAGAAGGCGGGGTAGATCAGGGATCAGGGATCGGGGATCAGGGAACCCATGGAAGTCTACGAGACCCTTCCGATTGTGCCGCTGCGCGACGTGGTCGTCTTCCCGCACATGATGATGCCGTTCGTCATCGGGCGGCCGGCATCCACGCGCGCGCTCGAGCACGCCCTGGTCAAGGACAAGCGGATCTTCCTGGCCGCGCAGCACGACGCGGCGATCGACGACCCCGCGCCGAAGGACATCTACACGATGGGCTGCGTGGCCAACATCGTGCAGAGCCTGAAACTGCCCGACGGCAACGTCAAGGTGCTGGTGGAGGGCGTGGACCGCGCCCGGGCCATCGAGTGGAAGGAGGACAAGGGGTTCTACCGGGTCGTGGTGAAGGTGCTGCCGCGCCAGAAGGAGGTCGAGGGCGACCTCGAGGGCGCGATGAGCCGCGTGGTGTCGCTGTTCGAGCAGTACGTGAAGCTGTCGAACAACCTGCACTACGACGCCATGATCGCGGCCGTGCGCGTCGAGGACCCGGGCCGGCTGGCCGACACGATCGCCGCCCAGCTCGTGGTCAGCGTGGACGAGAAGCAGAACCTGCTCGAGATCATCTCGCCGCTCGAACGCCTCAACCGCATCGCCGGCATCCTCGAGGTCGAGGTGGACAAGCTCCAGGTGGACCGCCGGATCCAGTCGCGCGTCAAGAAGCAGATGGAGAAGGCGCAGAAGGAGTACTACCTCAACGAGAAGATGAAGGCGATCCAGAAGGAGCTGGGCCGCAAGGACGACAAGGGGAACGAGATCGACGAGCTCAAGAAGAAGATCGAGCAGGCGAAGATGCCCAAGGACGTCGAGGAGAAGGCCGTCCAGGAGCTCAAGCGGCTCGAGGCCATGCCCCCGATGTCGGCCGAGGCGACCGTCTCGCGCAACTACCTCGACTGGCTGATCGCCGTGCCCTGGCACAAGCGCACGCGCGAGAGCCGGGACCTCAAGCGCGCCGAGCAGATCCTCCACGAGGACCACTACGGCCTCGATAAGGTCAAGGAGCGCATCCTCGAGTTCCTGGCCGTGCGCGCGCTGGTCAAGAAGCCCAAGGCGACCATCCTGACCTTCTCCGGCCCGCCGGGGGTGGGCAAGACGTCGCTCGCCAAGTCCATCGCCCGCGCCATGAACCGCAGGTTCGTGCGGCTCTCGCTGGGCGGCGTGCGCGACGAGGCCGAGATCCGCGGCCACCGGCGAACCTACATCGGCGCGTTCCCGGGCCAGATCATCCAGATGATGAAGAAGGCCGGGACGCTCAACCCGGTGTTCCTGCTCGACGAAGTGGACAAGATGTCGATGGACTTCCGCGGCGACCCGTCGGCGGCCCTGCTGGAGGTGCTCGATCCCGAGCAGAACCACACGTTCCTCGACCACTACCTGGATGTCGAGTTCGACCTGTCGAACGTGATGTTCATCTGCACGGCCAACGTGCTGCACACGGTGCCCCAGGCCCTCAAGGACCGCATGGAGGTGCTCGCGCTTCCCGGCTACACCGAGCAGGAGAAGACCGAGATCGCCAAGCAGTTCCTGATCCGGAAGTCCCTGGAGAACACCGGCCTCACCGGGTCGAACATCGCCTTCACCGACGACGCGATCCAGACGATCATCCAGCGCTACACGCGCGAGGCCGGCGTCCGCAACCTCGAGCGCGAGATCGCGTCGATCTGCCGCAAGGTGGCGCGCCGCGTCGTCGCCGAGGGCAAGGACTACTTCGAGGAGGTCACCCCGGACAAGGTGACCAAGCACCTCGGCGTGCCGCGGTTCCGGCCGACCACGGCCGAGGACCGCAACGAGATCGGCATCGCCACCGGGCTGGCCTGGACCGAGGTCGGCGGCGAGATCCTGGTGACCGAGGCGACGCTGATGCCGGGCAAGGGCCACCTCACCCTCACCGGCAAGCTCGGCGACGTGATGCAGGAGTCCGCGCAGGCGGCGATGAGCTACGTCCGCTCGAAGGCGGAGGAGTTCGGCATCCCCAAGGACTTCAACAGGAGCCACGACGTGCACATCCACGTGCCCGAAGGCGCCATCCCCAAGGACGGCCCCTCGGCCGGCATCACGATGGCGACCGCCCTGGTGTCGGCGCTCGCGCGGATCCCGGCCCGCAAGGACGTGGCGATGACCGGCGAGATCACGCTCCGCGGGAAGGTGCTTCCCATCGGCGGAGTGAAGGAGAAGGTCCTGGCGGCACACCGCGCCGGCGTGAAGAACATCATCCTGCCGAAGGAAAACGAGAAGGACCTGGCCGACATCCCGAAGCCGGTCCTTGACGTGCTGAACATCTACCTCGCCGAGGCGATGGACGAGGTGCTGAAGATCGCCCTGGCCGAGCCCTTGCCGGCCCGCCTTCCAGCCGGAGGCGAGACCCGCCCGGCCGAGGTCGAAGACACGGTCGCCGACGACACGAGAACCCACTGATGGCTGCGCGCCCGAGGCGCGTCGAGCCGGGGCGCCGGACCGCCCCCGGGGCTGACGTCCGTGCGGGCACCGCCCGATCAGGTTCGCTCGCACCTTGAAAGCCGCTGCAACCGAGTTCATCAGGAGCGCCGCGGGGCCCCGCGACTTTCCGGCGGACGGAGCGCCGGAGATCGCGCTGGTCGGCCGCTCGAACGTCGGCAAGTCGAGCCTGATCAATGCGCTGGTCGGGCAGAGGGTGGCACGAACCAGCGCCCGGCCGGGCAAGACGCGCCTCGTCAACATCTACTCGGTCCGGCCCACGGGCGCGCCGCCGTTCTACGTGATGGACCTGCCTGGTTTCGGCTACGCGCGGGGCGGCGCGGAGGCAGCGCGGGAGTTCGAGAGGCTGACGGCGGCCTACTTCAGCAGCAGGCAGCAGGCAGCGGGCAGCTCTCAGGCAGTGATCAGTGGCCGGTGGCCGGTGGCCAGCCCGCAGACTGCAGGGGTTAGTGGCCAGGGGCCAGTGGCCAGGGGGGCGGCGGCGGGAAGCAGGAATGCGGAAGTGGCCAGTGGCCAGTGGCCGGGGACCAGCCGCGGGCCGATCGCGGGCGTGGTGTTCGCCGTCGACAGCCGGCACCCGGGGCTGGAAAGCGACCTGGCCGCAGGAGTCTGGCTGCGCGCGCTCGGCGTCCCCTTCGTCGTGGCGGCGACCAAGGTCGACAAGCTCCCGCAGGCCGACCGGGCCCGCCTGCAAGAGCAACTGGAACGGACGTTCGGCAACACAGTCGTGCCGGTCTCGTCGACGACCGGCGAAGGATTGAGACAGCTGTGGAAACTCCTGCTCAGGTGGATCAGCGACCCGCGAAGGTGACCGAAACTGCCTCTGTCGAAGGCGTCCTCCAGCTCTTCCAGGAGGGCTACGGGTTCCTGCGCGCGCCGAGTGCCAACTACCTTCCGGGCCCCGACGACGTGTACGTGTCGCCGTCGCAGGTCCGACGCTTCGACCTCCACACCGGCGACACGGTCTCGGGCCAGGCCCGTCCGCCGAAAGACGGCGAGCGCTACGTCGCGCTGGTGCGGGTGGACGCGATCAACTTCGAGCCGCCGGACCGGGCCCGTCAGCGGGTGGCGTTCGAGGGCCTCACGCCGGTCTACCCGCAGGCGAAGCTCGCCCTGGAGACGACCGCCGACGTCCTCTCGACCAGGGTGATGGACCTGCTCATCCCGATCGGCAAGGGCCAGCGCGGCCTGATCGTCTCCCCGCCCAGAACGGGCAAGACGATGCTGCTCCAGAACATCGCCAACGCCATCCGCCACAACCACCCTGAAGTGCTGCTGATCCTCCTGCTCATCGACGAGCGCCCCGAGGAGGTGACCGACATGCAGCGCTCCGTCGGCGGCGAGGTGATCTACTCGAGCTTCGACGAGGGCGCCGACCGCCACGTCCAGGTGGCGGAGATGGTCCTCGAGAAAGCCAAGCGGCTCGTCGAGCGCGGCCGCGACGTCGTCATCCTGCTCGACTCGATCACGCGCCTCGCCAGGGCCTACAACTCGCAGATCGCTTCGTCCGGGCGCGTGCTGTCGGGCGGCCTCGACTCCAACGCCCTGGAGCGGCCGAAGCGGTTCTTCGGCACGGCCCGGGCGATCGAGCACGGGGGATCGCTCACGATCATCGCGACGGCACTCGTGGACACCGGGTCGCGGATGGACGAGGTCATCTTCGAGGAGTTCAAGGGCACCGGCAACTTCGAGCTGCACCTCGACCGCAAACTCGCCGATCGCCGGCTCTTTCCCGCGATCGACATCCAGAAGAGCGGAACCCGCAAGGAAGAGCTGCTGCTGGCCAAAGACACCCTGAGCCGCATGTGGATGCTCCGCAAGGTCCTCACCCCCCTGTCGCCCGTCGAGGCGATGGAGTTGCTCGTCTCGAAGCTGGGCAAGACCAAGAACAACGCGGAGTTCCTTGCCTCGATGAACGGAAGGGGCTAGCCAGGGGCCACTTCCCGCCCGGTCCTCGCCATCGGAGCCCCGCCCCCGCCTGAGCCGGCCCGCACCCGCATTTCGCATCAGAGGATCAGAAAAGCAGTGGCGGCTGGCGCTGCCCGAAAGGAGGCTGTCATGCGTGCAATCGTGACGGCGGCGGTGGCGGCGATGGCCCTGTGGGGAGTGGGTCTGTCCGGGACCGGGTGGGCGCAGGAGCCGGTGACGATCGTGAGCGCGCCGGCGCAGGGCCGACAGGAGCGGTTTCTCGGTGTCGACATCTTCGCAGGGGGCGGCCAGTTCCAGAACGAACTGGTTCCCGCTACCGACACGGAGGACGCCAAGTTTCAGAAGTGGGGCTGGGACGTCGGCGCGACCCTCAGCTACGGCGTCCGGTGGCTGGGCATCACGGGCAGCTTTGGCCACCAGGCCATCGTCGAGAACGTGTCGGCCTATCACCTCGTGGCCGGACCACGCGTGACGAGCCCCTGGATTGCCGGAGAGATGATGGTGGCCCGATTCTACGCCCACGCGCTCGGCGGTTTTGCCCGCACGAGCGGCGCGACGCGGCCGCAGAGCCGCTCCGAATGGGTCGTCGGTGGCGGCATTGACATGTTGCTCCTTCGCCTGCAGTTCGACTACGTCCGGCTGAACCTCGACGGAGCACCCAAGGGCAACCCGCGCTTCTTCGTCGGCGGGGTCGTCCCCTTGTGTTTTCGAGCCTGCAGTGAGTCGAGGGATGGCTTCAACCTCTCGGGTCGACCGGCCACGAACTGAGGGGGTTCGGTCCGGCCGGGCAGCCGGGAGGTTGGCCGCCCGGTACGGGACCTGCTATACTAGGGGTTTCGCGGTCAGGCCAAGGAGCACGGAGTGAAGGAAGGCATCCACCCCAAGTACTACGAAGTCGAAGTCCGCTGCGCCTGCGGCGCGACGTGGAAGACGCGCTCGACCAAGCCCGAGCTGAGGCTGGAGATCTGCTCCAGCTGCCACCCGTTCTTCACCGGCCGGCAGAAGCTCATCGATACCGAGGGACGCGTCGAACGGTTCACCAAGAAGTTCGGCGCCCAGACATCCGAGAGCCGGAAACAGGCCGCCAGGGCGAAGAAGGCGGCCAAGGCCCGGCCTGCGTCCCCGACGAGCCCCGCACCCACGTCCTAGCCCCTCATCTTGCGATCCAGGCGGTCGAGGCGGTGCTGCAGCTCGCGCTCTGAGCGCGCGCTGGGGCCGACCTCGAGCGCGCGGAGCGCAAACGACCGCGCCGCCTGCAAGTCCCTGGACCGATGCTCGTGGTGGATGGCCAGCGCCTCGCTGGCCTCGCTGACCAGCGGAGACGGATCGAGGTCCAAGTCCAGGATCAGCTGCCACGCCTCCACCGCTTCCCCGTAACGGCGGGCGCGCCGGTACCGCACGGCAAGCCAGCGCAACGCCTCCGCTTTCACGCGCGCATCGTCGCGGCACCAGCCCGGCTCGTCCGGGCCGCTGCGGGCGATGTACTCGAAGCAGCGCTCCGCCCTGCCCGTATCGCCCGCAAGCTCGTACAGCCGGCCGAGTGCCAGCCGTTCCCGCGACGTCCTGGCAGCGTCCGGGCCGAGCGCGACGAGCCTCAGCACCACGGAGGTCAGCGCCGCCAGCGACAGCAGATCGAGACGGTTGTGCTCCAGGACGCCCTCGAGCGTTCGCGCGTCCCCGGTCCTGATGTACTCGAAGTAGCGCGAGGGAATCTCGAAGCCAGGCACGTCGTGCTGGCGCTCGGTGCCGAGCACCGATTGCTCGAGCGCCTTGAGCGCGCAGCTCGTGGCTTCGGCGGCGGCGACAAACGCAGCGCCCGATCGCCGGGCCGCCGCCGCCTCGTCGGCGACCGCGTGCCGCCGCTTCCACAGCCGCCGGGACGGGTGGAGCATGTCGAGGTGCGGAAAACCGCCGAACGGCGAGTCGAGGCGGTTCACCTGGTAGCGCGTCTCGATGAGCGGCAGATCGAAGGTGCGGCCGTTGTAGGTGACGATGCCGCCGAAGGTCCCCACCAGGCCGGCGACGGCCGCGAGCACGGGCCGCTCGCGATCGTAGTCAGGGAGGAAAAACTGCCTCGTGTGGAAGGATTGTCCCTCGAAATACCCGCAGCCCACCAGGAAGGCGTACGTGCCGGCGCCACCGCTCAGCCCGGTCGTTTCGAGGTCGAAGAACAGCAGCCGCGGCTTGTCGCCGGGCCGAAGAGGCCACCCCCCGGCGAGCAACTCCAGGCCGCGCGCGTGCTCCTCGAGCGCCCCGGCGTACTGATGGATCGCGTGCGTCCCGTACCACCTGGAGGCAACGTGCTCCCGATCCACCACGACAAAGGCCCCGTCGCGGTCCTCGACGACGCTGCCGCCCAGCACGCTGGCGGCATGCCGCTCGGGGTGAGCGAATCGTTCATCCTCAACGACCAGAGGCTCGCGGCCGGCGAGCCGACGTTCGACCTCGCGTTCGACGGGAGTCTCGGGCTCGGCCCCGACGGCAGCGGAACCCGCGGGCGGGTCAGCCGGCAGGCGTCCGCCCTTCAGAATCTCGCGCAGCCGTGAAGACAGCCTGGAAGAATCCACGTCAGCCCCGTGCCGGCGTCACCGCGTCGAGGATCGTCAGGGCGACCTTCTTGGCGAGCGGCCCGGTGTGCCCGAGCGGGCCCACGCAGGACGGGCAGCCCGACTCGCACGGGCATCCGGCGATCAGCTCCCTGGTCTTGCCGACGAGCACCTCGTGCATGTTGTAGAGCGGCTCGCTGAACCCGATGCCGCTCGGGTAGTTGTCGTAGATGAATACCCGCGGCTCGTCGTAGTCAACTTCCACGTCGCCCCTGGCTCCGGCTCCCGAGGGCGCCGGCCCGGCGACGTGCCCGCTGCCGATCGAGACGCCGATGTCGCGCCGATCGCACATGAGGAGGAGCTGTGCGACCTGGCCCATGGCGAACGAGAGGCCGACGACACCGTCCCGCCTGTCGTCGCGGGCAAACGGCAGCCTTGTCATCAGGTCCCTGGGGACGGTCAGCCAGTACGCCGTCGTGTGCATCTGCTGCTCGGGCAGGTCCAGCTCGCCCGAGCCCACGTTCTCGTTCGTGTAGAACTTGATCTTCTTGAACCCGACCACCCGCGAGACCACGTGCACTTCGCCGTGCGCCAGGCCGGCGCGCCCCCCGCGCCCCGGCCCCGCGTCGGCGCTCTCGAAGGTGTCGAGCACGGTCACCCGATCGTAGGTGATCGCGTCGGTGTAGTAGTCGCAGTCCACCTGGCGCACGAATGCCTTCCGGCCATCGAAGTCCAGCCGCTCCACCTGGTACAGCGTGCCCTCGAGGATGAAGATGGCCTTCGGGTGCAGGGTGGACGGGCCGCTCGTGAAATCCGTCTCCCCGATCACACGCGTGCCCTCGGTCGTGTCCACGACGACGAAATTGTCGGAGGAGATCGACCTCAGGCTGATCGCGTCGGCCGGGTACGACTCGCTGGTCCAGTGCCAGCGAGCCCGGTCTCCTTCACCCGCCAGGTGCACGAAGCCCTCTTCGGCCAGGACACGGAGGACCTGCTGCACGTCCTCGCCCCCGAACCGCTCGTCGGCGCCGAAGGGCAGCTCGAAGGCGGCGCACTTGATGTGATCGAGCAGGATGTGAAGGTTGTCCGGGTTGACCAGCGCGTGCTCGGGCGAGCGGCCGAAGAAGTAGGCCGGGTTGCGGACAATGTACTGGTCGAGCGGGGAGCTGCTCGCCACCAGCACCGCCGCGGACCGGCTCGACCGACGCCCCGCGCGGCCCGCACGCTGCCACGTCGCGGCAATCGTCCCGGGGTACCCGGCCATGACCGAGACGTCGAGCGCCCCGATGTCAATCCCGAGCTCGAGCGCGTTGGTCGCCACGACGGCACGGACCTCGCCGTCGCGCAGCCCCTTCTCGATCTCCCGACGGTGCTTCGGCAGGTAGCCGCCCCGGTAGCCGCGGATCGAGTCCGACGCGCCGGGCGAGGTGTCGAACGCGTCCTTCAGGTAGCGCGTGAGGATCTCGGTCGCCAGCCGGCTCTGCGCGAACGCGATCAGCTGCAGGTCGCGCGCGAGGAACTCCAGGCTCACGCGCCTCGTCTCGGCCAGGTAGGACCGCCGGATCCCGAGCTGGGCGTTGACGACGGGCGGGTTGACGAAGACGAAGAACTTCTCGCCGCGCGGCGCGCCGGACTCCTCGACCACCTCGAAGGGCTGCTCGGTCAGCCGCTCCGCGAGCTCACGCGGGTTCGCGATCGTGGCCGAGCAGCAGATGAACTGCGGATCGGCGCCGTAGTGCCGGCAGATGCGGCGAAGGCGCCGCAGCACGTTGCACAGGTGGCTGCCGAACACGCCGCGGTACATGTGGAGCTCGTCGATCACGACGAACCGGAGGTTCTCGAAGAGCTTCGCCCACCGCGGGTGATGAGGCAGGATCCCCGAGTGCAGCATGTCCGGGTTGGTGAGCACGATGTGCGCCCGCCCCCGGATGGCCCGCCGCGCGTCCTGCGGGGTGTCGCCGTCGTAGGTGAAGACGCCCAGGTCGAGCCCGGCGCTCGCATTGATCGCGCGCGACAGATGGTCGAGCTCGGCGAGCTGGTCCTGCGCCAGCGCCTTCGTCGGAAACAGATAGAAGGCTCTCGCCGACGGATCGGCGAGCACGCTGTTGAGGACCGGCACGTTGTAGCAGAGCGTCTTGCCGGAGGCGGTCGGCGTCGTGATCACCACGTGCCGCCCGGCGAGGGTGCTCGCGATCGCCTCGGCCTGGTGGCTGTAGAGATCCGTGACACCGCGCTCGGCCAGCGCCGCGCGCAGGCGCGGGTCGATACCCGGAGGGAATGGGCCGCAGCGCGCGGCGGCGGGCGGCAGGCGGCGGACGGCCGTGATCACCCGGTCGGGCGTGTCGCGCTCGGCGCCGCTCCACCCGGGGACGAGGCTCGCGAGCGCACCGTTGACCTGGACGTCGCGACGGGTGTCCGATAGCGCGCCACCGGGCCGACGCGGGACGAGGCTGCGCTCGGGTTCTTCCTCGCGGTCGCGGGCGTCTCGCGCCATAGGACGGGATGGTAGCAGCCGTTCAGCCTTCGATCAAGAGGCGAAAGGCGAAACGAAAACAAAGGCGTGGCGGTTTCATGCGCCGTGGCCGACTCCCGGCGGCACCAGCACGGTCGGCTTGCGGCCCGACCGCCGCGCGTAGGCCTCGGCCACCCGCTCCGCCACCTCCGCCGCGTGCCCCGCCTCCACCAGCACGACGATAGCCCCGCCGAAACCACCTCCGGTCAGGCGGGCGCCGTACACGCGGGGTTCGCCGCGCGCCAGGTCGACCAGCAGGTCGACCTCCGGGACCGAGACCTCGTAGTCGTCCCGCATCGACCGGTGGGAGGCGTCGAACAGCCGGCCGAGGCACTCACAGTCGGCGGAGCGCAGGGCTTCGACGGCCATCAGCACGCGCGCATCCTCCGTGACGACGTGCCGGGCGCGGCGCCCGAGCGGTTCGGGCAGCGCGGAGGCCCGCGGCAGGTCGTCGAGGCCGACGTCGCGGAGCTGGGAGACGCCGAGCAGCTCGCAGGCCTTCTCGCACTCGGCCCGGCGCGTACGGTAGTCGCCTCGCGCATGGTCGTGCGCGACACCGGAGTTGATGACGGCCAGCTCCGCTCTCGCCGGCAGCGGGAGCGACTCGTGGGCCAGGCTGCGCGTGTCGAGGAACAGCGCGTGACGGTCGCCCGCCAGCAGGCACGCCATCTGGTCCATGATTCCGACCGGCGCACCGACGAACTCGTTCTCCGCACGCCTCGCCAGCTGCGCCAGCGGCACGTCGTCCACAGAGAGGCCGAACGCGTCGCGAAGACCGCGCGCGAGGCTGATCTCGAGCGCCGCGCTCGAGGAGAGGCCGCTCCCGACCGGCACCCTCGAGGTGATCCGGGCGTCGATCCCGCCAAGCGCATGCCCCGCGGCGCCGAGCACCCAGGTGATGCCCTGGACATAATCCAGCCACCCCCCGACGCGCCGCTCCGCCCCCAGCTCGTACGACACGACGCCGTCGCCGGGAAAGCCGTCGCTCCACACCGACACGCGCCGGTCCCGACGGCGAGCGATCTCGACGAGAGTCCTCTGCGGGATCACCGTCGGCAGCACGTAGCCGCCGTTGTAGTCGGTGTGCTCACCGATCAGGTTGACGCGACCCGGCGCCGAGGAGACCAGATCGGCCGGCCGCCCATAGAGAACTGCGAACTCCGGCGCAGGATCGCCGGCGCCAGGGGCCCCGGGGCGCGGCGGCCGGCTCACGGGTGCACCTCGCAGGCGGCCGCCGGACCACGAGTGCCCGGCCGCGGGGTGCGTTTTCCGTTGACGGTTCCGGAGACGGTTGTTACGATCATCACTACTGATAGCGCTGAGTGTGGCCGATACAACTATTAGATGGGGGACGTGGAGATGGACAACTGCGAGCCGCGTGTGCGGCGTCGCGGGTACTTCCTGAGCGAATCGAACCGCGAGAACGACGAGCTCACTGACGCCGACGCCGCTGAAGGCTTGACGATCCGCGTGCGGATCATCCGACACCGACCGAGAAGGCCCGTGGCCGCTGCGGGTCCCTCCGCCCGTGGCCCCGCCAGACACCAGCGGTCCGCGCCGCTGCCTGCCACGCGCATCATCGTCAGGGCGCGCCCGCCCCGTCCCGCTGCAGACGACGACCTCAGATCAGCGACCGCGACTGGCAGCCATCCACCGGGATCGACGCGCCGCTGATCCAGCTCGCCCGGGCCGAGGCGAGGAAGGCGACGACGTCGCCGACCTCCTCCGCACGCCCGAACCGCCCGAAGGGCAGCTCCCGCCGCACGAACTCGGCGATCCCCTCGGGATCCGACTGCTGGCGCTTGTGCCAGGATCCCCCAGGAAACAGAATCGACCCCGGCGCCACGCTGTTGACCCGGATGTTGTCGCGCGCCAGCTGCTGGGCCAGCGACTTCGCGAGGCTGATCTCGGCGGCCTTGACGACGTTGTACGTCATGCGGCCGCCGGACTCGCGGCCCCAGATGGATGCGATCATGATGATCACGCCGCCGCCGCGCCTCCGCATGTGGGGCACGGCGAGTCGCGAGGCGCGGATCGCAGGCCAGAGCGTGTTGTCGATCGCCTCCTGCCAGTCCGCATCCGCCGTGTCCACGATGTCCGCCCCGCGGGCAAGCCCGAGGTTGTTCACGAGGATGTCAAGGCCCCCATAGGCCTCGACCGCGCAGGAAAGGGCGAGCTCGATGCCGCGGCGATCAGTCAGGTCCGCCGCCACCGGGAGCACGTCGCCACCTCCGCCCGACACCTGCCTGATCTGGCGGGCGGCCTCTTCGAGCCGGCCGGCCCCGCGCGCCGTGATGCAGACGCGACAGCCCTCCGACGCCAGCGACAAGGCGCACGCCAGGCCGAGCCCCCGGCTCGAGCCGGTCACCAGCGCGACCTTCCCGTCCATCCCCAGATCCATCATCGGCTCCCGAAGCAATCGGCGAGGAACCGGGCCACCGCCCCGCCAAAGGCCTGCGGCTGCTCCAGGTTCGAGAGGTGGCCGGCGCCCGGGATGACGGCGAGCCGTGCGCCCGGGATGGCCTCCTTCATCCGCTGGCTCTCCTCGACGGGCGTGAGGACATCGTCGCTGCCCACGATGAGCAGCACCGGGCAGCGGATCGACGCCAGCAGGCCCGTCGAGTCGGGCCGCGTCTTCAGGCGGAGCAGGCCGTCCCGGATGCCCTCAGCCGGCTGTGACTCGATCAGGGCTCGGACCCGTGCGGCGACTTCGGGGCGATCACGGAGCGTCGAACTTCCGAGCAACCTGGGAAGCATCGACTCGGCAATGCCGGAGGGGCCCGACTGTGCGAGCAGCTCCAGCGACCGGTCCCGGTTGGCGCGCGCCTCGGGGCTGTCAGCCCCCGGCCTCGTGTCGGCCAGGACCAGCCCGCGACACCGATCCGCAGCGCGGCGCACGAGGGCGAACGCTGTGTAGCCTCCCATCGAGAGCCCGGCAAAGACCGCCTCCCTGACAGCTAGGCGATCGAGCATTTCGAGCACATCGTCCGCGTAGTCATCGATCGACGGGACAGCGGTCGCGGGCCCCGACATCGGATCCGCTTGCGGCCCGACCGCCGATGCACCGAACCCGCGAAGGTCGGGCGCGAGCACCCTCCATCCCGCGGGAGCGGCCTGCAGCTGCGGCTCCCACATCTCGGCACTGAGCGGGAAGGCGTGAAGCAGCACGAGCGTCCCGAGCGATCCCTGCGAGCCCGCCTCGAGGACACTCGCGACCCGGTTCCCGATGGTCAGTTGTCGGCGCATGCGACCTCGCTTCCAGCGTTCCGGCCGAAGGCCAAGACTACGCCGCATCATACCTGACGCGGGTGCGGACTGTCTGCGGACGGATCGTCCTGGAAGGCCGCGGCCGCCGGAGGTGGAGCGGATCGTGCAGGCATGGTGTCCAACTGATCACGGCGGTCAGGTCTCCCGGGAACCTGGTTTAGGATCGGTACGATGCCCCGGATGTCCGGGGGGAGGCAGATGCTGACGGCGGCCGTTCTCGGACTGGCAGGCTACGGCCTCTACTCGGCCGGGCTCGGCCTGGTGGTGCTCGTTGCGGGCCCCTACCGGCTCGAGTGGTGGGCGGGAATCGCTCTGCTCGGGTTCGGCCTGCTGCTGACGGTGTCTGCGCCGTTGGTCCGTGTGCGCTTCCCCGGCAGCCTCGCGCTGGCCATCGGCGCGATGCTGGGGCTCCAGGCGTTCTCCCTCCACAACGACCTGCACTTCTACGGCCGGACCGTCGTGCTCTTCCAGGTGGCGCGTGGGGTCTTCGCGGCGCTCATGGTGGCGCTGGCGTCGGTGGGACAGAGAACGGTGATTCAGGGCGACCCGCAGGGCAAGTGAGGCGAGTGGGCGGTGGGCAAGAGCTCTACCTCTCGCGCCGGCGGACCGCTTCACAGAAGGCCTCCACGTTCGCCAGGGGTGTCTCCGGCGGCAGGTCACATCCGCTCGAAGGCGCGAACCCCGGATACGCCGCGGCGGCGTCGAGCAGCTCATCCGTGCGGCGGGTGACCTCGTCGGTCGTGCCCTGGAAGAACACCGCGGTCGGATCCAGGTTGCCGGAGAGGACCACGCCCTCGGCGGCCTTCGCCAGTGCCGTCGGCATGTCCACAGGAGATCCGAGGTGGAACATCCTGGCCCCCGCCTCGAAGAAGCGAGCCAGGTGGACCACACGCACGCTGCAGCTGTGGAGAACGACGAGGAAGCCCGGACCATCGACGGCATCCACGAGGCGACCCAGGTAGACGGAGGAAAAAGAGGCGAGGTCGGACGGGGAGAGGAGCCCGGCGACCGGCTCTGCGACGATCGCGCCGTGGGCGCCTGCTGAGCGGAACGCGTCGGCGTACTCCACGAGGAATGCCGAGGTCTTCGCGATCAGCGCGTGGAGCGTGCCTTTGTCGGCGAAGGTCAGCTCCAGCGTCTCGCTCATGCCGAAGAGCCGGGCAGCCAGCGTCAACGGCCCGATGAGGTTGCCCAGCACGATCGCGTCGGGCGCGCCTCGCCTCATCATCGACACCGCCTCGAGATGGACGCGCGTCCGCCTCTCGCCGGGCGTGGGCACCTCCAGCGCGTCGACCGCGTGGCGGCTGTCCACGAGACGCCCATCGACGGTCGGGATCTCGTCGTCGACGAACCGCGCCGGGCTGCCGAAGGCCTCGGCTTCGGCGCTGAGGTCCATCGCCGAGATCACGACCGGCGTGCGAAGACGTTCGTGCAGCGCCAACTGGGTCTCGGCTTGTGCCGCAGGGTTGGTCACGACATCGATGACCCGGGCACCGGTGAGCGCGATGCCCGGGTACACGGCGAGGGGGATGGGAACAGGCGACGGGCTGGTCCGGATGAGGTTGAGGAGCGGGTGGTCCATGGGCCGGTGCCCCTCAACCCCGCTTCAGGCGCAACCGCTGGTGCTGCCGCAGTTGACGCACTTGTAGCAGCTGCCGCTCCTGACCATGATGGCGCCGCAGGTCGTGCAGGGCGGCGCATCCTCCTGGCTCTGGATCGCCGCGAACGACTTCCCCGACAACTGGGCGTCGGGCGCCTCGGGCCCGGAGGCGGGCCGCGCCGCCAGCGGCGGCAGCGTCAACTGCTCCGGCTGATCCCCCGCGGCGGCGGCTTCCCGCCCGTTGACGCCCACGCGGAACTGGGCCTCCGCCGAGAAGAACTTGGTCGCGAGCCACCGGAACACATAGTCGACGATCGACTTCGCGAACCGGATCTGCGGGTTCCTCGTCATGCCCGACGGCTCGAAGCGGACGTGGGTGAACTTGTCCACCAGCACCTGGAGGGGCACGCCGTACTGCAGCGCGTAGGAGATGGCCTGCGCGAAGGCATCGGCAAAGCCCGAGATCGTCGAGCCCTCCTTGGCCATCACGAGGAAGATCTCGCCCGGGGTGCCGTCCTCGTACACCCCGACGGTGATGTAGCCCTCGTGCCCGGCGATCTCGAACTTGTGTGTGATCGCCGTCCGCTCGTCGGGGAGCTTGCGCCGGACGGGCCGCGGGGCCTTCGCGGTCTCGCCCGGCGACTCGGAGGGCGCCTTGTCCTTCGACGTGTTGAGCGGCTGGGTCCGCTTGCTCCCGTCGCGGTAGATGGAGATCGCCTTGACGCCCAGGCGCCACGATTCGATGTAGGCCTGCATGATCTCTTCGGCGGTCGCCTCCCTCGGCACGTTGACCGTCTTCGAGATGGCGCCGGAGATGAAGGGCTGGACGGCGCCCATCATCTTGATGTGGCCCATGTAGTGAATCGACCTGGAGCCGTTGGCCGGCTTGAAGGCGCAGTCGAACACCGACAGGTGCTCGTCTTTGAGCAGCGGCGCCCCCTCGATCGTCTCGCGCTGATCGATGTAGTTCACGATCGCCTGGATTTGGTCCTCCCGGTACCCCAGCCGGGCGAGCGCCACGGGAACGGTCTGGTTGACGATCTTCATCAGGCCGCCGCCGACGAGCTTCTTGTACTTCACCAGCGCGATGTCCGGCTCGACGCCCGTCGTGTCGCAGTCCATCATGAAGCCGATCGTCCCGGTCGGCGCCAGCACCGTGGTCTGGGCGTTGCGGAAGCCGAACTCCTCGCCCAGCTCGATCGTCTCGTCCCATGCCGCCCGCGCGGCGTCGTGGAGATCCGCCGGCACGTTGGCGGAGTTGATGCCCTTGAGCGCGTCACGGTGCTTCCGCATGACCCTGAGGAACGGCTCCCCGTTCCGCTCGTAGCCGGCGAACGGCCCGCCGTGGTCGCGTGAGATGCGCGCCGACTGCGCGTAGGATTCGCCGGTCATCAGCGCGGTGATCGCGGCCGCGTAGTGGCGGCCCGTGTCGCTGTCGTAGGGCAGCCCGCGCGACATCAGCAGCGCGCCCAGGTTCGCGTAGCCGAGGCCGAGCGGCCGGTACTCGTGGCTGTTCTTCTCGATGGCCTTTGTCGGGTAGCTCGCGTTGTCGACCAGGATCTCCTGCGCGGTGATGAGCGTGCGCACCGCGGCTTTGAACGCTGGCACGTCGAACTCACCATCGTCCCTGACGAACTTCATGAGGTTGAGCGACGCCAGGTTGCACGCCGAATCGTCGAGGAACATGTACTCCGAGCAGGGGTTCGACGCGTTGATGCGGGCCGTCGCCGGGCACGTGTGCCACTCGTTGACGGTCGTGTCGAACTGCATGCCGGGATCGCCGCAGACATGCGTCGCCTCGGCGATCATCGTCATCAGGTCCCGGGCCCTGTAGCGGTCCATCATCCGCCCGTCGGTGATGGCCCGCGTCTCCCACCACCCATCGTCGAGCACCGCGCGCATGAAGTCGTCCGACACGCGGACGCTGTTGTTCGAGTTCTGGAAAAACACGGAGGAATACGCGGTCCCGGTGAACGAGCCGTCGTAGCCCGCGTCAATGAGGGCCCAGGCCTTCTTCTCCTCCTCGACCTTGCACTTGATGAACTCCACGATGTCCGGGTGATCGGCGTTGAGGATCACCATCTTGGCGGCCCGCCGCGTCTTGCCGCCCGACTTGATGACGCCCGCGAATGCGTCGTACCCCTTCATGAACGACACTGGCCCCGATGCCGTGCCGCCGCCGGCGAGCGCCTCGCGCGACGACCGCAGCGCGGACAGATTGGTGCCGGTCCCGGAGCCGAACTTGAACAGCATCCCCTCGGTCTTGGTGAGCGTCAGGATCGAGTCGAGCGTGTCCTCGACCGAGTTGATGA
>Ga0316624_10000255_pt1 | contig 16992 bp, 20 predicted proteins | sample OWC_Aug_N3_C1_D5_FD_207657 | JGI IMG/M metagenome (GOLD analysis project Ga0316624, IMG submission 207657) | Wetland soil microbial communities from Old Woman Creek delta, Ohio, United States - OWC_Aug_N3_C1_D5_A | ecosystem: Environmental > Terrestrial > Soil > Wetlands | place: USA: Ohio... | reverse complement strand
ACCCCGAAGTGCTTGCAGCGCGGCGCGACGCGCTCGGGCGCGGCCTCAAGCACCTCGATGAGCACGCCCTCATCGTGCTGCCGGTGCCGCCGCGTGCGCCGGAAGCGGATGCGCTCGCCCGGGAGCGCGCCGGCGACGAAGACGGTCTTGCCGCCATGCACGACGCCCTCGCCCTCGTGAGTGAGGCCGGCGACGGTGGCGGTCTCCTCGGGCGTGGCGGCGCCGGGGCGGCCGGCGCCCGCTCGCGCCGCGGCCGGGCTCAAGCGGCTGACTCCCAGGCCTCGAGGAACTGCGCGAGGTGCGGCTCGCGCGCGGCGCGCAGGTAGGCCTTCACGCGCTCGATCTCCGCCGCGTGCTCGGCGCGCGTGAGCGTGCCGCGCAGCTGCGCGAAGCGCAGCCAGATGAGCCAGGTGTTGAGCACGTCCGTCTCGCAATAGGCACGGATGCGCTCGAGGTGGCCCGCAAGATACGCCTCCCAGACCTGGCTGCCATCGAAGCCGAGCTTGCCCGGCAAGCCGAGCAGCGTCGCCATGTTCGCCAGCGAGGCGCGGCCGCGGCCCTGGAACGCGGCGAGCACGTCCATAAGGTCGGTGTGGCGCCAGTGGTAGCGGCTCAGGTAGTTGTTGTAGCGGAACGAGGGGTCCTCGTCGCCGGTCTCCCAGTAGCGCGGCGCCTGCACCCCGTGCAGCAGCGCGCGGTAGTTGAGCACCGGCAGGTCAAAGCCCGAGCCGTTCCAGGAGACCAGGTCCGGGGAGAACTTCTCGATGCCATCGAAGAAGCGCTGCACGAGCTGCCCTTCCGGGGTGTGCAGGTCGCCCAGGCTCCAGACTTTAAGGCCGTCGCGGCCGCGCAGCACGCAGGAGATCGCCACCACGCGGTGCTGCTCGAGCGGCAGGAAATCCGCGCCCGTGTCCTGGCGGCGCAGCGCGAACATCGCCTTCGCCACCTGCGCGTCGGTGAGCCCGGCGAGGTTGTACAGGCGCCGCCCGAGCTCGACATCCGGGACGGTCTCGATGTCAAAGACCAGCGTGTTCATGTCGCCCTCATGAGCACCGCCACGGCGACGACCAGGCCCTTCTCGTCGGTCAGGGTCACGTGAGCCGCGCCGATGCCGAGGCGGCGGCGCACGGCATCCCCGCGCGCGGAGAACACTACTTCGGGCTTGCCCCAGGGGTTCTGCACCACGCCGACGTCGCGGATCCACATGCCGTGCGCGAAGCCGGTACCCATCGCCTTGACGATGGCCTCCTTGGCGGCGAAGCGCATGGCGAGGAAGCGTGCCGGGCGCTGCGTGAGCTTAAGTTGCGCGGCCTCCTCGGGCAGCAGCAGGTGCTCGGTGAAGCGCGAGCCGAAGCGCTCGAGCGTGCGCACGATGCGCTCGGCCTCGAGCACGTCGACCCCGATGCCGAAGATCATGCGCGCGCCGCCAGCATCAGCGCCTTCATCTCGCGCACCGCCTGCGCCAGTCCCACGAACACCGCGTGCGCGATGATGGCGTGCCCGATGTTCAGCTCGACGATGCCGCCGAGCGCGGCCACCGGCTGCACGTTGTGGTAGTTCAGGCCGTGGCCGGCGTGCACCGTGAGCCCGAGGCTGCCGCCGAGGCGCACGGCCTGCGCCAGGCGCTCCAGCTGCTTAGCCTGCGCGGCGCCTTCGGCTTCCGCGTACGCGCCCGTGTGCAGCTCGATCACGGGGGCGCCGACGGCCGCGGCGGACTCGATCTGGCGCGGGTCCGGGTCGATGAAGAGCGAGACGCGGACGCCGGCGCGCTTGAGCTGCGCGCAGGCCGCGCGCATGCGGGTCGCGTCCGCCGCGACATCCAGCCCGCCCTCGGTGGTGACCTCCGCGCGCCGCTCGGGCACCAGGCAGCAGTCCGCCGGGCGCACCTCGGCCGCGATGCGCAGCATCTCCTCGGTGACCGCCATCTCCAGGTTCATGTGGGTCGTGAGCAGCTCGCGCAGCGTGCGCACGTCGTGGTCCTGGATGTGGCGGCGGTCCTCGCGCAGGTGCAGCGTGATGCTGTCGGCGCCGGCGGTCTCGGCGAGCAGCGCCGCGTGCACCGGGTCGGGGACCTTGCCGCGGCGCGCCTGCCGCAGCGTCGCCACGTGGTCGATGTTGAGCCCGAGCGCAATGGAGCCGGGGCTCACGGGCCCACCCGGCGCACCAGGGCGCGCGCCACGGCGCGCGTGGCGAGCGGCCGCCCCTCGAGGCACGCGCCGAGCGCGGCTTGCAGGAGCCGCCGCGCGTCCTCGAGCACCCGCGCACCGGCGAGTTCCTCGGCGGCGAGCTTCAGCAGCGACTCCCCGGCGAGCGCCCCGACGCCGTCGCGCTCGGCCGGGACGATGCCCTGCGCCGGGCGAAAGTAGTAGAACGCCTCGCGCTCGATGCGGGCCCCCGCATGCGCCTCGCTCGCCAGATCCAGGCCGTAGCCGAGCACCTCCAGCAGCCGCTTCTCGAAGACGCGCAGCACCGGCTCGAGCGGCGCGCCGCTGCGCAGGCCCGCGAGCGCGCCGTGGTAGTGATCGAAGAGCTGCGGCAGCGGGTCGTGCCGCGTGGTGAGCTTGAGCAGCAGCTCGTTCAGGTAGAAACCGGCCAGCAGCGCCGGCGGCGGCAGCGTCGCGCAGCTCTCGGCGCGCTCGGCGGCCGTGAGCTGCGGCGCCTCGCCGCTGCCGCGCCAGGAGATGAGCAGCGGCTGGAACGGCCGCAGCACGGAGGCGAGCGGCGCGCGCGGTCCGCGCACGCCGCGCGCGAACAGCGTCAGCCGGCCGTGCTCGCGCGTGAGCACCTCGAGGATGCGGCTCGTGTCGCGCCACGGGCGGTGGTGCAGGACGTAGCCTGCGGTGAGGTCGATGCGGCGCGGGCTGCGGGTCATTCGAGTCCGAGTTCCTTCAGGGCGCGGGCGTTGTCGGCCCAATTCTCGCGCACTTTGACCCACAGGTTCAGGTGCAGGCGGCGCTTGAGCATGGCGTTCAGCTGCAGCCGCGCCGAGCGCCCGACGCGCTTGAGGCGCTCGCCCTTGGCACCGATGACGATGGGCTTCTGCCCCTCGCGGTCGACCCAGATGGCCGCGTCCACGTTCAGCTGCCCGTCCTGCTCGGCGAGGCGCTCGACCTCGACCGCGATGCCGTACGGCACCTCCTGGTTGAGCTCGAGGGTGAGCTTCTCGCGGATCATCTCGGCGATGCGAAATTCCAGCCCGCGGTCGGTGAGCTCGCCCTGCGGAAAGAGCGCCGGCGAGGGCGGCAGGTGCGCGCCGATCGTGCGGCGCAGGTCCTCGATGTTGTCCGCCTTCAGCGCCGAGACCGGCACGACGGCGAGGAACGGATGGCGCGCGCCGAGATCCTTCAGGTACGGCAGCAGCCGCTCGCGCGGGCGCACGCGGTCGATCTTGTTGACCGCCGCGATCGCCGCGCGCCCGGAGCGCACCACCCGCGCGAGCGCCAGGTCATCCTCGGCCGTCCACTTGAGCGCCTCGAGCACCAGCACGACGACGTCGGCGTCCTCGAGCGCTGCGGTCGCGGTGCGGTTCATCGCCTTGTTCAGCGCCCGGCCCGCCGCGCGGTGCAGGCCCGGGGTGTCGACGAAGGCGATCTGCACCTGCGGGGCGGTGTAGATGCCGAGGATGCGGTGGCGCGTCGTCTGCGGCCGCGGCGTCACGATGGAGAGCTTCTCTCCGATGAGCGCGTTCAGGAGCGTCGACTTGCCGACGTTGGGCCGGCCGACGAGCGCGGCAAAGCCGCTGCGATGCGCGGCTGCTTGCGGGGTACTCACAGGATGGATCCTAAACGGTGCGGGTGCTGATCGTCTCGATCATGCGCTCGGCGGCCTCCTGCTCGGCGCGGCGGCGGCTCGAGCCGTGCCCCTCGGTGGCAGCTTTCAGGGCGGGAACCTCGCAGCGCACCGTGAAAGCCTGCTCATGGTCCTGCCCCTGCACCCGCAGCACCGCGTAGCGCGGCAGGGCGAGGCTGCGCGACTGCAGGTACTCCTGCAGGCGCGTCTTGGCATCCTTCAGCTGCTCGGGCGCCGGCAGCGCCGCGATGCGCGGGCCGAACAGGCCCGCGACGATCGGCCGCACCGCCTCCAGGCCCCCGTCGAGGAATACCGCCCCGCACAGGGCCTCCAGCGCGTCCGCCAGGATCGACTGGCGCCGGAAGCCCCCGGTCTTCAGCTCCCCGGAGCCGAGCTTAAGTTCCTCCCCGAGCGCAAGGCCCGCGGCGATCTCGGCCAGGGGCTCGCGGCTGACCAGGCGCGCGCGCAGGCGGCTCAGGTCCCCTTCGGCCGCCTGCGGGAAGGCGCCGTACAGCTCGTGGGCGATGAGCAGGTTCAGTACCGCATCACCCAGGAACTCGAGCCGCTCGTTGTTGGGCCCGGCGGCGCTGCGATGGGTGAGCGCGGCACGAAAGAGCGTGAGGTCGCGCGGCTCGTAGCCGAGCCGTCCCCGCACCCACGCGGCGGGCCAGTCGGTGCCGCTCATGGGGCGCGCGGCGGGGCGTCCGCGAAAGCCGGCAACGCCCTAATCGCCCCCGCCGCCGCTGCCGATCCGCACGACCTTGTCGAAGGCAAAATGCAGGGAAATGTTGGAGAACAGCGGCGCCTCGTCGTCGTAGGCCGCCTCGACCACCCAGACGCCGTTGTCGCGGGTGATCTTGAAGTCCTTGGAGTCCGGGTAGTTGAGCATGTCGATCTCGAAGTGCCGGTCGATCGCGACCTTGATCGAGGAGGCGTTGGCGCCCCCGCCCTTGAGCTCCGAGGCCGTGCCGTCGAGCGCCTTAACCACCTTCAGGTAGTTCAGGTACACCGGGGTGGCGCGGATGCCGGCGTAGACCACGATCGCGACCGGCGTCAGCAGGAACAGCCAGCCGACCGCCGTGACACCCAATTGCCTGTTACGCGTCATCGTTGCGACCCCCAGTAAACCGTGTCGACACCTTGAGGCCTCGCGGCCCCGGGACCTACGGGATGGCGGAGCCGATGCGGCTCCACCCGGGCCCGCCGCTGCGGCCCAAGTCCCAATTGAACCAGATCCGGGTCGCCCTGCCGACGAGATTCTCCTCAGGAACCCAGCCCCAACTGCGACCGTCGTCACTGTTATCGCGATTGTCCCCCATCATCAGGTAGTGCCCGGGCGGCACCACCCCGTCAAAGGCGGGTACCCGGCCGCTGCCCGGGGCGTCCTCGTCCCCGCAGACGTAGCCGCGCACGCCGCGGCGGTTGCAGCCCGGCAGCACCGGCTGGCGGTCGATCGCCACCGGGCAGTACATCGCCAGGTGCTCGTGCTCGCCCAGGCGCTCGTGCGCGAGCGCGAAGTTGACGTAGCAGCCGTCACTGAAGCGCTCCCGGGACAGCTCGGAGGGCACCGGCCGCCCGTTCACCAGCACGCGGTTGTCGCGCACCTCGACGTGGTCCCCGGGCAGGCCGACGAGGCGCTTGATGAAATTCACCGAGGGGTTGGGCGGGTAGCGGAACACCACCACATCCCCGCGCTGGGGCTCCCCCACCGCGATGATCTTCTTGTTGATGACCGGCAGGCGCAGACCGTAGGCGTACTTATTAACGATGATGAAGTCCCCGTCGAGCAGCGTCGGCATCATCGAGTCGGAGGGAATGCGGAAGGGCTCGAAGATGAAGGAGCGCAGCAAGAGCACGACGAGCGCGACCGGGAAGAAGCTGCGCGCGTAGTCGACGGTGCCCGGCTCGGTCACCGTCCCCGGATCGCGCCCCGCGGCGCGCGCGGCGGCGCCGCGGCGCGGCGCGAGCAGCCACGCATCAATCCCCCAGACGATGCCGGTGAGCACCGTGATCGCGAGCAGCACGGCCGAGAAGTCGAGCGTCTCGGACACGAGCAGGCGCACCACCGCGGCGATGATGAGCACCGGCAGCGCGGTGTACAGCGCCGTCATCAGCGGCCCGTCGCGCACCACCTGGGCACCCGGGGGCGCGACGAGCGCCCGGCGCGGCCGCAGGAACCAGTCATCGACGATGCAGACGACGGTCACCGGCAGGGCGAGCCAGGAGAGAAGTTCGATGAGGGGCATCAGGCTCTTGAGCATGGTTTTCCCTAATGTTTGCGACCGACCTGCAGCACCGCGAGGAAGGCCTCCTGCGGGATCTCGACGTGACCGAGCTGCTTCATGCGCTTCTTGCCCTCTTTTTGCTTCTCGAGGAGCTTGCGCTTGCGGCTGACGTCACCGCCGTAGCACTTGGCGAGCACGTTCTTCCTCAGCGCCTTGACCGAGGCGCGCGCGATCACGGCGGTACCGATGGCCGCCTGGACCGCGACCTCGAACATCTGGCGCGGGATGAGCTCCTGCATCTTGTCCACCAGCTCGCGGCCGTGCTGGTAGGCGCTCTCGCGGTGCACGATGATCGAGAGCGCATCCACCGGGTCGCCGTTGATGAGGATGTCGAGCTTCACCAGCGGGGCGGCCGAGAAGTGGCTGAACTCGTAGTCAAAGGAGGCGTAGCCGCGGCTGGAGGACTTCAGCCGGTCGAAGAAGTCGAGCACGACCTCCGCCAGCGGCAGCTCGTACTGCAGCGACACCTGGTTGCCGAGGTACAGCATCTTCTTCTGCACGCCGCGCTTGTCGTTGCACAGCTTCAGCACCGCGCCGACGTGCTCGGGGGGCACGAGGATGTTCGCGGTGATGATCGGCTCGCGGATCTCCTCGATCTCATTCACGGCGGGAAGCTTGGCCGGGTTGTCGACGTACTCGATCGTCCCGTCCGTGCGCAGCACTTCGTACACCACCGTGGGCGCGCTCGTCACGAGCGTCAGCTCGTACTCGCGCTCGAGGCGCTCCTGCACGATATCCATGTGCAGCAGGCCCAAGAAGCCGCAGCGAAAGCCGAAGCCCAGGGCGGCCGACACTTCCGGCTCGTAGTGCAGCGCCGAGTCGTTGAGGCGCAGCTTGGAGAGCGCGTCGCGGAATTTCTCGTAGTCGTCCGTGTCCACCGGGAACAGTCCGGCGAACACGCGCGGCTTGATCTGCTTGAAGCCGGGCAGCGGCGCCGCCGCCGGGCGGTTCTCCAGCGTGATCGTGTCACCGACGGGCGCCCCATCGATCTCCTTGATGCCCGCCACCACGAAGCCCACGTCCCCGGTGGCGAGTTCCCGCTCGACGATGGGCTTGGGCGTGAAGCGCCCGAGGCGGTCGACCACGTGCGCGCGCCCGGTGGAGACCACGCGGATCTTGTCGCCGGTCTTCAGGCTGCCGTTCATGACGCGCACGAGGGAGACGACGCCGACGTAGTTATCGAACCAGGAGTCGATGATGAGGGCCTGCAGCGGGCCGTCCGGCTCCCCGCGCGGCGCCGGGATGCGCTTGACCAGGAGCTCGAGGAGCTCCGGCACCCCCTCCCCGGTCTTGGCGCTCACGCGCACCGCATCGGTGGCCTCGATGCCGATGATCTCCTCGATCTCGTGCACGACGCGCTCCGGATCCGCCGAGGGCAGGTCGATCTTGTTGATGACCGGCACCACTTCCAGGCCCTGCTCGATGGCCGTGTAGCAGTTGGCGACGCTCTGGGCCTCGACCCCCTGGGAGGCATCCACCACCAGCAGCGCCCCGTCGCAGGCGGCGAGCGAGCGCGACACCTCGTAGGAGAAGTCGACGTGCCCGGGGGTGTCGATCATGTTCAGCTGGTAGCGCTGCCCGTCGTGCGCGTTGTAGTAGAGCGTGACGCTCTGCGCCTTGATGGTGATACCGCGCTCGCGCTCGAGCGCCATGGAATCCAGCACCTGCGCCTGCATCTCGCGGTCGGCCAGCCCCCCGCACAGCTGGATCAGGCGGTCCGCGAGAGTCGATTTGCCGTGGTCGACGTGCGCGATGATGGAGAAATTACGTATGTGCCGCATGAAGCCTAAAGGGGTCCTGAACGCGAAGATGCCGCGCCAGGGGTCAAGCGGGCGGGCGGATTATAGGGAAAAATCGGGTACTTACGCAGTTTGCCGCGACTTAAGGGCGCGACGGGGAGGCAGGGCGGGGCTTGAGGAGCCGCGCGAGCTCCCCCGGATCCAGGCGGTGGCGGCACACGACGCTGCCATCCAGCAGCAGCACCGGGACGTGCAGGCCATGGCGGCGCTGCAGCTGTGGGTCGGAGTCCACGTCGAGCACTTCCAGGGGCGGCAGGGGGTGAGCGCGGCCGAAGCGCTCCAGGTCCGCGAGCATCTGCTCGCACAGCTCGCAGTCGTGGCGCTGCACGAGCGTCAGGCGCACGCTCGCCACGCCCAGCCTAGCGGCGGCCCCGCGGTCCGACGGGCGCGGCTCCCTGCGCCTTCACCTGCGTGGCGATGAACTGCACCGTCGCCGGGGGCACCTCGCCCACGGCGGTGATCTTGTGGCCATCCACCACGGTCGAGAACGCGGAACTGGAGCCGAGCGTCGCCACCTCGGCGACCGGCGCTGGCGGCGTGCCGTCCGCAGGCAGCGGCCCGCCCTGCTGCACCTCGACGAACACCGAGACCGAGGCCACCCCGTCGCTGAACACCAGGTGGTCCGCGGGCTGCGGGGAGCCGGGCAGCATCTGCGCCGAGCGCACCGTCATGCGAAACCCGGGGGGCAGCTGCGTGGCGCTCCAGGCCGGGGCAGCCGCCTCCGGGGCGGGCAGCGGCAGCTGCGTGTCGCGCACCCAGCGGAAGCCCTCGGTGGAGACCTCCGGCCTGAAGAGCGCATCGGAGAGGTGCGATGCGAGGGTGAGGCTCGCGAATACGATCTGCTCGATGACGCGCCCGCGCGCATCGCACAGCTGCGACTTCAGCGGCATCGCGGTGGAGTCATCGATCCACAGGCGGTAGCCGTAACGGAACTCGTCCTTGGGCGTCACGGTGATGACATGCGTGTCGCGGCGGTTGAAGCGCGTGCGGTCGACCTCGCGGATGTCGTAGTAGTTCGCGGTCTGGTCGTTGACCGCCGGAAAGCCGACCAGCGGTTCCTGCTGCGGGCGCTGCTCGACCACCACGGTGCGCTTGTCCGGCAGGTAGCAGGCGAGGCTTGCACCGGTGCGGATGAACTCGCGCCCCGAGCCATCCAGGGAGGCCAGGCGCTCGGACACGGTGCCGTCCTGTACGCGGTGGATGATGCGCAGCATCTCCACCTGGCCACCGTGCCAATGCGAGAACGTGCCGTCGTAGTTGCGCGTGTTGAGGGCCTGGTTCATGCGCTCGAGCCAGCGCGCCGGCTCATCGGCCAGAGCGCAGCCGGCGGCCAGGCAGCCGAGGGTCAGGGCGAGGAGTCCGGGGCTACTGCGCATTGCTCTTCGCCTCATCCATCACCGCTTCCGTGCCGGCGGGCGTCTGCTCGCCCGTGATGAACGAGGAGAGGAGGTTGCGCCGTGCCACCGGCGAGGAAAACATGCTGTGGGCCACGACGTAGTTGGCCAGCTGGGTGCTCGGCACCAGCATCGGCCGCACTGCGGGCGCGAGCGGCGTCACATAGCTGTTGTTGCCCGAGGGCACGAGGTTCGCCACCGCCACCGGGGCGGCCGCCGTGGTCGGCGGGCGCCGGGCGCTCAGCGGTGCGACCGTAAGCGGCGCCTGCGTGTGCAACCACAGCACGGAGGCCGCGGCCACGCCGGCGGCCAGCGCACCACCGGCGACCGGCTGCCACCAGCGCAGCGCCGCGCGCCGCATCCGCTCGGGCGCGACCGCATTGCCGAGCGCCGGCTCGGCGCTGATGGCGACATTCACGCGTCCGGCGAGCGCGGCATTCAGCCGCACCCCGCGCTCGACACGGATCACCGCCCCCATCACCGCATAACGGCCCCAGCGGGCCTTGAGCGCCTCATCGCGCGACAGCCGCCGGGCCAGCAGTTCGCACTCCGCCGGCGGCAGCTCGTCGTCAAACATCGCAGACAACTGACTGTCGAGTTCCTCGTTCATCCCAGTTCCTCTGCACGACCCAGCCCACCTTCAAACACTTCGCGCAGCCGCCGGTCGATCGCCTCGCGCGCGCGGAAGATGCGCGAGCGCACGGTACCCACGGGGCAATCCATGGCGGCGGCAATTTCTTCGTAGGAGAGGCCCTCGAGCTCGCGCAGCACGATCGCGGTGCGCAGGTCCTCGGGCAAGGCGTCGATGGCGGCGTTGACGGTGGAGCGGATCTCATCCGTCAGCACCAGCCCCTCGGGCGTCTCGGAATCCTTCATGCGGCCTTGCATGTCGTAAGACTCATCGCTGCTGTTGCGGTCGAGGTCATATTCGATGGGGCTGCGGTCACGCGATACGACGGCATTCTTGGCGGTATTGATCGCAATGCGGTAAAGCCACGTATAGAACGCACTGTCACCCCGGAACTGCGGCAGTGCCCGGTAGGCCTTGATGAAGGCCTCCTGGGCAATGTCCTCCGCTTCGGCCGGGTTGCGCACGTAGCGCATGACCAGCTTGACGAGTTTGTGCTGGTACTTGAGCACCAGCGCATCAAACGCCCCCTTGTCCCCGCGCTGCACGCGCCGGACCAGACTCAGATCACTTGCATCGGCGCTCATGCGCGCCTTCTACACCCGCCAGGAAGGCCGCCGCGCCGTGAGCTGGATAGACTGTAGGCTCTCGTGAAAGTTCAGCATGGGGCGTACCGGGGGCTGGGCCCCCGAGAATAGCGCCGAAGACCCCCTCAAGCGACATAAGAGCGGATCTGTGCGACCAGACGGCCCATTTGCGGGCCCGGTGGGCTAATACCCCCCAGCAGGTAGCCCGCCAGCACCGGGTCTGGCAGCCCCAGGAGCTCCTCGAACCGCGCCTGCTCCTCGGGGCAGGCCCGTGCCAGGTGGGTGCGCGCGAAGCGCTCGAGCAGCAGGTCAAGTTCCTTCATCCCGCGGCGGCAGCGCCACAGCGCCCGGCGCAGCGTGGCATCCGGCGGCGCTGCGCCTGCGGCACTCATACTTAAGACTGCCGCTCCAGCATCAGCTTCTTGATCTCGGCGATCGCGCGGGCCGGGTTCAGGTCCTTCGGGCACACGTCGGTGCAGTTCATGATCGTGTGGCAGCGGTAGAGGCGGAAGGGATCCTCGAGCTCATCCAGACGCTCCCCGGTCGCCTCGTCGCGGCTGTCGATGATCCAGCGGTAGGCGGCCAGCAGTGCCGCGGGACCCAGGAAGCGCTCGCTGTTCCACCAGTAGCTCGGGCAGGCCGTCGAGCAGCAGGCGCACAGGATGCAGGCGGCGGGCCGGTCGATCTTCTCCTGCTGCTCCTTGCTCTGCAGCCGCTCGCGGTCCGGCGGGGCCGGCGTGCGCGCCTGCAGCCACGGCTTCACGGCCGCGTACTGGGCGTAGAAGTTGGTGAGGTCGGGCACGAGGTCCTTGACCACCGGCATGTGCGGCAGGGGGTAGATGCGGATGTCGCCGGCGAGGTCGGCCATCGCGGTCGTGCAGGCGAGGCGGTTCACGCCGTTGATGTTCATGGCGCAGGAGCCGCAGATGCCCTCGCGGCAGGAGCGGCGGAAGGTGAGCGTGGAGTCGACCGCCGCTTTCAGCTGGATCAGGGCATCAAGCACCATCGGCCCGCAGCTCTTCAGGTCCAGCGTGAAGGTGTCCAGGCGCGGGTTCTCGCCCGAATCCGGGTTGAAGCGGTAGATGCGCACGGTGCGCGCCGCGCGCGCGCCAGCGGGCGCCGGGTGCGTGATGCCCTTGACGATGCGGGAATTGGCGGGCAGGCGGAAGTCGGCCATCGTGCGTCCCTTAGTACGTGCGCGCCTTGGGCGGAACCGTCTCGACCTCGCCCGTCAGGGTGTCCAGGTGCACCGGGCGATAGTCAAAGCGCACCTGCCCGGGACCGTCCACCCAGGCGAGCGTGTGCTTCATCCAGTTCTGGTCGTCGCGCTGCGGGAAGTCCTCGCGCGCGTGCGCGCCGCGGCTCTCGGTGCGGTTGGCGGCCGAGTGGATCGTGGCGGTCGCCTGCAGCAGCAGGTTCTCCAGTTCCAGCGTCTCCACGAGGTCGGAGTTCCAGATGAGCGAGCGATCACAGATGCGCACCTGCGCAAACGAGGCGAACGTGGCGGCGAGCTTCTGCATGCCCTGGCCCAGCGTCTCGCCGCTGCGAAACACGGCCGCATCCAGCTGCATGGTCTTCTGCATCTCCAGGCGGATCGCCGCGGTGCTGCGGCTGCCGTTGGCGTTGCGCAGTCGATCCAGGCGCGCGACGGCGTGCTCCCCGGCATCCTTAGCCCAGGGCTTGTGCCGCTCGCCGGGCTTGACGATTTCCGCGCAGCGCCGCGCAGCTTCGCGCCCGAACACCACCAGATCGAGCAGCGAATTGCTGCCCAGGCGGTTCGCGCCGTGCACCGAGACACAGGCCGCTTCGCCGATCGCCATCAGGCCCGGCACGACGCTGTCCGGGTCACCACGCTGCGGCGCCACCACCTCGCCGTGGTAGTTGCAGGGGATGCCGCCCATGTTGTAGTGCACCGTCGGCTGCACCGGGATCGGCTCGCGGCTGACATCCACGCCCGCAAAGATGCGCGCGGTCTCGGCGATGCCCGGCAGTCGCTCGTGGATCACCCCGGGACCTAAGTGCTCCAGGTGCAGCTCGATGTGGTCGTGCTCGGCGCCGACGCCGCGGCCCTCGCGGATCTCGACCGTCATCGCGCGGCTCACCACGTCGCGCGAGGCCAGGTCCTTGGCATTGGGGGCGTAGCGCTCCATGAAGCGCTCGCCCTTGGAGTTGGTGAGGTAGCCGCCCTCGCCGCGCGCGCCTTCCGTGATCAGGCAGCCCGCGCCGTAGATGCCGGTCGGGTGAAACTGCACGAACTCCATGTCCTGCAGCGGCAGGCCCGCGCGCAGCACCATGGCGTTGCCGTCCCCGGTGCACGAGTGCGCCGAGGTGCAGGAGAAGTACGTGCGCCCGTAGCCGCCGGTGGCGAGGATCGTCATGTGGGCGCGGAAGCGGTGCAGGGTGCCTTCCGCTAGGTCGAGCGCGACGACGCCGCGGCACTGCCCCTCCTCCATGATCAGGTCGATGGCGAAGTACTCGACGAAGAACGTGGCCGCGTGGCGCACCGACTGCTGGTAAAGCGTGTGCAGCATCGCGTGCCCGGTGCGGTCGGCGGCCGCGCAGGTGCGCTGCGCGACGCCCTTGCCGTAGTGCGTGGTCATGCCGCCGAAGGGGCGCTGGTAGATGCGCCCGGCCTCGGTGCGCGAGAACGGCACGCCGTAGTGCTCAAGCTCGATGACGGCGGCGGGGGCCTCCTTGCACATCAGCTCGATCGCGTCCTGGTCGCCGAGCCAGTCCGACCCCTTGACGGTGTCGTACATGTGCCAGCGCCAATCGTCCTCGCCCATGTTGCCCAGCGCCGCGCTGATGCCGCCCTGGGCGGCGACCGTGTGGCTGCGCGTCGGGAAGAGCTTGGTGATACAGGCCGTCGACAGGCCACTCTCGGCCAGCCCCAGCGTGGCGCGCAGGCCGGCGCCGCCGGCACCGACGACGATCACGTCGTAGCTGTGGTCGATGAAGGTATAGGCGCTCACGGTGCACCCCCGAATGCCACCTTCAGCACCGCGAATACCCCGGCGCTGGCGATCAGCACGTGCGCAAAGCCGACCAGCACGAGCGCCAGGGTCTTAGCTCCCGCGCCATGCAGGTAGTCCTCGATGATGACCTTGAGCCCGAGCTGTGAGTGCCAGGTGCCGATGAGGACGAAGAGGATCAGCAGCAGTGCGCTGCAGCTCTGGCCCATCCAGCTCACCACCGTCGCATGATCGAACGCGGGCAGCGCCACGAGCGAGACGACGAACCAGATCGACAGTGGCAGCAGGGCGAGTGAGGTGAGGCGCTGCAGCCACCAGTGGCGCACGCCCTCCTTCGCCGAGCCCGTGCCGAGCACCTGGCGCAGCGGACTGGTGAGTCTCATGTCGCGCCCCCGTGCCACAGCGCCGCGAGGATCGCCAGCGTGAGCAGCACGCTCAGGATGCCCACCGCCCAGGCACTGCGCTGCGACTGCGCACGCTCGAGCCCGCGGCCGGTGTCCCACACCAGGTGACGAATACCGGCCACGAGGTGGTAGGCGAGCGCGAAGACGAACGCGGCGGCCGCGAGCTTCGCGAACGGCAGCGACAGGAGCCGCTGCGCGCGCGCCTGCGCCGCGGCGCCCGCGGCCACGGCCATCAGCCAGTAGACCAGACCGAGGAGCCCAAGCGAGAGGGCGCTGCCGGTGAAGCGGTTCAGGATGGACGTCGCGAGGGTGTACTTGAACTTGTACACCGACAGGTGCGGCGATAGTGGTCGGCTCGGCATAGACTAGAAATCGATACAGCGGCCGTTCTTCTCCCAGTCGCCGAAGCGCGTCGGCTCGGGGCCCGCGGGCCCGCCGATCTCGCGCGGCCGGGAGGCGGCGGACACTGCGGCGGACGCGGCGGCGGGGTCGACGCAGGGTGCGGAATCTGAAGCGGCGCGAGGATTCTGCGGGCTCTTGCGATCAGGCGTCGACATACCCATTTAGTCTGCCAGAATTCCCGCTCTGCGGCCACGAAAGCCAAGGAAAAACAACGGTCAATTTAATGCACGTGCAATGGAATTCTGTCGCGCTTGACTCTTTCGGCGTGCTGCGTGCGCGCGGCGCGGACGCGCGCGCATTCCTGCAGGGACAGCTCTCCAACGACATGGCACGGCTCGCGCCGGATCGCGCGCTGCTCGCCGGCTATCACAATCCGCAGGGACGTGCGGTGGCGCTGCTCAGGCTCGTGCAGCTCGCCCCCGATGACGTGCTCGGGCTGCTGCCACGCGAGCTCGTCGCCGCCGTGGCCTCCCGCCTCGCCAAGTTCGTGCTGCGCTCCAAGGTCAAGCTCGCCGATGACTCCGCGCAGTGGCGGATCGAGGGCCTGTACGCGCACCCGGCGCCCGCGGGGGCTGCGGCTGCGCACGCGGGGCTCCTGCCCGAGCGGCCCGACGGCGTGCGCCAGGTCGCGGACACGAGCGTCGTGCGAATCGGGCAGTCACGGGTGCGGCTGTTGCGCCTGTGCCCGGCAGCCGCGGGCCCGGCGTCACCCGCGCTGGAGCGCGGCACCCTGCAGCAGTGGCAGCTGGGCGCCATCGCCGCCGGCGAACCGCAGGTCTACGCGGCGACCTCGGAAGAGTTCGTGGCGCAGATGCTCAACCTCGACGTCCTGGATGCGATCGCGTTCGACAAGGGCTGCTATACCGGCCAGGAGGTCATCGCCCGGGCCCACTATCGCGGCCGCGTGAAGCGCCGCATGCAGCGCTTCCTCAGCGCCGCGCCCGTGGCGCTCAGGCCCGGTGATGCCGGCGTACTCCCCGACGGGCGCGCGTTCAAGGTCGTCGAGGCCGCGCAGCACGCCGACGGACGCTGCGAGTTCCTCGCCGTGACCGCCCTTGCCGCGCGCGAGGCGGATGGGGCCGACCCGCTCGCTGCCGCAGCCGGCGTGCTCGCGGCCGCCGCGCTCACGCTGCCCTACGCGCTGCCGGACTGATACGGCCGGCGAACGCAACTCGCGCTCACAGGGGGCGGGTCGCCATGCGCGTGACGTACCAGCGGCCGCGCGGGGAGCGCCGCCACAGCGCCTCGAGGTGCCCGGACACCGCCACGACGTTGCCATCGGGCAGGCGTACCTGCTCGTGGTAGATGCTCTGCAGGCTCGCGTAGTCACCCGTCACGTGCGTCTGCGGCGCATCGGCGCTGTAGGCGAGCACGCGGTAGTCGGCGAAGCCGGCCAGGAACGCATTGATCGCCGCCGGCCCGCGGATCGGCGCCTGGCCGGCATTCACGATCTCGCCATCGGAGCTGAACATGGCCGCGATGCCGGCGTGATCCATCGCCAGCACCAGCGCGCAGTAGCGGCCGAAAGCCGACTGGACCTGTTGGTCCGCGCCGGCCGGCGCGCGTGTGGCGCAGGCCACCGTGCCGAGCAGCGCGAGCAGCACGGGGAGGGCCGCGCGGCCGCGCCTCACTCGGCTTCCGGCCGCATGTGCGGGAACAGGATGACGTCGCGGATCGAGGGCGAGTCGGTGAAGAACATGACGAGCCGGTCGATGCCCACGCCCAGGCCCGCCGTCGGGGGCATGCCGTACTCGAGCGCGCGCACGTAGTCGGCGTCGTAGAACATCGCCTCCTCGTCCCCCTGGTCCTTGCGCGCGACCTGGGCGCGGAAGCGCGCGGCCTGCTCCTCCGGGTCGTTGAGCTCGGAGAAGCCGTTGGCGATCTCGCGCCCGGCGATGAAGAACTCGAAGCGATCCGTGATGAACGGATCCGCATCGTTCGGCCGCGACAGTGGCGAGACCTCCGCCGGATACGCGTACACGAAGGTCGGATCGAGGAGGGAGCTCTCGGCGGTCTTCTCGAACAGCTCGAGCTGCAGCTTCCCCGCCCCGTCCTGGGGATCGAACTTGATGCCGAGCTGCTCGCAGCGCTTGCGCAGGTAGGTGACGTCGCGCAGTGACAGCGGGTCGATCCCCGGATTGTGCTCGATGATCGCCTGTTCAACCGTTACGCGGCGGAAGCTCCTGGTGAGATCGTACTCGCGCCCCTGGTAGCCGACCCGCTGCGTGCCGTGCAGCGTATCGGCCAGGCCGCGGATGGCCTTTTCGATCCATTCCATGAGGTCGCGATAGTCGGCGTAGGCCAGATACAGCTCGAGCATCGTGAATTCGGGGTTGTGCTGGGTCGAGAGGCCCTCGTTCCTGAAGTTGCGGTTGATCTCGTAGACGCGCTCCAGGCCTCCCACGATCAGGCGCTTCAGGTACAGCTCCGGCGCGATGCGCAGGTACATGTCAAGGTTGAGCGCATTGTGGTGCGTGCGGAACGGGCGGGCGCTGGCACCCCCGGGGATCGGCTGCATCATCGGCGTCTCGACCTCGAGGAAATCGAGCGTGTCGAGGAAGTCGCGCAGGTAGCGGATGATGCGCGTGCGCGTGCGAAAGACGTTGCGGCTCGCCTCGCTGACGATGAGGTCGACGTAGCGCTGGCGGTAGCGCGTCTCGGTATCGGCAAGTCCGTGCCACTTGTCCGGCAGCGGGCGCAGGGACTTGACGAGGAGGCGCAGGGACTGCACC
>Ga0316624_10000254_pt1 | contig 17057 bp, 17 predicted proteins | sample OWC_Aug_N3_C1_D5_FD_207657 | JGI IMG/M metagenome (GOLD analysis project Ga0316624, IMG submission 207657) | Wetland soil microbial communities from Old Woman Creek delta, Ohio, United States - OWC_Aug_N3_C1_D5_A | ecosystem: Environmental > Terrestrial > Soil > Wetlands | place: USA: Ohio... | reverse complement strand
GATTCTGAAAGGGGTCGAGTCATTGAAGGGAAAAAGTATCGGTGAGGCAAAACAAAAATTAGACCACCTGCTTTCCCAATACCATAACGAAAAGGAAGAGATCAAGAAGAAGACGGGGGCTCAACTGGTAGAGGCCTTGAAAAGAGATGGGATCTGGGGGAGCGCGGTGGAACCCAAACTCGAAGGGAGCGAGCTCTGGAAAAAAGAAAATGAGACCCTGGATCGCTCTTATTCAATAAAATTGGACGAGATCAAAGAAAAGCTAAGAAGCCTGTAGTCCCAAATCCAAAGCATCTATGACCAAACCATCACGAATCCTCCAATGACCTAAATTCCGAGAATAAGATTGATAGGAAACAAGTTTCGCGTTTAGCGAAGCTCGGTTGAAACTTGGGATTTGGAATTTACGATCTTGCTTTGTTAGAGAGAGGCATAAAAACTCTTTCGTATGAATTCGAAGTTCAGAAGTACCTTTTCCTTCCCCATCACCATTTCTCCATGGCCGGGGAGCAAGAACTCTGTATCCAAGCCGGAGATCCGCTCGATGCTTTTCTTTATCAATTTTGGATTGCCCTCCAAGAAGTCTGTCCTACCGATGCCCTCATAGAAGACAAGATCACCGGTGAAGAGGACTTTTCTTTCGGGCCAATGAATCGAAAGAGAGCCAGGGGAATGACCCGGGGTCTCGTAGATATGAAAGGTCTCCCCGCCCCAATGGAGTTCCCCTTCCTGCAGGTAAAAGTCAATTCGAAATTGAGGCAAGGGTTGTCTCATCATTTCAAAGAGGAATTTTCCGCTCTCCCTCAGGTAACGCTCTTCTTCTCGGTTCATCGCCACCTTGACCGGGTGATCCAGAAAAGCTTCCAGGCCCTCGAAATGGTCCGGATGAGAATGAGTCAAAATGATCAGATCAATGCTTTCCGGACGGATCCCGTCTCCTTCCATCTGACGTAAGAGATTGGGGATGTGGCGGGAATGACCCGGATCGATGAGAATCGTGACTTCTCCGTGAATCAAATAAGAGTTGCAATTATTTTCATAGGCGTTTTGCCAAAGGTAGACATAGAGGTCTTTTTCAAGTTTCATCCCATCGAACTCCTGCTGATTTTTTCAACACCCTCAACACTCTTTCCCGCCATTCCTTGATTAAACGATGGAGGAGGCACCTGTCAAATAAAAAGTTGAAGTTTCGAAGGTCATCACTTATAGTTTTAAAAAGCCTCTCAAATCGGGAGAAAATAGATGGTCGTCAAACAATATGCGGTGGGAAATTTCGCTGTCTTCTGTTATCTCATCGGAGATGAGGAAAGTCAGGAAGGGTTGTTCATCGATCCCGCAGATGATACGACGAGGCTTCTCGCAGAAGCCAAATCTCATGGGCTAAGTAAAATTAAATATATCGTCAACACCCATTCTCATGTGGACCATGTCATGGGAAACGCAGAGATGGCCAAAAAGACCGGAGCCAAGATCATCATCCATGAAGAGGATGCAACGGCTCTGGTTCAAACCCCGACCTATCTCCTGGAAATGTTCAACGCCAAGACATCTCCTCCTGCCGATATCCGGGTCAGGGAAGGGGATATCGTCCAGGCGGGTCACGTTAGACTGAAGGTCATCCACACCCCCGGTCATTCCGCAGGTGGAATGTCCCTCTACCTTGATGGCAGTGTATTTACGGGCGACACCCTCTTTGTGGGGTCGGTGGGGAGAACGGATTTGCCCGGGAGTTCGTGGGATGTGCTTGAAGCATCCATTCGGGAAAAGCTTTACGTCCTACCCGGAGAAACGGTGGTCTTCCCGGGTCATGACTATGGACCCACTCCCACCTCGACCATTCAACATGAGAGGCGACACAATCCCTTTGTCCGGGGATAAAGAGGTCGATTCCTGTTGTGCCTCAGATGCATATACAGTTGGATGGCCTCTTCGAGACGGTTTCCTCCGCAAGGAATCCCAAATTCGAAGCGCACGAAATCCGAAATTTGAAATAAATCCAAATGTCCCAAATATCAAATTCAAAACGAAAGAATAACTTAGGTTCTTGGAATTTGAACATTTGTATTTTGAATTTCTTTCGGATTTCCACATTCGGATTTCGGATTTATCAATAGCCATGCTTAAACGTCATACTCATGGGTTCATCATTTTATCGTTTTTTCTCATCCTTTTCCCCATGGTCTATCTTCTCTTGATGCCCGATCTTGCGAAACTCAAGAAAGAAAACCCAAAAAAGACGGCCCTCATGGAGTATCGAGAAAAGAAATTGAGAGAGAAAGGAAGAAAGTACAGGGTTGATCAGAGTTGGGTTCCCTATTCGAAAATATCCCCCTATCTGATCAAGGCTGTCCTCATTGCAGAAGATGACAAATTCTGGAACCACGAAGGGTTTGATTACGAAGCGATTCAGAAGGCGATCGAAAAGGATCTCAAAGCTAAGAAATTCAAGTTTGGCGGAAGCACCATCACCCAACAGTTGGCACGAAATCTATTTCTTTCTCCCGAGAAATCCTTAACCAGGAAGATCTCCGAAGCTGTCATCACGTGGAGAATGGAAAAAGCCTTATCCAAAAGAAGAATTCTTGAACTCTACCTCAACGTGGCCGAGTGGGGAGAGGGGATTTTCGGTGTGGAAGCCGCCTCGCGACATTATTTCGGAAAACCTTCCTCCGAGTTAGACCCTGGGGAGGCAGCCAGGTTAGCTGCCACCCTGCCGAACCCAAGAAGATACCGCCCGGTTGGAGATCAGCAGTATGTGATCAACCGGTCCAATCTTATATACAGCATCATGATCCAAAGGGGAATCGTCATCCCAGAATATAAAGAGGTGACGGAGAGTCAAGAGTCCTCCTTTCCAGAGGAGGCCGTTTCTGACTCTGCCGTCTCCAAGGAGGGGGACGAAGCAGAGGACTGATAAACGAAAGGAGGGGCCCGACGGATTTGGAAAAGAAGAATCTCCTCATCACGGGAATTCCGGGTGTGGGTAAGACCACGCTGATGAGGAAACTCTTTGAAGCGTTAAGAAATTTTCACCCGGTCGGTTTTTACACGGCAGAGATAAGAGAAGAGGGTATGAGGAAGGGATTCGAGCTCATCAGTCTCGAGGGAAAAAGAGGAATCCTTTCTCGCGTCGACATCAAGAGTCCTTATCGGGTTGGTCGATACAAAGTGGACGTCCGCGGTTTTGAGGATTTCCTCGACGGGATATCATTTTTTGACCCTTCGTCTGATATGATCATCGTTGATGAGATCGGTAAAATGGAGTGTCTGTCTGCCCCATTCGATAGAATCATGAAAGAGGTCTTGGATTCGGAGAAATGGGTGGTCGCTACGGTCGCCTTGAAAGGCGGCGGGCTGATCGCCGAGGTAAAGCAAAGACAGGATGTCAAGCTCTTTGAGATAACACAGGGTAACAGAGACATTCTCTTCTCAGAAATCCTGAGAGAAATTAACCCTTAAGACTCCCGAAAGCCTTCCGGATGAAGCCTTGGAGAGGGCTTGCCCAGACCTTTTCTTGCAAAGAAAATAAGAACTCCGGAAGGGCAAGGTTGGGCTGAGGTTGACTTTCCGTGAGTCTCATAATTAAATTTATTAAAAAGGTCTATGTAACTGAGGAGGATGTTTTATTGAAAAGAAAGGAGAAAAGACATGAACCCAAGCCGGATTATCGTTTATGCAGCGTTGGCCATTTTCTTGACCGGGGGCATTATTGGATGCAAACCGCGAGTCGATACGATGTCAAAGGCTGAAAAGATATTCATCAACAAGGTGGACAAGACCGCGAAAAAGCTCGATCTCAATGAGGATCAAAGGATAAAGCTCGAGGGTCTAAAGGCTGAAATCCGGAAGAACTTCCAAGAGGGTGCAAAAGAAAAGAAGGAATCCTTGGCAAAGATCAAGGAGGAGGCGATGAAAGATCCCGACATCAAAAAGATGACTTCTCTCCTGCAGGGAATGCTTCGGAATGAAGCCGAACGTCTTAATAAGGGCTTCGATTTGCTGGTGGGTTTTCAGAGCAATCTGAACGATGTGCAGAAGAAGAAACTCACAGAAATGATCTCGAAATACGTGAAGAAATGGGACTAGGCTCCGGACCTTTACACCCTAAATTTTCCGTACAGTTGAAGGATGCTCCAGAGTGAGCGCGACAGCCCAGCGTCAGAGAATAAAAGGGATTGAAGTTCGTTCTTCAATCCCTTTCATTTATCGATATTCCCAGTAGCCTGGAGTCCAGGCCCTTTGCCAGCCCAATGGAGTCCACCTGTCTTCCCAGTGGCCGGGGATCCAGACTCGAGACGGACCATAATAATCTGGCCCATAGTAGCCGGGCGGCGGATAGTACCCCCGGTAATAAACAGCAGGGGGTCCCGCCCAAAACGGAGGGGGAGCTACGAAAACCCCGAAATGGCCGCGAGAGTGTCCGCGCCAAGCTAAGGCCGGTCCGCTTGAAAGAAAAAACGTTAACAAAATCAAGCTGATCATTATAGTTATGATTTTTTTCATCTTAACCCACCTCCTTAACTCCTCACCTTATTTTGCCACATTTTTTCTCTTTCTTCTACAAACTCACCAGTCATTTCCGATATATTTTTAGACGCATGAGTTGGTAAAATTATTCAATCCTTTTTCTCATTCCGTCAAACTGGCGACCGTGGGCGCGTCAAGCTTTTTGATCACGGTGGTAACAAGTCTCACAGCGTGGTCGAAGTCTTCCCGGTAGAGGATACCCGTATGACTGTGGATGTGCCGGGTAGGGACGGCAATGACAAGGTTAGGCACTCCACGGCGGTGAAGATGAATGGCTCCGGAATCCGTTCCACCCCGTTCAAGCATATCGAATTGATAAGGGATCTTCGCCTTCTCTGCAGTGTTTACGAAGAGATCCCGAAGTCTTAGATTGGGAACCATGCTCCCATCCCGGATCACAATGACGGGTCCTTTTCCCAGTTTTCCCTGGGCGTCGTCTTTCTTGACGTCCGGGACATCCCCTGCAACGCCGACTTCCATCGTGAGCCCTACATCCGGTTCGACCACCCAGGAGCTTGTTCGCGCTCCTCGAAGGCCCACCTCTTCCTGGACAGTACCGACACCATATACTGTGTTTGGATGTTTCTCCTGGCAGAGGTTCTTGATTACCTCGATGAAGAGGGCACATCCGGCTCGATCGTCGAACGCCTTTGCCAGATAAGCCTTGCCAGTCCCCAGGACGGTGAAAGGACTGACGGGGATGATGGGGTCCCCGGGACGGATACCGAGTTCCTTAACCTCGGCCGATGAAATGGCACCGACATCGATATACATATCCTTCGGTTCTTGAAGTTTTTTCCGCTCTTCGTCCGACAGGATATGGGGGGGTTTCGAACCAATCAGACCAATCACATCGCCCTTTCGGGTTTTGATCACCACGCGCTGAGCCAGCATGACATGCCCCCACCATCCCCCGAGGGGGCTGAATTTGATGAAACCCTCGTCAGTTACAAGTTTTACGATAAATCCGATCTCATCCATGTGCCCCGCGAGCATGATCCGCGGTTCTTTTGCTTTGCCGTCTTTTCGACAAACGATACTGCCAAGCCGGTCTTGCTCTATGGTAGTAATCTCTTGAAGATGCCTCCGAATGACCTCGCGGACCTCTTGCTCATAGCCCGAAATGCCGGGCGCCTCAGTCAGTTCCCGAAGCAGTTCCACTGTCGCATCTGCCATAAATAGCCTCCTTTCCATGGTTACCCTCCGCTATTCTCCTCCTCCCAATGGAGAGAGAGAATCGGAATGGTCATCATTTGCAAACCCGCCTGAACTCATCACGGGGTTTTGTAGCTGGACAGGTTGAGTGATGATCTCTCATGAGATCACATTTTCCGTCGAAATGAGAGGTTACTCTTATTCAAAGTTTTTGGTTTCTTCCACCCAAAAGGGGGTGCAAACGATTCCCCGGCTCATTTTTTTTACCCAGAGTCTGACCATGGGTGTCGTCTCGCCTTCGAGGTTCACGATACTTGGAAGCTTCTCCGCGAAGGTAATGTCATCCTTCTTGAACTCGTAATAAAAAGGACTGCTGCCGTAAGGGTCTGGTACCAAAATCACCTTCTTGGGATCACGGGGATGCCTGAGCGGCGACCCGGAAAAAGGAACGTAAGTTTTCCTTAATTCCCTTAAGTTTGTCGGCCTTTCATAGGCCTCGATTTCAAATTTCTTAACCTCCCGGGGAAAATTCTTCGTTTCCATTTGAGGCCTCCTTAGAAAGTCTTTATCACCTATTCATTAGAATAGCATCACCGTATTTTAGATTTCAACCCTCCCCTATCGAAACAAAACCCTCCCCTTCAGGGGGGAGTGAGGGGGACAAGTGACGGGGTTGCCAAGAATATGGTCTTGATGTTCCAGCGGCATAAAAGGTAAAATAGCGCCAATAGGATTCTGGAGAACATCATGTTTTGGAAAAGGAAGCGCATCGGGCTTGCCCTCGGGGGCGGGGGTGCCAGAGGGCTCGCCCATATAGGCGTGTTAAGGGTGCTTGAGAAAGAGGAGATTCCTATTCATCTCATTGCCGGAACAAGCATCGGGGCGTTAGTGGGCGGAGCCTATGCCAGCGGCCTCAACGCAGATGAGTTGCAGAAGAAGGTGGAGGAGTATCTCAACAGTACTGAATTTCGATCTTCGGCGATGAAGGCCTTTGAAGCGGCTCATGCAAAGGGAGAGGTAGGTCTGACCCAGAGAATTCAGACCTATTTAAGAAATCACTTTTATCTGATCCAAGCGATGTTCAAACCGGGCATACTTTCAAATGAGGATTTCCAGACCACCATCGATTATTTCATTCCCGACATTCAGGTTGAAGAGACTCGAATTCCGTTTCGGGCCGTAGCCACAGACCTGGTGAGCGGCGAGGAGATTATTTTTTCTAAGGGATCTCTGCGACAGGCGGTGATGGCCAGCTGCGCCGTTCCGGGGGCCATCGCGCCGCTGAAGGAAGGAGAAAGGCTCTTATCCGACGGTGGGATCATCTGCCGTGTTCCCAGTCCCGTAGCGAGACAGGAAGGGGCTGACATTGTCATTGCTGTGGTCGTAGACCGTGGCATCGGTTCGGAGGAGCTGCGGACTGTTGTGGATGTCTATCTCAGAGTCAGTGAGATCATGGGGGAAAGGCTGAAGCAATGCGAGTTGGTAGAGGCTGATGTGGTGATCCGCCCGGAGGTGGGGGATTTACATTGGTCGAGTTTCTCCGAGGCCATGAATCTCATCGATGAAGGTGAACAGGCAGCACGGGAGAAGCTTGACGACATTCGTCGCCTCGTGCCCGGCATCAAAAAACGGTTTAGACTTAGAAAAGTCCCAAATTCACATAAAACTTAATTCCTCCTGCCAAATAAATAAATTTCATCCTATCTTATCGGAATGAATCAGCATGATTACTTGACCCCTCTCTTCTCCCAGAAGATCGGGCAATTCTTCGAGGCAAAGCGGAAGTGAGGCTGGACAGATAAAAACAGAAACGATCTTCCAGCGTGAAGAAATTTGATATTGCTATCTCTCCCAAGTTTTTGTATTCTTTAACTTTGCCGCAAGTAATCCCAACACAGACGAAAAACGCAAATTTATGAGAGATAAAAACGTTAAGGGGCGGTTTCTGGAACGTGGCTACCTGGTTAGAACGTTGGCAGTCCTGCTGGTAGTCCTTGGTCCATGGTCTTGCTCGCGGAAGATGGAATCAATCAACTTTGGGGCCATCCCCTCTGGATCAGCGGCTTTTATTTATATCGCCCAGGACCGACGCTTTTTCGAGGCCAACGACCTCGGCGTCAACGTCAAAGATTACGCTACGGGCGTGGCGACCATCGACGCGTTGTTGAAGGGAGACGTGGACATCGCGTGGGCGGCTGAGTTCCCGTTCATCAGAAAGGCGTTTGCAAAAGAAAAAATCAGCATCATCGCCGTCTTAAGCAGGTTTAGTGACCAGTATCTCTTTGGCCGAAAAGACCGTGGAGTAGAGAACATTTCAGATCTTAAGGGAAAGAAGATTGGCTTTCCACGAAATACCATTGTCGAATTTTATCTCGCGCGATTTCTTGAGCTGAATGGCTTGAACATACAGGACATATCCCTCATCGATGTCCCGCCGCCACAATCAGTGGATGTGATGACAGGGGGTAGCTTAGACGGAGTTGTTACCTGGGAACCTTATTCTGGTCAAATAAGGACGCAACTGGCAGATAGAGGGGTGAGTTGGTCGGTACAAAGCAGCCAGCCAGGCTATGGCGTTATCATAGCCAGGGACGATTGGATCAAGGAAAATCCGGAGATTGTCAGCCGATTCTTAAAGTCGCTGGCTCAGGCGGAGGACTCTTTCATCCGTAACCCCAAAGCAACCAAAGCCGCCGTGCAGAAGCGGGTGAATTATGATGACGCCTTTATGGAGACATTCTGGTCTGAAAACCAGTTCGCGCTCTCTCTTGACCAGTCGCTCATTCTCGCGATGGAAGACGAAGCCCGGTGGATGATAGCTAACAACCTCACCATTGAGAAGACAGTACCGGATTTCCTGGATTATATCTATATTAAAGGCTTAGAGGCGGTAAAACCTCAAGCAGTGCGCATTATCCGTTGAGACAAAAACAATATAGAATAAGCTTGCCGCTTCATATGATTCAGGATGAAAAAGTTCGCAGACGGTCACTAAGGCGATTTGTGTTGCTCTCCATCGCCATCGCCGGCGTTTTGGCAGTCGTCTTAGGTTCGTTGTTTTACCTGGATTCCCGGAAAACGTACCCGGGAAAACCAACATCACTCACCATCGGTACGCCTGCGCTCGAGACGAACGCCCTCATCTACGTCGCCGCGGATATGGGTTATTTTAAGAGAAACGGCCTCAAGGTGGCCATCAAGGAGTACGATTCCGGCGGGGCCGCAGTGTCCGGGCTGATGAGGAACGAGATCGACCTTGCTATCGCTTCCGAGTTCGTCCTGGTCAACAATCTTTTACGGCAGCATGAGATCCGCGCGTTTGGGAGCATCGACAGGTTCGAGGACATGTTCCTCATTGCCCGGAAGGACCGGGGTATTGCCAAAGTCATCGGCCTGAAGAACCGGGCGATCGGGGTCCCGTTGGGAACGATTGCGGAATTCTACCTCAGCAGGTACCTCACTCTCCATGGCTTGAGTCCCGCTGACGTGACCATCCTCAACGTCCGGCCCGATTATTCGATAGATGCCCTTGCTGTCGGAGATGTCGACGCTGTTGTCACCTGGCCCCCCTACCTGGACAGGATTATGGACCGTTATGGTGGCGGGGTCATCGTATGGCCAATCCAGAGCAGCCAGTTCACATACTGGAACATCGTCGGACGCGCTGACTGGGCGGATTCGCAACGGAAAACGGTCAACCGGTTTCTGCGTTCGATCTCACAGGCAGAGGAGTATCTATCCCTCCAACCGGAGGAGACCAAGGCGGTCGTGAAGAAGCGGCTCGGGTATAACGACGCTTACATCGCGAAGGTCTGGGGGGAAAACCTGTTTTCCCTTTCCCTCGACCAGGGGCTCATCGTCGCGATGGAAGACGAAGCACGCTGGATGATAAAAAACAATCTTACGAATCAAAAGCAGACTCCCGATTTTATGAATTACATATCTGCAGAGGGTCTTAAGACAGTAAAACCCGAAGCGGTGAATATCATCCGGTAGGAGAGGGACCATGAAAATCAGAACACAATTCATAATAACCATGATCCTATTCGGCATTATACTGGTTATTATTGCGGTGTCGGCGATAATCACCGATCAATATAGAGAAAAAGCAAACGAACAGGAAAAGATTGCCAGCAGCATTGCCCAGGGGGCAGGCGAGTTGAGTTACTTAGCCAATGATTACCTGATCTACCGTGAAATCCAGCAACTGAAACGATGGCAGTCCAGGGTCGCCTCTTTTTCAAATCAAGTGGCCAGACTGAATGTTGACAAACCGGAGCAACAGGTTCTTGTACGCAACATACAGGCAAATGAACAGCGGTTGAAAGAGGTTTTTGACAGTGTCGTATCTGCTGTCAGAAATTCATCTCGAACTAAGAATGAAGCTTTTGGCTTAGCATTCCTTCAGGTCTCATGGAGCCGGATGGCAGTTCAAAGCCAGGGGCTGACCTCCGATGCTTCACGATTATCACAGCTATTGCGTCAGCAAATGGACCAACTCACAAACAGAAGAACCATGCTAATATATCTCATGGTGGGTTTGTTCGCCATCTTTCTTTTAGCCAGCTATATGCTGACCTACCGTCGCATCCTGGAATCGATAGCGAAACTGCAAGCCAGTACTGTAGTCATCGGCTCCGGCAACCTTGATTTCATTATCGAAGAAAAGGAGAATGATGAAATCGGTGACTTGTCACACGCCTTCAATCAGATGACCATTGACCTGAAGGCCGTTACTGCCTCCAAAACGGACCTGGAGAGGGAGGTTACCCAGCGCAAGCGGGCGGAAGAGGATCTACGTCGGCAGCGTGAGTGGCTACGCGTAACGCTCAGCAGTATCGGCGATGCTGTGATCGCCAGCGATACAGAAGGCGGGATTACCTTTCTCAATCCCGTCGCCATAGCGCTGACTGGCTGGCAGTCCGAAGAGGCCATTGGCCAACCCATCACCCGCGTATTCCGGATCATTAACGAGAAGACTCACACGCCGGGTGAAGACCTGGTTGCGCGAGTTCTCACCGAGAAACGTGTGGTCGGTCTGGCCAATGACACCGCGCTGGTCACGAAGGATGGCCGGGAAGTGCCCATCGAGGATAGCGCGGCGCCGATCAAGGACGCCGCCGGAAACCTGATCGGAGTGGTGCTCGTTTTCCATGACGTCACGCAGAAGCGTCAGGCACAGGCGGCATTAATCGAGGCCCATGGGCGGGCGGTCTGGCTGGCCCGCTTTCCGGATGAAAATCCCAACCCAGTCCTGCGGGCATCAGCAGATGGGACTGTTCTTTACTGCAACCCAGCGACCGTAAATCTGCGCGGGTGGACGTGCGAGGTCGGACAGGTTCTGCAAAGTGAACTGCTTCCACTGGTTGGCCGGGCAATGGCGGAACGAAAGGAAGTGCAGCAGGACGTACAGATGGACAAAAGGTTCTACATCGTCTGGATCTCACCTTTCCCCGAAGAAGGCTATGTCAACGTCTATGGACGGGACATCACCGAGCGCAAGCAGGCCGAGGACGCTTTGCAGCAGCGGACTTTGGAACTTCAACAACTGACCGAGACACTGGGGCAGCGCGTACAGGAACGAACCGAACAACTGGAGGTTGCCAATGCAGCATTGACAAACCAAGTTGATGAATGCCAAAGGATAGAGATTGATTTGAGGAAGTCGCAAACTTCCCTTCGACAACTCTCTGTAGAGCTTCTCAACGCTCAGGAGAAAGAAAGAAAACTGGTTGCCGGGGAAATCCATGACAGCATTGGATCATCCTTGTCTGCCATCAAATTCAAAGTGGAAACTGCACTCACAGAAGTTGCTGACCAGAGTCCTGAGACAACGACTGTCTTGCAAAGCGTTATCCCCATCGTTCAGGGAGCGATTGACGAAGCCCGGAGAATCCAGATGAATTTGAGGCCTTCCATGCTGGACGATCTGGGGATCTTGGCAACCGTCAAGTGGTTCTGCCGTCAGTTTGAGTCAACTTATTCAAGAATCCGTATAAGCCAGAGTATCGAGATCGAAGAGCATGAAGTGCCTGGCTCCTTGAGGACGGTAATCTTCAGGGTTTTGCAGGAAGGTTTGAACAATATCGCCAAACATAGCATGGCGAATATGGTATTACTCTCCCTGCGGAAAACGGGTCAGGCGATAGAATTGGTTATTCAGGATAATGGGCAAGGATTTAACCTATCGAGGGTGCGATCGCAGAGTGGCGCTACTCTGGGACTGGGACTTGAAAGCATGAGGGAGCGGACAGAACTTTCAGGTGGCTCTTTCAAGATTGAGCCCATTGAGGGAAAAGGAACGACGATTGGCGTGTCGTGGCCTCTCTGAATGCGCCGTGTACCACACAGGGTATACGGCTGCAATGCACCCCACGTGGCGCATGGCGGAATTCGGCCGCCTACGCTCGGAGAGCATCGGCAGCCAAGAAATGCGCCTGTCTTCCGAGCCCTTGCCAAGGGCAGGCAGACATAGAACCAGCCTGATACCCCCACCCTCGTCTCCTCCATCGACGAGGAGGCTAAGAGTGGGAGTGATGTCTGTTAATTCACCAAAAAGGGGGGGGAATGTTAAAGGTATTGATCGTTGAAGACAATCGTATCTTTCGGGAAGCGTTCAAGAAGGGTCTTGTTCACTATTTTCCATCCATGGTCATTGAGGAGGCCGGAAATGCCGACGAGGCCTTGCAGAAAATCAAAGGAGGTCCTCCTGATCTCATCTTTATGGATATCCGTTTGCCGGGAATCAATGGCCTTCAGCTCACCCAGAAAATAAAAAAGGATATCCCGGATATCAACATCGCCATTCTGACAGATTATGATTTGCCAGAATACCGGCAAGCGGCCGTTCAATGCGGGGCGGATCGCTTTTTCGTCAAGAATTCCTTCGAGTGGGATGATCTTGAGGTGCTTCTTCAATCGATTTCGCCCGGTGTGCCTTAGAACTCCTTTTCTTCCTACTTCTCCAGGATCAAAATCTTTTCTGCAGCGATCACCCTGTTCCCGTATCCATGGAACAAGCCCTCATCGAAGCGGATGAGGTTCATTCTTCTTCTTTGAAATACCGGCTGGGGTTTTCCATGAAGGTCTTATAAATCCGGTAGTATTCCGTATCTTCATATCGGATCGTTTTCACCCGAGTGTCATCAAAACTGTAGATGATAGACCTAGGGCAAGCTAAGAGAATCGGGGAATGCGTAGCGATGATGAATTGTGCATGCCCCAGGGCGCTCATCTCCTGAAGTAGTTTCAGAAGCTCTAACTGGCTTTTGGGTGAAAGGGCTGTTTCGGGCTCATCTAAGAGATAAAGACCTTTGATCTTGTAACGAGATTTGAAAAAAGACATGATAGACTGTCCGTGAGATTGGGCAATCAGAGATCTCCCTCCGAAATAATCGATCTGCCCAGGATTGTCTGCTTCCCATTCGTCTACCAGTTGGGCAAAATTATGAAAGATTTGTGATGAGAAAAAGGAACCTGGGACAATGCCATCTGTCCATTTGACTTCGATATACAGAAAAAGTCTCTCCTCATAAGGATTCCTGATGGAGCGGGTTCTTTCAATTCCACTCCAGATGTGTATATGGCACCTTCGGGCAAGTGCTTCGAGCAGGGTGGTTTTCCCTGAGCCATTTTCGCCAATAAAAAACGTGACGGGCGAGGTGAATTGGATGGTTTGCGTTTGCTGAAGCAGGTCCATGTTGAAGGGATAATGATCCCTGGTGGGATATTGCTCGGATAGCAGTCTAACTTCTTCAAGATGTAACAAGTGAGAACCTTCCTATCAAAAAGTGTTTTCCTTCCATCCCCAATCACTTAACTTCGGACGCCACGATTTGGTTATAAAAATAGCGAGGGCCAGCTTTGCTGACCTTTCGATAGACGCCCGTGACTTGAACTTTTTGCCCTGGTTTGAGTGTCAACTTTCCCCAGGTAAAAACCTTGATACGATCTCCAGATTTGCTGGCGAGCATAAACGTCGTGTAGTTATTCCCGACCTCCAACGCCCTGAATTTTAGATTTGAAACCGTTCCCGTCACGGAGACCGTCCTGCCCTCGTAGGAATCTCCCTTATTCGTAATCTCTTCAATGGTAGTCTCCGCAGCCGCACAAATCGCGAACCCGGCCAAAACAATAGTCGAAACCAACAGAATACCCAGCAAAGCCCTTGAAGAGGATAGTCTCATTGAATGTACCTCCTATCCAAATCGTATCGTTTGATGTTAATCAAATCCAAGTATAACATTTTAGGTGAGAAACAGCTTTAACTTTTGTCGAAATGAATCAGAGATTAGAAGCATACTTGCCCGGCATCCGGCTGGACCCCCTCAGGGGTGCTACGAGAATTGAAGTGCTTTTTTTCGTAACGAAACAGCCAAATCGGCCTTGTCTGTGATGATGGCGTAGACTCTCCTGTCATGAAGCAATTTCCAGATCGTCTCTTCGTCGTTCACCGTCCAAACGAAGACGGGATAAAGACTTTTTCGAGCTCTTTCCAAAAAACCCACCCGCAACAATTTCACGTGGGCCACCAGGAAATCTGCTTTAGCATTCTTACACCTTTTCAAGGGGAATAACTCTTGGAATCGGGTCAGAATATGGTAGGAGGACATTTCTCTCCCTAAGATTAAACCTGCTTTGATGTCAGGATATCGCTCTTTAATAACGGCTAACGAAGCGTCGTTGAATGAGGTCATCACAAATCGGTCTTCTTCAAAATAGCCGAGCACTAATTCTACGATTTCTTTTTCATAGCCTTCTTCCTTTAGTTCGACGTCCAGTTTTATCTTCCCCCTTGCCCATTTCAAAACCTCTTCCACCGTGGGAAGATCAAATCCCTGATCCCTGGCCGTTTGGCTGACCGCTTGATAGGTTAGATCTTTAACGGGATAGCCTTGAATCGTCTCGTCGTGGAAGACGATCAAGACATTATCTTTCGTTCTTCTCACATCGAACTCGATCATGTCCGCGCCTAAAACCAAGGCTTTCTTAAACGATTCGATCGTATTCTCTTTTGCGTCGCCTGAGGCGCCACGATGAGCAATGATTAATTTCTCTGTCGTATTACATTCTCCTGAAATCCATCCTATTTTCATACATCAAGGTTCCTGGGAAGTTAAAGAAAAGGGGCGGTAATCTATGTTTTCAGTCTCACGACCCGAAACTTAGAACAACCGCCCCATATTTACTTTTCTGAATCTGGTTTTCAAGGATCAGGACGAAATCAGTTGTCCCGATAAAACCTCTCGTACTGGATCACCCCGATTTTGCACGTTCACTTATTCTTGATCGCGGCCAGAACCACTTCCGGCGTCATCGGAATACGCCTGATTCGTGCTCCGGTAGCGTTAAAGACCGCATTCGCTACAGCAGGAGCAGTGGGAGTCACACCGGGTTCGCCAATGCCTCCGATTTTCTCACTGCTCTTCACAAGATGGACTTCAATTTCAGGAATTTCACTCATCCTAAGTATTTTGTAATCATCGAAATTGGCTGATTTAACTCCGCCATTAGCAAACTCGACCTGTTCTTTCAATGTGGTGCTTACCCCTTCGACAATACTTCCTTCGATCTGTGCTAAAACGGCGTTTGGGTTCACCACAGGGCCGATGTCCACGGCAGCAACAATCCGGTCAACCTTAACAACTCCATTTTCATTCACGGATACATCTGCAACTTGGGCGACATAGGCTCCAAAACAGGAATGCTGGGCAATGCCGCGGCCCTTTCCTTTGGGCACTGGTTTGCCCCAGCCCGCCTTCTCAGCTGCGGTTTGCAGCACTCGCCGAGCGCGCATATTCTTACTTAGGAGTTGCAGACGAAATTCCAAGGGATCTTTGCCCGCAGCATGCGCCAGCTCATCCATGAAGGACTCTACCACAAATGCATTCTGGGCATTTGTGACGGAGCGCCAAGGACAAGGGGGGATCGGAAGATCGGACAGGACCTGTTCAACATAGAAGTTCGGGAACTCATAAACCGTATGACTCAGTTGCGGTGTGTTTGGATAGTCAAAGATTCCCCATAGGCAATAGATATCGATCCCATCTTTTATTGCGGCGGGGTTTGCCTTTTTTAGGATAGAAGTACAAGCAAGTTTATGGGACCATGCAGTCACATGGCCCTGAGGGTCAAGACCAGCCTCAACTCTCTGGCAGTATGCGGCACGAAGAAAACCATTCTTTATGTCCTCTTCTCTTGACCAAACGACCTTGACTGGTTTTCCAACAGCCTTGGAGGCTGCAACGGCATCTATAATATAATCAACGGAGCCTCCTCGTCTACCCAGCCCACATCCGAGCAAAGTTGTGTGAACGTGAACTTGATCAGGGGGCAATCCCGACAGCTTCGAAGCGATCATTTTCGTACCTGTTTGATTCTGTGTTGGAGCCCATACGTCGCACCGGTTACTTTGGACATGGGCCGTAGCGTTCATCGGTTCCATGGTGACATGGGCGACAACAGGAACGTAATAGGTCGCCTCGATCTTTTTTGATGCTTCTCCCAAGGCCTTCTTGACGTCCCCCACATTTGTTGCGACGGCACCGGGCTTATCGAGGCCCTCCATCAAGTTCTTCTCGACGGAATCGCTGTTCATATCAGGATGAGATCCTTTATCCCACTGCACCTTCAGGGCATCCCGTCCTTTCCATGCGGCATCGAGGGATTCCGCGCATATGGCAATGCCATTAGGAGTGGGGGCCACTTTGCGGACACCCTTGACCGCTTCCGCTGCCTTTTGATCGTAAGAAACAGGTTTCGCACCATACGCCGGTGGACGCGCGATCACTCCGTAGAGCATATCCGGAACATTAACATCGAGCCCATAAATGGCCTTGCCTGCAACTTTCTCTGGTATATCCACACGGGGCATCGGTTTACCCATGTATCTGAACTCAGACTCATTCTTTAACGGGGGATCTTTCGGCAACTCAAGGGTTGCTGCTTTCCGGCATAACTTGCCATAAGTGAGGCTGCGATTACTCTTTTTGTGCTTTACTGCCCCGTTGAGGGCTACGCACTCCTCCTCCGGTACCTTCCAAGTCTGAGCCGCAGCCTTAACAAGCATGACACGACCGGCGGCACCTGCTTTTCGCAGAGGCTCATAGAAGCCTCTTGTAGTTGCGCTCGCAACGGTGATCTGGGCACCCATCAGGGGGTTCTTGAACGGATCGGCAGCCGGGGCCTGCAAAATTCTGACTTTTTTCCAATCCGCTTCCAGTTCATCCGCAACCATCATCGGAAGGGCGGTTCTGATCCCTTGCCCCATTTCAGAACCGGGCACCGTAACCGTCACAAGATTGTCAGGGGTTATCTCGAACCAGACATTGGGTTTGAAGGAACCTTCTTTCTGAGCGGAAGCGTTCATCAGACTG
>Ga0316624_10000252_pt1 | contig 17109 bp, 10 predicted proteins | sample OWC_Aug_N3_C1_D5_FD_207657 | JGI IMG/M metagenome (GOLD analysis project Ga0316624, IMG submission 207657) | Wetland soil microbial communities from Old Woman Creek delta, Ohio, United States - OWC_Aug_N3_C1_D5_A | ecosystem: Environmental > Terrestrial > Soil > Wetlands | place: USA: Ohio... | reverse complement strand
TTCGAAATTCGTGACGACGTGCAGGCATCCGAGGAACTGCGCCTGCGCCATCGCTATCTCGATTTGCGGCGCCCGGCCCTGCAGGCGAATCTGGTGCTGCGCCACAAGGTGATGCTCGCGGTTCGCCGCTACTTCGACGCGAACGACTTCGTGGAAATCGAGACGCCGATCCTGGCGAAGTCGACGCCCGAGGGAGCGCGCGACTACCTGGTGCCGAGCCGCGTGCATCCGGGCGAGTTCTACGCCCTGCCCCAGTCGCCGCAACTGTTCAAGCAGTTATTGATGATCGCGGGAATGGACCGCTACGTCCAGATCGTCCGCTGCTTCCGCGACGAGGACCTGCGCGCCGACCGCCAGCCCGAATTCACCCAGATCGACGTCGAGATGTCGTTTGCCACGCCGCAACGGGTGTTCGACCTGATCGAGCCCCTCATGCAGGATGTCTTCGCCGTCATCGGCCGCCCGGTTGCGCGGCCGTTCCGGCAGATCTCGTACGCCGAGGCGTTGACGAGATACGGAAGCGACAAGCCCGACCTGCGCGTCGGGATGGAGATCGGCGACCTCTCACCGGCGTTCGAGGGGTCGGCGTTCACGCTGTTCGCGAATGCGGTCGGCGCGCATGGCCACGTCCGCGGGTTCGTGGTGCCCGGCGGAGCGCGCTACAGCCGCCGCGAACTGGACGAGCTCGGCGAGCAGGCGAAGCAGCTCGGCGCTCCGACGCTGGTGTGGGCGAGGCGAGCTACCGGCGGCGCAATCCAGAGTTCGGCGCTCAAGGCCGCAGGAGAAGACACCATCCGTCGGGCGCTGGACACGGCGGGCGCCGGCGAAGGCGACCTGCTGCTGATGACATTCGGCTACGACAAGGGGCCGTACCTCGCCTTCAAGACGGAGGACCGCGAGGAAGTGCTCGGCCAGGAGGCGCCCGAGGCGTCGCGGGCGCTCGGGCAACTCCGCCTGACCGTTGCGAAGAAGGAAGGGCTGCTGAAGCCGGACCAGTTCGCGTTCACGTGGGTTGTCGGGTTTCCGCTGCTCGAGTGGGACGAGAACGAAAAGCGCTTCGTGTCGGTCCACCATCCGTTCACCGCACCGGTGCCCGAGGACCTCGAGCGGCTCGAGCAGGAGCCGGGGGGCGTGCGGGCGCAGGCCTACGACCTCGTCCTCAACGGCACCGAAATAGGCGGCGGCAGCATCCGGATTCACGACAGTGCGCTGCAGAGCCGTATCTTCCGTCTGTTGGACATCACGGAAGACGAGGCGCACCAGCGTTTCGGGTTCTTCCTCGAAGCCCTGCAGTACGGCACGCCGCCGCACGGGGGGATCGCGCTCGGGCTCGACCGTACGACGGCGATCCTGGCCGGCGAGAGCTCGATCCGCGAGGTAATTGCCTTCCCGAAGACGGCGGCGGCCGTGGACCTGATGCTGGGCGCCCCGTCGACCGTTGACCGGCGGCAGCTGGACGAACTGCACATCGCGCCGAAGCCGTGACGCCAGGCAAGTGCCGAGTGTCCCTGGGCGCGCGGCGCGCTTGCACTGGCCGGCGACCTTGACCCGCCGCGTACCGTTGTGGTAGCATTCGCGTGTTTAAGTGTCTGCACCGAAAGGAGTTAAGACCCTCGCCGGGCATCGATGAGAAAGATTCCAGTCCCTGAAGAGGGGATTGAAACGTTGTTCGGATCGTACGACGAGAACCTGCGGTTTCTTGAATCCCTCCTGAACGTCCGCATTGCCACACAGGGTCACGACCTGCTGGTCGAAGGCGAGTCTTCGAGCCAGGCGACCGTCGAGCGCCTGGTCGGGCAGTTGAGCGCCCTCATCCGAGGCGGTTATCAGATCTCCAACGGCGACGTCAAAACCGCCGCGCAGCTGATCTCGGAAGACGAGGGCGTGGATCTGCGCGACTACTTCCTGAAAGGGACGCTGCGGGCGTCTGGCAAGCGTCAGGTGGCACCCAAGAGCGCCAACCAGCGGCGCTACCTGGACGCCATCGAGCGCAGCGACATCGTGTTCGGCATCGGCCCGGCCGGGACCGGGAAGACGTATCTTGCCGTCGCGGAAGCGGTGTCGTTCCTGCTGGCCAAGAAGGTCGCCCGCATCGTTCTGGCGCGGCCCGCCGTGGAAGCCGGCGAGCGGCTCGGCTTTCTGCCCGGCGATCTGCAGGAAAAGGTGAATCCCTACTTGCGGCCGCTCTACGATGCCCTCTACGACATGCTGGAAGCCGAGCGGGTGGAACGCCTGCTCGAGCGGGGAACGATCGAGATCGCGCCCATCGCCTTCATGCGCGGCCGCACGCTCAACGATTCGTTCGTCATCCTCGATGAAGCGCAGAACACCACGCAGGAGCAGATGAAGATGTGCCTGACGCGCCTCGGCTTCGGCTCCAAGGCGGTGGTCACGGGCGACATCACGCAGATCGACCTGCCCGCCGGCCGGACCTCGGGGCTCGTCGAGGCGATGAAGGTGGTACGCGACATCGAGGGCATCGACTTCGTCTACTTCGACGAACGCGACGTGGTGCGCCACAAGCTCGTGCAGCAGATCGTCAAGGCCTACGAGACGTACTCGACCGGCAACGGCGCCCGGCGCCATTCGTGACATCCATGTCCCCCGATGATTCGCACCGGGCGGCTGCCCTTCGCGTCGTCATCACCGACGGCGTCGGCCGGCCGCTCCGCAGGAAGTCGCTGGCCCGCTGGCTGGAGGCGATCGCGCCGGTGCGCGCCCGCGGCGACGTGACGCTGGCGCTGGTGAGCGATCCGCACATCCGGCGCCTGAACCGGCGGTTCGCCCGCGTCGACCACGCGACCGACGTGCTCTCCTTTGCTTCCGACGATTTCGAGTCGGTCTCGTGTCCGCCGCCGAACCGTCTGGCCGGGCCCGCCGACCGTCTTCGGCACCTGGGCGACATCGTGATCGCCGTCGGCGTCGCGTCGCGGCAGGCGCGCCGGGCCGGACATTCGCTCGACACCGAGCTGCGCATCCTGGCGCTGCACGGCCTGCTGCACCTGCTCGGCTACGATCACTCGATCGATGGCGGGAGGATGGCCAGCCTCGAACGGCGCCTGCGCCGGAAGGGCGGACTGGACGAGGGGCTGCTCGACAGGGCGGGCCGTGTAGGGCGGGTCTTCAGACCCGCCGTTGCGCGGGCCTTCAGGCCCGCGACACACCGGGGGCGCCGCCGATGACCCCGCTCCTCGTCTTCCTGCTCGCGTGCGGCGCGGTCTACTTCGGCACGGTGCAGGCGTCCTTCAGCGCGCTCATGCGCCTGTCGCTTCGGCTGGTCGCCGAGCGTAACGGCCCCGGCGACAAGCTGGGCAAGTACCTCAACGAGCCGATGCGGCTGTTCGTGCCGGTCCGCGTCTGGCTGGGTCTCGACATCATCGTCGTCGCCATCGTTCTGGCGGCCACAATCGGCACCACAGGCGCGCACACGCTGGCGCTGCTCGTCGCCGGCATGTTCGTCTTCGTGTTCCTCTGCGAGCACCTGGTCCCGCTGCTCATCGTCCGCCGCAACCCGGAAGCCGTGCTCGACGCGTTGCTGCCCTCGTTCACCGTGTTCGCGAGCATCGCCCAGCCAATCACCGCGGTGCTCGTCGGGGTGCTTCAGTCGCGACGCGATCGAGGCGTCCCGGTCGCGGCCACCGGCGAGGCGCCCGCGGATCCAGGCGAGAGCGCCCCGCCGGCCGGCGAACACGAGCGGATCATCGAAGGCGAGCAACGTCGGCTGCTGCAGTCGATTGTCGAGTTCGGCGACACGCTGGTGCGCGAAGTGATGACGCCGCGCCCCGACATCGTCGCGATTCCGTCGGACGCCACGATCGGGCAACTGCGCGCGCTGCTGCGCGAGCAGGAGTACTCGCGCGTGCCGGTGTTCAAGGAGAGCCTCGACAACGTTGCCGGGTTCGTCTTCGTCAAGGACCTGATCAACCTGGACGAGGGGCACCTGGGCCAGCCGGTGACGGCGATCACGCGGCCGGCCTACTTCGTTCCGGAGACCAAGCGCGTCTCGGATCTGCTGAAGGAGTTCCAGCGGCAGCACATGCAGGTCGCGATCGTCGTGGACGAGTACGGCGGCACCGCGGGCCTCGTGACGCTCGAGGACCTGCTGGAGGAGATCGTCGGCGAGATCCGCGACGAGTACGATGTCGAGTCGGAACCGATCACCGACGAGGGGAACGGGGTCTTCGTCTTCAGCGGCAAGGTGAACATCGACGAAGTGGCCGAGCGGCTGGATGTCCCCATCGAGCGCGAGGGATTCGAGACCGTCGGCGGCTACCTGCTGTCGCACCTCGGACGCGTGCCGACGATTGGCGAGACCTTCGACGTCGACGGCCTCTCGGTCGAGGTACTCGAGGCGGAACGGCGACGCGTCAACAAGGTGCGCATCCACCGGCGCCAGGTGGAAACGGAGAGCAAGGAAACGTGAAGTAGTCAGTAGACAGTAGACAGTAGTCAGTAGATCGGCAATTGCGCGGCTGATCGTTGCCGCAATCGGACGCCCTACTGTCCAGTGTCTACTGACTACTGACTACTGACTACTGACATGCGATCTGGTTTCGTCTCCCTCGTCGGGCGCCCCAACGCCGGCAAATCGACGCTGCTCAACCGCATCGTGGGCAGCAAGCTGGCGATCGTGTCCGACAAGCCGCAGACGACGCGCAACCGCATCGTCGGCGTGAAGAACTACGAGGACGGCCAGATCGTCTTCACCGACACGCCCGGCATTCACCGCCCGCTTCACCGGATGAACGTGCGGATGGTCGACCTCGCCGTCGAGACGGCCAGGCACGGCGATCTCGTCGCCCTCGTGCGGGACGCCGCCGTGCCGGCCGGATCGGGCGACCGGTTCGTGCGCGACCTGCTCGGCAAGGCACACGTTCCGGTCGTCCTCATCCTCAACAAGATTGACCGCCTCGCGAAACCGAAGCTGCTGCCCATGATCGAGGCGGCGCGGTCGTTTCCCTTCGTCGAGATCGTGCCCGTCTCGGCGCTGGACGGCACCAACGTCGATCGTCTCGAACGCGTCCTGCTCGACCACCTGCCCGAAGGCGAACCCCTCTACCCGCGCGACTTCGTCACCGACCAGCCCGAGCGTTTCTTCGTCGCCGAGATCGTCCGCGAGAAGGTGCTGGAATTCACTCGCGATGAATTGCCGTTCACGACGGCGGTCGTCGTCGATCGGTTCGAGGAACCGGACGCGAAGGGCCTGATGCGGCTCTATTGCTCGATCGTCGTGGAGCGCGATTCGCAGAAAGGGATCCTGGTTGGCCGCGGCGGAGAGATGATCAAACGCATTGGCACGACCGCCCGCGTCGACCTCGAGCGGTTCTTCGAGACGCGCGTCTACCTGGACCTGCGGGTCAAGGTCCGCTCGGACTGGCGCGAAGACGATCGTGTGCTCGACGAACTGGGCATGAAATAGCGCTAGAATGAATGGTTCCGATGCCGCTCTACACCACCGACGCACTGATCCTGCGCACCTACAAGCTCGGCGAGGCCGACCGCATCGTCGTGTTTCTGACCGCGGATCGGGGCAAGAAGCGGGGGGTGGCGAAAGGGGCGCGACGCACCCGATCGCGGTTCGGCGCCGCGCTGGAGCCGTTGACGCACGCGGGGGTGACGTATTTCGAGAAGGAGCGCCGCGAACTGGTCAGCCTCAATTATGCCGAGGCCGTGCGATCCGCCTGGTCGGCTGGCAGTCTTGATGCGTTCGGCCATATCGAGTATTTTGCCGAGCTGATCGACGAGTGGGCTCCCGAGGGAGATCCGAATCACCGGCTGTTCCGTCTGGGTGTCGCGCTGGTCGATGCGCTGGCGTCAGGCGCGCCGGTCGACCCGCTGGCGCGATACTTCGAGTACTGGCTGCTGCGCCTGCAGGGCGTCTACCCGGCGCATGTCCGCTGTCGCGCCTGCGGCGTCCATCTGGGCGAAGGGGAGCCGCCCGGCGCGTGTCTCGAACCCGCGCAGCACGGCTTCACGTGCCTGCGCTGCGCGCGGTTGCCCGGCGGCGTGCCCGCTGCGAGCCTGTCGCGCGAGGCGCTGGCGTTCCTCGACCGCGCCGGCCGCACGGCGCCCGAACGACTCGGAGAGGTCGGGGCGCCGGCGAAGGCGATGCGCGAACTCGAGGCGGTGCATCGCACGCTGATTGCGTGGCACCTGGAACGGGAACCGAAGTCGGCGCGCGTGCTGCGCGAGTTGAGAGGCTGATCTGACACTCCAAGACCTCATCCTGAAACTCTCGGAATTCTGGGCCGCGCACGGCTGCCTCATCCACCAGCCGTACGACCTGGAGGTCGGCGCCGGCACGTCGCACCCGGAGACGTTCCTCCGCGTGCTCGGCCCGGCGCACTGGAATGTCGCCTACGTTCAGCCGTCGCGCCGGCCCGACGACGGCCGCTTTGGCGAGAACCCGAACCGGCTGTTCAAGCATCACCAGTTCCAGGTCATCCTGAAGCCGGCCCCGGACGAGATCCAGGGCATCTACCTGCAAAGCCTCGAGGCGTGTGGCATCGAGCCGCGGCACCACGACATCCGCTTCGAGGAGGACAACTGGGAGTCGCCCACCCTGGGCGCGTGGGGAATCGGCTGGCAGGTGATGCTCGACGGCCTCGAGATCACGCAGTTCACCTACTTCCAGCAGGTGGGCGGCATCGATTTGAGTCCGATCTCGGTGGAGCTGACCTACGGCCTCGAGCGCATCGCGATGTTCCTCCAGCACGTCGACAACGTATTCGACCTGCAATGGGCGACGGGCGTCAGTTACGGCGAGGTGCGGCTGCGCGATGAAGTGGAGCAGTCGAAGTACGCCTTCGGCCAGGTGGACACGACCCGCGAGGCGTTTGCCGCGTTTCACCGGGACCTGTTCGAGCGGCACTACGAGTTCGGCTGGACGCTGCTGAGGTCGGACCTCATCGTGCCGGCCTACGAGCAGTGCCTGAAGTGCTCGCACCTGTTCAACATCCTCGACGCCAGCGGCGGGATCGGCGTGACCGAGCGGACCTCTTACGTGCTGCGCGTGCGCCAGCTGGCCGTCGCCATTGCCCAGGCCTACGTGAAGCAGATGACGCCGCCGGCAGAGCCGGGGCCCCGGCACGAGGATGCCGGGGAGAAGATCTCGAACGTGTAGGGCGGGGCTGAAGCCCCACCCCGCGGCGGACCTTGAGGTCCGCCCTACAACGAAACCAGACCAGGCCGTTATGCGACCGCGACCGGTCGCCCGCATAACGGCGGCGCGCACAGCGCGCCCGCGCGGGAGCGGCGCGGGGCGATGGGGCCCCGCAAGCGACCGAGCCGGGGTTCGGGGCAGAGCCCCGATTGAATATGGACCGCGAACTCCTCATCGAGATCGGCTGCGAGGAACTGCCAGCGTCCTGGCTGCCGCCACTCACGCGCCAGATCGGCGAACATCTGGGCGCGCTGCTCACCGAGATGCGGATGCCGGCCGAGTCGCCGATCGAGACCTTCAGCACGCCCCGGCGGCTGACGGCCCGCGTCGCGCGCATTCCCGAGCGCCAGAGCGACCACGAGGACGTGATCACCGGCCCGCCTGTCTCGGCCGCCTACGGCGCCGACGGCGAGCCGACGCCCGCCGCGCAGGGCTTTGCGCGCAAGCAGGGTGTCGACGTGGCGGCGCTCGAGCGGGTGACGACGCCGAAAGGCGAATACCTCGCCTACCGCAAGCGGCGTCGCGGCAAGGCGGCGATCGACGTGCTGCCCGACGTCATGGGCGGTCTCCTGCGCAAGATGTCGTTTGCGAAGCAGATGCGGTGGGATGCATGGTTGGACGACGGCCGGGGCGAGCTGGTCTTCGGGCGGCCAATCCGCTGGCTGCTGCTGCTGTTCGGCGGCCGCGTGGTGCCGTTCACCATCAAGCGCGCGGAGCAGGCGCAGTCGCCGCAATTGCAGGAGATCCGGTCCGCCGCGATCACCTACGGCCATCGCTTCCTGTCCACGAGCGGCCGCGCGGGGCGCGCCATCAAGGTGCGCACCTTCGACGACTACCGCGCGCGCCTGCTCGAGAACTTCGTCGTGCTGGACCGCGGCGAACGCCACGACAAGATCGCGCGCGAGCTCGATGCGCACGCCAGGCGCCTGGGCGGTCGCGTCAGCCCGGTCGCGGGGCAGTTGGGGCTCCTGCAGGAAGTCCCCGACCTCGTCGAGTACCCGTCGGTCATTGCGGGCACCTTCGGTCCGGAATTCCTCGAACTGCCCGAGGAGGTGCTGACGACGACGATGGTGCACCATCAGCACTACTTCCCCGTGGTGAACCGGAACAACCGGCTGATGCCCGCGTTCCTCGCCGTGGTCAACACGGAACCCGACAACACGCGCACCATCGCCCGCAACTCCGAGCGCGGGCTCGCCGCCCGCCTGCGTGACGCCCGCTTTTTCTGGGATGCCGACCGCCGCGTGTCGCTCGACAACCGTGTCGAGCAGCTGTCGACGATCCTGTTCCACAAGAGGCTTGGCAGCTATCGCGAAAAGGCGAACCGTCTCGCGTCACTTGCCTCGTCGGTCGCGCTCGAGCTGTTCGGCGACCAGGCGATCGCCGATTTCGCGGGATGGGCCGGCCGGCTGGCCAAGGCCGATCTCACCACCGACATGGTGCGCGAGCTCACCGAGCTGCAAGGGACGATGGGCGGCATCTACGCGCGCGAGGAGGGGCTGCCCGAACCGGTGTGGCGGGCCATCTACTATCACTACCTGCCGCAGTCGGTCGAGCAGGACGCGCCGCCCGCCCGCGAGGATCTCGGCGGCGCGGCCGCTTCCTGGGCGGCGACGGCGTTGGCCGACAAACTCGACACGCTGGTGGGCCTGTTCGCCGTCGGCGAGCGGCCAACCGGAACGCGCGATCCGTTCGGGTTGCGGCGCCAGGCGCACGGCGCACTCCGGCTCCTGATCGATTTGCCGGAACTGACCGGGGCGACCAGGGGGGCGTCGCTTGGATCGCTGGTGTTCGACCGCGCCCTGCCGCTGCTCGCCGGCGCCGTTCAGACGGCGCAGCCCGACCTGCAGCCCCTGCTCGCGTTTCTTGCCGAGCGACTCCGCTATCTGCTCGAGCAGCGCGGTTACGGCTACGACGAAATCAACGCGGTGCTGCGTCCCGACGATCTGACGTGGGCCCGGCTGAACCCCCTCGACCTGCGCAGGCGCCTCGAGGCGTTGCGCACGGTTCGCGGCTCGGCCGACTTCGAGGCGCTCGCCGTCGCGTTCAAGCGCGTGAAGAACCTGGCGCGCGAGCTCGATCGCGCCGCCGACGCGGATGACCGGCTCACCGAGCCCGCCGAACGCGCGCTGCTCGAGGAGTATCGAAGCCGCGGCGAGGCGATGCGGGTCGCCCTCGCGTCGGGCGATTACGTCGCTGCATTCCGCCTGGCGTCCGCGTTCCGCCCGGCGGTCGACAGGTTCTTCACCGAGGTGTTCGTGATGGTGGAGGACGAGGACGTGCGGCGCCAGCGTCTGACGCTGCTCGGCCGCCTGCACGAGTTGCTGCTGGAACTGGCGGATATCTCGGAACTCGTACCAAGGACAATGCAGGGCGGGGCTTGAGCCCCGCCGCAGGGCGGACCTCGAGGTCTGCCCTGCAGCGCGCGGAGCGCGCATCATTCTCGCAACGGAGTCATATTCGATGGCAAAGAAGAAGACGACAGCGAAGCGAACAGCCCCAAAGGCGCCGGCAACGAACGCGGCGCGCAGCCACGCGACGAAGACCGCAGTGAAGAAGAGGCCGCAGGCGAGTGCGCGCAAGGCGCAGGCGCCGGGAAGGTTCGTCTACTTCTTCGGCAACGGCAAGGCAGACGGCGATCGGACGATGAAGGACGTGCTGGGCGGCAAAGGGGCCGGCCTGGCCGAGATGACGAACGCGGGGTTGCCCGTTCCCCCGGGGTTCACGATTTCGACCGCCGCCTGCAACCTGTACGACGGGCGCGGCGGCAAGCTGCCGCCGGAGATCGACCGGGAGATCGAGCGAAACCTGCAGAAGCTGGAAAAGGTGGCCGGTGCGACGCTGGGCGATCCCGGCAACCCCCTGCTGGTGTCGGTGCGGTCGGGCGCGAAGTTCTCGATGCCCGGCATGATGGACACGATTCTCAACCTCGGCCTCAACGACCGGACGGTCGAAGGGGTGAGGGAGCGCTCGGGCAACGGACGCTTTGCCTTCGACAGCTACCGTCGCTTCATCCAGATGTACGGCAACGTCGTTCTCGAGATCCCGAAGGAGGAGTTCGAGAAGGAGTTGGAGGCGGTGAAGCACGAACGCGGCGCGAAGGTGGACACCGAACTGGACGAGCGCGCGCTAGGCGCCATCGTCGAACGCTACAAGCGCGTGATTCGCAGGAAGACGGGCCGCGATTTCCCGCAGGATCCGCACGAGCAGCTGCGCGGCGCGCGCAACGCGGTGTTCCGCTCGTGGAACAATCCGCGCGCCATCGCTTACCGGCGCATCTACGACATCCCCGACGACATCGGGACCGCGGTGAACGTGCAGATGATGGTGTTCGGCAACATGGGCGACCGCTCGGCAACCGGCGTCGGCTTCACGCGCAACCCGGCCAACGGCGCGAAGGAATTCTTCGGGGAGTTCCTGGTGAATGCGCAGGGCGAGGACGTGGTGGCCGGCATTCGCACGCCGAGGCCGATCACGGAGCTGGCGCAGGTGATGCCGAACGCCTACCGGGAGTTGCGCGATTTCACCAGCCGCCTCGAAAAGCACTACAAGGACATCCAGGACTTCGAGTTCACGATCCAGGACGAGAAGCTCTACATGCTGCAGACGCGCAGCGGCAAGCGCACCGGCTACGCGGCCGTCGTCATCGCCACCGATCTGGTGAAGGAAGGCCTGGTCAAGCCGAACGAGGCCGTGCTGCTCGTGGAGCCGACCTCGCTGTCGCAGCTGCTGTCGCCGATGTTCGACCCCAACGAGTGGAAAAAGGTGCCGGTGGCGACCAAGGGGCTGCCGGCGTCGCCGGGCGCCGCGTCGGGCCAGGTCGTCTTCACGTCAGAGCAGGCAGTGGCGTGGGCAGGGCAGGGCCGCAAGGTGCTGCTCGTTCGCAAGGAGACGGTGCCCGACGACATTCACGGCATGGAAGTCGCCCAGGGCGTGCTCACCGCGACCGGCGGCATGACGTCGCATGCGGCGGTCGTGGGGCGGCAGATGGGGCGGCCGTCGATCGTCGGGGCAGGCGCGCTGCAGATCGACGAGAAGGGCAGGTGCTTCGCGGTGTCCGGCCAGACCGTCCGCGAAGGCGACTACGTCTCGTTCGACGGCCTGACGGGCGAGGTGAAGATCGGGAAGGTGGCCACCAAGCCGAGCGAGATCCTGCAGGTCGTCACGGGCAGGATGAAGCCGGAACAGTCGGACATCTACCAGCGCTTCAACACGCTGCTGACGTGGGCGGACAAGGTGCGCCGGCTGGGCATCCGCGCGAACGCCGATCAGCCGGATCAATCGGAGCTGGCCTACGCATTCGGGGCGCGGGGCATCGGGTTGTGCCGCACGGAGCACATGTTCTTCGGTGAGGGCCGCATCCAGAAGATGCAGCGGATGATCCTGGCCGACAACGAGCAGGATCGCCGCGCGGCCCTCAACGAGCTGCTGCCGCTGCAACGAGGCGACTTCTACGGCGTGTTGAAGGCGATGCACGGCTGCCCGGTGACCATCCGCACCATCGATCCGCCTCTCCACGAGTTCGTGCCGAAGCGCGAGGATCTGATGGTCGAAATCGGCCGCATGGAGGCGGCCGGGCAGACCTCGACGTCGAACGACGCCATCCGTACCGCCCTGGAACTGGTGCCGGGCGGCGGCACCGACCTGGAGAAGGCGCGGACGCTGCTGCGCCGCGTCGAGCAGTTGCACGAGTTCAACCCGATGCTCGGACACCGCGGCGTGCGCCTGGGGATCACCTACCCCGAGATCACCGAGATGCAGGCGCGGGCGATCTTCGAGGCCGCCTGCCAGCTGAAGAAGGAAGGGCTGGAGGTGACGCCCGAGGTGATGATCCCGCTGGTCGGCCTCGTGCAGGAGCTGAAGGACCAGAAAACCATCGTCGAGCGGGTGGCCGGCGAGGTCATGAAGAAACAGGGCGTTCAGATCAAGTACCTGGTCGGCACGATGATCGAAGTGCCACGCGGCGCGCTGACGGCCGACGAGGTGGCGACCGAGGCGCAGTTCTTCTCGTTCGGCACCAACGACCTGACGCAGATGACGTTCGGGTTCTCGCGCGACGACATCGGCAAGTTCCTGAAGAGCTACCAGGAGAAGAAGATTCTCGACAGCGACCCGTTCGCCTCGATCGACACGGTGGGCGTGGGGCAGCTGGTGGACATGGGGTGCAAGAAGGGTCGCGCGACCCGGCCCGACCTCAAGCTCGGCGTATGCGGCGAGCACGGCGGCGATCCGGCCTCGATCCACTTCTTCGAGAAGGTCGGCCTGAACTACGTCAGTTGCTCGCCGTACCGCGTGCCGGTCGCCCGCCTTGCCGCGGCGCAGGCGGCGCTGTCGGTCAAAGTCGGGGACTGAGGTCCGTAAGTCCGGAAGTCCGAAAGTCCGGAGGTCAGACCTTCGGACCCTCGGACATTCGGACCTTCGGACCCGCGCCTTGCGCTATGATGGGCCGCCAGACGGGACCGCGGCATCGCGGATCCGCTGGCGGCTTTCTTATGGTGACGATCTTCGCTCATTTCAACGGCGAGACAAGGGAAGTGCCTGAAGTCGATCCCGCATGGGTCGAGCCGTCGAGTGGCGCGGTCGTGTGGGTGGACCTCGCGTCGCCGACCGCGGAGGAAGCCGCGATCCTCGACAAGGTGTTCGGCTTCCACGAACTGGCGATCGAAGATGCGGTCAGCGAGAGCCACCACCCGAAGATCGAGTCGTATGACGGCTACCTGTACCTGATCCTGCACGGCATCGACTTCCGCGCCGCGGAAGAGGAATTCTCGACGCACGACACCGATTTCTTCCTCGGCCCGACCTACCTGGTCACCGTGCACGACCCAACCGCGCGGACGGTCCCGCAGGTCCAGGGCGTGATCCGCCGCAACGGCCGGATCCTGGGGGACGGCAGCGCGGCGCTGATGCACCGGATCATCGACACGATGATCGACCACTATCACCCGGAGGTCGAGAAGCTCGAAGACCGGATCGATGACATCGAGAAGGAGGTCTTCAACGGCGCGGGGTCCGACGCGGTTCGGAGCCTGCTCGATCTGAAGCAGGACATCGGCGCCCTGCGCCGCATCGTCGTTCCGCAGCGCGATGTCGTGGGCCGACTTGCCCGCCGCGAGTTTCCTCTGATCGACGCCGAAGTCGCCTATCACTATCGCGATGTCTACGATCACCTTGTGCGGCTGGCCGACGAGGCGCTCATCTTTCAGGACCGGATCAACGGCCTGCTGGAAGCGCACGTGTCCAACGTGTCGAACCGGCTGAACGAGGTGATGAAGGTGTTGACGGTCATTGCCACGATCTTCATGCCGTTGACCGTGCTGGTGGGCGCCTACGGGATGAACGTGGGTCTGCCGCGATTTCCCGGCGGCGAGGGCGCGCAGTTCTGGTGGGTGTTTGGCATCATGCTCGCGTTGTCCGGCGGGATGCTGCTCTGGTTCCGCAAGCGGCGCTGGATCTGATGGTCCCTGGTCGCCAGCCGGGCACGGGCTGCGCGCACCAGTCGTCGGTCATTGCAGCGTGAATCGCACGTCCCGCCGTCTCGCAAGCGTTCCCTGTCTCACCTCCATGGTCAACAGATACGGTCCGGGCTTCAGCCGCGCGAGCGGCAGCGGCAACGAATAGTCGGCGGAGCGGGCCGACGAAAACCGATTCGCGGCGACGCTTTCGATCGCTTCGAACACGGTGGCGTTGCGCTCGTCGACGATGCGCGAGCTCACTGTGGCGGCGGCCACCGGTTCGTTGCCTCCCTGGTACACGCGCACGAAGGCCTGCGCGTTGTCAGTTGCGGTGAACTGGCGCAGCGTGGTCGGCACCACCGGGATCACCGGCTTCAACCGCGCGCCGCCGGCAACCCGAACGCCGGTTGTCGACGCCAGTATCACCCCCGAGAGCGACAGTCGCTCGCTCGCAAAGTCGGGGACATCCAGATCGTAGAAGACGCTGCCGCTTCTCACCGGCCCTCGCGACTGCTGAAGGGAGCCGGTATTCGGCTCCGTCGTCTGCGCGACCGCCGCCCGAAGCTGATAGCGTCCGGGTGCGAGGTCAAGGCGCGTGAGTACCTCGAACACGGCCTCGCCGCTCGGGGTCGGCTTCAGCACGGTGTGAGTCTGGAACCGATCCGAGGCGCGCCGCCTGGCCAGGTAATCGTACGCGTTGACCGTCACGTCCAGGTTTGCCACCCGCGCGGTTGCCTCCGTCGCGCTTTGGCGGATCGCGAGCGCCACGGCTACCGCGGCCTGCTTCCTTCCGGGAATCGCGAATGGCGCCGCCGTCACCTGCAGTGGGATGTCCGCCCTGCCGAGGGGAGCGGCAAGCGTTGTGTTGGGCGAGGAAGGTGTCGCAGTCGCCTTCTTCATTTCCTTCCGGTCCGGTTCGAAGTAACCGTTGCGCGCTCGAACGGTGACGCCTGGGCGGTCTACGCGGATGTCGGTCTTTCTGTAGCGTCCTTCGACGCGCGAGTTCGAAGAGGCGTAGGCGAGCAGGTAGTACGAGCGGTTCTCGCGGAACACCTGCGTGATGCCGGGCTGAGGATCGTTGGTGTCGACGATCGCAAAGCCGCCCGTGTTGTTCGAAATCGCGAGCAGCGACCCGATCCCCGTCACGTTCGGGTTGTGGACGTACCTCGTCGTTGACGTCGCGCTGAACGGTGTCGAGACAACGGACGGCGCGCGCAACCCTCCCGGATCGAGGCAGTAGACGTTGAGGTTTGCGCGTTGAGCCGCGCGGACGAACTGGCCAAACTCGCCCAAATTCTCCATCTGCATCCCCGTGGTGTCGGCCCCGACAGGCGCGTCCAGCCCTTCGGCGTCCCCCAGACCGGTGACGACGTCCGGCAACGCCGCTCCACGGGTGCTGATGAAGATCACCGTCTTCCGTGCCGCGGGCAGTTCCGCCAGCGATTCGGCCTGGCCTTTCAGGCTGCGCAGCGTCATCGTGGGTCCGATCCACTCCAGCGCGCCCGAGAGCAAGCCGTCTGCCGTGTAAGTGCCGGGCATGGGCCCGCTGAATCGATCCACGGCCGCCACCAGCCGTCGCTTGTCGTGAGTGAACTCCTGGCCGCTCCTCGCATCGGCGACGAACGCAACTGCCCCGAGATCGCGCGGGCCGAGCCGTTCGATGATGCTCCTCGCGTACTGCTTCGCACGGAGCAGATCGCCGGCTGCCATCGGGTTCGCGTCGTCGAGCAGGAGCATCAGGATCTGCGCGTTCGCATCGTCTTCGTTGCTTCGCACGTCGGAGGCGACCTCACGCAGCCAGGACGCTGTCGCCGTGCCGGCTGCTGGCGCTGCGTCCGGGTCGGGAATGTCGACAGCCGTGAACATCTGGATCGACTGTGGGCGACCGTCCTCGAGGACCGTGAAATCCGCGGCCGTGAGGCCGCGCACGGGACGCCGGTCGCGATCGAGCACTGAGACGTCGAGCACGACGAGGTCCACGCGCGTCCGGAACTGCGGGACCGGCGGCGGATTCTGCTGCGCCGCGACGGCAGTGAACAGAAGGGATGCGGCGAGGGACACGAAGAGCGCCGAACCTCGCGCCATGTAGCCTCCCCGGAAACGTGAGCAGCGGCGCGGCCGGCAGGCAGGGCAGGACTGTGAGCCGATGCTACCCGTCGCCACCCGGAGCGTCAAGCGGCGCCTGCACTCAAAGGTAGAATAGGCAGACCATGCCGAAGATCCATCGCCTCCCGTCCGATCTCGCGAACCAGATTGCCGCCGGCGAGGTCGTCGAGCGTCCCGCGTCGGTCGTCAAGGAACTGATCGAGAACGCGCTCGATGCGGGCGCGCGCCGCATAGGGGTCGCAATCGAGCTGGGTGGCAAGAAATCGATTCGCGTGGAGGACGACGGCGAAGGGATGGAGCCGGACGATGCGCGGCTGGCGCTGGAACGGCATGCCACGAGCAAAATCGCGACCTCCGACGACCTGGCGGCCATTCGGACGATGGGGTTCCGCGGCGAGGCGCTGCCCGCAATCGCGTCGGTGTCACACTTGGTGCTGCGGACGCGCGCGCGCGGTGCGGACAGCGGCACCGAGATCCGGGTGAACGGCGGAACGATCGCGTCGATTGTCGAGGTCGGCGTGCCGGAAGGAACGAGCGTCGAAGTCTGTGACGTGTTCTATAACCTGCCCGCGCGCCGCAAGTTCCTGAAGGCCGACGCCGCGGAATCCGCACAGGTGTCGCGCATCGTGACGCTGATGGCGCTGTCGCATCACGGTATCGGGTTTTCCCTGACGAGCGCGGGCCGGACCGTCGTGCAATGCCCGCCGGCCGGCAACCTCGCCGAACGGTTCTACCAGCTGTTCGGCGAGCGGACGGATCTCGTCGAGGTGAACAAGGAAGCCGCAGGTATCCGCATTTTCGGCTACGTGGCGGCGCTCGCGAAGGACCAGGGACCGACGCGCGGCGCGCAGAACGTGTTCGTCAACTCGCGCATCGTCAAGGATCGCACCGTCGCCCACGCCATCATCGACGCCTACACCGTGAGCTCCACGAAGGAGCGCAGCCCCGAAGTACACCTGTTCATCGAGATGCCCCCGGATCGCGTCGATGTCAACGTGCACCCGACGAAGGCCGAAGTGCGGTTCCGCGAGCAGTCGCTCGTGCACGAACTGGTGCGCCGTGCATTGGCGTCGGCGCTCGGCGCGGCGCCGATACCGGAACTCCAGCTGTCCAGTCCCCTGGACGCCATCACGCGTCCGATCGTGCAATCCTTGCCACAGGTCTTCGGCGGCGTGCCCCGCGAAATTACACCGGGTGCGCATGAAAGTGTGCCGGGCGCCGGCGAAATTGCGCCGGGTACAGCGACGGGGGCCGAGAGCAGCTTCGCTCGCGCCGCGGCGGAGCAGATCGGTCACATGGTGCCGCTCGGCCAGTTCCGCGACACCTACATCGTGGCCGTGGACGAGGAGGGACTGGCGATCATCGATCAGCACGTCGCGCACGAAC
>Ga0316624_10000251_pt1 | contig 17127 bp, 17 predicted proteins | sample OWC_Aug_N3_C1_D5_FD_207657 | JGI IMG/M metagenome (GOLD analysis project Ga0316624, IMG submission 207657) | Wetland soil microbial communities from Old Woman Creek delta, Ohio, United States - OWC_Aug_N3_C1_D5_A | ecosystem: Environmental > Terrestrial > Soil > Wetlands | place: USA: Ohio... | reverse complement strand
GCGGCGGTGCTGCCGGCGTAATCCACCCTCATCTCGATCTGCCGTCGGAGCGAGTGGATAATTTGGTGTTAAAAGGATTGCAGATGATCGGGGAATCGAAAGCATGATGAAGTGGATCGTGGCGCTGCTGTTGCTGGCCAACCTGGCGCTGTTCGGCTGGATGCGTTGGGGCAATACGCTGACTGTGGATGTCAATGAAGTTGCGGCGCAGGCGCCGCTGAATCCGGACAAGATCAAGTCGCTGGCCATGCAATCGGCTTCTGCGGCCGCCTCCGCCGCCGTGCCGACAATGCCGGGACTGTCTTTGACGCTCTCGCCGCTACCTTCGTCGGCCGCGGCCGCCGCATCGGCCGTGCCTGCCGCGGCGTCACATGTAGCCGCAGCAACGCCGGTTCCGCCGAAAGAGGCAAATTGCGCGGAATGGGGAGAATTCTCCGGCGTGGATTTGGGGCGCGCGCAGCAGGCGTTGCTTGCCATGAAGCTCGGCGAGAAGTTGTCGCAGCGTAGCGTGGAACACAATCACGGCTACTGGGTATTTATCCCGCCGGTGAAAAAACGCGCCGAGGTGGAAAAGAAGATCGCGCAGCTGAAGGAACACCACGTGAAGGATTATTTTGTCGTGCAGGAAAAAGGCAAGTGGCTGAACGCCATTTCGCTGGGGGTGTTCAGGACCAAAGAAGCGGCACAAAAATATCTTGCTACCTTGCGCTCCCTGGGGGTGCGCACCGCCAAAGTCGGAGAGCGCGCCAGCAAGCTCAAATTTACCGTGTTCGTCATGAAGGGGTTGGATGTCGGGACGGTGGACAAGCTGAAGTCGCTGCAGAGCGGCTTTCCGGATAGCGAACTGAAAGTAACGGCATGCAGCAATTGACAGGCGGGGGCGAAATCAGCAAAATGCCGCCCTTCCTTGAAGCGCGCAAGCAGGGAAACGCCAGACAAAGCGCAAGATTTCGGTGATATAGCTCAGTTGGTTAGAGCACAGCACTCATAATGCTGGGGTCGGTGGTTCAAGTCCACCTATCACCACCAAACAAAAACTCCAGCTTGAGCTGGAGTTTTTTTATTTGCTACGGTGTGGCGAACAGCTTAGTTGTTGTCTGTAAACAGCTGCTTCACCATCCACAACGCGAAAAAAGCGACCATAATCATTGAGCCGATTGCTGCGATATCCGAAACGAATGACATTTTCTACTCCTCCCAAGAACTAGATTAAACATACCATCGAAACTGGTATTTGAATCGTAGCACAGATATTTTTTATGACAAGTAATTTTGTCAAAGCGCAACAAGCCCGACGGGAAAAGCCGTAGGCAAGGGGGAAGGGCGTTGGGGGGCAGATGTGGGAAGCGATGAAATCAACTTCCCACAGGTCTTGGATTTAGTCCGCTTTCTTGAACAACTGGGTGGTGATCCATACCGCAAAGCCAACCGAGAATATTGCGGTACCGATAGCTGCTACGTCTGCAATGAATGACATACTCTTCTTCCTGATGATGCGTTTATTGATGACATTTATAATGAACTACAAGGGCGATAGTCCGCTGATGTGGCAATGATGTTAGTTGACTAAAGCTTTTCGGATTATATTAGTATTTTCGTTGGGAATTCCCACAACTTTTCTAAGGCCTAGATAAATAGGGGCTTTGCGCTCCATTTTCATTAGGTGAAAAAATCAGGTAACCAGCGTGTTAACAAAACTTTATATCAAGACCTACGGCTGCCAGATGAACGAGTACGACTCGGACAAGATGGCGGACGTATTGCGCTCCAGCGCAGATATGGTGCAAACCGACAAGCCGGAAGAGGCAGACATCATCCTGTTCAACACCTGTTCCATCCGCGAGAAGGCGGAGGAGAAAGTGTTTTCCGATCTGGGCCGTGCGCGTGTATTGAAACAAAGCAATCCCAATTTGTTGATCGGCGTTGGCGGCTGCGTCGCCAGCCAGGAGGGCGAGGCGATCGTGAGGCGCGCGCCTTACGTGGATGTGGTGTTCGGCCCGCAGACGCTGCATCGTTTGCCGCAACTCATCGCAGCCCGGCGTGCCAGCGGCAAAGCGCAGGTGGATACCAGCTTTCCGGAAATCGAAAAGTTCGATCACGTGCCGACAGCACAAACCACCCACGGCACGGCTTTCGTTTCCATCATGGAAGGATGCAGCAAGTACTGCACCTATTGCGTGGTGCCCTATACGCGCGGCGAAGAGGTGTCGCGCCCGTTCCACGATGTGATGCGCGAAGTGGAAAACCTGACCGCACAGGGCGTCGGCGAAATCACCCTGCTGGGGCAGAACGTGAACGCCTATCAGGGCGAGACGGAAGATGGCGATACCGTCGATTTTGCCTTCCTGGTGCAGGCCGTCGCCGCATTGCCGGGCGTGCAACGGCTGCGCTATACCACCTCGCACCCGCGTGAGATGTCGCAACGCCTGATCGATTTGTACGCCACGGTCCCGAAGCTGGCCGGCCACCTGCATTTGCCGGTGCAGTCCGGTTCGGATCGCGTCCTGGCCGCGATGAAGCGCGGCTATACCGCGCTGGAGTACAAGTCGGTGGTGCGCAAATTGCGCGCGGCGCGACCGGATATTTCCATCACTTCCGACTTCATTGTCGGTTTCCCCGGCGAAACGGATGCGGATTTCGAGGCAACGATGAAATTGATCGACGATGTCGGCTTCGACGCCAGTTTCAGTTTCATCTTCAGCGCGCGCCCGGGCACGCCGGCTGCCGAGATGCATGACGATACGCCGTATGAAACCAAGCTCGCGCGGCTGCATCGGCTGCAGGCACGCATTACCGAACTGGAGCGGCAGATCAGCGATGCGATGGGCGGCAGCATTCAGCGCGTCGTGGTGGAAAACATTTCGCGCAAGAATGCGCAGGAGCTGGCGGGACGCACCGAAAATAACCGCGTGGTCAATTTCGCCGGCTCCCCCGGCATGCTCGGCCGCTACGTCGATGTGCGGATCCTGTCTGGTTCCATGCATACCTTGCGTGGCGAACTGGTGACCCAGCCATGAGCGACGCGGAGAGTTTTGCGTTCGAGCCGGTGGATAACAACCGGCTGGCAAACCTGTGCGGCGCGTTCGACGAAAACTTGCGCCAAGTCGAGACCGCACTGGAAGTGAACATCGCGCGGCGCGGCGAACGCTTCACCATCACCGGCGCGCAGGCGACATTGGCGCGCAGCGTGCTGGAACGTTTCTATCTTGAGGCCAGGCACGACATCACGCTGGAGCGCCTGCAGCTCGGCCTGATCGAATGCATGAAGCGGGATTTGCCCGACGCGCAAAGCGAATCGGTGCCGTTGCTGATGACGCGCAAGTCCGACGTGCGCGGCCGCACCGTGCGCCAGAACGAATATCTGCAAGCGATCCAGGAGCACGACATCACCTTCGGCGTCGGCCCTGCCGGCACCGGCAAGACTTATCTTGCGGTCGCTTCTGCGGTCGACGCCTTGCAGCGTGAAACGGTGAAGCGCTTGGTGCTGGTGCGCCCGGCGGTGGAGGCGGGGGAGCGCCTGGGTTTCCTGCCCGGCGATCTGGCGCAGAAAGTCGATCCCTATCTGCGTCCGCTATACGATGCACTGTACGATCTGATGGGCCTGGACAAGGTGGCCAAAGCATTCGAGCGCGGCGTGATCGAGATCGCTCCGCTGGCCTACATGCGCGGCCGCACCCTGAATCATTCCTTCATCATTCTGGATGAAGCGCAAAACACCACACCAGAGCAGATGAAAATGTTCCTGACCCGCATCGGGTTCGGCAGCAAAGCCGTCATCACCGGCGACGTGACGCAAATCGATCTTGCGCGCGGCCAGAAGAGCGGCCTCAACGATGCGCGTATCGTGTTGAAGAATGTGCGCGGCATCGCCTTCCAGCAATTCCTTGCCGAAGACGTGGTACGCCATCCGCTGGTGCAAAAAATCGTTTCCGCTTATGAAAAATACGACCACAAAATTGACTGAGGCGCACAAGCTTTCGTTGTCGGTGCAATACGCCAGCAACGCCAAGAAATTGCCGACGCGGCAGCAGTTCCGCCGCTGGGTGAAGGCTGCACTGGAACAGGATGTGCAGATCGCCCTGCGCATCGTGGACGAGATCGAAGGCCGTGCGCTGAACCAGAGTTATCGCGGCAAGGACTACGCGACCAACGTGCTCACTTTCGTTTACGACGACACCTCTCCGCTGTATGGCGACGTGGTCATCTGCGCGCCCGTCGTGGCACGCGAGGCCAAAGAACAGGGCAAGGATCTGCTTGCGCATTATGCGCATCTCACCATCCATGCGGCGCTGCATCTGCAAGGCTACGACCATGAAAAGAAGCGCGAAGCCGAAAGGATGGAGGCGCGCGAGACTGCGTTGCTGCTCAAATTAAGGTATCCTGCGCCTTATCTCGTTAGTGAATAGTTTGGCAATGGACGGTACAGACAGTAGCAACAAACCTACCTTGTTGGAACGGCTCTCCATGATGTTGTTGCGGGAGCCGGAAGATCGCGAACAGCTGATCGCCCTGTTGTACAGCGCCTACGAGCGCAACCTGCTGGATGCCGACGCCCTCTCCATGATGGAAGGCGCCATCCAGGTCTCCGAGCGCCAGGTGCGCGAAATCATGATCCCCCGCGCGCAGATGGATGTCATCGACATCAGCCAGCCGCCGGAACAATTCATCGCTTTTGTCACCGAAACCGCGCACTCGCGCTTCCCGGTCATCGATGGCGACAAGGACAACATCATCGGCATCCTGCTGGCGAAAGATCTGCTGCGCTATTACGCCGGCGAGGAATTCGACGTGCGCGACATGCTGCGCCCCGCCGTGTTCGTGCCGGAATCGAAGCGTCTCAACATCCTGCTGCGCGATTTCCGCAGCAACCGTAACCACATCGCGCTGGTGGTGGATGAATACGGCGGCGTGTGCGGCATGGTCACCATCGAAGACGTGCTGGAACAGATCGTCGGCGACATTGCCGACGAGTACGACTTTGACGAAGACGTGGACAACATCATCCGCGCCGATGCCGAGCACTGGCGGGTCAAGGCCGACACCGAGATCGCCGACTTCAACGAAGCCCTGGGCACCAATTTCAGCGATGAAGATTACGACACCATCGGCGGGCTTGTGCTCAAAGCGGCCGGAGCGCTGCCCAAACGCGGCGAGCGCATCCTGATCGGCGAATGGCAATTCACCGTGTTGCGCGCGGATAGCCGCAGGCTGCATTCGCTGCTGGTGGAGCGCACGCTGATCGAAGCGTCAGAACCACAGACCTAGCATTCGCTTGTCACCGCCGCAACTTGGTAAAGTCTGACGGCTCCCATTCCCGCATCGCCAGCAGTAGTCCCAAACCGCGCCGTTTGCTCAATGGCGCGGATAAACTTTCCTCGTGTAACTCCGCGAACTTCAGCCGAAGTCTGTGCAGCTCGTCCTGTATCTGTGCCTGCGCCTGATCAGTGAACATGCCGTGCACGAAGGACATCGTTTCATCGGTGTGGGTAAAGTCGCTCTTCAGGAAGTCGTTGAGTCCCTTGCCCTGGAAATATTGCCTGATCGGCCCGGATGGCAACCAGTCGAAATCGCGTGCGACGCAGAGGCGGATGCGGTTACCCGGCAGCAGGTCGATGATGCGCAACTGGTCGAGCTGCAGCAGGTATTTGATGCACTCGGGAGCGCTCAGCTGGTAGACCGCCACGATCTCATCCAGCGTCCAGTGATTCAGGGCGCAGACCGTGACCAGCAACAGCCGGGGATCGGACACCAGCTTGTGTTCCTGCTTTGCGCTCAGTGTGCTCATGCGCGCTTGTCCTGCAAGCGCTTCTTTGGACAGCTCGGCCAGCGTGAATCCCAGCAGGTTGCTGACTTGCACCAGGCGGTCAACGGTGAAGCGCCCGGACGCGAACAGGCGCTTCACGCTGGGTTCGGAAAGTCTGAGCGCACGGGCGACATCGCGGTAGGTCAGGCCCTGGCTTTTGAGCTGCTTCTTCAGTGTTGAGACCAGCAGGTCGGCTTCAGTCATGACTAAAAGTATCGGAATACGATACCGGGTAGTCTATTTGCCGATACTGCTGCGGTCAATCGTTTCGTTTTGTGCGACTCGCGGATATTGTGCGCCCACCTCATCAACAGGAGAGAACGAAATGACTCAACTCAATATCCGCCGCTGCCTGCACGCTGTCATCGTGAATGTCGCCTTGCTGAGCGCTTCCGCCTGGTCGCAACAGCAGGCCGCGCCTGCTGCGCCGATGAAGCTCGGCGAGTTGGCAAAGCAACTCGAAGTCGGCGATGTGGTGTTCATCCGTATACCCCGCCAGCCGTTCATCAAGGTGGCGGACACGACATCGAGCTGGACCAATCATGTCGGCATCGTGACCGATATATCCGGCAAGGAGCCGGTGATCGGCGAAAGCCGGGTGCCGTTTTCGGGCGAAACGAGCTGGTCGAAATTCGTGCGCCGTTCCGACCACGGGCGCGTCGCGGTAACTAGGCTCGCCGCTCCGCTCAATGCGCAACAACAGGGCAAACTCAAGCAGGCCGTGGCCACACGGCGCGGCATTCTGTACGACACCGGCTTCGATCTGCATTCGAAGCGTCAGTATTGTTCGCGCTATGTGCGCGAAGTGTTGCACGAGGCGGCGGGCGTGCAATTGGGCGAGGTTGAGAACTTCGCTACCCTGCTGAAGCAAAATCCACAAGCAGACCAGGGATTTTGGCGGATATGGTATTTTGGCAGCATTCCATGGCAGCGCGAGACCGTGACTCCCGCCAGTTTATTGCGGGATGCCAACATGCGGCTGGTGTTTGATGGAAACGCCCACTAGGTGCACCGATTTCAAAAAAATAGAACTCAGGGAGTTGGCAAAAATGAGAAGCATCATCCGGTTTGTTTTGAGAAACATCTTTCAATTGCTGTTCCGCATTCGCACCACCGGGATGGATAAGCACATCGACATCAGCAAGCTGCTGGTCATTGCCAACCACGAGTCTTTTCTGGATGGCCTGCTGCTGGGGCTGTTCCTGCCGTTCGACCCGGTGTTCGTGGTGCATACCGGCATCACCCGTAGCTTTTTCTTCCGCCTGATCCTGAGCCAGGTCGATTATCTGGCGGTCGACCCGACCAGCCCGATGGCGATCAAGAAGATCATCAAATTGATCGAGGCAGGACGGCCGGTGGTGATCTTTCCCGAAGGCCGCATCACCGTGACCGGCTCGCTGATGAAAGTGTACGAAGGCCCGGCATTCGTCGCGGCCAGAACCGGTGCCACCATACTGCCGGTGCGTCTCGATGGCCCGGCCCGTTCCTATTTCAGCCGCATCTCCGGCAAGTATCCGCGCCGCATGTTCCCGCGCGTCACCATCTCGGCGTTACCCACCACTGTCATCCCCATGCCGGAAGGCGACACCACCAAGCAGCGTCGCCGCAAGGCCGGCGATGAAATGCGCAAGCTGATGCAAAAAATGCTGTTCGAATCGCACCCGAAGCAGACGCTGTATTCCGGCCTGCTCGACGCGATGGACATCTATGGCCGCGACCGCCGCGTGCTGGAAGACGTCAAGCAGATCGAGTATTCCTACGGCGACCTGCTCAAGATGACGCTGGCCCTGGGCCGTCTTGTCGCCAAGCACAGCGAGCCGGATGAATGCGTCGGCATCCTGATGCCTAACCTCGCCGCAACGGTGTGCATGATGATAGGCACGGGCGCGCAAGGCCGCGTGCCCGCGATGCTGAACTACAAGGCCGGCGCGGGCGGCATGCAGGATGCATGCACTGCAGCAAAGATACGCACCATCTTCGCTTCGCGCGCCTTCATCGAACAAGCGAAACTGGAAGCAGACGTCGCGGGTATCAAAGATGTAAACGTGCTGTATCTGGAAGACCTGCGCCCGGGCATGGGCTTGGGCGACAGGCTGTGGGTGCTGTTTGGCATGCTGTTCCCGCGCCTGGTGGAAAAGCGCCTTGGCCCCGAGAGTGCTGCTGTGGTGCTGTTCACTTCCGGCTCGGAGGGCAAGCCCAAGGGCGTGGTGCTGTCGCATCGCGCGCTGCTGTCCAACATCGCGCAGATCCGCTCCATCATCGATTTCTCCTCCGAAGACAAGGTGCTCAATGCGCTGCCGATCTTCCACTCCTTCGGCCTCACCGGCGGCGCGCTGCTGCCGATCATGACCGGCATGAACCTGTTCCTGTATGCCACGCCGCTGCACTACCGCGTCATCCCGGAAGTGGCCTACGACCGCAATTGCAGTGTGATGTTCGGCACCAGCACCTTCCTCGCCAACTACGCCAAGTTCGCCCACCCCTACGATTTCTTCCGTCTGCGCTATGTCGTCGCGGGTGCGGAAAAACTTTCCGCTTCGGTGCGCGATCTCTGGTTCGAGAAGTTCGGTATCCGCATTCTCGAAGGCTACGGTGCGACGGAGACCGCGCCCGTGCTGGCGGTGAACACGCCGATGGCCTATCGCAGCGGCACCGTCGGCCAGTTGCTGCCGTGCATCGAGCATCGTTTGATCCCCGTGCCCGGCATCGAAAAAGGCGGCATGCTGCATGTGCGCGGTCCCAACGTGATGTCCGGCTATTACCGCTTCGATGCGCCGGGCAAGCTGCAGGCGCCGTCCTCGGAAGCGGGCGAAGGCTGGTATGAAACGGGCGACGTGGTGAGCATCGACGACGACGGCTTCGTCTCCATCGTCGGCCGCGTCAAACGTTTCGCCAAGGTTGCGGGTGAAATGGTGTCGCTGGAAGTGGTGGAAAAACTGGCGACCCAGGCCTCAGCTGCCGCGATGCACGGTGCCACCACGCAGCCCGACGGCGCGCGCGGCGAAGCCATCGTGCTGTTCACCACCGACGCCGCCCTGTCGCGTGATGCCTTGTCCGCCGCAGCCAAATCGCTCGGCATTCCGGAAATCGCCGTGCCGCGCAAGATACAGCGCGTGGATGCGATGCCATTGCTGGGCACCGGCAAGACCGATCACGTGACCCTGAAACGCATGGCGGAGGCAGTGTGATGAGCGAAAAGAAATCACTCAATATGTCGCTGCTTTCGCTGGGCATGTTCTCGGTGCTGCTGGCGCAATTCTTCTCCGCGCTGGCCGACAATGCCATCCTGATCGCGGCCATCGCCATCGTGAAGGCGCAGGGCCTGCCCAATCTGGTGCCGCTGCTGCAGGAATCGTTCGTCGTGCCGTTCATCCTGCTCGCGCCCTTCGTCGGGCAGATCGCGGACGGATTTCCCAAGGGGCGCGTGATGCTGGTGGCGAACCTGCTCAAGCTCGCCGGTGCGCTTGCCATGGTGGCCGGCACCAATCCGCTTACTGCCTACGGCATCATCGGCGTCGGCGCGGCGATGTATTCGCCGGCCAAGTACGGCATCCTGGCGCAAATGTTCGGCCCGGCCTCGCTGGTGCGCGCCAACGGCATGATGGAAGGCTCGACCATCGTCGCCATCCTGCTCGGCGTGTTGCTGGGCGGCTGGCTGGCCGATCATTCGCTGCGCTGGGCGTTCATCGGTGTGGTGACAGCATATAGCTTGGCGGCTTTTGCCAACCTGTTCATCCCCGCGTTGCCCGCAGAAAAATCCGGCGAAAGTTTCCACCCGTGGCTGTTGCTGAAAAAATTCATCGCTTCGCTGTCGCTGCTGTTCAGGAACCAGGACGCGCGCTTCAGCCTGCTGGGAACTAGCGTGTTCTGGGGCAGCGGCACCACCCTGCGCCTGATGTTGTTCGCCTGGGTGCCCGCCGCGCTGCTCATTACCGATAACCAGACCCCGGCCAACCTGATGGGCGCGGTTTCCATCGGCATTGTGCTGGGTGCGGCCGGTGCAGGGCTGTGGATAGCGCTGGCCAACGTCAATCGTGCGCTGTTCGGCGGTCTGTTGCTCGGCCCGGTCATCCTCGCCCTCGCTTTCGTGCACGACCTTACCCTTGCTTATGTATTGATGGTGGTCATAGGCATCTGCGGCGGCTCCTTCGTCGTTCCGCTCAACGCCCTGCTGCAAGAGCGCGGCCACGCAAGCATTGGTGCGGGCAATGCACTGGCGGTGCAGAACTTTGCCGAGAACATCGCCATGCTGTTGTTCGTGGGCGGATATAGCGGGGCGGCAGCGGCAGGTGTTCCGGTGGCGACGACGGTGACCGGGTTCGGATTGGTGATGCTGATAGTTGTTGGAGCGATGGCTGCACTTAGATTAAAGCGGACGTAAGTTGCAATAGTTTCGGGAGTGAATAATGAAGCATGAGCCTATGCCGGGCACGAAAATTTTCCTGGTTGTAATGGGCGCGCTGATGTTACTTGGTGGCGGCCTATGCGTTGGATTTGATGTGGCTTGGGTATCAATGGCCGCAACTGAGCTGAATATGCTGTCGTTCCTGATAGTCTTGGGTGTGTGGAGCATACCAATATGCATTTCAGTTCTGATTGCCCTGCTTGGCTGGCGGGTAATTAAACGCTCGGGAATAGCGTGGCACCAAAGTTCGATCAAGAGAGCGAGCTCAGAATTGGATGATGTAGCTGAAAATAGCGACGACAACGACAAATTCGGCTCCTAGATCTAAAGGGTGGATATGAAATATCAAATTCAATGGCTGGCGCTGGTGGCGTTATTCGCAATCGGCATCGCCGGCTCGCTGGGCTGCGCAACGATGGCTGCATCCCAGGCAGTGAACAAGAGCGATAGCGAGTTCTATTACAAACCCGTCATTTCGGATGAGATCGTTGCCATCGGCAAGCCGGATGCCGCGCTGAGCAAAGCGCTGGGGCAGGAGCATGTGGTGGCTTTCATTGGCCTGAAGAACACCTATCTGCTCTGCAAGGGCGGGGAAGAGCTGGAACAGGTGGCGCAGCTCAATCTGGAGGGCAAGCGCATGACAATGGATACCAGCTGGAGTAATCGCCTCTATGTGAAGGACAAGCAGGTGTGGGGCGATGTGCAGTTGCGCTATGGCGGCAATGCGTTGAGCGCAGATGAACTGACCGAATTGAACAAGGGCGGGTTCACCACATTGGGCAGCGGCAAGTATGTCACGTACCAGAAGAAGGTTGCCGTCGAGGGCATGATCTACCCCGCAGTGAAGATACCGGAAGAGCAACTAGCCAAACTCGGCGTGCATCGCCCCATCAACCTCTATCACTCCAAAGATGAAAAGCCGCCCATTCTGCCGAAGATTCTGAAAGCGCCGCTCATCCCGCTCGGCGTGGCGGCGGATATCGTGCTGATCCCGGTCTATCTTGGGGTGGGTGCAATCGTCATTGTGGGGGCGGCATCCAGCCATTAAGTCCGATGTTCCCGCTCACTTCTCAACCGCATCTCGCCCACGCGCTGTTCGAAGCGGCGGCCATTTCCATCGGCGCGTTCTACTACCGCTGGCTGCAGCGCCGCGCTGGCATACCGGTCGGTGCGCTCATGCAGGGCACGCGCTTCGCCGTGTTGATGGGCTGCCTGTTCGGCGCGGCCATCGGCAACAAGCTGGTGTTCTGGATCGAGATGCCGCACCTGCTGCCGCAATACTGGAACAAGCCCGAGGTGTGGTTCGCCGGGCAGTCCATGGTGGGCGGCCTGCTGGGCGGCTTGATCGGCGTGGAGCTGGCGAAAAAGTGGACGGGCGAACGCACCTCTACCGGCGATGTCTTCGTGTTTCCAGTGTTGTTGGCCTTGATGATAGGCCGCACCGGCTGCTTCGTGGCCGGGCTGGCGGATGGCACCTATGGCGTGCCGACCAGCCTACCGTGGGGCATAGACTTTGGCGACGGCATCCCGCGCCACCCTACCCAACTGTATGAGATTGGCTTTGCGGGGCTGCTGTGGTGGTGGCTGGCCAAGCAGCGCACCATGCTGGCTGCCAAATCCGGCCTGATGTTCAAGCTCATGCTGAGCGCCTATCTGGGCTGGCGTTTGTTCGTGGATGCACTCAAGCCCATACCGTTCGATTACGGCTTCGGCCTGTCCGGCATCCAGCTTGTGTGCATCGTTGCACTGCTCTTCTATTTGCCATTGACGCTGCGCCAATGGCAAACGTTGAAAGCCCCAACTTTTGGGAGTTAGCGCAACTCTGTTCCCTCCCCCTTGCAGGGGGAGGGGTAGGGTGGGGGTAGCAACTGTGTGCGACTCAACACTTCTACCCACATTCTTACCTTCCTCAGCAAGCGGAAGGGAGCATTGTGGTTACGCTTCCTTTCAATATGAGGAAAGAGGGATGAATATTCAGCCGGAGCCTGTGTATGAAAACTGGATGTAAAGGAACCCATGAATCGCAAAAACCGCCCCTGGCTGTTCTACGACACGACCGCCTCGGTCTGCGCCACCTGTTACCGTCAGGTGGAGGCCAAGATCATTATCAAGGACAACGACGTCTTTCTGGAAAAATGGTGCCCTGCGCATGGCTTCGAGCGCACTCTGGTGTGCGACGATGCCGAGTACTACCGCCTGTGCCGCGAAGTGTATGTGAAGCATCCCGAAATGCCGGAGCAGTTCGACACCAAGATGGTACACGGCTGCCCTTACGATTGCGGCCTGTGTCCCGACCACATGCAGCACTCCTGCCTTTCGGTGCTGGAGATTACCGACAACTGCAACCTCACCTGTCCCGTGTGCTATGCCGAATCTTCGCCGCAACGGCAGCACAAGCCCCTGCAGGATGTGATCGCCATGCTCGATGCCGTGGTGGCGAACGAAGGTGAGCCGGATGTGGTGCAGCTTTCGGGCGGCGAGCCGACGCTGCATCCAGATTTCTTCACCATCCTGAGCGAAGCCAAGCGCCGCCCCATCCGCCACCTGATGGTGAACACCAATGGCCTCACCATTGCCAACGACGAAGCCTTCGCGCGCAAGCTGGCGAGCTACTCGCCGGGGTTGGAAATCTATCTGCAGTTCGACTCGCTGAATGATGCCGTGCTCAAGCAGTTGCGCGGTGCCACGCTGGCCGACACGCATCGCCGCGCCTTGGAGCGGCTGGAAGCGTACAACATCTCCACCACGCTGGTGATGACCGTCATCCCTGGCGTCAACGATTGCGAGATCGGCGCGGTCATCCAGCACGCGCTGCAATGGCGCTGCGTGCGCGGTGTGACCCTGCAGCCGGTGAGCGAAGCGGGGCGGCTCGAAACCGGCAAGCCCGCCGTGCGTCAGACCATCAGCGGCCTGCGCCGCAAGATCGCGGAACAATCCAAACTGTTTGCACTGGAAGACGTGGTTCCGGTGCCCTGCAACCCGGACACCCTGGCCATGGCCTATGCGCTGAAGCTGGGCAGCGAGGTCATCCCGCTCACCCGCCACCTGGGGCCGGAAACGCTTCTGGCCGGGCCGCGCAACACCATCGTGTTCGAACGCGACCCGCAACTGAAAGAGCAAGTGTTCAAACTCTTCTCCACCAACCACTCGCCCGAATCGCAGGCATCATGCCTCTCAGACCTGCTGTGCTGCCTGCCCAAGATAGCAGCGCCGAAATTGGGTTATGAGAATGTATTCCGCATCCTCATCGTGCAATTCATGGACATCCACAACCTCGACCTGCGTGCGATGAAGAAATCCTGCGTCCACTTCGCGCAGCCGGATGGGAAGCTGATCCCGTTCGAGAGCTACAACCTGTTTTATCGGGGAGAGCGGATGGAGAGGACGGAGGAGATACGGGCAGAGATTGTGGCGAGAACGGCGCGGTGCAGCTAATAAGGAAGAATGGTCTGCGAATAGAAAGGCAGCAGTTCGGTGCCAAAGCAGACGTTTAACAAACATACTCTGAATGACCGGCCAGACTGCAGCCAAGTGGAGCCTCACTGAAGCAGTCACCCGCGATAGTGTCCAAGTGACTGCATTGAAGCCCCCCCAGATTATATGAAGTCCTGGGGCCGGTATTATTATGCATATGCGGACAGCTAATTTTATGAGGTCGATGATAAATAAATTGATTACCGAAAATCTTCACGCACGCTCTCCAATTATTAATAAATAACGTTAGGTGCCGCTCATGATTGAAGTTGAGTTGACAGAATCGTACGTGGTTAAAGGGAATCGGCTGACCATTCGTGTATTGCACCCAGAAGTTTTCGAATATCGCCAGCTTCAGGTTGAAGTTTTTGATGTTGGTGTTGCAAACCCATCTCCAAGGCTTGGCTTCGGCACGACCCCCACTAGGTTGGAAGACCACGCTGCTCAGGCCGAAATCGATTCGCGACACCTTCCTCTCGGAACCTATGAGATACGTTTGATACGGTTACATGACCCTATCGATTCAAGTCTGTCACCTCAAGTTGACCTTATGCCACGCAAAGACTTCAAGAGGCAGTTATTCGAGGTGGTTGCGTCCCCCGAATCCCAACGTACAGCATCAGTCCTGCTGGCTGAAGTCCAACAACTGGAAGCGGAATTAGAGAGAAAGTTTCTATCACCGGTTGATATACGTAAGCCTGAATCATCCAACGCATCGGAATACTGTGTTTTCGTCTTTGTTCGCGATGTGCTAATCGGAACAGCAATACGTTTTCGCAACTTCGAATTGGTACCGACTCAAAGCGGCCTGGACTCCAGAGACCCTCTGGATTTTGTAAATTGGTTCCTTCGCGAACGTACATTAACAAGACTGCAATTTGTCTACGAGGACGGCTTGGCAGAGCGGTCACGTCAGTCGAACCCTGTTTGTGTCGTTCACTTTCCTTCGATAGTTTCCTCGTCAATTGAGGATGTGCGGGATTATTGCATCGAACAAACGAATAAGTTGCTACTGGTACTATCGCTGTCTAGAGATGCAGGTGGAACTGCGTTTGAAGTGGTCGCCTTGGACCGCCGAATTGGCAATGCCACAAAATTCTCGATATCTTCTCCTTATGTTGGAAATCTTCTAACCGGACACCTATCAGGAGAATCTTCAGAAAGCTTAGAAGAGTATCTTGGTGGGCTTTCGCGTGACCCGATTAATGGCTTTCTGGTTGGCCTATATAGAGAGGCAAGGCGGGATCGGAGCCCCGATTTCCAGTACGTTCGATTCTGGCAAATTCTCGAAACCATGGCTGAAAGTAATAATTATGACCCTTCGCCATTGCTCGATTACGAGGGCAACGTGTTGATGGATGGAAATCAGCCTAGGCAATGCAGAGGCAGCGTAAACATAGTTTTTAGACTCCTTCGCGATACAGGGATCGGTTCAACAGATGAAACATGGAAGAAGGTTAATGTTTGGTTTGCCTTTCGAAATGCGGTTGCACACCATGGTTCGGTTGCCCGATATCCCGAGTTGTCACGCGCTACTGTAAAAGCATGGGCAGAGCTGGGCCATGAAGAGATTGCCACGACTCCTGGCTATGACCGATTCCTGTGGGAACTCAAAGAGGATGCAAAGCTATTGTTGATGCGGAGACTGGTAGGAAATCAAGGGGGCGTAATCACCTAACGACATATCAAAGGTACCGGAGTGAGATTGTTTTTGGAGCTGAGGAGAAATCGACTCCGGTACCTTTGATCACGACTCAAAGCGATTATTATGTTTCATGGCCCCATCCATTCCAATTGATTTCTCATGCCAACAGGTACTTCAGAAAACAGCTGTCTAATCAGTTCAACCACAGGCCGATAAAGTGCACATCCTTGGGCACAATTGACGTATTCCTTAGCGTGGACATTCAGAAACCAGAAATCGTGATCGACAAATTCCTCATCCAGGATGCTCACATATAAGTCGTGAGTGAGCTGACAAATGCGAAAAGCTTCTTCTCGCGTCCTTCCGTAAATGAACCGGTGAGACAGCGTGTTCCTAGCCATCGGGAGGCTATGACGAAGAAGCTCGGCGTAGATTTCTTGCTTTCTGCTCATTCTTTGAGAACGTTCAAGATCACCGGCTTAGCTATCGGCGACTCAAATATGCGGTTGCAGATCACGGTAGATTTTCTCGACGTTCTTTAGCGATGTCTCTATGAATGGAAGAACTGACATCCCGTTATCCTTGAAACGGAAGTCCACCCAAGTAATTACTTGTGTTTGAACCACGTTATTCGGGACGGGCATCTGGGTTCTCGGGGCAATAGGTACGCCCATGACGCTGACACCGCCACCAAACGTCACACCCGGCCCCCAAGAAACAGATCCTCCACCCTGTGACACCGTCACTTGGCGTGATTCGGTTCTGGTTTGCTCGACTAGGTCTTGGTGCTTGTTGTCATTGTTCAATCGGCTGAACTGACCGAGCCACTGATCACGGTACGGCTGGACGCTTTCTAGAATACCGTAGACGACCGCGCTTGTTGTTTGAAGGCCCGGATAGTCACGACATACGGCTTGATTGAAATCGGTTGCAGTTGCCCGAATAGGAAAGTAGAGCCTGTCCGGCGATTTTGTCGACGGACAATGCGTTTCGAAAATGTCATGAGCAAGATAGTCAAGGTAAGAGCGAAGGTTCTCAAAAATGTTCTTGATATCGACCTTCAAGTCTTCGCGCACACCCTTTTCGTGAAGCGATGCGTCGTATGCACGTTTGAGATCGGCGAACACGGTTTGAGATTTTCGCAGCAGCGCTTCAATGCTAGACGCGCGTTTCATCTGTGATCTCCGTTGGCTACAGTCATTGCGCAGACACGAACGTCCGCATAATAATAAACGGCAAGTGCGGACGCAATTGAACTTAAGAGAAGTTCGCTTTGAGGTGCAGTCCGTGCAATGGTGGCAGCTATGGCCGAAGTCCAGACGATTATCTAAAACCTCTCATCCTCCCGCAAATACCGCCACTGCCCCACCGGCAGGTCGCCCAGCCGCACCTTGCCGATGCGCACGCGTTTCAGTGCGGTGACTTTCAGTCCCACCATCTCGCACATGCGGCGGATCTGGCGCTTTTTGCCTTCGACCAGGATGAAGCGCAGCTGGTTTTCGTTCTGCCAGCTCACCTTGGCGGGTTTGAGTTTTTTGCCGTCCAGCGACAGGCCGTGGTTCAGCAGCGCCAGGCCGTTGCCGACCAGCTCGCCCTGCACGCGCACCAGATATTCTTTTTCGATCGGCGAGTCTTCGCCGATGAGCTGTTTGGCAACGCGGCCGTCCTGGGTAAGCACCAGCAAGCCGGTGGAGTCGATGTCGAGGCGGCCGGCGGGGGCAAGGTTGAGCAGCTGGCTGCGGTGGAAGCGTTGCGGCGACGTGTCCTGTTCCCAGCGCGAAGCCGCATCCAGCAGCACGA
>Ga0316624_10000250_pt1 | contig 17179 bp, 13 predicted proteins | sample OWC_Aug_N3_C1_D5_FD_207657 | JGI IMG/M metagenome (GOLD analysis project Ga0316624, IMG submission 207657) | Wetland soil microbial communities from Old Woman Creek delta, Ohio, United States - OWC_Aug_N3_C1_D5_A | ecosystem: Environmental > Terrestrial > Soil > Wetlands | place: USA: Ohio... | reverse complement strand
TTGGCCGGCAGCAAGATCGAAGCCGCAGCCGGTCCGGCAGCGCTGCTGGAAGCAGCGATGCGTCCCGCCGACTGGGTGATGGCGGCGATCAGCGGCGCGATCGGACTGAAGCCGACCCTGAGCGCGATCGAGCGCGGCGCAACCGTCGCGCTCGCCAACAAGGAATGTCTGGTTTGCGCCGGCAGCCTGTTCATGCGCCGCGCCGCGAGCGCGGGCGCCACCGTGCTGCCGGTCGACAGCGAGCACAACGCGATCTTTCAGGCGCTCGGCGCCGGACCGCGCGAAGACGTCAGACGCATCATTCTCACGGCTTCGGGCGGACCCTTCCGCACCTGGTCGCTCGATCAAATCAGGCAGGCGACGCCCGAACAGGCGCTGCGCCATCCCAATTGGTCGATGGGGCCGCGCATCACTGTCGACTCGGCCAGCATGATGAACAAGGGGCTCGAGCTGATCGAGGCGCAGCATCTGTTTGCGCTCGCGCCCGACGAGATCGACGTGCTGGTGCATCCGCAGTCGGTGGTGCATGGCTTGGTCGAGTTCCGCGACGGCTCGGTGGTGGCGCAGCTCGGCTCGCCCGACATGCGCATCCCGATCGCCCATTGTCTGGCCTGGCCGCAGCGGATCGACAGCCCGGCCGCCCGTCTCGATTTGGCACGGGTGCGCGAACTGACTTTTGAGGCGCCTGATCCGCTGCGTTTCCCGGCTCTGACGCTCGCCCGCCGCGCCATGGAGACGGGCGGGGCGGCGCCGACCGTGCTGAATGCTGCCGACGAGGTGGCGGTCGGGGAATTTATCGCCGGCCGCATCGCTTTTCCGGCCATTGTGGGGTTGGTGGAGGCGACACTAGACGCCGCCTCCGCGCGCGGGCTATTGGCGGAGCCGGCCGGCATCGATGCGGCCATCGAGATTGACCATATTGCGAGAAGTTTAGCCCGGGAGCTCTTGCCCGAAATTGCCGTAAAGTCATTCTAGTAAGCTTTCGGTAACTCTAGTAGCGCCGGATAGCGCGGGACGAGGAAGTAATGGGGTTGGACATCATGGCGGGCTTGAGCGCATTCGGCGGCGGGCTCCTGGGCTATCTGGTTCCCTTTTTGTTTGTGCTGACGATTGTCGTGTTTTTTCATGAGTTTGGCCACTTTCTGGTGGCCCGCTGGTGCGGCATCAGGGTGCTCACGTTCTCGCTCGGCTTCGGCCCCGAGCTCGCGGGCCTTAACGACCGCTACGGCACCCGCTGGCGAATCTCGGCGATTCCGCTCGGCGGCTATGTAAAATTCTTCGGCGACGAGAATGCTGCGAGCGCGCCCGACCACGCCGCGGCCGCCGCTATGAGCGAGGACGAGAAGAAGGACAGCTTCATCGGTCAGAAGGTCGCGGCCCGCGCCGCGGTGGTAGCGGCCGGGCCGGTCGCCAATTTCGTGCTGGCGATCGCAATCTTTGCCGCCATCTTCATGACCGTCGGCGAGCAGACGACGAGCGCGCGCGTCGATGCCGTGCAGCCGGAAAGTGCGGCCGCCGCGGCGGGCTTCAAGCCGGGCGACCTCGTCGTAGCCATCGACGGCGAGAAGATCGACAGCTTTTCCGACATGCAGCGCATCGTGAGCGTGAGCTCGGGCGACGCGCTGACCATCGTGGTCGAGCGCGCCGGCCGTCAGGTCACGCTCAAGGCCACGCCGCAGCTCAAGGAAGTCAAGGACGCTTTTGGCAACAAGCACCGGCTCGGCGTGCTCGGCATCAGCCGTTCGATGTCGGCCAATGACATCAAGACGCACAGGCTTGCGCCGCTGGCCGCGGTCACGCGCGGTGCGCAAGAGACATGGTTCGTGATCGACCGCACCTTGTCCTATATTGGCGGCGTTTTTGCCGGACGCGAAGCGGCCGATCAGCTGGGCGGACCGATCCGCATCGCCCAGGTGTCGGGCGAGGTGGCGAGCGCCGGTTTTGTGGCGCTTCTCCATCTCACAGCGGTGCTGTCGGTCTCGATCGGCCTGTTGAACTTATTCCCCATTCCATTGCTGGACGGCGGTCACCTTTTGTTCTATGGAATCGAGGCTGCCCGCGGCCGTCCCCTGTCGGAGCGGGCGCAGGAAGTCGGGTTCCGCATCGGGCTGGCGATCGTCGTCATGTTGATGATTTTTGCAACCTTTAATGACATCCTGCACTTGGCCACCTCATAACCGTTGCCGAGGCGCAACTTTTTGAGGGGAAAGGGAAAGTTGGGCCGGGAGTTTCGTTTGCAGCGCGTCTAAAACGCTGTACAAAGCCAACGAGGGTAAGCCAGCCCGACGGTTCAAATCCGCTCTGGGGGCGGTCACAAGGATCAAAAGGGCGCGTAGCGCATGGGACTTTGTGTGCGGTGGGTGCGAGGGCTGGCTCTTAGCTGCGTAGTCCTCGGCGGTTTTCTTGTCTCTGCCGGGGTGGTCAGCGTCGCGTCCTCGGGCGTGGCGCTTGCGCAGACCGTCAATTCCATCGCGGTGGAAGGCAACCGTCGGGTCGAGTCGGCGACCATCCGCAGTTATTTCAAGGCCGGCCCCGGCGGCCGGCTCGGTCCCGAGCAGATCGACGAGGCCATCAAGGCGCTTTACGGGACCGGCCTGTTCGCCGACGTACGGATCAGCCATTCCGGCGGCCGGCTCGTGGTGTCCGTGGTCGAGAACCCCGTCATCAACCAAGTTGCTTTCGAGGGCAACAGCAAGGCCAAGGACGAGCAACTGCAGGCCGAGGTGCAGTCGAAGCCGCGCGGGACCTTGTCGAAGCCGACCGTGCAGGCCGACGTTCAGCGGATCATCGAGATCTACCACCGCACCGGCTATTTCGACGTGAGCGTGGTTCCGCAAATCATCGAGTTGCCGAACAACCGCGTCAACTTGGTGTTCAAGATCACCGAAGGCAAGAAGACGGTGGTGCGGGAGATCAACTTCGTCGGCGTGCATGCGTTCGGGCAGAACCGGCTGAAGCGCGAGATTAAGACCACCGAATCCAATTGGCTTGCCTTCCTGCAGACCACCGACATTTACGATCCCGACCGTGTGGAAGCCGACCGCGACTTGCTGCGGAGGTTCTATCTCAAGCACGGTTATGCCGACGTGCGCATCGTGTCGGCGACCGGCGAGTACGATCCGAACAAGAAGGGATTCATCGTCACCTTCACCATCGACGAGGGCCCGCAATACCATGTGGGCACCGTCGACGTGATTTCGAATGTGCACGCGCTCGATCCCAACTCGCTGCGCAGCCAGCTCAAGCTCAGCCCCGGCAACGTCTTCAACGCCGATCTGGTGCAGAAGAGCGTGGAGTCCATGACGATCGAGGCCGCCAAAAGCGGCTATGCCTTCGCCAATGTGCGGCCGCGCGGCGATCGCGACTTCAACAAGCGGATCATCAATCTCACATTTGTGGTCGAGGAAGGCGCGCGCGCCTATATTGAGCGCATCAATATTATCGGGAACACGCGCACCCGCGACTACGTGATCCGCCGCGAATTCGATTTCGGGGAAGGCGATCCCTACAACCGCGCCCTGGTCGACCGCGCCGAGCGGCGATTGAAGAACTTGAACTATTTCAAAACGGTCAAGATCACCAACGAGCCTGGCTCGGCCCCGGACCGTGTGGTCGTCAATGTCAACGTCGAGGAAAAACCGACCGGCGAGTTCTCGATCTCCGGCGGCTACTCGACGACCGAAGGTTTCATTGCACAGATCAGCATCGCCGACCGCAACCTCATGGGCCGCGGGCAGTTCGCCAAGGCCGCGTTCAGCTACGGCCAGTACACCAAGGGCATAGACCTGACGTTCGTAGAGCCCTATCTGCTCGGCTACCGGATGGCCGGCGGCGTCGATCTGTTCGCCAAGCAGAACGAGTCGACGAGCTTCATCTCGTATAATTCGACGACGATCGGCACCAACCTGCGTCTTGGCTTTGCCCTGACGGAGGAAGTGGCGTTGCAGCCGCACTATTCGATCTACCAGCAGGAGATCACGCTACCCGATCAATTCAACTGTTTCCCGCAGAGCAGCACTTGTATGCCGGCTTCGCTTCCCGTCCGCCTGGAGCTTGCCAACGGCCCGGTGCTCGTATCGCTCGTTGGCTACACGCTGAGCTACAACACGCTCGACAACGTTAACTCGCCGACCAGCGGTCTTTTTGCATCGATAACGCAGGATCTGGCCGGGGTCGGCGGCGACGTCAACTTCCTTCGCACCACCGGCGAAGTGCGCAACTATTACGAAGTGTTGCCGGACATAGTCGGCGTCATCAAGCTGCAGGGCGGCCATATCACGGGCTGGGGCGGCAAGGATCTGCGCATGCTGGATCACTTCTTCATGGGCCCAAACCTGGTACGCGGCTTTTCCCCCGCCGGCATCGGTCCGCGTGATTTGACCCCCGGCACCACGAACGACGCCCTCGGCGGGAGCCTTTACTGGGGATCAAGCTTGGAATTCCAAACGCCGCTCTACTTCCTGCCGAAGGAAATCGGCATCAAGGTTGCAGCCTTTGCGGATGCCGGCTCGCTTTGGAACTACCAAGGCCCGACCTCGGGCCTCGGCCAGACCCTCGAAGTCGGCCTGGATAATAGTTCGGACGTGCGCTCCGCGATCGGCGCGGGCTTGATTTGGGATTCACCGCTTGGCCCGCTCCGCTTCGATATCGCTTATCCAATCACAAAGTTCTGCGAGACGCCGCTCAACGGCCCGACCGTTTGCGACCGCACGCAGTTTTTCCGCTTCAGCGGCGGCACCAAGTTCTGATCCTGGCCGCGACCGCGACACGGCGCGAACGCGTGATTCCGAAATCCTGTCCCCGAGTTGCGGCGGGATGGCAACTGGTTGTCGAAACACGGCCATGCGCACGGATAGATGCTAGGAGTGGCGCCGAGCCAGCCGCAACGGATCAGCCCCTGACACGATGAGCGAGCCGGTATTCCTGAGACACGCCCGCGGCCTCACGCTTGAGGAGGTCGCCGCTTTGGCCGGCGCCGAGCAGCCGGCGGCGGCTGCGCGGGCGCGCCGCATCGGCAATGTCGCGGCGCTCGACCGCGCCGGCCCCGCCGACCTCAGCTTCTTCGACAACAAGCGCTTTGCCGCTGCGGCGGCGGCGACCCATGCGGGCGCCTGCCTGACGACGCCGGCGCTTGCCAAAACGCTGCCGCCGCGCGTAACGGCGCTGACGGTGCGCGAGCCCTATCGCGCTTTCGTGCAGGTCGCGCGCGCGCTGTTTCCGCACGCGCTGCGCCCATCCTCGCTCTACGAGGCCGGTGCCGTGGCCGGCGCCCACGTGCACCCGAGCGCGCGGCTGGAGAGCGGCGTCACCGTCGATCCGGGGGCGGTCATCGGCCCGCGCGCCGAGATCGGCTCCGGCACCGTCATCGCCGCCACCGCCGTCGTCGGCCCCGAGGTGCGCATCGGCCGCGACTGTTCCATCGGCGCCGGCTGCGTCATCAGCAACGCGCTGTTCGGCGATCGCGTCATCATCCATGCCGGCTGCAAGATCGGCCAGGACGGTTTCGGCTTCGTCATGGGAGGACAAGGACACCTCAAGATCCCGCAGATCGGCCGCGTCATCATCCAGGATGACGTCGAGATCGGCGCCGGCACCACCGTCGACCGCGGGGCGATTCGCGACACCGTGATCGGCGAAGGCACCAAGATCGACAACCTTGTCCAGGTCGGCCACAATGTCAGCATCGGCCGCCACTGCGTGCTGGTGGCGCAAACCGGGATTTCCGGCTCTTCGACGCTGGAAGACTTTGTTGTGCTCGGGGCCCGCGTCGGCCTAAATAACAACGTCACAATCGGGGAGGGGGCGCAAATCGCGGCGGTCAGCGTCGTCCACGGCGACGTTCCGGCCGGTGCCCGTTGGGGCGGCACGCCGGCCAAGCCGGTGAAGCAGTGGTTCCGTGAGATGATGATTCTCGAGCGGCTGACGCGCGCAAAAGAGGGCGGCGAAACGGCGCAGGACGAATGAGACGATAGATCATGGATGAAGCGGTCAAAAAACTGGAGGCGGCCGATATCGCGGTGGTGCTCAAAATGCTGCCGCACCGCTACCCGTTTCTCATGGTCGATCGCGTGATCGACATTCGCGGCGACGAAAGCGGCATCGGCATCAAGAACGTCACCTTCAACGAGCCGCATTTCCAGGGCCATTTCCCGGGCAACCCGGTATTTCCCGGCGTGCTGATGATCGAGGGCATGGCGCAGACCGCGGGCGTGCTCTGCATCGCCGCCACCCCGTCGATCGAGCCGAAGGCCGTGTTCTTCTTGACCATCGACAAGGCAAAATTCCGCAAGCCCGTGCGACCCGGCGACACCATCGAATATCACATGCGCAAAATCGCCCAGCGCAAAACCATGTGGTGGTTTCGCGGCGAGGCGAAAGTCGCCGGCCAGATCGTCGCCGAGGCCGAGCTCGGCGCCATGCTTTCCGACGCATGAGCACGCGCATGATCGATCCCTCGGCGCGGATCGACGCCGGGGCAAAGATCGGAAAAGATGTCTCGATCGGCCCCTATTGCGTCATCGGCCCGCATGTGACCGTGGGCGACGGCTGCCGGCTGCACGGCCACGTCAGTCTCGCCGGTCACACCACAATCGGCCCGCGCACCGTGATCTATCCGTTCGCCTCGCTCGGCACTCCGCCGCAGTCGTTCAGCTATCGCGGCGAACCGACGCAGCTTGTGGTCGGCGCCGATTGCGACATCCGCGAAGGCGTGACCATGAATACCGGCACGGCGCAGGACCGCGGGACGACAACCGTCGGCGACAAATGCTTTTTCATGGTCGGCTCGCACGTCGCGCATGATTGCCAGGTCGGCAGCAATGTCGTGTTCGCCAACAACGTGGTGCTCGGCGGCCATGTCAGCGTCGGCGACAAAGTGGTGTTCGGCGGAAACGTGGCGGTGCGGCAATTCGCCCGTATCGGCGAGGGCGCCATGATCGTCGGCCTGAGCGGCGTGCGCGCCGACATCATCCCTTGGGGCATAGCGCAAGGGCCGCTCGCGCATCTTATCGGCCTCAACGTCATCGGCATGCGCCGCGGCGGCGTTTCGAAAGCGGACATATTGAACGTGCGGCGCGCCTATCAGGCGCTGTTTTTCGGCGCGGGCGAATTCCGCACCCGCCTCGATGAGGTCGAGCGCGAATTCGGCGCCGATACGCGCGTGCGCAAGATCGTCGACTTCATTCGCGCCGGCAAGCGCCCCCTCACCACGGCGATCAAGCGCCGCGAGAGCGACGAGGAGGCATGAGCGCCGCCGAGGCCATGAGCCGCGAAGGGCCGCTCGCGCTGATCTGCGGCGGCGGCAGTCTGCCCTTGGCGGTGGCGGACTCGGTCGCAGCGCGCGGGCGCAAGGTGCTGCTGTTTCCCTTGCGCGGCGCGGCTGACCCTGCCGCTTTCGCCGGCCGCGAGCATACCTGGGTTCATCTCGGCCAGTTCGGCACCGTCGCCCGCATCGCGCGCGCGCAAGGCTGCCGCGACATCGTCTGTCTCGGCTCGGTGGTGCGGCCGTCGTTCTGGCAGCTGCGCCCGGATCTTTTCACGTTGAAAGTGCTGCCGCAGGTGGCACGCGCGTTTCGCGGCGGCGACAATCATCTGCTCTCGAGCGTCGGCCGCGTGATCGAGCAGCACGGTTTCCGCATGCTGGGCGCGCATGAAGTGGCGCCGGAAATCCTGGTGCCGCCGGGCACGCTCGGCTGCGTGCAGCCGTCCGAGGAGGCGCGCGCCGATATCGCACTCGGCTTCGATTACCTGCGCGCGGCCGGCCCGTTCGACGTCGGCCAGGCGGTGGTGGTGGCCAACAAGCACATCCTGGCGGTCGAGGCGGCGGAAGGCACCGACCAGATGCTGACGCGCGTCGCGCAATTGCGCGCCGGCGGCCGCATCCGCGCGCCGGCGGGCAGCGGCGTGCTGGTGAAGGCGGCCAAGCCCGCCCAGGACCGCCGCTTCGATCTGCCTTCGATCGGTCCCCATACGGTCGACAGCGTGGTGCGTGCCGGACTTGCCGGAGTTGCCGTTATGGCCGGCGAAACAATTGTAGCCGAGCCCGAGCAATTGGTGGCGGCGGCCGACCGCGCTGGTATCTTCATCGTCGGCGTGCCGGCCGAGGCGGGGCGATGAGCGCAGCGTCGGGCCCGCATGTCTACTTGGTGGCGGGCGAGGAATCGGGCGACCGGCTCGGCGCCGCGCTGATCGCCGCGCTCAAGCGGGCAACGCAAGGCCGCGCGCATTTTTCCGGCGTCGGCGGCCCGCATATGGCGGCCGAGGGCATGCCGAGCCTCTTTTCGCTGAGCGATCTCTCCTCGTTCGGCTTTGCGTCGCTCCCCGGCAGGCTGCCGACGATTCTGCGGCGCATTCGCGAAACGGCCGACGCCGTCATTGCGGCAAAGCCGGACGTCCTGGTGATCATTGACAGCCCGGACTTCACGCATCGTGTGGCGCGGCGTGTGCGTGCCCGCGACGTCGGCATCCCGATCATCGACTATGTCTGTCCGAGCGTGTGGGCCTGGCGGCCGGGGCGCGCGCGCGCCATGCGGGCCTATGTCGATCTCGTGCTGGCGCTGCTGCCGTTCGAGCCGGAGGCCATGCAGCGGCTGCACGGACCGCCCTGCCGCTTCGTCTGCCACCCGCTCGGCGAGCAGGTCGCAGCGCTGCGTCCGAATGCCGAAGAGGCGCGCCGCCGCTTGAGCGATCCGCCGCTGCTGCTGGTGCTGCCGGGCAGCCGGACCGGCGAACTGCGGCGCATGGCGGCCATATTCGGCGAGGCGGTGGCGCGCGTCGCCGACCGCGTCGGACCGCTCGAGGTGGTGGTGCCGGCGGCGTCGCGGCTTGCGGCGCGCGTCGAGGCCGCGGTCGCCCAATGGCGGGTGCCGGCGAAGGTGGTGACCGACCCGGCCGAGAAGCACGCCGCCTTCCGCCGGGCGCGGGCGGCGCTGACCAAGTCCGGCACGTCGACGCTCGAACTGGCGCTCGCCGGCATCCCCATGGTCGCCGCCTACAAAGTGCCGCTGATCGAGGAGGCGGTCGCCCGTCTGCTGATCACCGCTCCCAGCGCCATCCTGGCCAACCTGGTGCTGAAGGAAAACGTGGTGCCGGAACTCCTGCAGCGCGACTGCACGGCCGAGAAGCTCAGCCAGGCCCTGTTGCCGCTGCTGGCCGATACGCCGGAGCGCCGCCGCCAGATCGAGGCCTTCGCCCGGCTCGACGCCATCATGGCCATCGGCCAGGCCGCTCCCAGCGACCGGGCCGCCAGCCTGGTGCTTGAGTGCGTCAATCGGCTTAACCAACCCGAGCGCGAAGCCATGGCATCGGCTTCGACAACAGGCTAGTTTGCCGGTCCCCGGCCGCCCGGCCGCAACCGCATGGCTGAAAGACCGCGACTCCGCCCCGTGACCATCGCCACCCGCGCCGCCATCACCGCCGTTCACGGCTTCCTGCCGCCGGATGTGCTCACCAACGCCGACCTGGCGCGCATGGTGGACACCACCGACGCCTGGATCAGCGAGCGCACCGGCATCAAGGAGCGCCGCATCCTCAAGGGCGAGGGGCTGGGCTCCTCGCATATGGGCGCGGAAGCCGTGCGCGGGCTGCTGGCCAAGACCAAGACCAGCCCGGAAGACGTCGAGCTGCTGATCTGCGCCACCACCACGCCCGATTTCGTGCATCCCTGCACCGCCAACCTGATCTGCGACATGGTCGGCATCCGCAACATCGGCTCTTTCGACGTGCAGGCGGCGTGCTCCGGCTTCCTCTATGCGCTGGCGGTCGCCAGCCAGTTCATCGCGGCCGGCACCTTCAAGAAGATCGTCGTGGTCGGCGCCGACAAGATGTCGGCGATCGTCGATTACACCGACCGCGCCACCTGCGTGCTGTTCGGCGACGCCGCGGCCGCGGTGATGCTGGAGCCGAATGCCGAAGGCTACGGCATCATGGACACGGTGCTGCGCTCCGACGGCTCGGGCATGAAATATCTGCACCAGAAGGCCGGCGGCAGCCGCATGCCGCCGAGCGCGGAGACGGTCGCCAAGCGTCTGCACTACATCTACCAGGAGGGCGCGCAGGTCTATAAGTACGCGGTCGCCGGCCTGTCGGAAGTCACCCACGAGATCATGGCGCGCAACAATCTCACCGCCGACATGATCGATTGGGCCGTGCCGCACCAGGCCAACCGCCGCATCATCGAGACGGCGGCCGAGCGGCTCGGCCTGCCGCTCGAGCGGGTGATGTTCACCATCCACAAATACGGCAACACCACCACGGCCTCGATCCCGCTCTCGCTGTGGGACTATGAGGACAAGCTCAAGGTCGGCGACCGGCTGCTGCTGGCCGCCTTCGGCGGCGGCTTCACCTGGGGCGGCGCCTATGTGACCTGGGCCTATGACGGCGCCAAGGCGCCCAAGCTCAACGGCGGGCACAACGGCAAGAACGGCGGCGCTGCTTAAGCCTGCTATCGAAATTTCCCCTACGCTTACTCGAAGCCATTTCTGCGTGGTCAAGCTAAACATTGCGAATTGATCAAAGGCACGCAAAATCAGCGTTTATATTGGTTGATTTTTCTCGCAAGACATAAACTAGCGCATTCCTTGTGGAGCAAGATTAGCTCTGAAGGGATGGCCCCGAAGTTTGATTTTTAATACCGTGCCATTTCGGTTCAAATTTCGGGTGGACAACGAAGAGGTGATGATCGTGCCCTACAGCGCCGTCAAAGATGACATTCGTCACAGTCGCGGCTTCACTGATTTGAGGAACAGACCAACCGAGGTGGCAAAATATCGCCGAAGCAAAAAGTTCTGCGGCTTTGTGTCGTCTACTTCCTTTCTGCCCCCTCCGGCCGCGCCAGCACCGGCTTTAAAAACTGCTCGGTGTAGCCTTCTGCCGTGCCGTTACGCGCTGACCCCACCCCGGCGCGCTGCGCGCGCCGAACCTCCCCACAAGGGGGAGGGTGAAGCGCGCCTTACTCCCGGCGCCGCCCTTGCGCCTCACCCACGCGTGACGTGCGCGGAGACCGCCAGCCAGCGGCCGTTCTGCTTCTGCCACACGTCGGTGTAGCGCCCTTGCGCCGCGCGGCCTTCGGCGGTCGTGTAGGCGGTGCGGCCGTGGATGATGGCGACGTCGCCGAACAGGCGGATCATCACGTCCGCGGCCTTGAGCCCCTTGATGGTCACGGGCTTTGCCGTCTGTTGCAGGAAGCCGGCGCGGTCGACCAGCGAGCCGTCCGGGTTGCTGCAATAGAATTCCGGCGCGAGGATTTCATCGAAGCGCTTGACGTCGCCGTTCTGCACGGAGTCGATGTAGTGCTTGTTGAGCGCGACGAGCGCGTCGTGGTCGCTCCGGCTGGACATGATGGCGCTCCTCGGCCGCCTCGTTCGGCCAGACAATTCTGCCTAAATCACTTCGCGGCGACGGGCGTCAACTCAAACACACGTCCGTATTTTGCGGCTTCGGCCGTATTGCCGGCGCGCAGGGCGAGGCGCACCGTGTCGAGCTTGCGTGCATCGTCCGCCGACATGGTCGGCGACCAGCTTTCGTCGCTGTATTCGAGATCGATCTGGACCTCGGCAGCGTATTTGCCTTCGTGGATCCATTTCTTCGAGCTGCGTGTCATCGTTGCTTGACCTCAGCTACCCCCACCCCGTCCGCCTTCGCGCTTCCGCGCTCCGGCAGACGACCCTCCCCACAAGGGGGAGGGTAGGGAAGCGCTGCGGCTCGCGGCTCTGGCGTGCGGGTCCGCCCGCACTGCGTCCGCAATGACGGAAATCACTTCCTTCGCGAGATCGGTACGTAATCGCGCGGTCCCGCGCCGGTGTAGAGCTGGCGCGGGCGGCCGATCTTCTGCTTGGGATCCTCGATCATTTCCTTCCACTGCGCGATCCAGCCGACCGTGCGCGCCACCGCGAACAGCACGGTGAACATGGTGGTGGGGAAACCCATCGCCTTGAGCGTGATGCCCGAATAGAAGTCGATGTTCGGATAGAGCTTCTTCTCGATGAAATAGTCGTCGTGCAGCGCGATCTTCTCCAGCTCCATGGCGACGTCGAGCAGTGGATCGTCCTTGATGCCGAGCTCGTTCAAGACTTCGTGGCAGGTCTTCTGCATGATCTTGGCGCGCGGATCGTAGTGTTTGTAGACGCGGTGGCCGAAGCCCATCAGCCGGTAGCTGTCGTTCTTATCCTTGGCGCGCTTGATGAATTCCGGGATGCGGTCGACGCTGCCGATCTCGCGCAGCATGTTGAGCGCGGCCTCGTTGGCGCCGCCATGCGCCGGGCCCCACAGGCAGGCGCAGCCGGCGGCGATGCAGGCGAACGGATTGGCGCCCGAGGAGCCGGCGAGCCGCACCGTCGAGGTCGAGGCGTTCTGCTCGTGGTCGGCGTGCAGGATGAAGATGCGGTCCATCGCGCGCGCCAGCACCGGGTTCGGCTTGTAGTCCTCGGTCGGCACCGCGTAGCACATGCGCAGGAAGTTGGTGGAAAAGTCGAGGTCGTTCTTCGGATACATGAAGGGCTGGCCGATCGAATATTTGTAGGCCATGGCGGCAAGCGTCGGCACCTTGGCGATCATGCGGATCGAGGCGACCATGCGCTGATGCGGATCGGAAATGTCGGTGGAGTCGTGATAGAAGGCCGACAGCGCGCCGACCGAGCCGACCATCACCGCCATCGGATGGGCGTCGCGCCGGAAGCCCTGGAAGAACCGCATCATCTGCTCGTGCACCATGGTGTGCCGGGTGACGCGGTAGTCGAAGTCGGCCTTCTGCGCCGCGGTCGGCAGTTCGCCGTACAGCAGCAGGTAGCAGGTCTCCAGGAAGTCGCCGTGCTCGGCGAGCTGCTCGATCGGATAGCCGCGGTAGAGCAGCACGCCCTCGTCGCCGTCGATATAGGTGATCTTGGACTCGCAGCTCGCGGTCGAGGTGAAGCCCGGGTCGTAGGTGAACATCCCGGTCTCGGCATACAGCTTGGCGATATCGATTACGGAAGGACCGATGGTGCCGGGATAGACCCCGAAGTCCCAGTTTTTGTTGCCGACCGTCAGTGTGCTGGTCTTGGTTTCGGTCTTTTTTTCGGTCTTGGCGTCCATGGGCGAGCCCTCGAGTTGCGAGCGGTGCGCGTGGCAAGCGCTATGGCCGTGGACGGCACGGGTGCGCTGGATTGGGCGTGCGGGTTCCGGCCGGTTTTGGCGTAGCTCATTCAAGTGTGCGCTGCAAGATAGAGCGATTCCGCAGCCGCCCGCCATATAGGCACAGCGGGGGTAAGTTTCCGTTAGCGCACGATTGATTTGGATTGAAGCGGCTGCGACTGGCACGGCGCGCTCCCTCTCCCCAGTGGGGAGAGGGCTGGGGTGAGGGGGTTCCTGAATTTCATGGGTTGTAACCCCTCACCCGACGCGCAGCCGAACTCGGGTATACCCGAGTTCGGCCACAAAATTACTTTGCCGAAGTCGGATATATCCGACTTCGGCTGCGCGTCGACCTCTCCCTATGGGAGAGGTGAAGAGTGTGCGGGGCGACGGCCAAAACTGCTCTAGGCGGCGGGGCGGGCGGCGGCCTGGTCGCGCAGGCGGGCGAGACTTTCCTCGCGGCCGAGCACGGCCAGCACGTCGAAGATCGGCGGGGAGGTGGTCCGGCCGGTCAGGGCCGCCCGCAACGGCTGCGCGACGGCGCCGAGTTTGAGCCCGGAACGCTCGGCAAACGGCCGCACCACCGCCTCGACGCTGGCCGCGCCCCAATCGGCGATCGCCTCGAGTTCCGGCAGCAGGGCGGCGAGCACGCCCTTGGCCTCGTCGGTCAGCAGGGCTTTCGCCTGCTCGTTCGCCTCGAGCGGGCGCCTTGCCCAGATGAAGCGCGAGGCGTCGAACAGTTCGACCAAAGTCTTGGCGCGCTCCTTGAGCCCCGGCATGGCGGCTATCAGCTTGGCGCGTAAGCCCGGCGTCATCATGCTCGCCAGCTTTTGGCCGCCGGCGATATGCGGCAGGAGTTGCTCGAGCGCCGCCAGCAATTCGGCGTCGTCGCTCGCCCTGATGTAGTGGCCGTTGAGGTTTTCCAGTTTGGCGAAGTCGAAGCGGGCGGGCGAGCGCCCGATCTGCGGCAGGTCGAAGCTGGCGACCATTTCCTCGGTGGTGAAGATTTCCTGGTCGCCATGCGCCCAGCCGAGGCGAACCAGATAGTTGCGCATCGCCGCCGGCTGATAGCCCATGGCGCGGTAGGCATCGATGCCGAGCGCGCCGTGGCGCTTGGACAGTTTCGAGCCGTCCGGCCCGTGGATCAGCGGGATATGCGCGAAGATCGGCACGTTCCAGCTGAGCGCGTCGTAGATGTGCTTCTGGCGGGCGGCATTGGTGAGGTGGTCGTCGCCGCGGATGACATGGGTGATCGCCATGTCGTGGTCGTCGACCACCACCGCCAGCATGTAGGTGGGCGTGCCGTCCGAGCGCAGCAGCACCAGGTCGTCCAAATCGGAGTTCTGCCAGGTGACGCGGCCCTGCACCTGGTCGTCGATCGCGGTCTCGCCGGTCGCCGGCGCCTTGAGCCTGATCACCGGCTTGACGCCGGCCGGCGCCTCGGCCGGATCGCGGTCGCGCCAGCGCCCGTCGTAGAGTTTGGAGCGGCCCTCGCGGCGGGCCGCTTCGCGCATTTCGGTCAGCTCCTCGGGGGTGGCGTAGCAGCGGTAGGCGCGGCCGGCGGCCAGGAGCTGCTCGGCCACCTGGCGGTGGCGGGCCGCACGCGAGAACTGGAACACGATCTCGCCGTCCCAGCTAAGTCCCAGCCAGGTCAGCCCGTCGATGATGGCGTTGATGGCGGCGGCGGTCGAGCGCTCGCGGTCGGTATCCTCGATCCGCAGCAGCATCTTGCCGCCATGGTGGCGCGCATAGAGCCAGTTGAACAGCGCGGTGCGCCCGCCGCCGATATGCAGGAAGCCGGTGGGGGACGGCGCAAATCGGGTGACGACGCTCATCGCGGGCCGTGTACCACAAATGTGTTTGCCTGGCGCATGATCTTATCCGAAAACCGGTATCCACTTTTCGGGATCATGCGCGGAAGGGTGTCAGCGCGATTGACATTGAGCCGAGCGCCACGTCATACGGGCCGCAGAATAAGGGTTCAGTTGCAGCCGAGGAAGCATGGCCACGGACGATAAGGCAAGCGGCAAGATGGTGACGGCCGAGGCCGGGCGCGATTTCATTCGTGACATCGTTAAGGCCGATCTCGACGCCGGGCGCGTCAAAGGCGTGGTCACCCGCTTTCCGCCGGAGCCGAACGGCTATCTCCATATCGGCCATGCCAAGTCGATCGGCCTCAATTTCGGTATCGCCGAAGAGTTCGGCGGCCGCTGCCACCTGCGCTTCGACGACACCAATCCGGTCAAGGAAGAGCAGGAATATATCGACGCCATCGAGGCCGACGTGCGCTGGCTCGGCTTCGATTGGGGCAAGCACCTCTATCACGCCTCCGACTATTTCGAGCAGCTCCATGCCTGGGCCGAGGACCTGATCCGCGCCGGCAAGGCCTATGTCGACGATCAGAGCCCGGAGGAGATGCGCCATAACCGCGGCACGCTGACCGAGCCGGGCAAGAACAGCCCGTTCCGCGAGCGCGGCGTCGAGGAAAACCTCGACCTGTTCCGCCGCATGCGCGCCGGCGAGTTCCCGAACGGCGCGCGCGTGTTGCGCGCCAAGATCGACATGGCCAGCGGCAACATAAACTTACGCGATCCGGTGATGTACCGCATCCTGCACGCGCCGCATCCGCGCACCGGCACGCAATGGAAGATCTATCCGAGCTACGACTACGCGCACGGCCAGTCGGACGCCATCGAGCACATCACCCATTCGGTCTGCACGCTCGAGTTCGAGGACCACCGGCCGCTCTACGACTGGTTCATCGCCAATCTTAACGTGCCGTCGCGCCCGCATCAGTACGAATTCGCGCGCCTGAACCTGAGCTACACCGTGCTGTCCAAGCGCGTGCTCACGCTTCTTGTGCGCGACGGCCATGTGAAGGGTTGGGACGATCCGCGCATGCCGACACTCGCCGGCTTGCGCCGGCGCGGGGTGCCGGCGGCGGCGATCCGCGATTTCGTGAAGCGCATAGGCGTGGCCAAGGCCAACAGCGTGGTCGACGTCGGCATGTTCGAGTTCTGCGTGCGCGAGGCGCTCAACAAGAGCGCGCTGCGCCGAATGGCGGTGCTGCGGCCGCTCAAAGTGGTGATCGAGAATTATCCGGAAGGGCAAGTGGAGCAGCTCGACGCGGTCAATCATCCCGACGATCCGGCGGCAGGCTCGCGCAAGATCAAGTTTTCGCGCGAGTTCTTCATCGAGCAGGACGACTTCATGGAGAACCCGCCGAAGAAATTCTTCCGGCTGTCTCCCGGCGTCGAGGTGCGGCTGCGTTACGCCTACTTCATCATCTGTAAGCAGGTGAAGAAAAACGCCAAGGGCGAGGTCGTCGAACTGCGCTGCACTTATGATCCCGCGACCAAAGGCGGCAACGCGCCGGACGGGCGCAAGGTGAAGGCGACCATCCATTGGGTATCAGCCGCTCATTCGGTGCCGGCCGAGGTGCGGCTGTACAATCCGCTGTTCCTGAAGCCGGATCCGGATGTCGCGAACTTCGCCGCCGATCTCAATCCCAATTCGCTCGACGTCTTGAGCGATGCGCGGCTAGAGCCCGCGCTCGCCGAAGGCAACGCGCCCGAGCCGGTGCAATTCGAGCGCCAGGGCTATTTTTGTCTCGATCCCGACAGCGCGCCGGGCAAGCCGGTGTTCAACCGCACCATCGGCCTGCGCGACACCTTCGCCAAGGATGTGGCGAAGGAGAAGGCGGTCACCTATCCGTCATCCTGAGGCGCGCGCCGAAGGCGCGCCTCGAAGGATGAACGGCCCGGGCCGTCGCCCTTCGAGGGCCGCGCGACGCGCGGCCACCTCAGGTGACGGTGTGAGAGTTCACATCCGTTCTCCTAGCCACGACTACTACCTGAGGTAGCATAGGCCCTCGCGCATTTTAAGCCGCGGCTCGAGGGCGCCATGGCAGACAGCGGACATACCCGGCCCCGCGCCAAAGCCTGGGCGGCCGAGCTCGACGCCGCGCGCCGGCGCGCCGGACTGCTGCTGCCGGACGGCTTGAGCCTGCCCGCCGGACGGCTGGGACGGCTGCTCGCGCAATGGGCGCTGGCCGAGGTCGCGCCCGGGCGTC
>Ga0316624_10000249_pt1 | contig 17180 bp, 14 predicted proteins | sample OWC_Aug_N3_C1_D5_FD_207657 | JGI IMG/M metagenome (GOLD analysis project Ga0316624, IMG submission 207657) | Wetland soil microbial communities from Old Woman Creek delta, Ohio, United States - OWC_Aug_N3_C1_D5_A | ecosystem: Environmental > Terrestrial > Soil > Wetlands | place: USA: Ohio... | reverse complement strand
TAGCCTCACTCCCCTCGTTCCCCTGCATGGGAATGAAATAAGGATAGTACCCAGAGGCAATGAATTGCTTTGCATAGGTAAAGTTATAGCACTTTTCAAATATATCCATTGGGTTGACCTCTTATTGAGATGAAATTCGTTTCTTATGGACAGATTCGGTTTGCTTATCCAAAAACATAGCTAGAAGATTTCCAAACAGACAATTCAAGCGGAAGATAAGCTGACTTTCAAAGCCAGGGAAGATTAAGTTATTACCTCTCTGGATGCCTTTTATCGTAGCGACGGCAACATCCCTGGCAGACATGACCGATGCATTCCCCGCCACGGCTTTTGTCTCCGGGGGTTTAAATCGATTTTCATATTCCAATTGAGGAGTATCCGTATCGGGCGGGAAAACTGTTGAGACACCAATACCATACAATCTCATCTCAGAACGCAAGGTATCGGAAAAGCCTCGCACGGCAAATTTCGATGCTCCATAAGCAGAGTAACCATATACCCCAAGAAATCCTGCTACAGAGGATATATTCACGATATATCCTGACCTGCGCTTGATCATTTCTGGAAGGATTTCCTTGATCGTGTACACCGTGCCCAGGTAATTTACTTCAATCATGCGATTAAAGATATTTATATCGATATCCTGGATGTAGCCTGGATAGGTGATACCGGCAGAATTGATCAACAAGTATGGGGATCCGGATGTTTCAGTGACCTGTTCGAATGCCTTGTGGACCTGGTCCAGGTTGGAGACATCGGCCGAAATAGCAGCGATTCTTTGGCCCAGGTTTTGGCGAAAAGCTTCAATTTCCAACCGGGCAGAATCCAGGATCTCCTGTCTTTGGGCCAACAGCCAGACGTGCATCCCTTTTTTTGCCAGCTCACAACCAATGGCTTTACCGATTCCGCTTGATCCACCAGTGATCATGGCAACCTTGCCAGATTCGAGCTCAGCTTTAATTTTCATATAGGTAATAACCCATCCGTACACAAAACGATGTTAAACATTTTAGGAAATGAGGCGAAAGCGGCTTGTTGCGTAATCGGGAAATTTACGTGATTATAACTGGTTTATGGCTAAAAAGCAGTCTCAATGGATCTAATTCGTACAATTCATATTCACATTGGTTAGTACTTAAATCGATGTTAGATGGACATTTACAACTCAGTTAACCAAGCGCTTCAAACGGCAAGGATATCCCGAAATATTCCCGTTGACGTTCCGATCACCGAAATTAGAAATGAAGAGGGGTTGATTCTGGCGGATTTCAGGTTATGATTGCCTGTAACTTATTACTCGTTTCACTATCAAAATAATGTATGGCAACTTTATCTGAGCGCTTGAAAGCCATGGGGGTAAAAATTGGGACGCAGGATTTGCCGCCCCCCGAGCAGAGAAAATCCTACCCGGTTGAAGAAATCGTCGCAGGTCGCTTCGTGGATACCGGCAATGGCGATACTTATGTGATCGAAGAAGATTTTCCCATCAGCTATATCCATGGCCAGGTTGGGCTGCAGATCGCCAATGCCCCAAGATTAATAGCCGAATGGGCAGGTAACCAAAAGATAGCCGAACAGGATCCCGAAGCGATTGTATTCCTGGATACCGAGACTTCCGGGCTAGCGGGTGGCACAGGGACATTTGCTTTTTTGGTAGGGGTTGGTCGCTATACGCCTGAAGGATTCCACCTGGCCCAGTTTTTCATGCGTGACCCGTTGGAAGAACCGGCATTGCTGATTGCCCTGGAGGAATTCCTCGCCCCGTGCCAGACGATCGTGAGCTTCAACGGTAAGGCCTTCGATGTCCCGTTGCTGGATACCCGCTATACCCTGCAGGGCTGGAAATCTCCCTTCAAGGGTCTGGCTCACGTCGACCTATTACACCTGGCACGCCGTTTATGGCGTGACCGGCTTCCCAGCCGTACATTAGCCAACCTGGAAGTCCAGATCCTGCACGCCAGCCGGACGGATGAGGAAATCCCAGGGTGGATGATTCCCCAGATGTATTTCGATTACTTGCGTGATGGAGACGCCCGTCCATTAAAACGAGTCTTTTATCACAATGCCATGGACGTTGTGTCACTGGCTGCACTGCTAAACCATACCTCAGCGCTGCTTGAAAACCCCTCCGCCCAGCCAATGAGCGAGTACATCGACTTGGCAGCCGTTGCCAGGTTATTAGATGAACTGGGTCATACCGACAAGGCTGCTGAGCTTTACGAAACCTGCTTAAATGCTGGGCTGCCAGAAGAAATCCATAACGATACCCTCTACCGCCTTTCCTTGTTGCATAAACATAACAACAACTACCTGGCTGCCATCCCATTATGGGAGCAGGCCGCTGCGCGAAGAAAAATATATGCCTATGAAGAGCTGGCCAAGTATTTCGAACACCATGCCCTGGACCTTAATTCTGCGCTGAAGTGGACGCAGGAAGCGCTTGCATTTATTGATACAAGTGACCTTCCAAGCGCTGATATCCGGCAATGGAAATCAGAATTTAAACACCGGCTGCAACGCCTGCAAAGAAAAATCAATTCCAAAATGGAATAAAAACAGGGCTGCCTGTTTCAACCAGGGAGCCCTGGGTATTTACCACGATGTCCTATTGAAGGGCATCCAATTGCTTTTTTAAATTATCTACCGTCCCACGATAACTGGTCAGTTTATCGCGCTCTTTTTGGACGATCTCGGCAGGCGCTCGTTCAGCGAAGGAGCTGGAAAGCAATTGATCCAGCCGGTTGACCTGGCTCTCTGCCTCAGCCAGGGCTTTACTCAACCGATCTCGCTCGGCGCCTGTATCAACCAGGCCCTCCAGGGGCAGATAGATTACCACAGGCCCGATAGCCAGGGCAATTTGGTTCTCGCCCTTGGGAGGCAATTCAAAGGCTATCTCGAACCGTTTCGGGTCAATTTGAGCCAAGGCAGAGATGACGTTTTCCTGTCCCCGAAACAACCCGGTCTTCTCACCGGCTGCCAGGAGTGCCGGGATGCGCTTTCCAGGCTTGACGTCCTTCTCAGCGCGGATATTTCGGATCGCCCTGATCGAATCCTGCACCAGGTTGAAGTCGGTGATGCAGCCATCCTCCCAACCTTCCATAGGCCGAGGCTCAGGCCAGGGTGCGATGATCAGCGCCTCCGGCCAATCAGAGGCAATGGAATGGAGTGGCGATTCCAACAATGCCTGGCGCAGGGTCCCCCAAATCTCCTCAGTCACGTAAGGTGTGAATGGATGGAGCAAGCGCAAGCATAAATCCAGCACGCGCGCCAGAGACACCGCGGTGTAATAGGCGCGATCGCCCCCCTCGAGCAACTGCAGCTTGGCCACCTCCACGTACCAATCGGCGAACTCGCTCCAGAAGAAGTCATAGATCTGCCGGCCAGCCTCTCCATATTGGTAGGTTTGGAATAAGCGCTCGACATTGCGGATGAGCTCCTGCATCCTGGCCCAGATCCAGGAATCAGCCAGGGTCCACTCGGGTTCAGATTTCGCACTGCCACCGATTTTATCCAGGCTGGTAAGGATGAAACGGCTGGCATTCCACACTTTATTCACGAAGTTACGGCTTGGTTCCACCTGCCGGGTGCTGACGTTGGTATCCTTACCAGGCGTAGAACCCACCAGCAAGGAAAAACGCAATGCGTCGGTGCCCACCTTGTCCATCACGAGTAAAGGATCGATCACATTATCATTCGTCCGGCCCATTTTCCGGCCGTGTTCATCGCGGATCAGACCATGTAGATAGATCTGGCTGAAGGGGATCTTGCCGGTGAATTCCAGGCCAAATATGATCATCCTGGCCACCCAGAAGAAGAGGATATCGTAGCCGGTCTCCATCATGGTGGTGGGATAAAAATACCGGAAATCGGGTGTTTCTTTCGGCCATCCCAAGGTCGAAAATGGCCATAAAGCCGAGGAGAACCACGTATCGAGTACATCGGGGTCCTGCTCAATATTTGCGCTGCCACAGTGCGCACATTTAGCGGGATCCGTCCGGCTAACGGTCAGCTCCCGACATTGCCCGCAATACCAGACCGGTATGCGATGGCCCCACCACAGTTGCCGAGAAATGCACCAATCCTGGATATTTTCTAGCCAGTTGTAATACACCTTGGTGAAATGCTCCGGCACGATCTTGATCTGCCCCGATCGCACGGCTTCCAGGGCAGGTTTGGCCAACGTTTCCATGCGCACGAACCACTGGGTGGAGATCATGGGCTCAATGATCTCGCCTCCCCTTTGTGAGCGAGGCACGTTGAGCATATAATCCTGCTCCTTGATTACCAGGCCAGCATTGCGCATATCCTCCCACAGGTTCTTGCGACACTCGAAGCGGTCCTGTCCTTGGTAAGGTCCACCGTTCTCATTAATACGGGCGTTTACATCGATTACAGAGATGACCTCCAGACCGTGTTTTTGGCCGATCAGGTAATCATTCGGATCGTGCCCTGGGGTGATCTTTAATGCACCCGTGCCAAACTCGCGGTCTACGTATGCATCGGCGATCACCGGGATGACCCTCCCAAGGATGGGCACGATCGCTTTCCGGCCGATATATTTCTGATAACGCTCATCTTCCGGATGGACTGCCACAGCTGTATCCCCCAGGATGGTCTCAGGACGCGTGGTAGCTACCGGGATATATTCAGCCGAGTCAGCCAGCATGTATTTAAAGTAATAAAGCTTGCCCGGCTCTTGCGAATATTCCACCTCCAGGTCAGACACAGCTGTTTTAAGCCCAGGGGACCAATTGACCAGGCGTGGACCGCGATAGATCAATCCTTTTTCATATAAGCGGATGAAAGCCTCCCGTACTGCCTGAGAGAGACCAGCATCCATGGTGAACCGCTCCCGGGTCCAATCACATGAGGCGCCCAACCGCCTGATCTGGTCGGTGATAATGCCACCATACTTGTTTTTCCACTCCCAGGCACGCTTGAGGAATTCCTCCCGGCCAATCTGCTCCCTGGTGAGCCCTTCCCGCCGTAATGCTTTCTCAATTTGTAATTGGGTGGCAAGACTGGCATGGTCGGATCCTGGCACCCATAAGGTGGGCATGCCTTTCATGCGCTGGTAACGGATCATCAAATCTTCCAGCGATACAAATAAGGCAGATCCGAGATGCAGCTCACCCGTGATATTCGGGGGTGGGATCGAGATGACATACGGTTTCCAGGTGGAATCAAAGCCTGGTTTTTGCGGGTCGTTGACTGGCTGGAAATATCCATGCGATTCCCACCGTTCATAAATTTTGCTTTCGGACGTCTTAAAGTCAAATGTCTTGGGTAAATCCTTCGTAGACATATCTCTCTCCTTCAAGCTAAACTGATTAAAACAAAAATCCCTTCGCCACATGAGGACGAAAGGATGACCTTCGCGGTACCACCTCATTTCACCAGGAAACCTGGTGCACTCACCCCTGACCATCATCAGGGTCACGCTGTAACGGGCTCACCCGTGCCGGTCTACTCATGCCTGAACGGGCATTTTCTTCGACATGCTAACCAGGCGACATTCAGTGGGATTTGCCGAGGGAGGCTTCCAGCCATAGACCTCACCTTCTCTGGCAGCGCATCAACCACCTACTCCTCCTGGTCGTGCTCCTGCTAAGTAATTTGACCGATTATACCGGAATTTCACCTGCCAGTCAACAAAATTTGCTGCCTGAAATAGCAGAACTGGTGGCAAATTGACTTGACTTTTGGGTTTCATTTGTGCTATCCTACAGCACGTTGGAAGCAGAGCATGTTGATCTATATTTTTACGGCCATACCTGGGGATTCAGGATAGATAATTATGCAGCGTGAGCGTGTTGCCGATAATGTGTTCTATTTCCAAAGCGATGTTTATGCCCAGGTGACAGCTGGCGCAGTGATTGGTCCAAATTGGGCCGTGGTCATCGATACATTGGCGATCCCCGAAGAGACCATCCAGATTAGAGATTTTATCGAACAGGAATTAAATCTACCGGTCAGGTATGTGATTGACACGCATTACCACGCAGATCATGCCTGGGGTAACTGTTTCTTTCCTGGAGCCACAATCATTGCACATGCCCTCAGCCGTAAACAGCTGGCTACCAAGGGTCAACAATCCCTGCAGGAAGCACGCAAGCAGAATCCAACATTCAGGCGGGTGAAGATCGTCTTACCTCAGCTGACCTTCGAAGAAAGCTACCTGATCCTGCGGGTGGGCAAAAAGACCTTGTCCATGTTTCCCCTTCCTGGGCCATGCCCCGATAACATCGGCGTGCTGGTTGAAGAAGACCGGGTGCTGTTCGCCGGGGATGCTTTCATGGCTTTGCCGTACATTGTGGATGGAAGTATCGACGATACAATCGCTTCATTGAAGAAGATCAGCAAAATGGGCCTTGAGAATGTCGTACCGGGGCATGGGGATATCGTCTTGCGGGGCGAGATAGATGGGGTGGTGAAAGAAAACCTGGCGTACCTTTCAGCAATACGCAAGGCAGTCCGTAAAGCTTCCCGGCGGAAGTACCCGCAGGAATTCCTGGCGGAGATCGGGGTTGAAGAATGCGGGAAAAGCCGGGTATTGATCGGAGGCCTGGCTGAAGAGCTTCACCGCAGAAACCTGCGCGCCCTTTATTTCCAGATGTATGGTGAAATGCCGACAGCCAACCCAGCTGAGGCCGAATCGATCGATTTATCAGGGGATAAGTAGAGTTTTATTTGTGGGATCTTCTTAACCTGGCACGGATCCCCACCACACGCTCATTCCCGGCGATCAAACGTTTAATATTCGGACGTAATGACCAGGCTAATGCGATGAGAGCCAGCAGGCCATAAAGAGCGTATTGCCACGGACTGACTCCCTGCCAGGCTCGATAAGCAAACACCAGGGTGGAGATGAAGGCAATACTCATCGTAGTGATGGAAGCGTAGCCACCGAAGTAATAAATCAATGCACCTGCCGGCACGATGAAAAACAAGCTCGGCAGCCACAACCCAATAGCACCTCCCAGGCAAGGCGCACCCCCCGCACCACCCCGAAAGCGTAGTTTTCCCTTTTCGTCGCGCTCGATCAGGAACGCGGAATAATTATGTCCAATAATGGAAAGGAAGGGTGCCAGCACATCCATCCAGATGTGGGTGCCGGGCAGTAAAACATGGCTGAAAAATACTGCTCCAACGCCTTTCAAAACGTCAAATACGCCGGTTGCCATACCTGCCCAGATGCCCGCAGCACGCATGGCATTGGTACCGCCTGTTCGACCACTCTCCACTGTGCGAATATCCCTACCTGTAGATAACTTAACGATGATCAGGCCAAATGGGATCGATCCGAGTAAGTACGCCAACAACAATACACCGACAATCGAAATCACCACCATATAAAATCCTGCCTCCTTTGACACCTTTGGCAACCATTAAAACCCATTTTATCAGGATTCGTTGCTCCCCTCTGAGATAATTACCGGCACTTCGTCATACTCTATTTGAGATTTCATTAAATACCCGCGACATTCCCACTTATTATCCTGCACGTACCAGATTAGATAGATTATTCCCAAAAAGGTTACCTCTTCCAAATCAGTGACTGAAGGTTTATCGATCCCTTGGGGATGTGAATGGTAGATAGCTAAAATTTCCAGATCTTTTTCCTCTGTGAGAAGGAATGCGTTTAGCTCTTCTTTAGGGTCCATGCGGAAGCGAAATTCACTGTGGAGCATGTTCGTCACAGGGATGACCAGGTGGGAATGATTGCCTTTACCAGCCACAATCCCACAAGCTTCTTCAGGTACTTTGGCACTCACATCCGCTTCCATTTCAGCCCGGTGAGTGGGGTGTAAATACAAGCGATTGGGCAAATTATTCATCTGACGAGTGCTGCCACCCCCCAGGCAATCACCACACTAAGAATGGGTTCTGACAACACCTGGCGGACAGGTTTCTCTTCAATTAGATTGCAGAACAGGCTCACTAAAGCATAGGATGGACCCAGCAGCAGGAGTCCGAATGTGATCGGCGCAAGCGGCCAATAGTTGAATGCAGCTGCTATCTGGCCTACCACGAACGCAATGATGGCAGATTCATAGATGGTCCACTCACCATGCAAGCGCAGGTTTGCCACGCGCAGGCTGACTAACCAGGCCGCGATGATCAACGCCGGCAGGTTGAACAGCAAGCGTACCCCATTGGCGCGCAATGTGACCGCCAAGATCAAGAATAACGCGAATGAAACTGCTGAGAGGGCCGCACTGGCGAAAGGCAGTCGAACGTCATCTGGGTCTACAGCAATGTACTCAGCGATCAGCACCAGCACCAGGATGAATGCCCCACTGATCAGTCCCAGCCACCAGCCAAGACCCACAGGGATGCGGCTTAGAGGGATTCCGATCACCAGGGCTGTCAATGCAGGCAGGATTGCGTGTTGTAAAGCCATCCTTCCCTGCGAAGCAGGATGGTCATGCATGAGCCAATTTGCTCCCGCGGCAGTCATGCAGGCCACCAGCAAAGCTGTGATCATATAGGTGTTGATGGTTAACTCGATGTAAAGACCTGGAAGCTGCCTGGATATTTCCCAGTTGGGTAAGTCGATAAATCGCTCCAAAGTATAGGCGAATACAATCATCGCTGCTAATACGCTGACACGATCAATATTAGGCAGGTATTTTCGCCTCGCCGAATCATCCATGCACTGATTTTACCCTTCCGGTGTTGAAACGCCAAGAATGTAGAATTCCTTGACGATTTCCTGCCATTCGCTTAGCATTACTCACAGGAGGGCGCGATGAGAATTGGCATGATGGCTGATATCTATAAGACTACAGTGAGCGGGGTAACTAATTCCATCACGCTGAGTAAGCAATGGTTGGAGAAAACTGGGCACGAGGTATATGTCTTCACCTTTGGTGATGATGAAGTTATCGATCATGAAAAGAATATCATCCGCACGGAGGGGATCCCCCTGGTGGATACGGGTTTTTATTTTAACTTGCGCTATAACCGCCACGCCAGGCAATTGCTTTATACGATGGATATTGCCCACATTCACCATCCTTTTGTCAGTGGATCGCTCGCCATGCGCTACTGTGTGCCCCGGAATATCCCCATTGTCTACACCAACCATAGTCGCTACGACCTCTACGTCCAGGCGTACGTACCTGTTTTTCCAGGACAAATCAGCGATGCAGCCTTGAAAGCCTATTTGTCACCCTTTTTCCGGGCCTGTGACCTGGTGACCGTCCCGGTGCCAAGTATGAAGCAGGTACTCCAGCAGCTTTACGGGTTGGTCTCTCCTGTCGAAGTCATCCCCAATGGGCTTGACCTGGCACCCTTCCGATCAATTCGCCAGCCTGTTGAGCGCTCAGTGTTCGGTTTCTCCAACGACCATGTCATCTACACCTACCTCGGTCGCCTGGCACCAGAGAAAAACCTTTCCATGTTGCTCAGGGCATTTTATGGTGTAGCCATGACCTATGATCATGTCCGCTTGTTATTGGTGGGTGACGGGCCCGACCGGGAAAACCTGGAAGCCCAGGTAAAGCATATGAACCTCAATAGCAAGGTCCGTTTTGCCGGCATGGTGGAGTATAAATATGTACCTGATTACCTGGCTTCTTCAGACATCTTCGTCACTCCCTCCAGGACAGAGACATTTGGTTTGTCTACCGTTGAGGCCATGGCGACAGGTCTCCCTGTAATCGGCCTGGATGCACCTGGCACCACCGATATCGTTGAAGATGGGATTTCGGGCCTGATTTCACCTGATGATGTGGCCGCATTAACTGGTAAATTGATCCTGCTGGCTACCAACCACGAGCTGCGTAAGAAGCTGGGGCAGCAGGCAGTAGATGCTTCGAAGAAATACGATATCCAGACCACCACAGGGACTTTATTGGAACACTACCAGCGCTTGATTGAAACCGCTGATATACGTAGACGTGGTGTGCGGCAAAAGGTAACCCGCTTGCTAGACAGGATCCGATGAAATCGGGTAAACGTATCGCGTTAGGACGAATGGGTGAATCCATCGCCATCTCTTTCCTGGAGAAACAAGGCCATACCATCCTGGAGAGGAACTATCGCACACCTTATGGTGAGATCGATATCATCTCAAAATCAGCGGAAAGCATCATCTTTGTGGAAGTCAAAACACGTGCCAGCGGCACTTTAGGACCCCCCGAGATATCAGTCACCCGTAGGAAAGCAGAACACATGCGCAGTGCCGCAGAATATTACATCCAGCAGCATCCGGAATTGAATAATGACTGGCGCATCGATGTAATTGCGATCGAAATGCAAACCGGAGATAGGCCTGCAAGGATCGAGCATTTTGAAAATGTCATCCAATGAGTCTCCCATGGAGATACCCTGCGCGAGCTCCAGGGACGATTTAATACCGCTCGTGGTGATCCTCGGCCCAACGGCAGTGGGAAAATCGGAGGTCGCGCTAAAACTCGCTGAGCAGTTTGACGGAGAGATTGTTTCAGCTGATTCACGGTTATTCTACCGGGGAATGGACATCGGCACTGCCAAGCCCACACAGGAGCAACGTTTACGTGTGCCACATTATTTAATCGATGTTGCCGATCCGGATGAGGTGTGGAGCCTGGCATTATTCCAACGCGAAGCCCATAAGGCAATACAAGGCATATATTCACGGAAGCATCTACCATTCCTGGTGGGTGGAACGGGGCAATTCTTACACTCGATCATCGAAGGGTGGAGCCTCCCTTCCGTGGCGCCTGACCCACGCTTGCGTGAGGTGCTGGCCCATTGGCTAAATCGCCTGGGTGCTCTGGAGCTGCACCATAAGCTTGCCATCCTGGATCCACGTGCCGCACAAGCAATTGACCCTTCCAATGTGCGCCGTACGATAAGGGCATTGGAAGTGATATTTTCCTCAGGAAGGCGCTTCTCAGACCAAAAGAAACGCGGACTGATGAGGTATAACCCCTTATTGCTGGGATTAACCTGTTCGAGGGCTGAGCTTTATCGCCGAATCGATGAACGGATCTCAAGCATGATCAGCTCGGGGTTCATGAATGAGGTAAAGAGCTTATTGGAACGGGGATATGCACCAGATTTACCCACCATGTCGGCAATTGGATATAGAGAAGTGCTGGCATACATCATGGGAAAGATCACCCTGGATGAGGCTATATCCACAATGAAACACCGGACCAGGGTTTTCGTCCGGCGACAGGCAAACTGGTTCAAATTGGACGATCCGCGCATTTGCTGGTTTCAAGCTGATGGAACTGCCGAAGATGAAATGGGAAAAACCATCAAATTATGGCTGGAGCGAATTAATTAGGATGATTTTCTGCTGCATCTTCACTAATCCTCGCGATTCAGCCGAATTCTGATTGACATCCACCTCATAAAATTCTATACTAGTACTACCTGATCAAATAACCATTTGTCTCGAGGAGGAGAATATGGAAGAGCATCCGTGGTTTAAGTTTTATGATAAGGGCGTCCCACAACATATAGATTACCCACCCATAGCCGTGCAAGGCTTGCTCAAAGAAGCCGCCCAAAAATATCCCGATAGCCCCTGCACTATTTTCAAGGGAGGGGTAATTACCTACCGGGAGATGGATGAGCTCACCGACCGGTTGGCTGCCGGGATTGCCTCCCTGGGTGTAAAAAAGGGAGACAGGGTGGGTATTTTCATGCTCAACACGCCTCAATTCGTCGTGACATTTTTCGGCATCCTGAAAGCTGGTGCGATAGCCGTAGCGATTAATCCGCTTTATAAATCCAGGGAGATTGAGCATCAGGTCAACGATGCAGGCATTGAAGTGTTATTCGTGCTGAGCAACTACTATAATCTCATCAAAGAGACCCAGCCAAAGACAAAAATCAAAAAAGTCATTGCCTCCAATATCAAGGATTATCTTCCACCGGTCCTGAGCTTCTTGTTTGGACTTACCAAGGAGAAGAAAGGTGGTTTCAGGGTAGAGCTGGCCCCCGGTGATATGTGGTTTAAGGACCTGATTGCCCAGCATAAAGCTGAAGAACGACCGAAAGTCGATATTGGGCCTGAGGATGTGGCGATCTTCCAATACAGTGGGGGCACCACGGGCATTTCAAAGGGTGCGATTGGCTTGCACCGAAACCTGGTTGCCAACGCCCTTCAAATCCGCAGCTGGGTGACTGAAGGAGTAGATGGCAAAGAGACGGTGCTGATGGCAATCCCCCTGTTCCATGTTTATGGGATGGTGGCAGGCATGTTATTTGCCGTTAGGTCTGGCTCGGGGATGGTGATGATCCCCAACCCAAGGGATATTGTTGATGTGCTCACCAGCATTCAAAAATATAAGACTTCTATTTTCCCCGGCGCTCCGGCCCAATATAATGCCATCAATAATAACCCTGATGCAGCAGCCGGAAAGTACAACCTTAGCTCGATCAGAACTTGCATATCCGGTTCAGCTCCACTCATGCGCGATACCAAAGAAAAGTTCGAAGCTTTGACGGGTGGTAAATTGTGTGAGGGGTATGGATTATCGGAGGCTCCAACCGCAACTCACTGCAACCCACTGAATGGTGAGAACCGCACGGGCTCAATCGGCATTCCTTTCCCCGATGTGGATTGCCGTATCATCAGCCTGGATGACGGGGTGACGCCTCTCAAGGTGGGTGAGATCGGCGAACTGTGCATTAAAGGGCCGCAGGTGATGAAGGGATATCACAATATGCCCACAGAGACAGCCAACACCTTGCGGGATGGCTGGCTCTATACCGGTGATATCGCCAAGATGGATGAAGATGGTTACTTTTATATCGTGGACCGCAAGAAAGAATTGATCAAGCCGAGTGGATATCAGGTTTGGCCCCGCGAGGTTGAAGAAGTTATCGCCGCATATCCCAAGGTTCTAGAGGTGGGGGTGGCTGGAGTCCCGGATGCCTACCGGGGCGAAACGGTAAAAGCCTGGGTGGTATTAAAACCAGGCGAGACGGCTACGGAAGAGGAGATTCGTGAATATTGCAAGAAGAATATGGCCCCATTCAAAGTGCCCACTCAGGTAGCATTCCTCTCAGAGCTGCCCAAGACCACGGTAGGAAAGGTGCTGCGCCGTGAGCTGGTGCGCGAGCACATGGAAAAGCTGTCGGTAAATAAGGATTAGTTTCGTCTTCTGTAAATAAAATCTGCCGAAAGGTGCGTACTGGCCTTCCGGCAGATTTTATTATTTTTAGATTTATTTCTTGAGAGTAATTTTATCCACCAGGCTTGCCAGCAGATCAGGATCATCCAAATGGATATGCATGATCCTTCTACCCCTGGCTTGTAAGGCTTCCAGATCACCCAAAGCCTGACCATGCTCCAGGGTTCCGAAGCTTAAGCGCTCATTCGGGATATCTACATCCTGGCTGGGGTCTGAAGTGATCACCAGGAACAAGCCTTTGTTGGCTCCACCTTTATGAAGCTGCCCGGTTGAATGCAGGAAGCGTGGCCCGAACCCAACTGTAGTAGCCAGTCTGGTTTTCCCCATGACCCATTTTCTCAGCTCCTGGATGGTGGCTTCATTCTTCTTATCGCGCCTGATATAGGCATTGATCGCCACGTAGTCCCCCGGTTTCCCTGAGGCCAGGAATTTATCCACATGTTTGGACACTTGCTTGCCTTTTACTTCATCAGTGCCAAACAAAGCGATACCATGGTCTTCAAACACTGGCCGGCTCTCATCAAAGGTGTGATGGGTCTGGTAATATGAGATTTTTGCAACGGTACGCTTTTTGCTGTCCTGCACATCAGGCTGGTCGAAGGCGTTCACACCGATGATGGCACAGGCACTGGCGATGGCAACCTCCCATTTATAAAATTCAGAACCCAGGGCGGAATTCTCTTGAATGTTATGGGTCAGTACAGGTTGACCGGCTTTACGCAGGCGCTTGACCTTGCTGTCATATTTACCATCCCGCCGCAGGTAGATAAACAAACGATCGGTGCCATACATCTCAGGCGCAGCCGGCAGCTCACCATCGATTGGAACGATGCCCTTCCCCTGCTTGCCGCTGCTCTCAGCGATCAGCTGTTCAAGCCAGGCTCCCATGGGAGCCAGGGACGGGTCGGCAATCAAGGTCAGTTTATCTCTACCACGGTTGAACGCCTCTCCAATCACTGCTCCCAGTACGAAACCTGGGTTGCGCCCCAGGGGTTGTTGCGGGCTACATTCCGATGCCATCCAGGCTGCACAGCTGAGTAACTCATTTACATCAATCCCCATCAAAGCCGCAGGAACTACGCCAAAAGCCGTCAGGGCCGAATAACGCCCGCCGACGTTCGGGTCTGCCAGGAAGATTTTACGGAACTTGCGCTCGAAGGCTAATTTCTCCAGCGAAGTGCCTGGATCTGTAATTGCAATGAAGTGATCACCCACTTCTTCACCTGCACCAAGTGAGTGTTGTGTGCGGTTCCAGAAGTAATCGAACATAGCCTTCACTTCTGCAGTGCTCCCCGACTTGCTGGAAACGATAAAAAGCGTGCTGCCAACGGGATTCTTCTGAGCGGCGTTCAGTACCTGGGCGGGGTCCGTGGAATCAAGGATGGAAAGTTTGAGCCCGGATACGCTATCCCCATACACCATGCTCAGCACTTCAGATGCCAGTGAAGAGCCACCCATTCCTAACAATAGGGCTTGTTGATAACCAGCCTTTTGGACCTGGGAGACAAATTTCTTCAGCTCAGGCACCAGCGCCTGGCTGGAGTTGGGTGAGCCAAGCCAACCCATGCGGTTACGAACCTCTTCCTGCCCCTTAATGTCGCTGGTCCACAGGCTGGCATCATGGGCAAAAAAGCGCTTCGAGTAGACATCTGCCTGCCATTGTGCGATCCTGGTGGCGACGGGTTTGGCGAGGGGACCTAGCTCAAGGAGAGCAGCCTCCCGTCTCTGCCTCACCGTCTCGAGCAAGGAATTATAAGAGACAGAAAAAGCCTCCACGCCCTCCTGTTCGAGCTCCTGGGTCACCTGTTGCATCGAAATTCCAACCGCTTCGAGGTCTTCAAACTCCTTATGTGCCCCTTTGATGTCCTTCTCGATGGTTAATTTAACTTTGCCATGATCACGAAAAGCATCCAACGTCTGCGGTGGTACGGTGTTGACGGTGTGCTCCCCAATCAGCTCATCCACGTACATCGTGTCGGGATAAGCCGGATTTTTCGTGCTCGTCGAAGCCCATAAAGGACGTTGCAGCTTGGCCCCCTTGGCCTGCAAGGCTTTAAACCGGTCACTTTCGAAGACTTTTCGAAATTCCTGATATGCCAGACGGGCATTGGCAATGGCGATCTTGCCAAGTAATGTTTTTGCGAGCTGCCCTTTACGACCGCCTTTTTTGATGATCGGCTCGAGATACTTATCCACTTTGGTATCAATACGCGAGACGAAGAAGGAAGCTACTGAATTGATGTGATTTACCGGCTTTCCAGCTTTGATGCGGTCTTCCAGGCCGGCAAGGTAGGCTTCCATCACACCCTGATACCGCTCTATGGAAAACGTTAGGGTGATGTTAATATTGAGACCGGCAGCGATGGAACGCCGGATGGCGGATAGGCCGGGTTCAGTGGCGGGGATTTTGATAAAAACATTAGGCCGGTTGACGATATTCCACAAGCGTTGCGCTTCAGCAATGGTTTTCTCTGTGTCATACGCCAGATCGGGGCGTACTTCCAGGCTAACGAACCCATCTCCGCCGTGAGTCTTGTCGAACAAGGGCCGCATAATATCTGCCACACGCTCAATATCCTCTATCATCAGCTGCTCGAGGATGGTTTTGTCCGTATAGCCGGCCCATGACATGGGGATGAGTGCAGAATCATAATCCTTTGATTTCGCAATGGCATTATTAAAGATGCTTGGATTGGATGTCAGCCCCCTGACATCACCTTGTTTCACCAGGTTGGACAACTCTCCGTTTTCAAGGATGCGACGTTCCATATAGTCCAACCAAAGCGACTGACCCAATTCGGTCAGTTTTTCAATTCTTGACGACATATTACCTCCCATTTTCTTATTGCTACTTTCTTACATACCTTTTTCCAGGTTATATACCTTGTTTACACGGCGAACATGGCGCTCCTCATTCGACAGGAACTGTGCATTGAGGAACGCATCGACCAGCTCCTTCGCCAGCTCGGGACCAATCACGCGGGCACCCAGGCATAAGACGTTCATATTATCGTGCTGTACACCCTGATGAGCAGAGTAGGTATCATGGCACACACCCGCGTATAATCCTTTGATCTTATTTGCCGCAATACTGGCTCCAACCCCTGAACCACAGATGAATATTGCCCGCTGTGCCTGGCCATTATTGATTGCCTCCCCGATCTTTTCCGCATAATCGGGATAATCGTCACCCGGGATAATTTCGAGGCTTAGATCGATCACGGTATGACCATCAAAAGTAATACAATCTTTGATATAGTTTTTTAATGGAAAACCACCATGGTCAGAAGCAAGCGCAATTTGCATATTCATCTCCCAGTATCGATATAAATCATAACTGCACCCATGATTAGTTACTCACACTCGAACATTCTTACCTAACAGGTTACGCGCCCGATCGATCACGTTATCTGCCGTCAGTCCATAGTGGTTGAAGATAACCTTATAGGGGGCAGACGCTCCGAATTTGTTGATTGTTATGCTATCGCCACAATCACCGAACCAGCGTTCCCAGCCCTGCACAACGCCAGCTTCAATGCACAGGCGCGCTTTCACCCCTGGCAATAGCACCTGGTTTCGGTATGCTTCATCCTGCGCTTCGAACAGCTCCCAGCTGGGGAAAGAGACCAGGCGCAGATTCATACCCTCGCTGGCTAATCGGGCACCTGCTTCAATGATCAGTGAAACCTCCGAACCGGAGGCGATTAACAGCAGATCAGGTTCAGAATCTCCCATATCGGCCAATACGTAGGCACCTTTTTGTAACCCACTGGCGGGTGCATAAATGGAGCGATCCATTACGGGGATCGCCTGACGGGTCAGGACCAGTGCAGTTGGACCATTCCGGCGCCCAATAGCTACTTTCCAGGCCTCGGTCACCTCATTAGCATCAGCCGGACGGATGACCACCAGGTTGGGGATGGCCCTCAAGGCTGCCAGGTGCTCTACGGGCTGGTGGGTTGGACCATCCTCCCCTAAACCAATGCTATCATGCGTGTAAACCCAGATGCTCGGGTAATGCGAAAGGGCCGAAAGCCTGAC
>Ga0316624_10000248_pt1 | contig 17204 bp, 18 predicted proteins | sample OWC_Aug_N3_C1_D5_FD_207657 | JGI IMG/M metagenome (GOLD analysis project Ga0316624, IMG submission 207657) | Wetland soil microbial communities from Old Woman Creek delta, Ohio, United States - OWC_Aug_N3_C1_D5_A | ecosystem: Environmental > Terrestrial > Soil > Wetlands | place: USA: Ohio... | reverse complement strand
GCTTGCGGGCGTGAAGTATGCCGAGGGACGCGGCGTGGTTCAGTTTGAGCCGCATGACTCGGCGAGCGAGAAGCTCCTGTATATCTACCGGCTGCTGGTCCACGACAAGGTGATACAGCCGTTGCCGGAAGATCAGGTTGCGGAAAAAGCATTGCGCCACAAACTCGCGATCTGGTATTCAAAACAGCTCCCCGAAGATCACCCTCTTCTGAAATAAATAGCGGCGACATCTGCGGGCTGGCGCAACCGTCAGCAGCCTTGCACCTGGCGAGAGCCTTCGAGCCTGTTTGCAAAGTAACAGCGAACGTTGGATGATTCGGGTTCGACGGGTATGGGGACATGACAGCATCTTCGTTTCCGCTGGCGCTGGCGTTCATGCGCAGACCGTGACGATTTCCCGAAACTCGATGCAACATGCGCTTATCAGGAACTTGAACGCCGCCACTTTGAATGCTTCACAATTTTTTGGCGGAACCGGCGCATCGGTTTAACAACTCTGGGGCGATTAATTCAAATGCGTAGATTTCTTGCACTTGTAGCCTTTACGCTGGTTTGCGAAACCGCAGCAGCCGCGTCCGTTTACACCACATTGAACGAGTGCTGGGCAAATAACTCCCCGACTCAAATGAACCAGTGCGTGACGAGTCGTGCAGCAACTGCAAGAGCCAATCTTTTTGCGGCAGAAGAAGCCGTCCGCCAATCCATTGTCAAAGCCAGGAATAAAAAGGAGCCCAAATATCTCGCCAAGGTAAAAAAAGATTTTGAGGCCAGCGTAAAGTCGTACGCAAAATATCGTCAGGATCAATGCTCTTTTCATTGGGCGTTGGCCGCCGAAGGGAACAACGCCGCCGACAATCAAAGGGCGTGCGAAGCAGAGCTTGACGTCAACCGCACCGAACAATTGCAGGCGCTAATGTCGTGGCTGGATATTTAGATTCGCGGCTTACGCCCAACTCTGCATTAAGCGTTAGCACCTCCTGAACCCGCTTGCCGCGGAAAGCTTTGCGTCGAATTAGCCTTGCTGGGGCGAATAATGAAAATAAAAGAAACACATTCGACTTCGCTGGTTGCCACTGCTGCAACCCATCCTCCCGGCCAACTAAACTGTCTGCGCCGATTCCGCACCGGCCCGATGCGGCAATTGTTTTTGCTGCTTGCAGCCGCCATCCTGCTCGCCGCCTGCAGCAAAGCCAAAGAGGAAGCCATCCCTCCCGGCAGCCGGGTTCTTGCGCTGGGTGACAGCCTGACTGCGGGCACGGGCGTGACTCCCGCGGAAGCGTGGCCCAACCTGCTGGCGAGCCGGACGGGATGGCTGATAATCAATGGCGGGGTAAGCGGCGACACCAGCGGGGGCGCTTTGCAGCGCCTGCCGCCGCTGCTGGAAGAACACACGCCGGTGCTGGTGCTGGTGGCATTGGGTGGCAACGACATGCTGCGCCGCATTCCCCGACAAGAAACCGTCGCCAATCTGGAACAGATCATCACCCTGATCAAGGCGCACGGAGCGAAGCCGGTATTGTTGGCAACGCCCAACCCGAGCCTTATGGGTGCGGTCTTTCACCATCTGTCGGCGGCCGACTTCTACCAGCAGGTGGCCGATGCGCAACAAGTGCCGCTCATCAAGGACGCGATTGCCGAAGTCATCTCCGATCCGCAAATAAAGGGGGACCCTCTGCACCCCAACGCCGCGGGGCATGCGCTCCTGGCGGAAAAGATTTTCGAAGATCTGCAATCGATCGGGTACATCCGCTAGCGGCGGGCCAAGCCAATATCCACCTGCGCTTTGGCGCGCATGACTCCACCGCCGTGGCTTGAGAAAAATGACACGGCGAGCGCTGCATCATCAAAACACCCTCAGACAATTTCTTGATATTTCTTTGCATTCACGGCACGATACGCGTGTGCCCGCGCCCATAGATCATGCGTTGTCGCCGTTTGAGTGCCGCATGAAATTAAGGAGAATTTGTATGAACAAGATCGCATTACTACTCGCAGCGACGCTGCCCTTGGCTTATTCGATTGCCCTGGCCGATGCCGGAAGTTCAGCCGATCTAAGATACTGTCTGGATCTGCCGACCGATCAACAAATTGCAAAATGCGCGGGGGAAGTCTCAGCAGGCGGCAAGAAGAAGCCTTTTTCCAAGGAGGAAGTAGACAGGATTTTATCCGAGGGAAGGGCAAGCAGCGCGCCGGCCAGCGCGGGCAATGTATCACCCATCCCGCCCGCAGCCAGTGGCAATCCCGACAAAGATCCATTGCCCCAGACCGAACAAAAAACAACCGCGCCCAAGGATGAGAGCAACAGCAACTAAGTTAATGCGCCCATGCCCAAATGCGGCGCATCAGTGCACAATGACGCATGACGGGGAGAGACATTCCCGCGATCGATCACCGCAGAAAAATTTCATTCCCAGTTTTTCCGATGTTTGAGCCATTTGTCGAATTGACCGCAGCGACTATTCGACCCCGTTGCGCGCCGTGTGCGGTCATGTGGCTTTGAATTTCCAGTACAGCCCTTCAATCTCCGCACGCTCAAGCCGGAAACCCTCCGACCCCTCGATCTTCCAGACGATGGCTCCGCTGAAAATGAGCTTGAACGATTTAAGCAGAGCCTCATCCTTGGATGCGAACCTGAGCGGGAGCATCATGGCAAAGTCGGGTTTGCTGCCAGCGGGCAGCGGCTTATCGGTATAAAAGACGTTGTAGGTTTCCATCTCTTCCCCTATGAGCTCGTCGGTATGTGCAACTCTTCGCTGCAGGCGTACTCACGTAAATTGCCTGACCCGGATGGTTGAAGCAATGGGGTCAATTGCTTAGGGCAAAGTTGAACGGAATCGCATCTTGCGTCACATTGTCAAACGTCGGATGCTGATGCCGGCAGCACAGACAACGCTGAAATAATCGGGTCTGCTCCCCTGCTCCCGTTAATCCATGCGGCGTACACGCTGTCGTCGCTGTAAACCTGAAACAAGGAATCGCAAGATGTCTAGATTGTGGGTGATCGTTCTTGGCCTGGCCTGCTGCGCTGAAAATGCGCAGGCCGAGGTGCAGTTTCGTTGCCCATCGCAACTTGCCGCGCTGCAGCAGGGAGCGCCCGAATATCTGCAATCGTTGGGAATCGCGGTAGCGCAAGTTGTACAAACCGTGGACGCGCAAGCTGGCGTGCTCACACTCGCACTGACAACACCGCCGAATGACACGCGCACTCTTGATTTCATCCTGCGCCCCGAGTTCTCGCTTTCAACCGAGCGGGTACGGCTGCCGGCAAGCAAGGGCAAAACGCGCGTATTGCGCACCGTATCCAGAAAAGAAATCATGCTCGCGCTGTTGCAGCATGGACGCGTGACAGCATTCACGGACCAAGACTGCTCCATCGAGGCGCTGTCCGACCATGTAGGAGTGCGTCAGAACATCGTCGCCTGGGCCGAACAATTAGACTGGGGTTGGCCTGACGGCGGCCCTGCCAAATGGAATGCCAGGTACTGGACCCGCGGCACGCCCAATCCCGGCGTGTCCATGCATGCGGCGGTCATGGACGCATTTCTCCATCAGGATAAATACGTCATCGGCTGCTACACCGCAGCCAAGCTGGTCGTCATCCAGGGCACGCTGGACTACTACAACCGCATCAAACGCGATCCGCAACGCACCCGCCGGGTCGAGGAAGCGCTGCTTGCTGACGGCGATCCCCTGGTAGGAGTCGAGCCGGGCAGCATGTGGAGTTTCGAGAAAGACTTCGACATGCAGCAAATGGAGCAACCAGGGAAACTGCTAAAACTCCATAGCGCCGTCGCGGTGGGAAATTTTGTTCCCGGCGACTGGGGATACATTCTCAACACCGATCCGGCCTCGGGGCAAAAGACCGGATACGAAGGCTCCAATGCGATTTACCTCGGCCGCAACCGCTTAAGCGACTATTACAACGACCACCATCACAGCTACACCTATGAGCAAAAACTTGACGAGGTCTATCAATGGCGCAACGGCGTGTTTAGCCGGCGACGGGACGCGAAAAAGATAAAGCCGCTCAGCGTGGAAGAAACGGCACTGCTGGCCAACACGCCTGCCGGCGGCGGACTCCAGCTGGACATACGCGCAGTTCCGAAGTATTTCTGAGAAGTGCACGGCGACTCATTATTCGACGCACGCGTTAACTTGATGCAGCCATTCTCAATTGCGGGAGCACTGAAATCATGATGAGCGCCTGGTTCACCAAAAACCTCGGCGATGCAATGTTGGCCGCCGAGGCGATCGCCCAGCTAGAAGAACTGTTTCTGGCGACGTACGGCAAATCCGGCAACTCCAGCAAAACAGCGATCTTCATCCGGCACGAATCGGAAGGGCGTCTGCATTGCAAAGTAAAGGTCTACTTTTCCCCTGATGCGGCCACGGTGGCCGAAGCGGTTGATGCCGACCCGTGCGCAAGGCCAGCGCGGGACGGCCTGAGCTTGCTTGCCGGCGCTGAAGATGCCTGGCAAGCGCTCTTTCCGGAAGGCAACGGCTGACGCAGCTAGGGTGAGAAAAAACTCGTTGCATCAGACTAAGTTCGGCACTTCCTTTGCAGGCAGTCGGATACAGCTGGAATACAATTCGCCCCTGACACCGAACCCGAATCTCGCCATGCAACACCCGCCCTCCTCCACCCGCGAACTAATCCATCTGGCCTGGCCGATGCTGGTCGCACAACTGGCCATGATGGCCAATGCCGTCATCGACACCGCCATGGCGGGGCGGCTCACCGTCATCGACCTTGCGGCGGTCGGCATTGCGGCCTCCATCATGGCCACCATCGTGATGTCGCTGGTCAGCGTGCTGTTCGCGCTGCCGCCCATCATCGCCCACCTGTATGGCGCCAAGCGGCAGGCCGAGATCGGGCGCGAGATACATCAGGGCATCTGGGTATCGCTGGTGTTGGCGCTGGTGGCGATCCTGCTGCTGCTCTTTCCCGGCCCGTTCATCGCCATCTCCGATCTGCAGCCCGCGGTGGAAACCAAGGTGCGCGCCTATCTGGCAATATCGGCCTGGGGCGTGCCCGGCGCCTTTGCCTTGCGCTTGTTCTTCGGCTTCTCCATGGGCATCCACCGTCCGCGTCCGGTGATGTTCTTCAACCTGCTGTCGCTGGCGCTAAAGATCCCGCTGAACGCGCTGTTCATGTACGGCCTGCTCGGCTTCCCGGCGATGGGCGCGCCGGGCGCCGCCGTGGCAACAGCACTGGATGCCTGGCTGATGGCGGCGCTCGCCTGGGGCTGGTGTCTGCACAACCAGCAATATGCCGAGTTCGGATTGCGCACGCGCATCTCTGCACCCAACCTCGCCGCCATCGTCGAATTCCTCAAGCTCGGCATTCCGATCGGATTGACCTTCATCGCCGACGTCACCGCCTTCACTTTCATGGCGCTGTTCATTGCGCGGCTGGGGCCGGTGTTTTCCGGTGCGCACCAGATCGCTGCCAACCTTGCGGCGCTCGCCTTCATGATCCCGCTCTCGCTCGGCAATGCCACCTCGGTGCTGGTCGGCCAGGCACTCGGTGCCGGACAAGCCGAGCGCGCCCGCAAAATCTGCTGGGACAGCATCCGCCTCGGCATGAGCATCGCGGCAGTGCTGAGCCTCACCTTCTGGCTGGGCGCGCCGTACATCGCCGCGTTCTACACCACCGACCTGCAGGTGCAGGCCATCGCCATCCCGCTGATCGCGATGGTCGCGCTCTACCACCTGGGCGACGCCATGCAGGCCATCACCGTCAACGCGCTGCGCGGCTACAAGAATTCGGTCGTGCCGATGATCATCTACACCGTCACGCTCTGGGTGCCGGGTCTGGGCGGCGGCATCGTGCTGGGGCTGACCAACACATTCGGCCCCGCCCGCGGCGCGCCCGGCTTCTGGCTCGCCGCAATAGCCAGTATCTGGCTGGTCGGCGGGTTAATGGCGATTTATCTCAACTTCACCTCGAAGCAGTATCGCGCTCGCTAGCAGCACCGCCATGATTTCAGTAAGGTCGTTTCCAGAACAGCAACAAAGTGAGCCGGCAACCGCGAGATAGTCAAAACAAGCCGACTCCGGTACATTTCGTCGCCGTTAACAACGCGGCCCGCGTCCGTTTAACTCTGATATCCAAACCGAACCTGAAGCCATGAAGAACTATGCATACGCCATCCTCCTGCTGCTCGGCACAACCGCTTGCACCAGCCCCCAGGTAACGCCCCCGCCAACCCCGCCTGTGGCGGAACGCCCCACCGCAAAGATTGCGCTCGCATTAGGCGGCGGCGCTGCGCGCGGCTTTGCTCATATCGGCGTAATCAAGGCGCTGGAGGCGCAAGGCATCTCGCCCGACATCGTCGTGGGCACCAGCGCGGGCTCTGTTGTAGGCGCACTCTATGCGGGCGGCCTGAACGGCTTTCAGATCCAGGAGCTGTCCATGAACATGGAAGAAGACCAGGTCCTTGACGGTTCGGGCATGTACCGCTGCATCGCCGAGACGATGGTCTCGGACAAAAGAGGCTGCATCAAGGGACAGGCGCTGCAGGATTTCATCAACCGGAACGTCAACGGCCGCCCGATCGAAAAACTCAACCGGACTTTTGCCGCAGTCGCCACCAACCTGAGCAGCGGCGAAATGATGGTGTTCCGCTACGGTAACACCGGCATGGCAGTTCGCGCCTCCTCTTCCGTGCCGGTGTTCTTCCAGCCGGTGACCATCAGCGGCCAGGATTACGTCGATGGCGGGCTGGTCGCCCCCGTTCCGGTCAGCGTGGCTCGCTCGATGGGCGCCGATTTCGTCATCGCCGTCGACATTTCAGACCGCCCCAAGGACAGAAACACGGCGGGGATCACCGACATCTTGTGGCAGACTTTTTCCATTTTCGGGCAGACCATCAATCGCCATGAGCAGTCCAGCGCCGACATCATCATTCGCCCCGTCACCTCCGGCCTCCCATCCACCGATGTGAGCGGCCGCAACAAGGCGGTACTCGAGGGAGAAAAAGCCGTCGCGGCCATCCTGCCGGAACTTAAAGCCAAGCTGGCGAAACTAAATGAGGATCGGCATGTCGCAGGCATGCCCTGAATGGCTTGGCGTCGTTTAAAATGCCGCCCCGCCGGGCAAGCAGGTTCACGCCATTCGGCCTGACAGATGCTGTCGTCATGGATTTGGAACAAGGAGGCGCCAATGTATAAACCCGGAATAATCATTCTTGCCTTGGCTTTCGCCGGAAGCGCACAAGCTGATGTTCAGTTTCGCTGCCCCTCGCAACTCACCGAGCTGCAGCAGGGTATGTCGAATTATCTGCAGTCGCTAAACATCGAAGCCAACCAAGTTGCCCAGACGGTGGACACCCAGGCCGGTGTACTCACGCTCGCGCTGACAACGCCGCCGGATGACACACGCACCCTCGATTTCTTCGCGCGCCCCGAATATTCGCTCACAACGGAACGGGTGCTCCTGCCGACTGCCCGCAAGGGAAAGATGCGCGCATTGAACACGGTATCCAAAAAAGAAATCATGCTCGCGTTGCTGCAACATGGCCGGATGACCACCTTCAAGGACCAGGCCTGCTCAATCGAAGCACTGTCCGATCGCGTGGGCGTGCGCCAGAACATCGTTGCCTGGGCCGAACAGTTGAACTGGGATTGGCCCGACGGCGGCCCGGCCAAATGGAACAAGAAGTATTGGACCCGGGGCACCCCCAACCCCGGCGTTTCCTTGCATGCCGCAGTCATGGACGCCTTTCTTCATCAGGACAAGTACGCCATGGGCTGCTACACCGCAACCAAGCTGGTCATCGTGCAGGGCACGCTGGACTACTACAGCCGCGTCAAACACGATGCAGAACGTACCCGCCGGGTAGAGAAAGCGCTGCTTGCCGACGGCGATCCGCTGGTAGGCGTCGAACCGGGCAGCATGTGGAGCTTCGAAAAAGACTTCGACGCGCATGAAATGGAGCAGAAAGGGAAGCTGCTGAAACTCTATTCCGCCGTGGCGGCAGGAAACTTCATTCCCGGCGACTGGGGATATATCCTAAACACCGACCCCACCTCGGAAGAGAAGACCGGATACGAAGGCTCCAATGCGATTTACCTGGGCCGCAACCGCTTTGACGACTACTACAATGACAACGATCACAGCTACACCTACGAGCAAAAGCTCGACGAGGTTTATCAGTGGCGCAACGGCGTGTTCAGCCGGAGCAGGGACGCGAAAAAGATACAGCGGCTCACCCCGGAACAACAGGCACAACTGGGCCACACGCCCGACAGCGGCGGCCTTGAGCTGGATGTGCGCGCAGCCCCCAGATATTTCTGAGAGTGCTCGCACGGCACCACCCGTCGCGCCGCCACAACGGCGGCGTATGAACGGGAAGCACTTTCCATCACCGGCGATTCACTGACGCTGACGCTCAATATCCCCGCATCATCGGACCATGGCCGCGGCCCCAGTCGCGGAATTGCTCGCGTTGCTCCTTGGTCAGGAGGGCGTCGATGCGGTTATGCGCATCCACCGCGTTATCCACCATCTGGCGGCGCAGATCCTCGATCGCCTTGTATTGTTTATTGATTGCCGCAGCATCCTGCTTGTCGGCGTCATACAAATCCTGCAACTTGTCCTGGGCGTCCATCATTTCGGCCATCAGCGCCATCTGCTTTGTGCGCATGGCCCTGTGGATTTGCGTGATCTTGGTTTGCTGGTCACTGTTCAGGTTCAGGCCGCGGTAATCGCCACGCCCCATCATGCCGTAGCCGTGGCCGCCGCCCATCATCCCCGGCCCCATGCCATAGCCCGGACCATAGTCGCCCATCATGCCGTGCCCCATGCCATACCCGCCCATCATCCCCGGGCCCATACCGTGGCAGTCATAATCTGCATCAGCGGCGGCAACATTGGCAAAAGCGCCCAGCATCACGGTCGCCATGACGATACTGAAAATTCGCATGTAGTTCTTCATTTCACACCTCCATAGAAAGAACTTATGGTTAAGTTGAACTGCAGAAACTGTGCTTCAACTTTAGGGGAGAGGTGATGCCGGCGTGGATGACAAACTTCGGAGCGCATGAAACATGCGGCACACCCTGCCCGCCAAACGATTTCGAGAGTCTACCCTCATGCGCAAGGGTCTTTGTCAGCAGACTCCGGAAAACAACTGAGACGTCAATTGGATTGCAGCGCGACGGAGCAGTTCCCGGCAATCCTGCACTATTGAGCCTGAGCCGTTGCCAGTTCACCCATCGCATCTTCCGCGATTTCGCGCACTTCCTCGTTGTCATCATCGAGGCGGGCCGCAACAAGGTCGCGTGCAGCCGCACTGCCAGTGAGGCCGAGCAGATGGCATGCGTCGGCGCGCACGCGATGGTCGGTATGCCGGCTGAGCACGGCCAGTTGCGGCAGCAGCGCACGCAGTTCGGGCGTGTTGGCATAGGCTTCCAGCAGAGCGCTCACGCCGAGGCGCACCGAGATGTTGGCCTGGGGATTGGCCACGATGGCGAGCAGGGCCTTGAGGCGATGCGTGTCGCCGGCGATGAATGCCACCGCATGCTTGTAGCCACCTTCCCTCAACAGGTGCTCGACATAATGCGCAGTCCCCTCATCGCCGGCCGCCCACTCCGCCCATTGCTTCAGTTCGGCGGGACTGTATGCCCCGGTGAGCGTAAAGGGCCCCACGCGTATCCATGGCGTGGAACGCACGCTGTATTCCGTAGCCTGCTCGGGATGCGCGGCGATATTCACCACCGTCAATTTTCCGATCAGCGCCTGCTTCACCATATCGCTCAGCGTCTGCAACGCGCTGGGGCAATGCGCGCAGACCGGGGTGATGAAGAGCAGTACGTCAGGTGGTGTAGGAGACATGGCGATCCTTCAATTTAGTGATTCCGTTACGCACGAAGGAGTGATCTATTCACCCTGCACTGTTACTACGACACGCCTGCCGCCGCCGTGGTTCCGGTGCTCGCACAGATAGATGCCCTGCCACGTTCCCAACGCCGGCAGGCCATTCGTGATCGGGATATTCAGGCTGTTGCCAAGCAAACTGGACTTGATGTGCGCGGGCAGATCGTCAGCCCCCTCATCCTGGTGCAGGTAATAGGGCTCGTCCTCGGGCACGGCGCGGTTAAAGTAGCTCTCGAAATCCTGCCGCACCGTCGGGTCGGCATTCTCGTTTAGCGTCAGCGAAGCGGAGGTGTGCATGATGAAGACGTTCATCATGCCGATCTTGAAGTTGCGCAGTTCGGGCAACTCGCGCAGCACCTCGTCGGTGACCAGATGAAAACCGCGGGGCTTGGGCCGAAGCCGTATCTCTTTTTGTAGCCACATATCGAATGGCGCCCCTATTTGAATTACGCGGCGGCCTTCCGAAGCAGATCGACGCGTATCGGCATGTGAAAAGCCGCGCCATCCCGCGTCATATGCTCGTTGAATTTTGCGCGCACCTTTTCATAGGTCTCGGCGGATAGCTTGTGCTCGGTGTGCGTCACTTTGAGCACTTGCTCTTCATACTGGGCAAAATCGGCAAAGTGCATCGGTTGCAGGAAGAATGTCTGCGCCACCAGCGCCAGCCGTCCCGCTGAAACCGCGCACCGCTCCGCGGCAAAGGCCGCCTCACGCACGACTCTCTCGTCGTGGAACAACTGCAGGATCTCATTGAAGTCTCCCGCATAAACCGGCTCCGAGATATAAGCCACGCCGCCCGGCTTGAGCACGCGCTGAATCTCCGCGAAGGCGCTGTCCATCAGCGGGATCGGCACGTGGTGCAGGGATTTGAACATCAAGACGATGTCAAAACTCGAATCGGTCGCGGGTATCTTCTCGGCCCCGCCATGCGCGAAGCGTACGTTGGGCAGATCGCTGACGGAGAGGTTCTTCGCCAGTTGCGTTTCATCCACTTCCAGGGCCAGCACCGTGGCGGCCTTCTGGGCAACGATGCGGGTCTTCTCCGCCCTGCCGCACCCCAGTTCCAGTACCGTTGCGCGCTGCAGCTGCAGCAGCTCGTCAAGGATATCCGCCTCGCTGGCTACGCGGCGGACTGCGGGATCGGCTATGCGCATCTCAGTCAATCTCTTGGTCGGCTGCAACCACCCGGATCACTTTGCCCTCAAACACCGAGTCATTGCCGGCCTGTTCCTGCATCACCGCCTCGCGCGGCGGGAAGCCGCGCATCATCTCCCGCATCAGCTTGCGCGCTTCACGTGTCTTCCACCACAGATACGCGCCGCCGATCATGACGGCAACCAGGAAGACAACCAGCAACACCGCCGAGAACATCAGCACAAGACCGGCCAGCGCAACCGTCGCGACGATCGCCCCCGCTTTTCGCAACAGGCTGGGAGGCCTGCCCGAGTTATAGGAAATAGATTTCATCTGCATGGTGGTACAAGTTTATCCCATTGTTGCCGCGGGCGCGGGCAATCACGCGACATAGCCGCGTCAACATGAGGGAAAAGCGATAAGACCCTGCTCTTGATCAGCGCCGGTTGCGCACGTAGTTCGTTAGCCTGGTATCGGCAACAAATTTTCTGGCGCTGAGCTGGTAGCCTGGAACGGTCAGGTGGGTCAGATCCCTGGCCATCAGGGCCGGGGAATGGCGCAGCCACAAATAGGCACCTCCAGGACCTCCCATGGCATCTTGCCAACTCCAGAACGAGCAGGAATATTCCTTGCCGACGGCGGCCTGAATTGTGCCGAGTCTTTGGTGAATTTGAGCAAAATGGAAAAAACTTTTCGAGGGCGGTGCGACGTGCTGATATTCCGTTCGCCTCACCAGCACGCCCCGGTCTGTTGGGCCGATCAGAACGCACAGGGAGTCCGGATAAACCTGACGTAAATTCTTCAAGCTTGCCCGCAAATCAGCCGCATATTTTTCCAGATCAAGGTTCTGATCGTTGCCTTCATTGGTTCCATATTCAAGGATGACCAAATCGTAGGAAATGTTGTTGCTCTTTTTGAAGTATTCAGTATTCAACGCTTTCCAGCCGCGCACCGTTGCGCCCGGAATGCCGAGCGTATCCAGATACAACACTGGCTTTTCCGCATACTGCGGAACGAAGCCCTGCAAAACAAGCGTGCCCACTATCAATCGCAGCTTGATGATCGAAATTGGCCGTTCGGCGCGAACGTGGATGACGCCGTTTCCTTCCGCGTTCAACTCGACGAATTTTTCCGCACCATTGTCCGCACTGATACCCACCAGAGTCATCTCTCCCCGAACTGGCGGAACGTACAACACGTCCACAGAGCGCAAGCTGGGAATTTGCGGCTGCGCACGGAAGTCCACCCACAAGTAACTATTTCGCTCACTGCTTCTAAGGTTCACCAGGCCTTTGGCGAAATCGGCATTGGCCTGGCTGGAGGTATAGGCGTATTCATAGGACCAGCCAGCACTTTGACAGTACTTGTGAATCGGCAGACGCACGCCGGATCGATCCATGGTGGGGGGAATGAAGGTTGGCTGAACCATCTCCCGTGTCACTCCAAGAGCGCGCACCATCTCTTCCGAGAAATAATCTGATGCAACATGACTGTCTCCCCAGAACCCTATCGAAAATGGCTTTGAGGAATCAGCTCTACTTCGCTCGCCCAAAAATATGTCTTGTGAATACGCTTCGCCCCGCATTGGCAGTCCGCTCAATTCCCCATTTCCTGGCAGCACGAAGACATCTTCCTTGCGCCCCCTGGGCTTGGCAGGGGCGGAATGATTCTGGCCCGGGCATTGCAGTTCACCGTGGAACGATCCTGCGGGAAGGTCCACCATTTGCGTCAGGGCGGCTGCCGGTAATGGCAAGGCAGCCAACAGCAAAATCACGGACGCGATTATTGGCAACAAAATGGATCGCAGGATATCTCCGCCGGCATCATCAGCGTCGCCCTCGGTGACTAAGGCATTGTGCTGACCAAGCGTCATAGGGGCTCCCGCTTCCTGAGTAGCTCGTCTACACGCGAACTTATCATGCGCAAACCCAGCATCGTGAAATGCACACCGTCGTCCAGGCGCACAGCCAATTTCCCTTTCTTTGGATCATCGATGTATTTTGTATAAGGATCATCAAGACTTCCCAGGAAGTTTTCGGTGGGCAAATAATCAAACTTGTATTTTTCCGCCTCCCCCTGAAATATCCGGTTTTCTATTTTTGCCCCCTGCTGAATCCGCTCTTCGCGCATTACCGGGAGACCAATCCAGATGACGCGAATTCCATTCGATGCAGCAAAATCCAACACCTCATCCACCCTGCTGCGGTACTTATCCTCCCAGCTTTCCGAGGGAAAAGCGTAGCGTTTTTTCCCCTCGTAAATATCCCACGGATCATTCGGCCCCAGGAACATCACGATGATCTGGATGCCGTGCTTGATGCTCTCCTCCTTTATTTTTGCCGGCCAGTCGAAATATCGCCTGGCAACCAGCCCCGTGCTGGGTTTGCTCAGGTCAACGAACACGCCGTCGGGATAATCCTTGCGCATTCGCCTTATGACGATGGGAGCAACCCCCTGCATCATGGAGTCACCGGCGAACAAAATTTTGGGCGCAGTATCCGCGACTGCCAATTCCTGCTGCGTGGCGCTTCCATCGGTCTGAGCCGCAGGTTGCTGCCGCACGATGACAGCCTTTTGCGCCAGTGACTGGCTCTCGTTGGGCGCGGACGACGCAACCAACTTATCGTCCTCGCCAGATGTCGGCGTCGACGCCGCTATCGGCGGCAGAATCGGGGCGGCAACAACCGCAGAAACGGCAATCTTGTTCGCGTAAGCGACGGGAATGACCGAAAGCGACTGCGCGACGTCGTCATTCGAAGCAATCGCCTCCCGCAAAACTCTTGCGGGCGTGAATGCGGAGTCCGGCAGATACTGGGATAGATAAATGTGATAGCGGCCATTCAGGTAGCGATCAAACGAATCGAGCCACAGCACCGAATTGACGAGTACAGCGACTAGTATGACTAAATAGAAATCGCGTGCACGCCTGGTCATTCTAGAACCTGTAGTAGATAAATTCGGGAACGCCGCTTGGCCCGAACAATATAACAAGGAAGACCATAAGAGTTGCTGCCGACGTTACTCTCCAGCCACGACCAAGCCTGATCAGATTCACCGCCCGCTGCTCAAAATAATATTTCTTCGAGCTGAAAAGAAAAAACACGGCAATGAATGCCAGCAAATAAATATCTTGAACATCGAACTCAGTGGCGTAACGCCCAAAGCCGCCGATCAGCTGCAGCGCAGCATCGCTTGAATCAGCGCGGAAGAATATCCATCCCAGGCAGACAAACGAAAAGGTCATAATGCGCGTGAGCATGACCGGCAAGCTTATCCCGATCCACCGCTCATACAAATTCTGGCCCACCACGCCGAAACCATGAATAGCCCCCCAGATGATAAAGGTGTTGCTCGCCCCGTGCCATAAGCCGGAAATAAGCATAGCGGCCAGGATATTGAATTGTGCACGCAGATAACCCAAGCGGTTACCGCCCAGCGGAATATAGACGTAATCGCGAATAAAGCTGGAAAGCGAGATATGCCAGCGGCGCCAGAAATCCCTGAGGTTGGCAGCCAGATAGGGTTGCCGGAAATTGATCGGCAGGGTAAACCCCAGCAGCATGCCCAGGCCCGCGACAATCAGGGTGTAGCCGGAAAAATCCAGAAATATTTGCAGGGCATAGCCCAATACCGCGGCCGTGGCGGAAATGGTGGTTTGCGTGTCCGGGTATTTGAACGCCTCGTCGACAAAGGTGCTGCCCAGCCAGTTGGCAAAAACGATCTTCTGCACCATGCCCAACAAAATATAGTAGATCGCCAGTTCCGCATGTTTGGGGGCGCCGAACTCGTCTTTCTCCAGTTGCTGGAAAAAATCCTGCGCGCGAAATATCGGCCCGGCAAAATGCGTGGGCCAGAAAGCCAGGTAAAGCAGCGGTTTGGTAAAAGAGGTGCGCTGGGGTGCAAGCTGATTCTGCCAGGCAAGGTAGGTAATCGCCTGAAAGGTGAAAAATGAAATCCCGACCGGCGCCACAACATCAATAGCGGGAAGCAGTATGTGCAGATCGAGATTCAGCAGCACATCAACCGCAGATTGCCTGACGAACTCGTAATACTTGCTGACCAGCAGCCACAGCATGCCGACCAGAATCCCCGACGCCAACAGCACCCGCCGTTTGCCGGAGCTGGCTGCGGAATTGATCCATCGCCCTGCCAGCCAGATATAGGCGCTGAACAAGAAGAGCGCCGCAGCCGCAAATGGCGACCATGAGGCATATAACGCGTACCCCGACATGATCAGGAAAAACACCTGCCAGTTTTTGCGGCCGCGCAAGCTCCAGTAGACGGGAAAGAAAACCAGCGCCGCAAATACGAATTCTATGGAAACAAAACTCATGGGAATTTCTGTAACCAGCCTCCGCGCAAAGGCCCGTCAGGGTTTGGGAATGCACTGAGATTTGTTGTCATGTCATTTTCGGATAACTAGCCCGCCACCCCGAATTCCCCTCTTCCATATGGTGGCATAGGCAAGAGTACCTGACTTCATGCCTCAGGGAAACCGGAACAATATGCGTCTATCCACAAGGGATCATCCGGCTTTGATTCCTCAGCCGACAGGGCAGGAAAAAACAAATCGGGTCTCAATCGGGAGCAACTTGTCCGGGTTGAAAAGGCAGCCACATTATCGCGTAAGATAACGCCGTTTCCATCAGGGAAAATCATGAGCCAGAACGCCAGCCTGCCCCGCACTTTTCCGACCCGCGTTATGAAAACACTACGCCTGCCATCGCTGCTGGCGATCCTGATCTTGGCGTTTGGCACATTGCTGCCGGCATGCGCACAGGCACGCTACATGATGCCGCAATTAAGGGATGTCCCGATCAAGCGCCTGATCGCCAACCTGGAAGAACAAGTGAAGAGCAGCCCGGCAGAACAGCACCTGCTGCTGAACCTGGCGCGCGCGCATGCAATGGCCTACGCACTGGACAGTGACGACAAGGAAGTCGAGGTCAACGTGCGCGGCGGCGGCATGAACTTCTGGCACGTGCCATTTGCGTACTCTCCCGAAATGCCGCATGCCGTCGCGAACGCCCCGTCCAGCACCGCGCGCGAGCACTTGGCAAGGGCGATCAAACTGTACGAAGGCGTCATGGGCATGCAGCTCGAGGACAGCAAGGCTTACCAGGATTACTACTTTCCGGTAGCCCGCCTCGGGCGCGCCTGGTGTCTTGAACAATCCGGCGAAAAGGATGCCGCCATTGCCGAATATCGCATCCTGGTCCAGCACACCAGACCGAGGAGCAGGCATATGGCGCCGGATACGGAATCGCCCCGTCCCGGTATCGACTGGAGCGATGTGGCGGCCGAAGCGTCGGGTTACCTGATCGCGCTGCTCGACCCGAAACGCGATGCGGCAGAGATCGCCTCGCTGCAGGAACAGTTCAAGCTATTCGCCGCCCGTCCCCGCCCGATCACCCCGATCGCGATCCCGCTCAAAGCGGGCACGCAGCTCAGCGAGATAGAAGATGCCGGCGCGCGCGTCGCCTTCGATGTGGACGCCAAGGGGACCGGGCAACATTGGAGCTGGATCACGCCCAAGGCGGGCTGGTTGATCTATGACCCGCGCCAAACCGGCAAGATCGATTCGGGCATCCGCCTGTTCGGGAATGTCACCTTCTGGATGTTCTGGCAGAACGGCTACCAAGCCCTGGCCACACTCGACGACAACCGCGACGGCACGCTGGACAGCGCCGAACTGAAAGGCCTTGCCGTCTGGATCGACCGCAATCGCAACGGCAGCTGCGAGCCCGGCGAGGTCGCCGCGCTCGCCGAACTGGGCATCGCCGCGCTGCGTTATGCCCACCTGGCGCTCCCCAACCATCCGGATCGCATCGTCTATGCGCCGCAGGGAGTGCAGTTCAAGGATGGCTCAAGCGCGGCAAGCTATGACATCGTGCTGCATCCGAAACCCTGAACGCCTGAGACTGCAAGTTGAAGAAGCCGGTCATGAAATACCGGCCCCCTGACATAAACCCGGAGACATAAAGCAAACATGTTCGACGTCGAAAAAATCCGCCGCGACTTCCCCATCCTGCAACGTCAGATCAACGGCAAGCCGCTGGTCTGGCTCGACAGCGCCGCCACCGCGCAAAAGCCGCAAGCCGTGATCGACCGCGTGTCGCGCTATTACGTGCAGGAGAACTCCAACATCCATCGCGGCACCCACACCCTGGCGGAAGTGGCCTGCGATGCC
>Ga0316624_10000247_pt1 | contig 17237 bp, 13 predicted proteins | sample OWC_Aug_N3_C1_D5_FD_207657 | JGI IMG/M metagenome (GOLD analysis project Ga0316624, IMG submission 207657) | Wetland soil microbial communities from Old Woman Creek delta, Ohio, United States - OWC_Aug_N3_C1_D5_A | ecosystem: Environmental > Terrestrial > Soil > Wetlands | place: USA: Ohio... | reverse complement strand
AGATGGATTCCGGGCCGATCATCGCGCAGGGCGCGGTTGCGGTGCACAACGACGATAGCGAGGAGTCGCTCAGCCGGCGCGTGCTGGCGGTCGAGCACCGCATTTATCCGCAGGCGCTCAAACTGGTCGCCGAGGGCCGCGTGCGGGTCGAGAACGGCCGCTGTTTGATCGACGGCGTGCCAGTTCCGGACGCTGCCCAACTGGTGCCGACCCCCTAATGTTGGGGTTATTTTGCTGTGCAACAACGCGACGATTTGAATAACGCGCGCGGCGCGGTGTTATAGAATTTCGCCGTAGCCAGGCGCGCTAGCGGCGCAATCAAACAATGGGGAAACGCCATGAATGGCGAAACGAAACTGATTTTTCCGGGTCTTGCGGGATTCTACGCGGCCATGCTGCCAGTCGCCGCGACGCTCGTGCGTATCGTCGTCGGCATCATGTTTTTGATGCACGTATCGCTCAAATTCAAAATCGGCGCCGCAGCCGTCGCGGCCAATATCATGGCGAAGAACGGCATCGAACCCGCACTGCTGTGCGCCTATATCGTGATATTCTTTGAGGCGGTCGGCGGCGTCTGTCTCATTATCGGTTTGTTCACCCGCTTCTTTGCGGCCGCGCTGGCCATCGAGATGGGCATTGCCTTGCTCGCCGTCCACCTTTCGAAAGGATACTCAGCCGCCACCGGCGGATACGAGTACGTCCTGCTCATCGGCGTCGCGCTATTGGCCATCGCGATGCGCGGCGGCGGGCCCTACTCGGTCGACAAGATGATCGGCAAGGAACTCTGAGCTAACGTCTCTCAAATGCGTCGAGCGCGGGCCCTCAGGCCCGCGCCTTGCGCACCCACACCTTGTTGTCGTGGAAGGCCGCGCCGCCATAGGGCGCGACCGGGTCGGCGACGAGAACGCGCCCTTTTTCAACGGAGCAAATGACCGCGCCACGGCGGCTCGGCGCGATGAATTCACTGTTACGACCCCACAATCGATAGTAGCATGAGCCACATCTGCAATTCCGCGTGTAAAGGCGGGGACGACGATGGCGATTTGCAAAATCAGAACATCGATTGCGGCGCTGGCATTTCTTGCGGTCGTGGTGGGCGCATGCACGCCCGCTTCGGCGGCTCCGCCCAACGATCCATGTAATACCGAGCCGCCGGCCGCTCCCGTCGCGGACGCGCTGCTTCAGATCACGCCGCACTCGCTGCAGCCACAGCAAAACTGGCAACGTCAGGGCCGCGACATCGATATTACGATCCGCTCGGCGCTGCCAAAGACCGGGACGGCGCGTGCTTTCGTCTGTTTCCGTTGGAAGGTCGCGGCCGGCAACACGGACGCGGTCGGCACCTACCGCAATTTCGTCGAAGCTGCGTCGACTGGAACCGCTATTGCGCTTGGAAATCTATCGGGTCCGATGAAGTTCGTCGCCACTGTGCCGACCAGCCTGCCGGCCGCACCACTTTCGCCACGCGCCCCGGAAGGAAACAAAGCTATCGGCGTCTACGGCAAAAACAACGCTTACCCGATCGCCGAAGTCCGCGTTATGGTCTATGTCGACGACGGCGCCAAGCCGGCCCTTGATTTGCGCTCGACGGTCGGCGTCATCGGCGCCGACACCTATTGCGACATGCCGCTGACCGACACCACCGTCGACAGCGGGGTCGGCGAAGTCGGCGAGCACAAAAATTGGCAACCGATCGGCGGCCTGTTCGAATTCGCGGTCAAGAGCAGCAAGGTGATCCCGACCAATGCGCTGGTGAAGGTCTGCTTCCGCTGGAAGCTCACCGACGGCGATCCTGGGCCGTTCTACGAGAGCGGGCCCACGCACATGATCGACAAGCAGACGCAGAGCATCAAGGTGGCAGCCTCCGTGTTGGGCATACCCAATAAGCCCTCGTGGTGGTCGAGTACGGTTGCACGCCATGCTGCCGAGCCGCGCATCGGCTCCTTCGCCATTCCGGTCGTCGGTCTGGTGCCTCAGGCGGACGCGCGCATTCTTATCATCGACAGCGACGGCTCCCCGATTGCCGATGTGCTTACCACGGTCGGCATCACTAATTTGTATTTTGCCTTCATTATCGTGGTGCTGACGATCGCGATCGCCTTCGCGATCCTTTGGCGGACCGGGAGAAACCGGCTTGCGCGGGTTCCCAAATGCGGACCCCTGCTGCGAATTATCACGACTCGCGACGGCTATGCCAGCCTGTCGCAGTTCCAGATCATCCTGTGGACCTTCGTCGTCATCGCGTCGGCTGCCTATGTGATGGCCTTGTCCGGCGACCTGATCGAGATCACTTCCGGCACGCTAGTACTATTGGGCATTTCCGGCACCGCTACCGTGATCGCCAAGGCCAAGAGCGAGGCCGAGCAAAAAACCGCGCCGCCGCCGCTCGATCCCGCGCAAGCCGCCAAGGCAGCGGCGATGGCCGAGGACAGGGCCGGCCGCCTTGAGGACGCCGCCAAATTCGCCGAGCCCGCCGCCAAGGACGAGGCCGATAGCGCAGCCAAGGAGGCCAGAGCAATCGCAGAGGCCGCCAAAGCCAAAGCTGCAGCGGTGGCAGCCACGGCCGCAGCCAGGGAAAAACGCGCTGCCGTCGCTAGCGCTGCTGCGGATCAGAAACAGGCCGCCGAGACCGCCGCCGCGACGGCCGAAAGCGACGCGCAGCAAAAACTGCAGGCCGCCGCGGTCGCAGCCGCCACGGCCGATCGCATGACACGCGCGCGCCACCCGCGCTGGTCCGACCTCGTGATGGAGGAGATTCAGGGCCAAGAAATCGATGTCACGCGCGTGCAGATGCTGTACTTCACGCTGGTCACGGCAGTATTCGTACTGTTGAAGGTCATTACCAGTTATGAGATTCCCGTCATCCCAGACGGTTTCCTGGTGCTGATGGGCATCAGCAACAGCGTCTATGTCGGCTCGAAATTCGCGGGTGGATCGGGGGCCGGCTAGCCAGAGTCGTGCTATTCCGCCCGCCGCACCCACACCTTGTTGTCGTGGAAGGCCGCGCCGCCATAAGGCGCGACCGGATCGGCGCCGGTGAGTGTGTTGATGCCGCAGCCGTCCTCGTAAGCCGAATTCGGCCAGATCGATTCCGCGATCAGCACGCCGCGGCGCACGCCTTCGAACAGCTTGGCGTGCAGCCGAACTTCGCCGCGCTTGTTGCCAAGCACGACAGCATCGCCATCGCCGACGCCCTGCGCCCGCGCGTCATCGGGATGGATCATCACCGTCGGGCGCTGTTCTTGTGTCAGTGAGGTCGGCGTCTCGGTGAATGTCGAATTGAGGAAGCCGCGCGCCGGCGAGGTGGCCAGGCGAAACGGATGGTCGGCATCCTGCTCTTCGATTGAAGTCCAATGGTCTGGCAGCGGCGGCATGGCCGCAACCGGCCCGCTCTTGTAAGGGCTGCGGAACGGCACGTTTTCCCAATCGGGCTTGAAGCGGAACTTTCCGTCCGGCCAGTTGAAGCCGGTCAGATAATGCGCCTCCTCGAAGGGCGGCTGGCAGTCGAGCCAGCGGTCGCGCTCGAGCTCGGCCAGCGTGCCGCGCTTGGAAACGCGCAGCATCTGGTCGATCAGTTCGCGCGGGGTCATGGCGAAGCCCGGATGCGAGGCCCCCACCCGCTTCGCCAATTCACACATCACCTCGTGATTGTTGCGGCATTCGCCCGGCGGCTCGACCAGCTTGGGCCCAAGGATCAGATATTGGTGGCCGCCGCCGCGATAGATGTCGTCGTGCTCGAGGAAGGTGGTGGCGGGCAGCACGACGTCGGCGACTTGCGCGGTTTCCGTCATGAACTGCTCATGCACGCACACGAATAGATCCTCGCGGGCAAAACCTGCCTTCACCTTGTTCTGGTCGGGCGCAACCGACACCGGATTGGTGTTCTGGATGATCAGCGCGCTGACCGGCGGGCCGTCGAACAGCGCCTCGCGGTCGCCTGTGAGGATGGCGCCGATGCGCGACTGGTCGAGCACGCGCACCGAGCGGTCGAAGACGTCGAGGCCTTCGACGATCGTCTTGTCGAGCCGGTAGATGTCGGCATTGATGTGGAAGGCGCCGCCGCCTTCCAATTGCCAGGCGCCGGTCACCGCCGGGATGCAGCTCGCCGCGTGCATATTGGCCGCGCCATTGCGCGAGCGCGAGAAACCGTAGCCGAGCCGGAAGAAGGCGCGCTTGCGCTCGCCGATCAACTTCGCAAAAGCCTCGATGGTCTCGACCGGCGTGCCGGTGATTTGCGAAGCCCATCGCGGATCGCGCGTGCGCAGATGCGCTTCCAGCTCGCGCGGCGCGTCGGTGTATTTGTTCAGGTAATCCCAGTCCACATTGCCGTCGCGGAACAGGCAATGCATGACCGCGCAGGCGAGCGCGCCGTCGGTGCCCGGTTTCACCAGCACCGGCAGATCGGCCTGCTCCATGGTGCCGTTCATGTAGACGTCGACCGCCGCGATCTTGGCGCCGCGCTCCTTGCGCGCGCGCACCGCGTGCGTCATCACATTGACTTGGGTGTTGACCGCGTTGGTGCCCCAGATCACCACCAGATCGGACTTCGCCATCTCGCGCGGATCGGCGCCGGCGATCTTGCCGGTGCCGGCAGCAAAGCCGGCATAGGCCGGGTTGACGCAGATGGTGGAATGGAAGCCGGAATATTTCTTGGCGTGGCGCAGTCGGTTGATGCCGTCGCGCATCACCAGCCCCATGGTGCCGGCATAGTAATAGGGCCAGACGCTTTCGGCGCCGTGCCGCTGCTCGCATTTCAGGAAATTCTCGGCGACCAGATCGAGCGCGGCGTCCCAGGAGATGCGCCGGAACTCGCCGGAGCCCTTTTCGCCGATCCGCTGCAGCGGATGCAGCACGCGATCGGGGTGATGCTCGCGCTCGGCATAGCGCGCCACCTTGGCGCAGATCACGCCGAGCGTGTAGTCGTTGTCCTTGGCGCCATGCACCCGCCCGATGGTGCGCTCGTCGATGAGCTCGACTTCGAGCGCGCAGGTCGAAGGACAATCATGCGGACAGGCGGAATAGCCGATGCGAACCGACGGCTCGACGTCCTGCAATGGTTTGTTCATCGCGCAATCGCCTCGCAACTGAGAGGGCGGCTAGACGTCCTCTTCCACCTCCCGCAGACGACTCGATCTTACCAGATACCAGCCCACCGATACGACGATGATGGCGCCGGCAATCCCGCACATCACCTCAAGTCTGTCAGCCATCTCCGCCGAAAGGCGCGAGGCGACCACCGGATCGTCCGGCAACAGGCCGCCCGCGATCCAACCGAGCAGCGCGCCGCCACCCCAGATGACGATGGGGAACCGCTCGATGATGGCGAGGAACAGGGCGCTGCCGGCAATGACCACCGGGATGCTGACCGCGAGACCGAGCCCGAGCAGCAAATAATTGCCTTTCGCCGCCGCCGCCACCGCGATGACGTTGTCGAGGCTCATCACCAGATTGGCGACCACGACCACGCGAACCGCGCGCCACAAATCCTCGATCGCCTCGGGCGCATCTTCGGCATCGTGCGGCTGCGGCGTCACCAGCTTGATCGCGACCCAGAACAGAGCCAGCCCGCCGGCGAATTTCAGGTAAGGCAGCTGCATCAAGGTGGCGACGATGCCGGTGAATAGGATCAGCAGCACCGCCGCGCAGCCCGCGCCCAGCACCATGCCCCAGAACCGTTGCTTGCGCGGAAGCCCGCGGACGGCAAGCGCGATCACGACGGCGTTGTCGCCGGACAGAAGAATGTTGATGCCCATGATCTGCACCGCGGCCAACCAGAAGGCCGGATGCGTCATTTCGGATAGCAAGGCGCCCACAGCTCTTCCCCCACATTTGTCGCCAGTTTTGACCGCCAGCGAATGACGGCGGCGACGTGTTATCAGTCGGCTTTTAGTCTACAGGGCGGCATGGGCGGATGACTAGTCACGACGCCCGGCCGCCGCGTGCGGCTAGCCGACAATTTCGTTTTCCGAGAAAAACTGCGCGATTTCGCGCACCGCCGTGTCGGGCGCGTCCGAGCCGTGCACGGAATTTTCGCCGATCGACTTGGCGTGAACCTTGCGGATGGTGCCGGCTGCGGCCTTGGCCGGGTCGGTGGCGCCCATGACGTCGCGGTACCTGGCGATGGCGTTCTCACCCTCGAGCACCTGCACCACCACCGGGCCGGAGATCATGAAGTCGACCAGCTCGCGGAAGAACGGCCGCTCCTTGTGCACGGCGTAGAATTTTTCCGCCTGCTCGCGGCTGATGCGCAGGCGCTTCTGCGCGACGATGCGCAAGCCGGCCTGCTCGATCATGGCGTTGATGGCGCCGGTCAAGTTGCGCGCCGTGGCATCGGGTTTCAGGATGGAAAAGGTACGCTCGCGCGCCATCGGATGGGTCCTTCAGTGAGCTTGATCAATGTGATGAACCAGTTTGATTGGATCGCTGGGGTTGCGCGGCTTATAGCGGGGGGCTTTTCGCCCGGCAAGCGCGAGCAACCGGGTTCGCCATATATTGCCCGTATCACAGGAGCGTTCCATGACATCCCGCTATCCAATGTTCGCCGGCTACAATGCGTGGTGCAACGAGCGGCTCTATGACGCGGCCGCCGGGTTGAGCGAGGCCGACTACCGCGCCGACCGCGGCACCTTCTTCAAGTCGCTGCACGGCACCCTCAACCACCTCTTGGTCGGAGACCGCATCTGGATGCAGCGCCTCACCGGCCAAGGCGAGGTGCCCAAGAGCCTCGACGCGATTCTTTACGACGACATCGCGTCCTTGCGCGCCGCCCGCCGCGCCGAAGACGCGGCGATCAGTCGTTACATCAACGGTCTCAGCGACACCGATCTCAACACCACGATCCGCTACCGCACCTTCAGCAACCCGGCGGATATCGAACAGCAGCTCGCGCCCGCGCTCGACCATTTCTTCAACCACCAGACCCATCACCGCGGCCAGGCGCACGCTTTGCTTTCCAGCATCATCGGCAACGACCGCACCCCCTCCTTCGATCTGATCATCTATCAGCGCCAGACCGGCGTGGGCCTGCGCTAGCGAGGCTTGCACGGCGCGCCGCTCTCGGTCACAAGGCGGGCCATGTTGGTCATCGACGATCTCACGGTGCGCATCGCCGGCCGCACGCTGCTGGAGGGCGCCTCCGCGCGCATCTCGAACGGCGCGCGCGTCGGTCTGGTCGGCCGCAACGGCACCGGCAAGACCACGTTGTTCGGCGTGATCGCCGGCGATATCGCGCCCGACCACGGCAGCGTCGCGATGCCGCCGCGCTGGCGCATCGGACGGCTCGCGCAAGAAGCGCCGGGCGGACCGGACAAGCTTATCGACGTGGTGCTGCGCGCCGATACTGAGCGCACGCAACTGCTGACCGAAGCCGAGAGCGCCCACGACCCCCACCGCATCGCCGAAATCCAGACCCGGCTCGCCGATATCGGCGCGCACGCGGCCCCCGCCCGCGCCGCGTCGATCCTGTCCGGGCTCGGCTTCTCCCACGCCGATCAGCAACGCGCCTGCGCCGAATTCTCTGGCGGCTGGCGCATGCGCGTCGCGCTCGCCGCCACGCTGTTCGCACAGCCCGACCTCCTGCTGCTCGACGAGCCGACCAACTTTCTCGATCTCGAAGGCACGCTTTGGCTGCAGGAGCATCTGGGGCGCTATCCGCACACGCTGATCGTCATCAGCCACGACCGCGACCTGCTCAACAGCGCGGTCGGCCACATCCTGTCGCTCGAACAACGCAAGCTCGCGCTCTATCGCGGCGGCTATTCGGCCTTCGAGCGCCAGCGCAGCGAGCGCATCGTGCTCGACCAGAAGCTGATCAAGAAACAGGAGGCGCAGCGCAAGCATTTGCAGGCCTTCGTCGACCGCTTCCGCGCCAAGGCCACCAAGGCGCGGCAGGCGCAATCGCGGCTGAAAATGCTCGCCAAGCTCGCGCCGATCGCCGCGCTCACGACCGACGAGGTGCGGCCAATCCATTTCCCGGCGCCCGAAAAGCTGCTGTCGCCGCCGATCATCGCCACCGATGAGGTTTCGGTCGGCTATGACGGGCGCGCGGTGCTGTCGGGCCTCAACCTGCGCATCGACAATGACGACCGCATCGCCTTGATCGGCGCCAACGGCAACGGCAAGTCGACATTGGTCAAGCTGATCGCCGGCAGGCTTGCGCCCATGCAGGGCACGGTGACGCGCGCCGCCAATCTGCGTGTCGCCTACTTCGCGCAGCATCAACTCGACGAACTCGAACCGGAGGCGAGCCCTTACGATCATGTTCGCCGCCTGATGCCGGACGCGCCGGAAGCCAAAGTGCGCGCGCGCGTGGGCGCCATTGGCTTTTCCGGACAGGCGGGCGACACCACGGTGAAGGATCTTTCCGGCGGCGAGAAGGCGCGGCTGCTGCTCGGCCTCGCCACCTTTGACGCGCCGCATCTCGTGATCCTCGACGAGCCGACCAACCATCTCGACATCGACAGCCGCGCCGCATTGATCGAGGCAATCAACGACTATCCCGGCGCGGTGATGCTGGTATCGCACGACCGCTATTTGCTGGAAGCTTGCGCCGAGCGGCTGTGGCTGGTGGCGGACGGCAAAGTGAAATCATTCGAGGGCGATCTCGACGACTACCAACGGACGGTGCTGAGCGAGCGCGGCGGCGGCGGCGCCGCGAGCGAAGCGAAAGCGCAAGCTGCGCCGAGACGCAGCGAGCTGCGCCGCGCCGCCGCCGAGAAGCGCGCCGATACCGCGCCGCTGCGCCAGCGCGTCAGGCAGGCCGAAGCTGAGATCGCGCGGCTGACCAAGGAATTGGCGGCAATCGACGGCAAACTCGCCGACGGCGCGCTGTTTACGCGCGATGCCGCGCAGGCGGCCGCGCTGGCGAAGACGCGGGCCGATCTCGTACGGGCGCTGACGGCGGCGGAGGAGGAATGGCTGGCGGCGAGCAGCGCGCTCGAAACCACATAACTACTGCACGAAGCGGTCCTGGCCGCTCGCAGTCTTGGCCGGCGCGCCCGGTTTCTTCTTGGGCTTGCGGTTCGGCTTGCCCTTGGGCTTTTCCTGCACCGGCGCGGCGTCGACTTGCTTGAGGCGGCCGGAGTCGAAGGTGTAGATGCCCGGCCATTGGCCGCTGAGATAGGTGATCACCACCTTGCGCTCGCCCGTGGCGCCGGCGGCGATGCTGACATTGCTCGGCTGGCCGCCGCGGCGCACCGCCTGGCATTCGGTCATGCCGAGCGCGATGCCGCCCAGCAGCGGCGCCCCACCCTGCACCCCCAGGCCCCCTTCCGGCTGCAGCCCGTCGAGCCCGCCGCTGGGCGCGGCGGCAACGCGCTTGGCTGACACCGGCATGGGCTTCGGCGGCGGGCCTTGCGGCATCGGCGCGCTGGCAAGATCGCCGGCGACCGAGCCGTAGGCGGCGGCGCCCGGCAGCTGGGCCGCGGCTGCGGGCGTTTCAGGGGTGGCCGGCGCCGGTTCCGGCGCCTCGGCTTGCTTGGCCTCGGCCAGCGGCGCGGGCTTCGGCGCCTCGGGCGCGCAGTGGCCGCCGGCATCGACCAGATCCTCGGGCGCGACCGGCCCTTTGGGACCGAGCGAAACCGAGCCTGTGGGGCGGGCGCGCGCCCAGTCGGGCGTGCTGAAGACGGGCTTTTGGAAGTAGTTGCCCTCTTTGATGTTCTCGACAAATTCCGGGGTGCCCGAGCAGCCGGCCACGGCCGCGGCGAGCGCGGCCGCGGTCATAAGCCCGACGTTTGAAATGGCGCGACGGCGCAAGCGGCTTCCCCCAAACCTGCCTTAGCGGCTGCTCTATCCGCTTGTCCCTTATGCCGGATTTTGCGTCATCACAATGGCAGCAGGCAAGCCAAGCGAGCCCAAAGGGTTACCGGCGGAACCCACATTTGGCGCGGCCAATGGCCGATAGGCCACTGGCCGACGCGGCTCTCTCCGCAGAATTCCGGTTAGCCAACGCTCCGCTGCCCCTATTCTTTGTCGAGGCCCGGGGCAGGCCTGTCTTTCCTTGTCCCTCGCATGAAGCGAGGGGGACGGCGCGCCGATCGGCGCAACCTTCCTTTGAGTACACGCACCTTTCGGTGCGTGGCGCCTTTCGGCGCGCCATCGCGGCGATTTCTGTTCCCGGGTCCGCGTTTCCAGGCCTTCGCCCCTTCCTTCCTCGGCCTCCGATGTGCCGGCTCAACACCGTGCCCCACCGTCGGCTTTCGGACCTCCAGGGCGGTCCTGTCCAGCGAGCACCTCGCGGAGGGGTCGTAGTGCCCCCCGATCGGGTCCCGGGACCTCCCGAGTGCGTGCTTGCGAGGCACGCCCGCGGGCGCCGCATCCTGCCCCATCATCGAGACGCCTCTAGATGACGCCCTCTAACGAGCAGGACGGAACGAGCTTAAACCCGCCCGCAGGGGGCGAGGATAACTTCTCACGGAATTGTGATTAAGTTCCTAGCGGCGGCCGGCTCACGCCTTCTTCACCCAGCGTCCCTGCTCGTCCGGCTGCCAATAGGTGGCGTCGAAGCCTTTGGCCTTGGCGTCGCTCCAGTGCTGGCGCGCGGCGGTGACCGCCTCCTCGTCGCTGCCGTCGAACAGCAGCACGATGCGCGCATAGGCCTCCGGGTCGGCCGGCAAGGCTGCGCCGTCGATCAGGAAGCGCACATTGGCGGCGTTGGGGTTGCTGTCGGTGAGGGTAAGCAGAACCGGTTGCTGGGCGGCGTCCTGTTCGCGCCAGGTGCCGTGCGGCAGGAAGCCGTCGTCGCGATAGGTCCACAGATGCGCGTCGAGCGCCTCCATGCGCTCTTCCGAGGCGCCCTGCACGATCACGCGCCAGCCACGCTGCAAGGATTTTTCCAGCAGGCCGGGCAGCACGCCTTCGAGCTTCTGGCCTTGCAGGTGGTAGAAGAGGAGTTCGGTCATGGGCGGCCACAATCCGTGACACCAAATTGTTCAAGTCGCCTTTTGGCTGCCGCAACGACACTTTCTGAAAACCGCTGAGAGTGCCGCACGACTACGCACTCACCTGTGAACTCAGCGAGATTTCCTTCAACCAGCCGCTTGAAGCCTTCGGTCGGTTTTGCAGAAAGTGCCCAGTCGTTCAATGTACCAATAACGCCCTTGTTGGCTAGTGCACGTCTCGTGTATTGCGCTTTAAGATTGCGACCATGCTTTTCAAATAGAAAATGTTCGTATGCATTTAGCATCGCGTAGAAATCCCGATGCAGGGGATCAGAATAGTTCAAACCTTCAAGGGTCCAAGATCGCTTAATCGCCACATCCCGAAGATCGGGTCTACCTTTAGTTTCAGCGTTCTTTGCAAAATTTTTGAATTGCTTTGCATCGTTGCACGTCGAAATCCACTCGCGAATTTTTGCGTCCGGATCAGACATGTGGCGAACCAAGCATATTACGGCCCGCGGCGATATTTTTCGTGGGCTTGCTTTATCACGTCTTCAATATCGAGCTCTCTGCCCTCTCCGGCATCGAGTTGACGTATCCCTTCCGCAAATCAGCACGCAGCGCATTCAGCTTGTCGACATAGTCGATCAACTCGCGCGCGATGTGTTCCTGCGCCGCTTCCGGTAGGGCTTCTACTTTGGCAATTGCTTCTCGGAGGGCCTTCATCATATAAGCGAATGTAACATGATTTCCGGTCGTACCCTATTTCGGTATGCAGCGCAGAATTTCACTTCTCGTAGTAATCCTTCACCAACCGATCCAACAGCCGCACGCCCCAGCCCGAGCCCCAGCTCTTGTTGATCTCGTTCTGGCGCGAGTCGAAGCCGGTGCCGGCAATGTCGAGATGCGCCCACGGCGTCTTGTCGTCGACGAAGCGCTTGATGAACTGGGCGGCGGTGATGGCGCCGGCATAGCGGCTGCCGCCGGTGTTCTTCATGTCGGCGAATTTTGAATCGATCGCCTTGTCGTATTCCTTGCCGAGCGGCATGCGCCAGACCTGCTCGCCGGTAGCTGCGCCGGCCTTGGTCAGCCGCTCCGCGAGCTGATCGTTGTTGGCGAACATGCCGGCATATTCGTGCCCGAGCGCCACGATGATGGCGCCGGTCAGCGTCGCCAGATCCACCATGAATTTCGGCTTGAAGCGGTCGGCCGCGTACCAGATCACATCGCCGAGCACGAGCCTTCCTTCGGCGTCGGTATTGATAATCTCGATGGTCTGGCCCGACATCGATTTGACGATGTCGCCCGGACGCTGCGCCTTGCCGTCCGGCATGTTCTCGACCAGACCGATGACGCCGACCGCGTTGACGCGCGCCTTGCGGGCGGCGAGCGCGTGCATGAGGCCGGTGACGCAGGCCGCGCCCGCCATGTCGCCCTTCATGTCTTCCATGCCGGCGGCCGACTTGATCGAAATGCCGCCGGTGTCGAAGCACACGCCCTTGCCGATGAAGGCGACCGGCGCGTCGCCCTTGCGTCCGCCGTTCCAGCGCATCACGACCACGCGGGTCTCATGCGCGGAGCCTTGGCCGACGCCGAGCAGCGCGTTCATGCCGAGCTTCTTCAGTCTCGCAACGTCGAGCACCTCGACCGCGACGCCGACTTTCTTCAGCGCACCGGTGCGGCGCGCGAATTCTTCCGGATAGAGCACATTGGCCGGCTCGTTGACGAGATCGCGCGCCATCAGCACGCCGTCGGCGACCGCCGCGCGTTGCGCGTAGGCGCTGCGCGCGCCTGCCGGATCGCCGGCCGCCACCGTCACCTTGCGGCTCGCCGGCGGCGTCTCGTCCTCCTTGCGCTTGGTCTTGTAGCGGTCGAAGGCGTAGGCGCGCAGCGTGATGCCCTGCGCGAGGTCGGCGGCGCGGTCGGCGCGCATGGCCCCGCCCGGCAACTCGGCGAAGATGGTGGCCTCGCCCGCGCTTACCGGCAGCTTGCCCATGGCGGCGCCGCCGAGCTTGACGAAATCCTGCTGCTGCAATTCGGCGGCCTTGCCCGCTCCGATCACCACCAGGCGGGCGACCTGCAGCCCCTCCGGCACGGCGAGTTCCAGCGCTGAGCCGTTCTTACCGGTAAAGCGCTCGGCCTTGGCGGCCCGCGCCACCAGGTCGGCGGCGCGCCCTAGCGCCTGGGCGGTGGCGGGGCCGAATTTGAGCTTATCGTCGCAAAAAACGACGAGAACCCCGCGGGCCGGGGCGGCGAAGGGGCCAAAGCCAAGCTTCAGGGCGTCGGGCATCGTTCCATGTCCTGGGAAAGCCGATGAGGGCGGGTTTTCGCCCCCCATATGCGCCCGCTTGGGCCCGCTGCAAAGGCCCAAATCGGCCGATTTTTGGGGTTTTCACAAGCGCCCACCCCATGCGAGCCTGCCCGCGACGGTATTTCCTTGCCAGAATCGGGGCCAGGGGCCACCCATTAAGGGCCTAAAGCACGCCCCGGCCTTAACTTTTTGTTGTGCATGTCCAACGGCTTTGCCTTTGGGCGGCCACTTTGTCGACCGATCAAGGTAAACCAGATGGGGTTGGGTTAGGCTGGCTTGCGCTTGGCGCACGGTCGGGGAGCCGCGCGCGCGTGCGAGCGCGGCCGTGTGCCGAACAAGTTGCCGAATTGGGGACGGCGCTGCGGATGGGGTCGATCAGCCGATATATCTTCCGCACGACGTTCGGTGCGTTCCTGCTCGTGCTTGTCAGCCTGACCGCGGTGATCTGGGTCACCCAGGCGCTGCACGATTTCGACCTGGTCACCAGTCAGGGCCAGACCATCCTGGTGTTCATGGGCATCACCGCCCTCATCATACCGCTCCTGGTGCTGGTGATCGCGCCGATCGCGCTTTTGATCGCGGTCGCGCACGTGCTCAACAAGCTGTCGACCGACAGCGAAATCATCGTGATGAACGCGGCCGGCATGTCGCCGTGGGTGCTGTTCCGCGCCTTCATGATGGTGGCGGTCGTGGTGTCGATCGGCGTGGCGACGATCAGCGCCTATTTCGCGCCCGAGGGCCTGCGCCTGCTGCGCGATTGGCTGACCGAGGTGCGCGCCGACGTGGTGAGCTCAGTCGTGCAGCCCGGACGATTCACGCAGATCGAGCGCAACGTCACCATCCACATCCGCGAACGGCGCGCCAACGGACAGTTGGCCGGCATTTTCCTCGACGACCGGCGCAATGCGAACGAACGCCTGACGGTGCTGGCGGAAAACGGCGACCTGCTCGACAACGACAAAGGCACGTTCCTGATCATGCAGAACGGCATCGTGCAACGCCATGCCGTCGATCAGCGCGACCCGGCCATGGTGGTGTTCGACCGCTACGCCTTCGACCTGTCGCAATTCTCCAACGGCCCGCAGGCGGTGAAATATTCCATCCGCGAGCGCTACCTCTGGCAATTGCTTTGGCCCGACCCGAAGGATCAGTTCTTGATCGAGCAGCCGGGCCAATTCCGCGCCGAGCTGCATGACCGGCTAATGGCGCCGCTCTATCCGATCGCATTCGTGGTCATCGCCTTTGCCTATCTCGGCGCGCCGCGCACCACGCGCCAGAGCCGCACAATGTCGATGCTCGGCGCCATCGGCGGCGTCGCGCTGCTGCGCATGATCGGATTTGCCTCGACCGTGTTCGGCGCCGTCATGCCGTGGCTGCTGGTGCTACAATACGTTGCGGTCGTGGCCGCCGTCGGTTTCGGATTGTGGGTGATCCGCAACGGCCTGGTGCTGGAGCCGCCGGCCTTCATGGCCAATTGGGTCAACGCGCTTGCCGAGCGCATCACGCAACGTTTCGCCACGCCATGAGCTGAGCATGCCGATCCTCGGTGGAACATTGTTGCGTTATTTCGGCCTGCGGTTCGTGAGCGCGGTGCTGCTGGTTTATGCCGGCATTTTCGTGCTGGTCGCTCTGCTCGACTATATCGAGCTGATGCGGCGCGCCAGCGACATCGCGAACGTGTCGGCGATCCTGGTGGCGAAGACCTCCTTCTACCGGGTGCCGCAGGTAACCGAACGCGTGCTGCCGTTCTGCGTGCTGATCGGCACGATGTCCTGCTACCTCAATCTGTCGCGCCGGCTCGAACTGGTGATCGCGCGCTCGGCCGGCATGTCGGCCTGGCAATTCATCGCGCCGGCGCTGGTGGTGGCCTTCCTGCTCGGCATCATCGCCACCACCGTCTACAACCCGATCGCCGCGGTGCTCGACGAGCAGTCGAAGCGCTACGAGGCCGAGCTGTTCGGCCGCAGCGGCAGCAATCTGCTCGGCAGCGGCGGCCCGTTCTGGGCGAGCCAGCGCACGGCCGAGGGCCAGGCCATCATCAACGCCAAGTCGAGTCGCGACCAGGGCGTGTCGCTTTCCGGCGTCACCGTGTTCACCTACGATCCCGACTCTCATTTCAAGCAGCGCATCGAGGCGCGCACGGCCGTCCTCGATCCCGGCGTGTGGCGGCTGCTGGATGCACGCATTTTTGTCCTCAACACGCTGCCGGTCGAGCAGCCGGTCTACTTGCTCAAGACCAGCCTGTCGCCCGAGCAGGTGCGTGAAAGCTTTGCCACCCCGGAAACTGTGCCGTTTTGGGAACTTCCACTGTATATCAAGATCGCCGAACACGCCGGACTGGTCGCCGCAGGCTATAGGCTGCAGTTCCAGAAGCTTTTGGCGCGGCCATTTTTGCTCGCGGCCATGGTATTCCTTGCCGCAGCCGTCAGTCTACGCTTCTTCCGCTTCGGCGGGGTGCAAAAGATGGTTTTAAGTGGCGTGGCGGCCGGCTTTCTGCTTTATGTTTTATCGAAAGTAACCGACGATTTGAGCAAAGCTGAGCTGATGCACCCTGTGGCAGCGGCGTGGCTGCCTGTGCTCGCCGGCGGACTGACCGGATTTGTCGCGTTGTTGTACCAGGAGGACGGTTGATGGCGGGGCTTGATAGCACTCGTCCATCAAAGCCCTGCGCCCGTCGCCGCGGCGTGCGCGGGCTTATCGCCGTCCTCGTCCTTGTGGCGGGCGGAATGCTCGCGCTTGCGCCGGCCTTCGGCCAGCAGCTGTCCTTTCCGCAAAAGCCGCAGCCGCTGAAAAAGTCCAAATACGCCATCGAGCGCGAGAAGCCCGGGCAGCAGAAGCAGATGCTCGTGCAGGCGGACGAAATCGACTACGACTACACCAATCATCGCGTCGCCGCCGTCGGCAGCGTGCAAATCTATTACGGCGGGTCCACGCTCGAAGCCGACAAGGTCATCTACGACGAGACCACCAAGCGCCTGCACGCCGAAGGCAATGCCCGCCTGACCGAGCCGGACGGCAAGGTCACTTACGGCCAGATCATGGACCTGTCCGACGACTACCGCGACGGGTTCGTCGACTCGCTGCGGCTCGACGCGCCCGAGCAGACGCGCATGGCTGCGGTCCGCGCCGAGCGCACCGTCGGCAATTTCACCGTGTTCCACAACGGCGTCTACACTGCCTGCGCGCCGTGCAAGGACAATCCGCTGAAGCCGCCGGAATGGCAGGTAAAGGCGGTGCGCATCATCCACGACCAGAACGAAAAGATGATCTATTTCGAGGACGCCAGCCTCGAGATGTGGGGTCATCCAATCGCCTGGATGCCGTACTTCTCGATGCCGGACCCCACCGTCAAACGCAAGACCGGCGTGCTGGTGCCGCTCATGACGTCGAGCTCGAAATACGGCTTCGCGGTGGAAGTGCCTTACTACTTCGCGCTGGCGCCGAACTACGACGCCACGTTTTCGCCGATGATCACAACCAAGCAGGGCCCGCTGATGCAGGGTGAATTTCGTCAGCGCCTCGACAACGGCGCCTTCGACATCCGCGCGGCCGGCATTTACCAGCTCGACAAAGGCTATTTCGTGCACGGTGACGGCACCCCGACGCCGGGCGATCGCTACTGGCGCGGCAGCGTGGAAAGTGACGGCCAGTTCGCGCTCAACAACAAGTGGGTTTGGGGCTGGGACGCGCTGGCGCTGTCGGACAAGACCTTCCTGCAGGACTACAACCCGCATTTGTCGCGCTATCGTATCACCGACGCGTTTCAGAACGGCGCCAGCGAAGGCGTCTCGCAGCTTTACCTGACCGGCAAAGGTAACCGCAGCTATTTCGACGCGCGTTCGGTCTATTTCATGGGCTTCTCGGAAGCGGATGCGCAGGGTCAGATTCCGATCGTGCATCCGGTCGTCGATTACACCTACACGATCGATCATCCGGTTTTCGGCGGCGAGTTCGGCTACAACACCAACTTCATCAGCCTGACGCGGCAGGACGCCAATTTCGATCCGATCACCCAGAACGCCCTCGGCAACGGCACCTGTACGCAGACC
>Ga0316624_10000244_pt1 | contig 17343 bp, 14 predicted proteins | sample OWC_Aug_N3_C1_D5_FD_207657 | JGI IMG/M metagenome (GOLD analysis project Ga0316624, IMG submission 207657) | Wetland soil microbial communities from Old Woman Creek delta, Ohio, United States - OWC_Aug_N3_C1_D5_A | ecosystem: Environmental > Terrestrial > Soil > Wetlands | place: USA: Ohio... | reverse complement strand
GACCTGCTGCGCGCGGCCGTCGCCCGGGGCACCGAGCTCGGCCGCCAGGCGAAGGCGGCGATGGACAGCGGTCGCCTGGTGGATGACTCGCTGGTACTGGGCATGATCCGCGAGCGCCTCGGCGAACCGGACACCCGCAAGGGCTTCATCCTCGACGGCTTCCCGCGCAACCTGGCCCAGGCCCACGCGCTCGATCATCTGCTCGCGGCGCTCAAGCAGCCCCTCGATGCCGTCGTGCAGCTGGACGTGAACTACGGCGAGCTGGTACGGCGCATCTCCGGCCGGCGCACCTGCGCCGACTGTGGTCGCGTCTTCAACCTCTTGACCTCGCCGCCCACCGGCGCCAACGCCAGATGTCCGAGCACCGGGCAGGCGCACCGGCTGGTGCAGCGCCCCGATGACAACGAGGCGACCGTGGCCGAGCGCCTGCGCGTGTACGACGAGAAGACCCGGCCGCTGATCGACTTCTACAATGCGCGCGGCATCCTGCGGGTGATCGACGCGCAAGGGGACCTTGATGTCGTGACGCGGCGCCTGGCACAGGCGCTGGGCGTGCCGGCATTGCGCCGCGCGCCGCGCGCGAAGCGCCCGGCCGCAGCCAAGGGTGCCGCCCGTAAACGCGCGGCGCCCGCCAAAGCGGCACGCAAGGGCACGCGTGCCGTGGCGGCCCGCAAGCGCGCCGCCACGCAGGCGACGGCGGCGCGCAAACCGAGCCGCGCGGCGGCCAAGCGCGCGCGCCGGGCGAAGCACCGCTGAAGGACACGCAGCTGGCGCTAGAGCGCCGCCAGCAGCCGCTCCCCGAGGATGGCGCGGCGCCAGCCGCGCAGCACCGCTCCGTCACGGGCGCCTTCGGCGAGCTGCTCCAGGTCACGCCGCGTCGCCAGCACTTCCGGCGCCAGGGCGAGTTCGGTGGCCACCGCCTGGGTGATGCCGGCGAGCTTCTTCACGAGCGCGGTCTTTGCCGGATCCGGCCGCGAGCGCCCCGGCAGCGGCGGCGGCGGTTCCGGCAGCTCGGCCGCTGCGATCAGCGCCAGCAGTTCCGCTCCGCGGCGCTTCAGCAGTCCCGGCGGCATGTCCGGGATCGCTTCCAGCGCGGCAATCGTGCGCGGCACGGTATGCACGATCTCCCGCAGCACCGCCTCATCGAGGATCCAGCCACGCGGACGGTTATGCTCGATCGCGCTGCGCTCGCGCCATGCAGCCAGTGCCCGCGCCAGCCTCACCCGGCCTGGATCGAGCTCGCGCAGTCCCTTCAGGCGCCGCCAGGCGCTGTCGGGGTCGACGTTGAGCGCGCGCGGGTCGGCGAGTTCGGCGAGTTCCTCGGCCAGCCACGCGGAGCGCCCGAGCCGCAGCAGCTCCTCCTGCAGCCGCTCGGCGAGCGGCAGGAGGTAGTTCACATCGTCGAGCGCGTAGGCGATCTGCTCGGCCGAGAGCGGGCGGCGCGACCAGTCGGTGCGCGTGTGGGACTTGGCGAGCTCGCGCCCGAGCAGGCGGCGCACGAGTTCCGCGTAGCCGATCTGCGCGGGCATTCCCATGAGGCTCGCCGCGATCTGCGTGTCGAACACCGGATAGGTCAGTCCTGCCAGCGGCAGCAGCACCTCGAGGTCCTGCCGCGAGGCGTGCATCACCTTGAGCACCTGCGGCGAGGTCAGTACCTGTGCGAGGGGCGCGAAGTCCTCGAGCGCCAGCGGGTCGACGCAGGCGGCCGTCGTCGCCGAGGACAGCTGCACGAGGCACAGCTGCGCGCGGTAGGTGCGCTCGCGCAGGAACTCGGTGTCCAGCCCCACGCGCGGCTGGCCCGCCAGGTGCGCGGAAAGTTCCCCGAGAGCCGGAGTGGTGGTGATGATGGGCTGCAAACGCATGAAGACGAGGGCCTGTACACTATGCGTCCGCGCATTATGCGCAGGAGCGCGACGGTACCGAAAGACATGAGGGAGCTCGCCAAGCTCTTTACGCAGATCGCCCTGCTGCGCCGGGGGCCGCAGGATCTGCCCGCCTCGACGCTGCTCCTGGTGTTCACCGTCATCGCCTATCTGGCGATGAACCTGCTCATGAACGGCCTACTGCCGCCGCTGAACCCCGCCGGGGCCGCCACCAAGCTCAAGGAAGCCGACCAGGGCAGCTGGCTCGCCCAGCTGCTGCTCGATACGGCCTTCACGCTCGTCTGGTACGTGGTCCTGCTGCGCCTGGCGGGGCGCCCGGAGCGAACGCTGCAGACGATGACCGCGGTGTTCGGCTTCCAGATCGTGCTGGCGCCGCTCCTTTTCTTCTCGAGCTGGCTGTGGCCGCAGTTCGCGCAGGATCTGACCTGGCGCGTACCGATCACGCTCTTCGGCGTCGCGCTGGTCGTGTGGCTGATCGCGGCCAACAGCCACATCGTGAGGGCGGCGCTCGAGTGGTCCGGGGGTGCGAGCGTTGCGCTCGTGATCCTGCAGATCCTCGCCGGCGAGCTGCTGCGTCGCCAGCTGTTCCCCACTGCACAAGGTTAGCCAGCGCGGATGCACGTCCATATTCTCGGGATCTGCGGCACGTTCATGGGCGGCATCGCCGCCATCGCCCGCGCCGCGGGCTTCAAGGTCACCGGCTCCGACCGCAACGTCTACCCGCCGATGAGCACGCAGCTGCAGGCGCTCGGCATCGAGCTCACCGAAGGGTTCGACGCCGCCCAGCTGACTCCCGCCCCGGACGTCGTGGTGGTCGGCAACGTCATGACCCGCGGCCAGCCGGTCATCGAGGCACTCCTGGAGAGCGGCCTGCCTTACTTCTCCGGCCCTGAGTGGCTGGCGCGTGAGGTCCTGAAGAAGCGCTGGGTGCTCGCGGTCGCCGGCACGCACGGCAAGACCACCACGAGCTCGCTGCTCGCCTGGATACTCGAGCACGCGGGACTGAATCCCGGGTTCCTGATCGGTGGGGTGCCGGCCAACTTCGGCCTGAGTGCGCGCCTGGGCGCCGAGCCGTTCTTCGTCATCGAGGCGGACGAGTACGACACCGCGTTCTTCGACAAGCGCGCCAAGTTCGTCCACTACCGCCCGCGCACGCTCATCCTCAACAATCTCGAGTACGACCACGCGGACATCTACCCGGACCTCGCCGCCATCCAGCGCCAGTTCCACCACCTGGTGCGCATCGTGCCGGGGGGCGGGCGGATCGTGTGGAACGCGGCCGATGCCGCACTCAAGGCCACGCTCGCGATGGGGTGCTGGACGCCGCTCGAGGGCTTTGCGCGCAGCGCCTGCGCGGAGGCGCTGTGGACGGCGCGCGGGGCGGATGACTACTCGCGCTTCGAGGTACTCGAGGGCGGTGAACCGCGCGGCGTCGTCGAGTGGGATCTGCTCGGCGCGCACAACATGGAGAATGCGCTGGCGGCGATTGCCGCCGCGCGCCACGCCGGAGTGCCGGTGGCGCGCGCGGTCGCGGCGTTGAAGGAGTTCAGGGGCATCGCGCGCCGCATGCAGCTCGCCGGCGAGGTGCGCGGCATCCGCGTGTACGATGACTTCGCGCACCATCCGACCGCGATTGCGACCACCCTCGAGGGCCTGCGCCGCCGCGTGGGTGCGGGCCGCATCATCGCCGTGCTCGAGCCGCGCTCGCACACCATGCGCATGGGAGTGCACCAGCAGACCCTCGCGCCCTCCCTGGCGCTCGCCGATGCGGTGTGGCTCTACGCCCCCGCCGACCTCGGCTGGGATATCGGCGGGGTGGCCGCCGCGCTCAAGGAGCGCGCTCGCGTCAGTCGCGACGTCGACGCTCTCGCGCGCGAGCTGGCGGCCGCGGCGCGGCCCGGGGACCACGTGCTCATCATGAGCAATGGCGGCTTCGGCGGCCTGCACGGCAAGCTCCTCGCCGAGCTGCGGCGCGCAAAGTAGGAGTCGTGGCCGCCCGCACGCTGCCGCTGTTCCCGCTGCACACGGTGCTCTTTCCCGGCGGCCCGCTGGCGCTGCGCATCTTCGAGACCCGCTACCTGGATCTGGTGCGGCGCTGCATGAAGGAGCAGGGCGCCTTCGGCGTCACGGCGATCCTGGAGGGCGAGGAGGCCGGCGCCGCCGCGCGCGTCGCGGACATCGGTACCTGCGCGCGCATCGTCGACTTCGACCCGCTGCCGGACGGCCTCCTCGGCATCACCTGCGTCGGCGCGGAACGCTTCCGGGTGCTGCGCCGCTGGCAGCAGCAGGACGGCCTGAACCTCGCCGAGGTCGAATGCCTCGCGCCGGAGCCCGCGTGCGCGCTGCCCGCGGAGCTGGCGCACCTGGCGGACCTGTTGCGCGAGGTACTGCCGAAACTCGGGCACGGCTACAGTTACGTCGACGCGCGCTACGAGGACGCCGGCTGGGTTGCCAACCGCTGGGCAGAAGTGCTGCCGCTGAAGCCGGAGGAGAAACTCGCGTTGCTGCAGACGGACGCCCCGCTCGAGCGCCTGGTGCAGGTCGCCGCCTGGTCAGCCCGGCAGCCCCCGGCTGCGCATGTATAGCCCGAGGTACTTGCGGCGCACGTAGTTCGCTTCGATGAGCGCAAAGACGAGGCCGCGCCAGCCGTCGAGGAACCCCAGCCGCAGCAGGTAGCCGCGCACGAAGCGCCACTGCGGGTTGAGCACCACGGGTGCGAGCCCGCAGCGCCGTCCGCGCTCGTACAGCGCGCCCGCCATGAGCTCCGCATAGCGCTGCATGCGGTTCAGGTGATCGGTGAGGCTGCGGTAGGAGTAGTGCTCCAGGTGTCCGCGCAGGCGCCCGATGCGCCCCTCGACACGCGTGTTCTCGTGGATCTCGTAGCCGCTCCAGCCGCCGCGGCGCCGGTCGAACAGGCGCACGAGGCGATCGGGGTAGGCGTTGCCGTGGCGCAGGAAGCGGCCGAAGTAGTCGGTGAGGCGCGGCACCGACCAGCCGGACGCGCCGGGGAAGCCCGCAGCACGCAGCCGCACGATCTCCTCGCGCAGCGGCGCGGTGACGCGCTCGTCGGCATCCAGGCACAGCACCCAGTCGTATTGTGCGGCATCGACTGCGAACTGCTTCTGTGAACGGTAGCCGGGCCAGTCGCGCTCGATCACCCGGGCGCCCAGGGCCGCGGCGCGCGTGCGCGTGTCGTCGGTGGAATGGGAGTCAACGACGATGATCTCGTCGCAGAAGCTGACCGAGCGCAGGCACGCGTCGATGCGGTCGGCTTCGTTGTACGTGACTATGCACGCGGACAGGCTGCTGCGGCTCGCCACGCCTCACCGTTCATCGGTCCAGGATCGCGCATAGAATAGCGCGAATGAGCTCGGTGCTGTTCTTTGATCCGGCGTGTCAGAAGCCCTATGACACCCGCACGCTCACCGACAAGGCCACCGGCGGCACCGAGGCGAGCGTTACCCGCATTGCCGACGCGCTCGGCGCCTACGTCATGCAACACAACCGCACGGTGGCCTGGGAGCGCTACCTGCCGGTGCAGCGTCTCGGCGGCATCGAGCACGTCGTGCTCAACCGCGACTCGCGCGCGCTGCCGCTGGTGCGCGAGCTGTTCCCCTCGGCCCAGGTGTACCTGTGGGTGCACGACCAGCTGAACCCCGGCTCCAAGCGCGCGCGGCGGCTGGCCTCGACGGCGGCCCTGCTGCGCGAGCGGCGCGTGAGGGTGGTGTGCGTCTCGGACTCGCAGCGGCGCGGGGTCCAGGCGACCCTCGAGCAGGTCGGCGTGGCCGACGCGGTGCGCGCGCTCACCATCTACAACCCGGTCGACGATCTGCTGACCCCCGACGGCACGCCCGTGGACGCAGCCAGCCTGGTGTTCTTTTCATCGCCCAACAAGGGGCTGCAGTTCACCCTCGACGCGTTCGTCGCCTTGCGCCGCGCGATGCCGGACTTGCGCCTGCGGGTGGGCAACCCCGGTTACAAAGCCGACCACGCCGCGCGCCTGCCCGGCGTCGAGTACCTGGGTCCCCTGCCGCAGGCGCGCGTGCACGCCGAGGTACGCGGCGCGCTGTGCACCTTCTTCCCCAACTTTGTGATCCCGGAGACCTTTGGCCTCGTGTTCGCCGAGTCGCACGCGCTCGGCACACCGGTGCTGACCGTGGACTGCGGCGCCGCCCGCGAGATCCTCGGCAACCCCGAGGAGGTCCTGCCGCTGCGGTCCGCGTACCGCGCCTACGAGCGGCTCGTCGCGCCACTGCCGCGGGCACTGCGGGACGTGCCGGCGCGCCTGGCGGCGCGTGCGGGCCTGTTCGATGCGTTCGTTGAGCGCATCCGGGCGTGGCGCAGCGGGCGGCGACCGCGCGCCGCACCGGACCCGCGCTTCCTGCTGAGCACGGTGAGTGAGCGCTGGCGCGAGTTGCTGCGTGGCTGAGCGGCCACGGGTTGCCGCACGCGCCGGCGGCCGCGTAAGTTAAGGCCGATGCGCACGTTCTGCTGGTTCCTGCTGCTGATGGTGCTGGCGCTCGCGGCGATCGCGGTGTTCTCGTATCCGGCCTGGACGCTGCTGCATCCGCACTTCGAATTCCCGTTCCACCGCATGGGCGAGCGCATCGGCATGCTGGCGCTGCTCGCCGGCTTCGTGCTGCTGGCGCGGCGCCTCGGGCTCGCCGACCGCGTGAGCCTCGGCTACGGCCTGCCGCGGCGCGCCTTCGTGCGCGAAATGGCGCTCGGGCTCGCCCTCGGGGTCCTCACCATGCTGGCCGTGGTGGGAGCCATGAGCGCCCTCGGGCTGCTCGCGTGGACGCGCCTCGCCGGAGTCACCGGCGCGGCACTGCTGCAGCTCATCGTGGCCCGGCTCGGCAGCGGGCTGGCCGTGGCCTTCATCGAGGAAACCTTCCTGCGCGGGGCGATGCAGAGCGGCATCGCGCGCGAGTCCGGCACGGGCACCGCGATCGTGCTCACGGCGATCGTGTACTCCGCGACGCACTTCTTTGCGAGCTACCACATCGCTCCCGCGCAGGTGAACCCGCACAGCGGGTTCGACCTGCTCTCGGGGACGCTGCAGGCCTTCGCGCACCCGGCGGCGATCGCCGACGCCTTCCTCGCCCTCATGGCGGTCGGCGTGCTGCTCGGTCTCATTCGCGCGGCGACCGGCAACATTGCCGCCTGCCTCGGCCTGCACGCCGGCTGGGTGTGGGTGATGCTCGTGGTGCACGAGCTGAGCCAGCCGCGGCGCGAGGCGCCGCTGGGGTTCCTGCTCAGCCGCTTCGACGGCTTCGTCGGCTGGCTGGTGCTCGCCTGGATCCTGGTGCTGGCGCTGCCGCTGTGGCGCTTCTACCGGCGCCGCGGCGCCCTCAGTTCAGCTGCGTGACGGTGAACCCGTGCTGGCGCAGCCGCTCGAGCAGTCCGCCGGCACCCACCACGTGCAGGGCACCCACCACCACCAGCACGTTGTCCGGTCCGTGCAGCAGCGCCTCGAGCTGCGGCATCCAGCGCTGGTTGCGGTCGGTGACGAGCGGCTTGTAGAGCGAGGGGAAGGCGGCGTATTCGGTCGAGAGCAGCGTGGCCAGGTGCGCCGTGTCGCCGCGGCGCCAGGCGCTCACGATATCGCGCATCTCCCCCTTGAGATCCTTCAGCTCATCGAGTGTCTGGTCGAGCATGCGGATCTGGTCCTCGCGCGACAGGGCGACCAGGCCGCCCAGCTCCTCGGGCAAGGTCTCCAGGCCCGCGGTCGGCTTGCCGTCCGCCTGGGCGCGCTGCACCAGCTGTTCCTCGACGCCCTGGTCCGGGTCAAAGCCCTCGTGCGTATAGGCGAAGTCGGTGAGCTCGATCCCGACCACCCAGGGCGCCTGGTGGTCGAGGCCTGCCATGGGCACCCCGAGGCTCGCGGCCGCGCCGCTCACCCGGCCGTAGCGCGCCTCCCCGAGCACGCTGCGCAGGTGAGTGCCGGAGGGCAGTGCGCCCCGGTCCATCATCCAGGAGGCAGCCTCCACCGGGTCGAGCTTTCCCAGGTCCAGTTCCATCACGAGCTTCGCCGAGTCGGCGTAGGCATGCTCGAGCGCTGCCGGTAGCGTCGCGTCCTGCGCGGGCAGCATGTGGATGGAGCCGGCGAGGTAGACGGTGTTGTGGGTGCCGCGAATGGCCCAGACGGGGCTTGCGGCGTGGACGTTCAGGCCGCCGAGCAGGCCGAGCGCGAGGAGCCACCACGATGCTGTTCGACCCACACGACCTCCGTCAGCAGTGATCCATCCGCGCGCAGCTCCAGGGTCCGGTAGGCCGGCGGCCGCCGATCGACCGCAAAGTCATCGGAGTTGGGCAGGAACTGTGCGCAGGTTGAGGGCGTCGCGAGCAGCCGCACTCCCTTGCGCAGGCCCTCATACGCCTGGTGCACATGGCCCCACACTATCGCACGCACGTTCTTGTGCTGATCGACCGCATGCAGGAACTCGGTGGCGTTGGTGAGGCCCACCCGGTCGAGCCAGCGGCTCGACATCGGCACCGGGTGGTGGTGCAGGCAAACCATGCAGTGGCGCCCGTCGGCGCTGTTGAGCGCCTCCTCGAGCTCGGCCAGGGCCTGGGCGCTCAGGGCGCCGCTGGCGGATCCGGGAATGCAGCTGTCCAGGAGCACGATGCGCCAGCGGCCCATGTCCACGAAGCCGCCGAGGACGAAGGGGGCGCCGGCGAGCTCGCGCCGCATGGCGCGCGGCTCGTCGTGATTGCCGGGCAGGCACAGCACCGGCAGTCCCAGCGCGCCGAACTCGCGCCGGAAGTGCGGATAGCCGGCCGGGTCGTCCTGCACCAGGTCGCCCGTGACCAGGACCGCGTCCGGGGGCCACTCGCGCGCGCGCGCATGGGCGATGGCCTGGGTCAGCGCCGGCAGCGTCGGCACGCCGCGCAGGCACTCGGTTTCCTGGCCGTACAGGTGCGGATCCGTGAAATGGGTCAGCCGTACCACGCTCATGTGGGCAGGTTATCAGAGGCATTTGCGCGGCTGCAGTGAACCAGGTCCCCCGCGCGACAGCGTCACCGGGAAGCGACATGACGCGGGTCTCGCTGCCAGGAATGTGAAGCATGCCCACGCTCAAGCCTCCCGCGGCGGGAACTTAAGTCGCCTCGGGGGCTGTACGCGCTGGCGCCGCCGGCGGCAGCGGCCACGCTCAAGGGCGGCGCAGGGCCCTGCCCGCGGCCGCTCAGGCCGCCTGATTTGAGCATCGGACCTGACTGGTGGAAAATGCGCGCCCCGCCGGAGCACGCCGTCCCAAGCGCGCCCGACGACGGATGTTCCGCCCGTCACCCTCCAGCGCGGCCTGAGCGCCGCTGACAGTAGCCGCATGAGCACGCCCCGCGAACTTGCCAACGCCATCCGTGCACTGTCCATGGACGCCGTGCAGCGGGCCAATTCCGGGCACCCCGGCATGCCGATGGGCATGGCCGACATCGCCCAGGTGCTGTGGCGTGGCTTCCTGCGGCACAACCCGCTCAACCCGCAGTGGGTCGACCGTGACCGCTTCGTGCTCTCCAACGGGCACGGCTCGATGCTCCTGTACTCACTGCTGTACCTGACCGGCTATCCGCTGACGATCGAGGACATCAAGAGCTTCCGCCAGCTCGGCAGCAAGACCCCGGGACACCCCGAGCACGACCCGCCGCTCGGCATCGAGACGACGACCGGGCCGCTCGGCCAGGGCCTGGCCAATGCGGTCGGCATGGCGCTCGCGGAGAAGCTGCTCGGCATCCAGTACAACCGTGACGGGCTCACCGTTGTCGATCACTACACCTACGCCTTCTGCGGCGACGGCTGTCTCATGGAAGGTGTCTCGCACGAGGCCTGCTCGCTGGCCGGCACCCTCGGCCTCGGCAAGCTGATCGTCTTCTACGATGACAACGGCATCTCGATCGACGGCAAGGTGGCCGGCTGGTTCACCGACGACACTGCGGCGCGCTTTGCCGCCTACGGCTGGCACGTCGTGCCGGACGTCGACGGGCTCGATGCGGCCGCCGTGGAAGGGGCGCTGCGCGCGGCGCGCGCACAAAGCACGCGCCCGTCCCTGATCTGCTGCAAGACCATCATCGGTTTCGGCGCACCCGACAAGCAGGGCACCAAGGAAGCCCACGGCGAGGCGCTGGGGGTCGAGGAAGTCGCCGCCGCACGCAAGGCCCTGGGCTGGACGTCCCCGCCGTTCGAGGTGCCGCAGCCGATCCGTGCCGCCTGGGACCACCGGCAGGAGGGCGCACAGCGCGAGGCCACCTGGCGCGAACTCTTCGCGCGCTACGCCAAGGCGTATCCGGATCTCGCCCTGGAGTTCGAGCGGCGCACGCGCGGGGAGCTGCCACAGAACTGGGGCGACACGGTCGGCCAGACGCTCCAGGCGCTGCTCAAGCAGACCGCGCCGCAGGCGACGCGCCAGTCCTCGCAGGCGGCCCTCAACGTTCTCGGGCCCGCACTGCCGGAGCTGTTCGGCGGCTCGGCCGACCTCACCGGCTCGAACAACACCCTGTTCAAGGGCGCGCGCACTATCACCCCGGCCGATGAGGCCGGCGACTACGTGCACTACGGCGTGCGCGAGTTCGGCATGACGGGGATCATGAACGGCATCGCACTGCACGGCGGCTTCATTCCCTACGGCGGCACGTTCCTGGTGTTCTCCGACTACGCCCGCAACGCCGTGCGCCTGGCCTGCCTCATGCAGCAGCGCGTCATCCTCGTCTACACGCACGATTCGATCGGCTTAGGGGAGGACGGCCCGACCCACCAGCCGATCGAGCAGTTAAGCAGCCTGCGCGCCATGCCCCACATGAACCTGTGGCGGCCCTGCGATGCCGCCGAGACCGCGGTGGCCTGGACGCTCGCGATCGAACGCCGCGCTCCCTCGGCGCTCGTGTTCACGCGCCAGCCCCTGCCGCAGCAGCCGCGCACGCCGGCGCAGCTGGAGGCCATCCGCCGCGGCGGCTACGTGCTGATCGACCCTGAGGGGGCGCCCGAGTGCCTGGTCATCGCCACCGGCTCCGAGGTCGGCATCGCCGCGCAGGCGGTCAACGCGCTCAATGCCGGCGGCCGGCGGGTGCGGCTGGTCTCGATGCCCTCGACCGAGACCTTCGCGGCCCAGGACGCCGCCTACCGTGAGAGCGTCCTGCCCAAGGCCGTGACGCGGCGCCTGGCGGTCGAGGCGGGCGCGACGCAGTGCTGGTGGCGCTACGTGGGCAGCAGCGGGCGCATCATCGGCATCGACCGCTTCGGCGTCTCGGGCAAGGCGGCCGATGTGTTCCCCCATTTTGGCTTCACGACGGCTAATATCGCCCAACAGATCCGCGAACTCCTGGAGGACTAACGCGCATGGCAATCAAGGTCGGCATCAACGGGTACGGTCGCATCGGCCGCAACGTGCTGCGTGCACTCTATGAGGGCGAGCGCACCGGGGAGCTGCAGATCGTCGCGCTCAACGACCTGTGCGACTCGAAGGCCAACGCGCACCTCACCCGCCACGACACCGTGCACGGCAAATTCCACGGCGAGGTGCGGGTCGACGGGGACTACATGGTCGTCAACGGCGACCGCATCCGCGTGTTTGCCGAGCGCGACCCGGCCAAGCTTCCCTGGGGCGAGGTCGGGGCCGATTACGTGCTCGAGTGCACCGGGCTCTTCACGAGCAAGGCCAAGGCGGGCGCGCACCTGAAGGGCGGCGCCAAGAAGGTGGTGATCTCAGCCCCCGGTGGCGAGGATGTCGACGCCACGATCGTCTACGGCGTCAACCACGGGGTGCTCAAGAGCAGCTTCAGCGTGATCTCCAACGCCTCCTGCACGACCAATTGTCTGGCGCCGGTGGCCAAGGTGCTGCACGACAAGGTGGGCATCAGCGCCGGGATCATGACGACGATCCATTCCTATACCAACGACCAGGTGCTGATCGACGTCTATCATGCGGACCTGCGGCGCGCGCGCTCGGCCACCATGTCGCAGATCCCGACCAAGACCGGCGCGGCCGCCGCGGTGGGGCTCGTGCTGCCGGAGCTCAAGGGCAAGCTCGACGGCTTCGCCGTGCGCGTGCCGACCATCAACGTGTCGCTCGTCGACCTGACCTTCACCGCCAAGCGCACCACGTCGGTGGAGGAAGTGAACAAGGCCCTCAGGGAGGCGGCCGAGTCCGGCCCGCTGTACAAGATCCTCGGCTACAACGAGGGTCCGCTGGTGTCGATCGACTTCAACCACGACCCGCACTCATCGATCTTCGATGCGACGCTCACCAAGGTCATTGACGGCACGCTGGTCAAGGTGTGCGCGTGGTACGACAACGAGTGGGGCTTCTCCAACCGCATGATCGACACCACGCTCGCGTGGTCGAAGGCACCATGAGGGTATTGCGGATGACGGATACGGACCTGCGCAACAAGCGGGTCCTGATCCGCGAGGACCTGAACGTCCCGGTGCAGGACGGCGCGGTGACCAGTGATGCGCGCATCCGCGCCTCGCTTGCCACTATCCGCTACGCGCTCGACCAGCACGCCAAGGTCTTCATCCTCTCGCACCTGGGACGACCCAAGGAGGGCGAGTATGACCCGGCGCTGTCGCTCGCACCGGTGGCGACGCGTCTTTCGGAACTGCTTGGCAAGCCCGTGCCGCTGCGCAAGGACTGGCTCGACGGGGTCGACTGCGCCGCCGGCAGCGCGGTGCTGTGCGAGAACGTGCGCTTCAACAAGGGCGAGAAGAAGGACGACGAGGCGCTCGCGCGCCGCATGGCCGCGCTGTGCGAGGTGTTCGTGATGGATGCCTTCGGCACCGCGCACCGCGCCGAGGCGAGCACGCACGGCGTGGCGCGCTTTGCCCCGGTGGCTTGCGCAGGTCCCCTGCTGGTGGGCGAGCTCGAGGCGCTCGAGCGCGCCCTGCAGCAACCGGCGCGCCCGCTCATCGCGATCGTCGGCGGCTCGAAGGTCTCCACCAAGCTCATGGTGCTCGAGGCGCTCCTCGAGCGCGTCGACAAGCTGATCGTGGGCGGCGGCATCGCCAACACCTTCCTCGCCGCCACCGGCGTGGCCGTCGGCAAGTCGCTGTGCGAGATGGACATGCTCGACGTGGCCCGGCATCTGATGGACCAGGCACGCGCGCGCGGCGCGGAGATCCCGCTGCCGACGGACGTGGTCGTGGCCAAGGAGTTTGCCTCCACCGCGCACGCCGACGTGCGCGCCGTGACCGACGTGCGCTCCGACGAGATGATCCTCGACATCGGCCCGGACACGGCCGATCACTGCGCCGCGCTGCTGCAGTCGGCCGGCACGATCATCTGGAACGGGCCGGTGGGCGTGTTCGAGTTCGAGCAGTTTGGCGAGGGCACGCGCGCGATCGCCCAGGCCATCGCGCGCGGCAAGGCGTTCTCGCTCGCCGGCGGCGGCGATACGCTCGCGGCCATCGAAAAGTACGGCGTCGAGGACAGCATTTCCTACATCTCCACCGGCGGCGGCGCGTTCCTGGAGTTCGTGGAGGGCAAGACGCTGCCCGCGGTCGCCATGCTCGAGGAGCGCGCCCGTGCCGGATAAACCCTCGCCGGCCATGCTGCGGCGCGCGAAGATCGTCGCCACGCTGGGACCGGCGACTGATGACGTCGAGGTGCTCGCGCAGATGATGCACGCCGGCGTCGACGTCATGCGCCTGAACGCCTCGCACGGCACGGTCGAAGACCGCCGGCGCCGGCTCGCGCTGGTGCGCGAGGCCGCCCGCCGCGCCGATCGCTGCGTCGGGGTGCTGCTGGACCTCGGCGGACCGAAGATCCGCATCGAGGGCTTCCGCGACGGGCGCGTGCTGCTCGCCGAGGGCGCCGCGTTCACCATCGACACCGAGCTTGACCCCAAGGCGGGCACCGTGACCTGTGTCGGGGTCGCCTACAAGAACCTGCCACGCGACGTGGCCGCCGGTGACACGCTCCTGCTCAACGACGGACAGATCGTGCTCGACGTCGTGAAGGTCGGCGCCACGACGGTCGAGACGCGCGTGCGCGTCGGCGGGGAGCTGTCCGACCGCAAGGGGCTCAACCGCCAGGGCGGCGGCATCTCCGCGCCCGCGGTCTCGGCGCGCGATCGCGAGGACATCCAGTTCGCCGCCGACGAGGGCGTCGATTACGTCGCCGTGTCCTTCGTGCGCACGGCCGCGGACATGGAGGAGGCGCGCACACTGCTGCGTGCCGCGGGCGGGGCCGGCGGCGCCGCCCGCCTCGTGGCCAAGATCGAGCGCCACGAGGCGATCGAGAACCTCACCGCCATCATCGAGGCCTCCGACGTCATCATGGTCGCGCGCGGGGACCTGGGCGTGGAGATGGGCTACGCGGAGCTCACCGGCCTGCAGAAGACCATCATCCATGAGAGCCGCACGCGCAACCGCGTGGTCATCACCGCGACCCAGATGATGGAGTCGATGATCCAGAGTCCGGTGCCCACGCGCGCCGAGGTGAGCGATGTTGCCAACGCGATCATGGACGGCACGGACGCGGTGATGCTGTCGGCCGAGACCGCCGCGGGTCGCTACCCGGTCAAGGCGGTCGAGGCGATGGCGCAGGTGATCGTCGGCGCCGAGAAGTATCAGCTCATGCACCCGCGCTCGCGCCAGCGAGCCGTGGAGGGCGAGTTCCACGGCACGGAAGAGGCGATCGCGATGGCCGTCATGTATACGGCTAACCACATGAAGGTGCGCGTCATCGTCGCGCTCACCGAGACCGGGGCGACGCCCTTGTGGATGTCGCGCATCCGCTCGGACATCCCGGTGTACGCCTTCACGTCCCACGAGGCGACGCGCCGCCGGGTGACGCTGTACCGCGGCGTTTATCCGGTGATCTTCGACGTGCGGGCCGCCGGGGACTCCACCGAGAAGCTCTACCGCGCGCTCTTCACGCGGCTGCTCGAGCTGCGGCTGGTGCACACGGGCGACCTCGTCATCCTCACCAAGGGCGAGCACTCCGGCGTGCAGGGCGGCACCAACTCGATGCAGATCCTCACCGTCACGCTCGACTGAGCTGAGAGCGCAAGAGGGCGCATGCGGGCGCTTAAGTACCTCGGCGCGGCGGCCGCGCTCGTCACCCTTGCGGCGCTGCTGACCGCCTACCTCGGCCTGCGCGGCTCGCTGCCGCGACTCGACGGCGAGGTTCGCAGCGGCGACCTGCGCGCGCGGGTCACGATCACGCGCGATGCGCGCGGCGTGCCCACGATCGCGGCGGCCAGCCGCATGGACCTCGCCTGGGCCACCGGCTTCATCCACGCGCAGGACCGCTTCTTCGAGATGGACTTGTCGCGCCGCCTCGCCGCCGGCGAACTCGCCGAGCTCTTCGGCGCGGTGGCGCTGCAGCAGGACCGCAGGGCGCGCCTGTTCAGGTTCCGCAGCGTCGCCCAGGCGGTCCTCGCCCAGGCGAGCCCCGCGCAGCGCGCGCTGCTTGAGGCCTACACCCGCGGGGTCAACGCGGGGCTGGCGCAGCTGTCCGCGCGCCCGTGGGAGTACTGGCTGCTCGGGCAGCAGCCGGCCGCCTGGCGCCCCGAGGACAGCATGCTCGTGGTGTACGCCATGTGGTGGGACCTGCAGGCCAGCGGCTTCAGGCGCGCCATCCTGCGCCGCGAAATCAACGCACGCTTAGGGGGGCCGGAGTGCGCGGCGGGCTGGAAGTGCGCGATGCAGTTCCTCTACCCGCACGGCACGGCCTGGGATGCGCCCGACGTGTCGGGGCCCGAGCCGCCCGTCCCGGCGGCTCCCATTCCCGCGGCGAGCGTGCTCAACGTGCGCGGGGCGAGCCCGCCGCGCGCCGCAAGTCAGCCCGTGCACGAGCCGCTGCCCGGCAGCAACAGCTGGGCCCTCGCGGGTCGCCTGACGGCGACGGGCGCCGCGCTGGTTGCCAATGACATGCACCTGAACCAGAGGGTGCCGGCGATCTGGTACCACGCGCGCCTGAAGGTGGACGGCGCGGCCGCCGACGCCGCGCTCGACCTCAACGGCGTGACGCTGCCGGGGGCGCCGCTGCTGGTCGCCGGCTCCAATGGGCACATCGCCTGGGGCTTCACCAACAGCTACGGCGACTGGCTCGACGTGCAGCGCGTCGCGTGCGCGCAGGTGTCGGCGCAGGCGCTGACCACCCCGGCGGGCGACACGGTGCCCCTGAGCACGGTGCGCGAGCAGATCCGGGTGCACGGGGAGGCCCCGAGCATCGAGTGGGTGAAGAGCGGGCCGGCCGGACTCCTGCTGCGCGAGGACCCGGCGACCGGCTCGTGCTGGTTCGGCTCCTGGCTCGCCCAGGAGCCCGCCGCCACCAACATGGACCTCGAGCAGCTCGAGCGGGCAGCCTCCGTCGATGAGGCGCTGGCGCTCGGCCCGCAGGTGGGCATGCCCGAGCAGAACTTCATCGTGGGGGACCGCGAGGGGCACATCGGCTGGACCATCTTCGGGCGCATCCCGGCCGAGTCCGGCGCGAGGCGCGCGCGCAGCGCGACCTGGACCACGCTCACCGAGCACCCGCGCATCGTCAACCCCGCGGTGGGGCGGCTGTGGAGCGCCAACGCGCGCGTGGCGTCCGAGCCGCGCCAGCAGGAGCTCATCGGCGGGCCCCTGGCCGCGCTCGGCGCCGAGTACGACCTCGGCGCGCGCGCCGGCCAGATCCGCGACGACCTGCTGCAGCTTGACGGCAACGTGACGCCTGCGGACATGCTGCGCATCCAGCTCGATGACCGCGCGCTGTTCCTGGCACGCTGGCGCTCGCTGCTGCTGCAGGTCCTGGATGAGGCGAGCCTCCGGGGCAGGCCGGCCCGCGCGCACTTCAGGCAGCTGGTGCAGGACTGGGACGCGCGCGCCGGCACCGGCTCGGTGGGCTACCGCCTGGTGCGCACGTACCACGATCGCGTCCAGCAGGCGGTCTGGGACTCGATCCTCGCCGCGCTCGGGCTGCAGGGCGATGAGGCGGCAGCGCCGGCGCAGTTCGAGGGTCCCCTGTGGCAGATGCTCACCGCGCAGCCCCTGCACCTGCTGCAGGCCGGTTACGCGAGCTGGCCGCAGTTCCTGCAGGCTGAGGTGGACGCCACGATCGAGGCGCTGGCGCACAGCTGCCCGGAGCTGCAGCGCTGCACCTGGGGCGCGCGCAATGTCGTGCGCATCCGTCACCCGCTGTCGCGCGCGCTGCCGGGCCTGGCGGAATTCCTCGACATGCCGACCGTCGAGCTGCCCGGGGATCACGACATGCCGCGCGTGCAGGAGGGCGCCTTCGGCGCTTCCGAGCGCTTTGCCGTCTCCCCGGGCCACGAGGACCAGGCGTATCTTGAGCTGCCGGGCGGGCAGAGCGGGCATCCGCTCTCGCCGTATTACCGGGCCGGCTTCCTCGGCTGGGTGCAGGGCGAGCCGCTGCCGTTGCTGCCGGGCGCTGCGCAACACACGCTCACGCTGACGCCGAACTGAAGCGACGCGCGGCTCGCCCTTGCGGGGCATTTACGGACCCGCGGCCGGCCCGGT
>Ga0316624_10000243_pt1 | contig 17392 bp, 18 predicted proteins | sample OWC_Aug_N3_C1_D5_FD_207657 | JGI IMG/M metagenome (GOLD analysis project Ga0316624, IMG submission 207657) | Wetland soil microbial communities from Old Woman Creek delta, Ohio, United States - OWC_Aug_N3_C1_D5_A | ecosystem: Environmental > Terrestrial > Soil > Wetlands | place: USA: Ohio... | reverse complement strand
CCAGGCTCTAAAAACTCAATGTTGAACGACGTTTATAACGCGAAAATCCTCGAACTTGCCGGCAATATCCCCCGCCTGGGACGCCTGGGCGCGCCCGACGCCAGCGCGACCGCCCATTCCCGGCTGTGCGGCTCGACCGTCACGATCGACCTCAAAATGGACCACGGCGCGGTGTCGGATTTCGCCCATGACGTGAAAGCCTGCGCGCTCGGCCAGGCCTCCTCCTCGCTGATGGCGCGCCATGTCATCGGGGCGAAGCCGGACGAGCTGCGCGCGTTGCGCGAGACCATGCGCAAGATGCTGAAGGAGAACGGCCCGCCGCCTTCCGGCAAATGGGCGGATTTCGCAGTGCTCGAGCCGGTGCGCGACTACAAGGCGCGCCACGCCTCCACCATGCTCACCTTCGACGCGGTGGCTTCCGCCCTCGACCAAATCGAGGCCAAGAACAAGCAGGCGGCGGAGTAGCTACTTCGCCGAGGCCAAGCCGCCCGCCCGCGACACATCGAGCGAGGCGCGGTCGCCCATCGCCTTCTGGCAGGCGGCGGCAAGCCGCGGCAGGCTCTGCTCCACGCCGGTATTGCCGAGGCGGATCGCGGTCGCAAGCCCCCCGCTCTTGGTGGTGATCATCATCGAGTGATCGCCGGCGGCGGCAAATGCGCCGATCAGGCTCGCCGGCACGGTCGCGGAGGCAAAGGTGACGAGCTCGTCCGGGTCGCTGCGCCGCTCCGACGACACCACCTTGAGCTTGGCCATCCCGCCGTCCGCCGCCAGGCTGACCGCGCCGACCTGCGCCGGCAGCGGCGTGTGGCTGCCGTTGCGGCGGAGCTCGATATAGCTCACGTCGTAGCCGTTGCCGGCGCCGCACGCGACCGTGACGTCGAAGCTGCCGATCAACTCGCCGCCCACGGTGAGCGGATGGCGGCGCGCCAGCATGGCGTTGCCGGCGCGATCGACCACGGCCCAGCGCTGCTCGCTGATGACGGTGGCGCGCGCGCCGTTGGTCATGTGTGGCAGCTCGCGTTGCGCAGGCTGCGCAGCCGGCGCGGGCGGCGAGGAAGCAACCGTCGCGACAGCGGCCGCGTCCGGCAGCTGCGTCTCGATCTGCGCGCTCTGGATTTCCGCGCGCGTCATCACATGCATCGGTTCCCATGGCGGGATGCGCAGCGCGAGATCGACGAGCTCCATCGAGCCGCCCATGTCGGCGGTGTAGCGCACCAGGCGCCCGATATCGCGCTGCACCAGCACCAGGTCCTCGGCCGAATAGCTGGCGGCGGTCGGATCCTCGCGGCGGTCACCGAGCCAGATCTGATGCACCATCACGCGCGCCTGCGGCGGCACGATGCGGTGTACGCCCGCGATCAGCACGAAGGCGCACATGGATTCGCAATTGGCGCGCGGCGAGAGTTCGGCACGCGGCACGTCCGGCTGCGCGCCGTCGAGATCGACGAGATGGCCGACGGTGGTGTCGAGCTTGAGGCGGCGGATCTCGCGGCCGAGCGCGATGGCACCGTGCACCGAGCCGCCGTCGGAGTCGAGCACGACGATGGCGCCGGCAAGATCGTGGTCCCGCGCAAAGCTGGCGAAGTCGCCCGGCGTGTCGGCGGTGACGGCGCCGCTCGCGGCAACGAACAGCCGGCACTTGGCGCCGCAGGCCTGGGCCGGACCTTCCTGGCGCAGATCGAAATGCATCGGCAGCGAGCGGTCGGAGCCGCGCGAGGAGACCGGCAACAGCATCGCCGGCGCCGCCAACGCGAACGCAACAGCAGCCGCAAGGGAGCGACTCATGTGAAGACCCCCGTTATCGCCGCCGTCATATTGTTGTTGTTCCGCGTGGTCGATCCACGTTCTCTCTTGGGTGGCGGCATGACCCCCGTCTTGACGATGCGTCAAATTTAAAGAGCGGGCGGAGTCGGGTCTAGAGTAAAATATTGGCTGTGACGCGACATTTTGCCGAACAAGCGAGCACTTCTATTGGTTTGCAAAGCGACAATGAAACTCTTACTGGAACTCGCACGCATGGGAACTTCGACGGAGCAATGAGCATGCCGCAGCCAGCACGCATTACCCTGGCGCGCCTGCCGCGGCTCGCCGGGCGCGGACTGATCCTGCTCTATCGCTACACGCTCTCCCCGCTCATCGGCCCGCGCTGCCGGCATTTGCCGAGCTGCTCGGAATATGCCGAGGAGGCGATTGGCCGCTTCGGGCTTTGGGCGGGTGCCTGGATGGCGCTGGCGCGTTTCCTGCGCTGCCATCCGTGGGGCACTTCGGGGCTCGACTTCGTGCCGGCGGCGCTGCCCGCGCGCGCGCATTGGTGGATGCCATGGCGCTACGGCCGCTGGCGGGGGACGAATGAGGCGCCGCCGACTTGCTGACCCCGTCATGGCCGGGCTTGTCCCGGGCGGTCGACTGTTGCGCCGCCCGATTCGCCTGCTATATCCCTGCGCGACAAGCGACGCTTACCTGCATTCGTAGGCAGCGAGTGAGCAAGGAGACCTGATATGGCCGAAGCCGGCATCGCGGGCGCGCAAGCCCCGTCCAAATCCGCCCAGCAGATCACCCTCACCTTCCCCGACGGCGCCACTCGGCAATATCTCGTGGGCACCAGCGGGCTTGACGTTGCCAAGGGCATCTCGCCCTCGCTCGCCAAGCGCACGGTGGCGATGGCGCTCGACGGAGCGCTCGCCGACCTCACCGATCCGATTACGCACGACGCCAAGATCGAGTTCGTCTCGCGCGAGGACCCGCGCGCGCTCGAATTGATCCGCCATGACGCCGCGCATGTGCTGGCGGAAGCCGTGCAGTCGCTGTGGCCCGGCACGCAGGTCACGATCGGCCCGGTCATCGAGAACGGCTTCTATTACGACTTCTTCCGCAACCAGCCATTCACGCCGGAAGACCTTCCGGTGATCGAAAAGAAGATGAAGGAGATCGTCGCGCGCGACAGGCCCTTCACCAAGGAAGTGTGGTCGCGCGAGCAGGCGAAGAAGACCTTCCGCGACATGGGCGAGGCCTTCAAGGTCGAGTTGATCGACGCCATCCCGGCCGACCAGCAGATCAAGATCTACAAGCAGGGCGACTGGTTCGATCTCTGCCGCGGCCCGCACATGACGTCGACCGGCAAGGTCGGCAACGCCTTCAAGCTGATGAAGGTGGCGGGCGCCTATTGGCGCGGCGATTCGAACAACCCGATGCTCACCCGCATCTACGGCACCGCCTTCGCCAAGCAGGAGGAGCTCGACGCCTATCTCAAGCAGCTCGAGGAAGCCGAGAAGCGCGACCACCGAAGGCTCGGGCGCGAGATGGACCTGTTCCACTTCCAGGAAGAGGCGCCCGGCTCGGTGTTCTGGCACCCGAAAGGCTGGACGCTGTTCCAGCAACTCGAAGGCTACATCCGCCGCCGGCAGCTGGAGTTCGGCTTCGCCGAGGTGAACGCGCCGCAGCTCATGGACTCCTCGCTGTGGGTCGCCTCCGGCCACATGGCGACCTTCCGCGAGAGCATGTTCTTGACGCAGCCACGCGAAGACGACGAGCGCACCTTCGTCATCAAGCCGATGAACTGCCCCGGCCACATCCAGATCTTCAAGAACGGACTGAAGTCCTACCGCGACCTGCCGTTCAAGCTCGCCGAGTTCGGCAAGGTGCACCGCTTCGAGCCCTCCGGCGCGCTGCACGGGCTGATGCGCGTGCGCGCCTTCACGCAGGACGACGCGCACATCTTCATCACCGAGGAGCAGATCGCGGAAGAAGCGCTCAAGGTCAACAACCAGATCCTGTCGATCTACGAGGACTTCGGCTTCTCCGACGTGATGATCAAATTTTCCGACCGGCCGGAGAAGCGCATCGGCGACGACGCCGTGTGGGACAAGGCGGAAGCGGCCCTGATGGCGGCGCTGAAGGCGTCAGGCCGGCCGTGGAAACTCAACAAAGGCGAAGGCGCCTTCTACGGGCCGAAGCTCGAATACGTGCTGCGCGACGCCATCGGCCGCGACTGGCAATGCGGCACCGTGCAGGTCGATCTCAACATGCCGGGCCGGCTCGGCGCCTTCTATATCGACGAGCACTCCAACAAGGTGACGCCGGTGATGCTCCACCGCGCCATGTTCGGCTCGCTCGAGCGCTTCACCGGCATCATGATCGAGCACTACGCCGGCCATCTGCCGCTCTGGCTGTCGCCGGTGCAGGCGATCCTCGCCACCATCACCGACGAAGCCGACGCTTACGCGCGCGAAGCGGTCGAGGCGGCGCGCAAGCGCGGCCTGCGCGTCGCGAGCGATCTGCGCAACGAGAAGATCAATTACAAGGTGCGCGAGCACTCGCTCGCCAAGGTCCCAGCCTTGCTGGTGGTCGGCAAGAAGGAGGCGGCCGAGCGCACCGTCTCGATCCGCCGCCTCGGCAAGGAGAACCAGCAGGTGATGCCGCTCGACGACGCGCTCGCCGCGCTCGCTGCGGAAGCCGTGGCGCCGGATGTGCGGCGGGCGAAGGTGTAAGGCAAGCGCCCGCGCGTCACTTCCCCTGCGTCTTGATATAGGTCGCCAAAGCCGCCGCCTCCCTGCGCGACAGGTTCATGTCGGGCATTCGCGGATGCGGCAGCAGCAAATACAGCGCGAGCTTGGCGGCATCCAGGTCGGGCTTCTTGGCGATCTCCGAGAACGGCGGCGCCTGCGTGCTGCCGTGCTGCTGCCCGGGCTCGACCACGTGGCAGGAGGAGCACCAGCGCTCGGCCAGCGTTTTCCCATCGTAATCGTCGGCGGCCCGCGCGACATTGGCGAGCGCTGCGACAAAGGTCAGGGACAGCAAGACGGCGATCGTTCGTTTCATGGGGGTCTCGCAAAGCTTCAGTGGGACGCCGATCATACAGGCCGGCTTCGCCCGCGTCTCACCCGACTTTCAGTCTATGGGAAAATTCAGCGCGCGGTCGCGGCGACCAGCGGCCGCCCCATGCGCTCGGCCGGCTCCAGCAGATCGAGGAAACGCTCGGCCCAGTGGGTGATGTCGTTGTCGACCAGGATGCGGTAATTGTGCTCCTGGCGCTGCCGCCGCTCGGAGAGCGGCATCGACAGCGCGCGGTTGATGGCAATGGCGACGCCCTCGGGATCGTAGGGGTTGACCAGCAGCGCCGCCGTGCATTCGCGCGCGGCGCCGGCAAAGCGCGACAGGATCAGCACGCCGGGATCCTCTGCGTCCTGCGCCGCCACATATTCCTTGGCCACCAGGTTCATGCCGTCGCGCAGCGGCGTCACCAGCGCGGCGCGCGCCGCGCGATAGAGCCCGGCGAGCGCGGTGCGGCTGTGCGCCTTGTTGATGTAACGCAGCGGCGTCCATGAGGCCTCGCCGAAGGCGCCGTTGATGCGGCCGACCGCCTCGCCCACCTTGCGGCTGATGTCGGAATATTCGGGAATGCCGGTGCGGCTGCGCGGCGTGATCTGCAGATAGGTGACCTTGCCGCGCAAGTCGGGGAAATTGATCAGGAAGCGCTCGAACGCCGCCAACCGCTCAGGGATGCCCTTGGAATAATCGAGCCGGTCGACGCCGATGATCATAGCGCGGCCGGACAGGCTTTCCGTCACTTCGCGCACGAATTGGGTTTCGATCGCGCGCCGCGCCAGGCGCGCGAAGGCTTCGGTCTCGACCCCGACCGGGAACACGCCGATGCGAACGATGCGGTCGCCGAAGGCGAAACCTTCGTCATCGACGCGATTGAGGCCGCGCTCGATGGCCAGATAGCGGGCAAAATTGGTGGCGTCGACCTCGGTCTGGAGGCCGACCAGATCGTATTGGCCGAGCGCCGGAATGAGCTGCTCGTGATTGGGCAGTGCGGTGAGGATTTCCGGCGGTGGGCACGGAACATGGAGGAAGAAGCCGATCTTGTTCTTGTGGCCGCGCTCGCGCAGCGCCTTGGCGAGCGGGATCAGATGATAGTCGTGCACCCAGATCACGTCGTCCGGCGTGAGAAACTTTTCGAGCTGAGTGGCGAAGTATTCGTTGACGCGGAAATAACCGCCGAGATCGCGCCGGGTGAATTCAGCGAGGTCGAGCCGGTAATGCAGGATCGGCCACAGCACGCGGTTGGCGAAGCCGTTGTAGAACTCGTCGTAGTCGTCCTTACGCAGGTCGATCGTCACGTAAGAGGTGTTGTCCTGCGCGACCGTCTTGGCCGGGCCCGGATCGTCCGCGATGCGCCCGCTCCAGCCGAACCAAACGCCCCCCCGCCTCTTCAGCACAGGGCGGATCGCCACTTCGAGGCCCCCCGCGCGTGCGCCGCGATCGGGAACACCCACTCTGTTCGATACCACGACGAGCCGCGCCACTCCCGCCCTCCCCCGCTCCGTTTCAAATTGCTTGCGTTGAGGTCCAATAGCACCTTGCGGAAAACCGGTATCGTCGCAATCGAGCGCGTCGATCAACATGTTGCACACCCCCTCGCGGCGCCTCACAAGCGGAAAAGCGGTCTAGGGTCTTTTCGGCCGTCCACACAACTAGCCATTAACTTATAACGTCGAAGTCGCGCCGAAGTTCAAAATAAAGGCGGACATTCCGCAATTATCCGGCCAGCCGCCGCAGCGCTTCGCGTACGTCGTCGGGGGACTCGAATATGCCCGTAACCGCTTCGAAGTGGCGGCCGACCGAGTAGCCTTTGCCGCCCATCGCCGGTAAAGCCGCGAAAACCGATGCATCGGTCACATCGTCGCCGATGAATACCGGCATGCGCCCGGTAAAGGGAGCCTGCGTCATCAGCTTGCCCACCGCCGCGCCCTTGCTCACGCCCGGGCGCTTGACCTCGAACATGGCCTTGCCCGTCAGCACCTCCACCGCCTCGCCGGGGAAGGCGGCGCGGGCCTGCGCGATCAGCTCGCGCAGCCGCGGCTCCTGCTGCGGCACTTGACGGTAGTGCAGCGCGAACGAATAGCCCTTGTCCTCGACCACGACGCCCGAATCCGGCGTCGCCGCCTTCGCCAGTTGCCGGCGCAGCGTCTCCGGTAAGGACTTGGCGCTACTGATCACTTCGCCGCCGCGCACACGCATTTCTGCGCCGTGGCCGCCGATCGCCGGCAGTATGAGCGGCGAGAACAGTTTGTCGAGATCGCGGATCGGACGACCGCTCACCAGCGCGAGCGCGCCGCCGCCGCGCGCGAGCAGGCGCTCGAGCGAGCGGCACAGTTCGTCGGGCACATGCACTTCGAACGGCGACGGCCCGATGTCGATGATGGTACCATCGACGTCGAGCAGCAGGGCGATCGACTGCGGGTCGAGCTCGGCGAAATCGTCGATGGCGGCGTGATTGGCGAGTGGCCCGGCCGTCACCGCGTCAGCACCTCGACGTCGCCATCCACGCCGGTGACGACCTTGAACTCGCGCTCGAACACCCTGCCCTCGTTGCGCGCGATGGCGCGGTATTCGCCTTCGGCCAGGATCACGCGCGGAAAGGCGCCGATCGATTCCTTGATCACGTCGCCGCCCGGCGTGAGCACCGACCAGGCGGTGTTGGCGAGCGCTTCGCCGCCCTTCTCGCTCACCAGCTTGAGCGTGATGGCGGCGGCGCGGTGGGTGACGGTGACGTCGGTGAGCTTGCCGGCCTGCACGCGAATGTCGGAACGCACCGTCGCGTTGGCGTCGCCGTAGTGCGAGACGATGTAATAGGTGCCCTCCGGCAGCACGACCACACTGCCGGTGGTCACGTGCTCGGCGATCGGCCGGTGCTCGCCCGGCTCGAACTGGCTGCCCTTGAATACGTTGAACGAGATTTGCCCGGCCGGGATCAGCGCGTCGCCCACGCGGCCCTCCAGGCGCAGGCCCCCGGCCGGCAGCTCGAACTCCTCGCGCACGGTCGGCCCCTGCAAGGTGACCGGCTTGACCGCGGTGGCGAGTCCGAAGCCGACATGCACGATATAGGCGCCGGCCGGCAGCACCAGCGTGGGCGCGGGCGCCTTGTCTTCTCGGATGAGTCGGAAACTTCCCTTGGCGTCGGGCTTGGCGGCATAGACCCGCCACGTAAGGCCGCCGTCGATCAGCGGCGCGTCCTTGCCGAAGCGCGCGCTGAGCGCGAGCGCGACCTTGCCGGCCGGCACCATCAGCGTCGGCGTCGCGGGCTCCCGCGACCCCGGCTCGAGCGAGGGCCATTGCGAAGGCTGCGACAGCGCGCCGCCCGGGCCGAACACCTCGCCGCGCGTCACCGGCGCCGGCGAGATAAGCCCGGTCGAGGGCGCGGTCGAGAACAATGAATTCTGGTCGGGCGCCTGCGCCCGGGCCGCGCCGGGGCCAAGTATTGCGAGCATGAGCGCCAGCGCCGGCCAAAGCCGGCCGCCGACGGCGGCATTTGCAGGTGGGCTCCCCATCACGGCTGCGGTTTTCAGCCCAAATCGCGGCGATTTCAAGCCGGAACCCGGTTTGTCACCGCCGGCAGACCCATGCTAGGCGCTGGCCCTGCCGAAAAGAGGCCGCTATGCCCGACGCTCTTGACCTGCTTAAGACCCGCCGTTCCGTTAAGCCGATGGAATTGGGCGGCCCGGGGCCGAGCCCGGCCGAGATCGAGACGCTGCTCACCATCGCGGCGCGCGTGCCCGACCATGGCAAGCTCGCGCCCTGGCGCTTCATCCTGTTCGAGGGCGAGGCACGGCTTGCCGCCGGCAAGACCATCGCCGCGGTTTTCCGCGCCGACCACGCCGATGCGACGCCCGAGCAGATCGATTTCGAGCGCAAGCGGCTCGCCCGCGCGCCGCTGGTGATCGCGGTCGTCAGCCGCGCCGGCCCGCACGTGAAGATCCCGGAATGGGAGCAGCAATTGTCGGCCGGCGCAGCCAGCATGAGTCTCGTCATGGCGGCGCATGCCATGGGCTACGCGGCAAGCTGGATCACCGAATGGTACGCCTATGACCGGCGCGTGCTCGACGCGCTCGGCCTGGCGCCCAACGAGCGCATCGCCGGCTTCGTCCATATCGGCCGGCCGGCCAAGCCGCCCGAGGAGCGCGACCGTCCCAAGCTCGCCGACATCGTCACGCGGTTCGGCGCATGATCCCGAAAAGCATGTCCTCGACATGATCGGGGATGGAAATCGGTTTGCCGCCTTCGCGAAGCCCGCTTCGGCGGGCGAAGGAAGGTCGGAAAAGATCATGCGCCAACGAATAAGCCCCTGAGACATGTTCTACGACGCCATCAAGAACGATCACGGCCTGCGCTACGATCCGTTCAAGGCGATCGTGGCGCCGCGGCCGATCGGCTGGATCACCGCGATGAATGCGAAGGGCGAGATCAACCTCGCGCCCTATTCGTTTTTCAACGGCATTTCGAGCAGGCCCGCGCTGGTGATGTTCTCCAGCGAGGGCCTGAAGGATTCCGTGAGCTTCATCGCGGAGACCGGCGAGTTCGTCTGCAATCTCGCGACCTGGGATCTGCGCGAGGCGATGAACGCCACCGCGGCGCCGCTGCCGCGCGGGGTCAACGAGATGGAGCGCGCGGGGCTTAAGCCCGCGCCCTCGCGCCTGGTCAAGCCGCCGCGCGTGGCCGCCTCGCCCTGCGCGCTCGAATGCAAGTTGATCAGGATCGTGCCGATCGATTCCGCCGGCGGCCTGCCGGTCGACTGCCACGTGGTCATCGGCCAGGTGGTCGGCGTGCATATCGATGACCGCTTCATCGTTGACGGCCTGCTCGACACCGCCGCCATGAAGCCGATCGCCCGCTGCGGCTACGACCAATATGCCGTGGTGGAGAGCGTGTTTTCCATGACGCGCCCCACCTCCTGAACTTTGCCCGCCCTGCGGCATTTAACCATAATGTAATCACCAAGGCGCACGCTCCCTGTCACGTTTCGGTCACAAGACTCCGCCAGCAGTTATTTTCACCATATCGGTGTGAAATGCTTGTCGGGTGGGTGGCCCGATCGGATCATCGGGTCAGGGGAGAGATAGTTTGGTGTTCGAGGGATTTTTTGCGCGCGCGCGCAATGGCGACCGCTCGGCGGAAGCCACCACCGCCGCGGAGATCAAGCCGGCCGCCGCGCGTCCGACCATCGGGCTCGCGCTTGGCGGCGGCGCCGCGCGCGGCTTTGCCCATATCGGTGTGATGCGCACGCTGGTGGCGCACGGCATCATCCCGGACGTCATCGTCGGCACCTCGATCGGCGCGGTGGTCGGCGGCTGCTATGCGGACCGCCAGCTCGATACGCTGGAAACCTGGGCGCGCGGCCTCACCGTGCGCAGCATCCTCGGCCAACTCGACATCAGTCTGTCGGGCTCGGGCCTGATCCGCGGCGGCCATCTCGCCAGGCAGCTGGGAGCAGCACTGGGCGATCACCGCATCGACGACCTGCCGCTGCGCTTTGCGGCTATCGCCACTGAGTTCAACACCGGCCATGAGATTTGGCTGACGCGCGGCCGGCTCACCGACGCGCTGCAGGCCTCCTACGCGCTGCCCGGAATCTTCCCGCCGGTGCTGATCGGCGGCCGCTGGCTGGTAGACGGCGCGTTGGTCAACCCGGTGCCGGTCTCGGCCGCCCGCGCGCTCGGCGCCCGCCTGGTGATCGCAGTCAACCTCAATTCCGACTTGTTCGGCCGCGGCACCATTATCGCGAGCCATGGCTCCGACGATGCCGACGACGCCGCCCATGTCGAGGAAGCCAAGTCCAACGGGCTGCTCGGCATGTTCAGCCGCGAGCGCATGCTGCGCCGCCAAATCCTGGGACGGCGCGGCCGCCCGGGCATTCCGACGGTGATGATCGAAGCCTTCAACGTGATGCAGGACCGCATCACGCGCGCCCGCCTTGCCGGCGACCCGCCCGACGTGCTGGTCAGCCCGCGGCTCGGACAAGTCGGCTGGTTCGATTTCCACCGCGCCGAAGAGGCAATCGCGATCGGCGCGGAGGCGACGGAAAAGGCGATCGAGGCGGTGACCGAGGCGGTCACCGCGCTGTCGCAGCCCTACGGCGTGAACGGGTCGGCGAAATAATCAGGCGCTGCGGATGTAGTCGCGCATCGCTTCCGATTCGCGCTCGACCTCTTCGACGCGCTCTTTCACCACGTCGCCGATCGAGACCAGTCCGATAAGCTTGCCGTTGCTCATCACCGGCATGTGGCGGAATTTGCCGGCCGTCATGCGTTCCATGATGCCGGCGACGGTTTCGTCCTCGCCGCAGGTCTCGACTTCGCGCGTCATCACCTGACCGACCGGCAGATCGAGCGCCGAAGCGCCGTGCTTGGCAAGCGCGCGAACGATGTCGCGCTCCGACAATATGCCGGCCAGGCGCCCTCCCGCGCCGCGGATCACCACCGCGCCGATGCGATGGCTAGCGAGCGCTTTCGCCGCCGCCGAAAGATCGGCCGTTGGTTCGATGCAGACAATGTCGCCGCCCAAGTTGCGCTTCTTGGCGGCCAGGATCGCCTTGACGTTCATGGCAGCCTCCTTGAGCCCGCGGCCCAGAGGGGCACCCGCTGAGTCCGGGCGATGACAAACGATCCTGCCGCCGGCAGGTTCCGTCAATACACAATCGCGCGTAACAACTCCGGCAGCCCTGCAATGCCTAATGTCATGTTGCACCGCGGCCGTCGAATTGCCGAAAATCGGCCACCGGATCGAACCAGGGAAACAACAACAGGCCGGCGAGAAAGCCGCCGATATGCGCCTGCCAGGCCACCACCTCGTTTTCGCCGATGAGCGGCGACGCCCACAGGCCGAAAACAAAATTGAGACCGAACCATACGACGAGGAATGCGATCACGGCCGGCTCGCGCAGCGCGCGCAAGAGCGGCACGGCCGGCACGCGATAGTCGGCCTCGCCGCCGGTGCGCCAGAAGCTGAGCGGGCCGCCGCGTTGAAACGCGAAGCGGATGGCCGCCGCCATGGTGCCGGAAATCGCGGCCGAGGCGCCGATCACCGGCGCGTCCTGCCCGCCATAGGCGATGAGATGGGCGACGGCGCCGGCGGCTGCCGTCACGGCGAAAAAGATCACGAAGCGCGCGGCGCCGAAGCGGCGCGCCACCGCCGAGCCGAAGGCGAGCAGCCAAACCGCGTTCACGCCGAGATGGGTCCAGTTGGCGTGCAGCAGCGAATAACTGACGAAGGTCCAGATTTCCGCTCCGAGTCCGCCCGGCAAGCCGCCGGCCGGCAGCACGCCCGTCCCGTAGCGCAGCGGGTCGAAGGCGAACAGCCAAAGCAGTTGATTGTTGGCGCTCGCACTCAGCAGCAGCGTACGCGCCGCGTGGATGAACGCCATCAAGGCGAGCATCGCCACGATCACGCCGGGGATGTTGAAGATCGGTTCGCGTTTCACGGAAGGGTCAGACACGGCGCGTGAATTACGCGCTTGCTCGCTTTACCGCAAGCCGGGATCGCCGCGGCCGGAAAAAGAAAGGAGGGCTTCCGCCCTCCCTTGAGCCGCGCATTGCGGGGTCGTCATCGCGCCCTTGTCGGCGCTTGTCACATCCCCTCGCCTCCCCGTGGCTCTAGCTCCGTGTGTGAATCTCGAAGCCACCATACGCAATCTCGCGCGGGCTGCCAATGCGACGATGGTTTTAACACTAACTCGCGGTCCGGCGCGGGAACACGTCCGCGCGGCACGCGCCCTGCTCCACCTGCAACGTCGCGGCGCAAAGCCGGCGCCTTTGTCCCGATCGGGGACAAACCGAAGCCGGAACCGTCTCGCGACGGCACAACAGGTGGCGACAATGAAACATCCGTCCACGCGGGTCGTGTTCGAATATTGGAACAAGCGCCGGGGCACGCGTCCGGCGCCCGAGCGGGGCGAGATCGATCCGACCGAGATCCGCCACGCGCTGGGCGACACGTTCATGCTGGCGGCGGATTTCGTCGATCAGTTGCGTTTCCGTCTCGCCGGCACGCGCGTCTGCGCGCTGTTCTGCCGCGAGATCAAGGGCGAGGCATTCGCCGATGTCTGGGGCGAGGCGAGCCGCAAGGCGATCGACGAGCTCATGACCATCGTTAATGAGGAGAATGTCGGCGCAGTCGCCGGCCTGACCGGCCGCACCGAAGAGGGCGGCGAGGCCGAGCTCGAAATGCTGCTCTTGCCGCTCGCCCATAGCGGCCACGCCCGCATTCGCGCGCTCGGCGTGATGGCGCCAACCGTGCCGCCCTATTGGCTCGGCGCCACGCCGGTCAGCGAGCTCGCGCTCGCCACCTTGCGCCACATCGGACCGGAGGCGAAAACCGGCGCCATTCCGCGTTTCGGCCGGACAGCGGACGGTAGCCGGCTGCGCCATGGCTTCGTGGTCTATAGCGGCGGGCGGCCAACCCCGCCCGAGGAGCGCACCGGCTAACGCTGCGTTAACGATAGGGCCATAGGGTCGTCAGCTGCGGGCAAAGCGCCCGAAAAGCCACAGCCGCGCCATGGCCCTGCCGCTGACCAAACCGAAAGTATTGCCGCTGGCCGAAGAGCGCCGGCGCTTTCAGCGCGTGAAGGTCAACCTGCTCGGCCGCTATATGCTGGAGGACCGGCGCGAGTTTCCCTGCCAGGTCATCAATATGTCGCCCGGCGGCATGGCGCTGATCGCGCCGGTAACGGGCGCGCCCGGCGAACGCGTCATCGCCTATGTCGATCATCTGGGGCGGCTCGAGGGCAAGATCGCGCGGGCGATCGAAAACGGCTTCGCCATGACCATATCGGCGAGCGCGCGCAAGCGCGACAAGCTCGCCGCCCAGCTCACCTGGATCGCCAACCGGCATATCCTCAACCTGCCGGAAGACCGCCGCCACGGCCGCTTCACCCCGCGCAATCCGCTGGCGCGGCTGATCCTGCCCAACGGCAACAATATCTCGGTGCACATCATCGACCTGTCGCAGTCCGGCGCGGCGGTTTCGATCGCCGCCGAGCAGCGGCCGGCAATCGGCGCCATGGTCATCATCGGCAAGACGCAAGGCCGCGTGGTCCGCCATATCGACGACGGCTTCGCGGTCGAATTCACCCGCCTGCAACACGAAGATTTCCTCGAAGAAAACGTAACCGGCGAATAGCTTTGGCGCCTGGTTTTTTCCGAAAACCGGTTCCCGCTTTTCGGGGATCGCGCGTTAGCGTGACCGCGGGGTAAACGCGGCCGCTAAAATTGCGGATGCTGCGCGGTGCGCAAGCGCGCGCAAGGAACCGTTCCTCCGGTATCGGCACAACGCATCGCATAAACGCGGCAAGGTAAACGACGCGCGCGCGGCGGCTTCGCCAGCCACGCCGACGTTGGCTTTACCGGCTTAATGCCGACAATTTTAATCAAAAGGTATTCGATAAGATTTTAAGCGAATTCGATTCCAAGTTTTACTGTATTCGTCTCTCTATTTATTTTGGTTCTTCTTAAAATGACCTGCTCGACTTAGCGGCGATGCAAAAGCTTTGTGGAAATAGTGGCCCCAACAAGACGGGAAGGGGCCGCAAATGGGTTGGCGTATCAAACGAGTTTCGGCCGGCGCGGTGCTGGTCGGTGTCTGCGTAGCGGTATTCGCCGCCTCCGCGGGCAGCACGGCGGCAGGCGAGCGTCTTGCCTACGCGTCCGCGACGCAGGAGCGGGCAATCTATGTCGCGGTCGGCGCGACCACACGCGCGCCGATCGGCTGGATCGAGTTCTGCGTCGAATACAAGCCGGAATGCAATACCAGGCCGGAGGCGCCGCGCGACATCGTGCTCTCGCCGAAGGTCTGGGCCGACATGGTCAAGGTCAACGCCTGGGTGAACGACAACATCAAGCCGATCACCGATGTCGAGCACTGGGGCGTGGTCGAGCGCTGGAACTACCCCGACGACGGCTACGGGGATTGCGAGGACTATGTGCTGCTCAAGCGGCGCATGCTGATGCAAGCCGGCTGGCCGCGCGAGGCGCTGCTGATCACCGTGGTGCGCGACAAGAAAGGCGACGGCCACGCGGTGCTCACGGTGAAGACCGATCGTGGCGAGTTCATTCTCGATAACCAGTCGGCGGAAGTGCTGCCCTGGAACAAGACCGGCTACCACTTCGTGAAGCGGCAGTCGCAATCCGATCCCAACAGCTGGGTCGCGTTGGGCGAACCGGTGGCGGCGCCGCCGGTGGTGTCGGCCCGCTAGGCAAAGCAAACAGGAGAATCGCGCTCCCGGTCACGTCCCCACCCCTCCCCGTCCCCAGACCGGGTTCGCGAGCGGCCGGCCCTCCCCCAAGGGCCGGCCGCACCATTTTGGCGCGTTCCATCCGCCACGCGAATGTCGCGATGCGGTCAGACTGGCGGCGATTTTTGCACGCAATGCTTGCCGTGGGAGCGACATGCTATTGGGGAGTTCCTCATGCAACGCATTGACACCAGCAAAGTCAGCCCCGCCGCTTTCAAGGCGGTGGCCGCGCTAGAGGCCTATGTCGACCAATCCGGGCTCGATGTGAAACTGCGCCATCTGATCCAGATCCGCGCTTCGCAGATCAATGGCTGCGCCTATTGCATCGCCATGCACACGCGCGATGCGCGCAAGCACGGCGAGAGCGACGAGCGCATGCATCTGCTCGATGCCTGGCGCGAGGCCCCGGTGTTCAGCGAGCGCGAACGCGCCGCGCTCGCCTGGACCGAGGCGCTCACGCTGATCGCCCGGGACCACGTGCCGGATGCCGTCTTTGACGAGGTCCGCAAGCAGTTCTCGGAGAAGGAGATCGTCGATCTCACCGCCGAGGTCTGCGCCATCAATACCTGGAATCGGATTGCCATCTCGTTCCGCACGCCGCCGCAGGTCGAAAGCAAGAGGGTGGCGGCCTAGCCGGTCCGCCTCAAGCCCTTGGCATATTGTTTCCAGCGCCGCACGTAGATGTCGGCGCCGGCGCGGATCATCGCGGCGGCTTTTTCGTCGAGCGTGCGGATGACGCGCGCCGGCGCGCCCACGATCAGCGAATTATCGGGAAAGGTCTTGCCCTCGGTGATCAGGCTGCCGGCGCCGACCAGCGAGTTGGCGCCGATCTTGACGCCGTTGAGCAGGATCGCACCCATGCCGACCAGGCTGTTCTCGCCGATCGTGCAGCCGTGCAGGATGACGTTGTGGCCGATCACGCAATTGGCGCCGATCGTGAGCGGAAATCCCGGATCGGTGTGCAGCGTGGCATTGTCCTGGATCTGCGTGCGCTCGCCGAGCTCGATCCATTCGTTGTCGCCGCGCAGCACGGCGCCGAACCAGACGCTGGCGTCCTGCTTGAGCCGCACGCGGCCGATCAGCGTCGCGGTGTCGGCGACCCAATAATGGCCCGCGCCGGGAAATTCCGGCGCCTGTCCGTCGAACTCGTAGATCGGCATTGTCCGCTCCTGTGCGCGCGCGAACTTGGCACGATCGGCGGAAATTGGAAGGGTGGCGTTACGCGACCAGCAGCCCGCAGGCCTGCAAGGTCATCACCAGCACCAGGCCCGACATCAGGCTCCAGAAGCCGGCGATCAGCGTCGCCAGAAACACGAATTCGAAGCGGCGGCCTTCTTGGGCATAGCCCAGCACGGTGTTGCGCATGATCAGGAACGGCGCCGACAGCATCAACAGCGGCACCGCCGCGATCGCCGCCGCGCTCGGGCCGGCCATGATCAGGCCGAAGCTCGGCAGCCGGCTGGTGGCAAGCTGATAGGCGGAGGCGCACAGGCCCGCGACGGCAAATCCAAGGGCAAGAGCAAGCAAATTCTGGATCGAGTCGGCACTCATGACGGCCTCAACGCGTGACTGAGGGCCATCATTGGCAAGGCGGCTCCGGCCGCGCCAGCAAATCCTTAACGAAAGGTTAACGCCAGAACCCGGGGCTACCGCCGTGGCATAATTGCGGTTGATTCGAATTGGGAGGCCGCATGGCCTATCTCGCGCATCCGCGCCGCAGCCGCCACAAGCGACACGCCGGCCACAATCCACTCGCCGCGCCCTTGCTGCTGTTGGGCGGCGCGGTCGTGATCGCCGCGCTCTACATCGCTTATGTGCTGTGGCCGCGCTGGCCGGGGACGCCGGTTGCGCTCGACGCGCCTTCGCTGCCGATCGTGGTCGCCGGCGTCAATTTCAACATCGAGCCGGCGGCGATCCGTGAGTCCATCGAGCGCCATCCGGGCACGCAGGACCGCGTCGACCTCACCTACCTCTGGCCCTCGCTCACCCCGCCCGACCCGCAGATCAAGCCGACGATCGGCGCCCCGCTCGACCCCAACAAGCGGCTGTTCGTGACCATCACATCGGGCGACGGCACGCTGCCGCTGATCGAGCGCGTGAAGGAGATCTATCCGCGCTATCTCGTGCCGGAGCCGACCGCCGGTCCAGAGGGCCTCACGCTGCGCGGCTTCCGCGACGGCACGCCCTATCAGGGCGAAGAGCTGGTGTTCGAACAGCAGCAGCCTGAGCATTTCCTGGCGCGCTGCTCGCGCAAGGGCGTGGTCAATTCCGGCAGCTGCCTGCTGGAGCGGCGCGTCGGCAACGCCGACATCACCTTCCGCTTTC
>Ga0316624_10000242_pt1 | contig 17440 bp, 14 predicted proteins | sample OWC_Aug_N3_C1_D5_FD_207657 | JGI IMG/M metagenome (GOLD analysis project Ga0316624, IMG submission 207657) | Wetland soil microbial communities from Old Woman Creek delta, Ohio, United States - OWC_Aug_N3_C1_D5_A | ecosystem: Environmental > Terrestrial > Soil > Wetlands | place: USA: Ohio... | reverse complement strand
GTGCGCTTCTCGATCTCGGCATTGACCGCGTCGCGGTTCTTGGAGCGCAGCGCGCCGGTCTTGAAATCGGGGTTGTCGATCAGCTCCGGCGCCGCGATCGCCTGGCAGACGCGCTCCCACATCACTTGCCCGCCCGCCGCGATGTTGATGTGGCCATCTTTGGTCTTGAACACGCCGGTCGGGATTGTCGTGGGGTGATTGTTGCCGGCCTGTTTTGCCACCTCATGCGCCTGCAGCCAGCGCGCCGCCTGGAAGTCGAGCATGAAGATCTGCGCCTGCAGCAGCGAGGTGGAAACCCACTGTCCCTCGCCGGAGACATCCCGCTCGAGCAGCGCCACCAGGATGCCGAGCGCGCAGAACAGGCCGGCCGTGAGGTCGGCGACGGGAATGCCGACGCGCACCGGCCCCTGCCCCGGCAGGCCGGTGATTGACATCAGCCCGCCCATGCCCTGCGCGATCTGGTCGAAGCCGGGCCGGTCGCGATAGGGCCCGTCCTGGCCGAAGCCGGAAATGCTGGCGAGCACGACGCCTTTGTTGACTTTCTTCAACGACTGGTAGTCGATGCCGAGGCGCTCCTTCACGTCGGGGCGGAAGTTCTCCACCACCACGTCAGCCTTCTCGACCATGCGCTTGAAGGCGGCGAGCCCCTGCGGCGATTTCAAGTCGAGGGTGATGCTGCGCTTGTTGCGGTGCAGGTTCTGGAAGTCGGCGCCCTCGCGCGGGCCGCCCGGCCCCTCACCCTTCTCCAGATGCGGCGGCGTCTCGATCTTGATGACGTTGGCGCCCCAATCGGCGAGCTGGCGGACGCAGGTCGGCCCCGAGCGCACGCGCGTCAAATCGAGCACGGTGAAGCGGGAAAGGGCCTGGGACGCCCTGGAAACCGGCATTTCGATGCTCCGAACGGCTTAATTCGGTCTTTTCGGGGTCAGACCTTCCTCAATTTGCCGCGGCTTGTCTATTCCATCTGCTGTCATTTGTTCACCATCAACGACCCTAAGGGCTATTCCTGCCTTGAAAAGACCATCAGCAACTGTCATATGCACGCCAGCGGATGAAAGACCCGATCTCGGGTTTGCGGGCTGCGTGCACGAAACTCTTTAAAACGAATTTCGCCCCGCCTCTTCCGTTTCTCCAACCGACCGACAACCCTGGCCACGCGGGATGTCTTTAGAACCCCGCGATTCCGCCGCCCGCATTCGCGTGCCGGCCGTGTCGCCATATAAGAAAGAGACTCTTTGACTTCATTTAACGACTTCGGCCTCGTAGAGCCGATCCTTCGCGCGCTCACCGAAGAGAAATACGTCACTCCCACCCCGATCCAAGCCCAGACCGTTCCTCTCGCCACCCAAGGCCGCGATGTCATCGGCATCGCGCAGACCGGAACCGGCAAGACCGCAGCCTTCGCGCTGCCGATCCTCAACCACCTGTTCAACAAGCGGCAACGGCCCGCGCAGAAATCCTGCCGCGTGCTGGTGCTGTCGCCGACCCGCGAATTGTCCGGCCAGATCGCCGACAGCTTCCGCGCCTATGGCCGGCACATCCGCCCGCTCGCGATCGAGCTGGCGATCGGCGGCGTGCCGATCAACCGGCAGATCCGCGCCATGGCGCGCGGGGTCGAAGTGCTGGTCGCCACCCCCGGCCGGCTGCTCGACCTGGTGCATCAGCGCGCGCTGCGCCTCGACCAGATCGAGGTGCTGGTGCTCGACGAAGCCGACCGCATGCTCGACATGGGCTTCATCCATGACATCAGGAAGATCGTCGCCATGCTGCCGAAAGAGCGACAGACGCTGTTTTTCTCGGCCACCATGCCGCAGGAGATCACCCGCCTCGCCGACCAGATGCTGCGCAACCCGGCGCGCGTCGCCGTGACGCCGCAGGCCACCACGGTCGAAAAGATCGCGCAACGCGTGATCCATACCGACAAGGCCGCAAAGCTGACGCTGCTCGCCGAACTGCTCAAGAGCGAGCCGGTCGAGCGCGTGCTGGTGTTCACCCGCACCAAGCACGGGGCCGACAAGGTCGTGCGCGGCCTGCAAAAGGCCGGCTTCGCCGCCGAGGCAATCCACGGCAACAAGTCGCAGCCTCAGCGCGAGCGCGTGCTCGCCGCCTTCCGTGACGGCAAGCTGCGCACCTTGATCGCCACCGACATCGCCGCCCGCGGCATCGACGTCGACGGCGTGAGCCACGTGTTCAATTACGATCTGCCGAACATTCCGGAATCCTACGTCCACCGTATCGGCCGGACCGCGCGCGCCGGCGCCGAAGGCGTGGCGATCTCGTTCTGCGATCACGAGGAACGCGCCTTCCTGCGCGACATCGAACGGCTGATCCGCATGGCGATCCCGGCGACCGACCGCCGCACCGGCGGGCGGCCCGCTCCGGCCCCGCAGCAGGCGGAAGCCCGCCATGGCGGCCGGCCGCATCGCGGCGGCCATCAGCAGCGCGGCAATGGCGGCGGCCACGGCCGTCCCGGCCATAACGGCAAACGCTCCCAACATGCCGGCAATGGCGGCCACCAAGGCCGTCCCCAGACTGGCCGCCACGTAGCCCCCCATCAGGACGCCACGGCGGGGGAGCCAAGCGGCATCGGAAATGTTACATTCCTGCAGCGCCCGGGCGAGCCGCGCCGTAACGCTGGCCACCGCGCGCCGCGTTAACGCAACTGGAGAGGACTGGATGGCGAAAGAAGAACTGCTGGAGTTCGACGGTACGGTGACCGAAGTCCTGCCGGACGGCAATTTCCGGGTAAAGCTCGACAACGAACATGAGGTGCTGGCCTACACGGCCGGCAAGATGCGCAAATTCCGCATCCGCACCGGCGTCGGCGACCGCGTGATCGTGGAAATGTCGCCCTACGACCTGCAGCGCGGACGCATCAGCTTCCGCCACAAGGGCGACGCCCCGTCACCGTCTCCACAACAGCGCCGGCCCAACTTCCGCGGACGGCGCTGACGCCGGCCGGCATGCCGGTTCACCGACCCACCGCTCACTGTGTGGCGAGGTGCGGCCGGATGATCTCAACCATGCGATCGGCCGATGTGCCCGGCGGAAAGAAGCCGAGATATTTTCCGGCGCGATCCATCAGATAGGTAAATCCCGAATGATCGATCAGATACACGCCGCCGTCGGGCGGCGTGTATTTGGCGTAATAGACCTTGTACGCCCGCGCCACCGCCCGAATCTGCTCGGGCGTTCCGGTCAGGCCGATCAGCCGCGGATGGAAGGCCGCGACATATTGGGCAAGCACCTCCCACGTATCCCGTTCCGGATCGACCGAGATGAAAAGCGGCTGCACCTCGGCGCCGGCCGCGCCCAGCTTGTCGAGCGCCAGGCTGATCTGCAGCAGGTCCGCGGGACAAATATCCGGGCAGTAAGTATAGCCGAAATAGACCAGCAGCAGTTTGCCGGGGAAATCCGCGTCGGTTCTTTTCTTGCCGGTGTGATCGGTAAGCTCGAAGGGACCGCCGACATGTCCGCGGCCCCACATCAAGTCATCCATCAATCGCGCGGCCCGGTTCTGGTCCGGCTCCTGAGCGCGCACCGGACACGATGGGATTGCCAGCAGCGCACAGGCGAAAAACAAGAAGAGCGGGATTGCAAGCAATCCCGCTCTCCGCCTTTTGCCGCATTCGGGCATTACGCGCCGAAGTTCAACTTCGCGCCCGCTGACGCAAGCAGCAAGCGATCAGGCGCCAGCGCTTCCATGGCCTCGATGAAGTTCTGGCCGCTGCAATGCATCGGCACCACCACGTCCGGATTGAGCTCCTTGACCTCGGACACGATGTGCTTGGTGTAGTCCGTCGGCGCCGGGCCGAGATGGAATCCGCCGATCATCGCGTGCACCTTCTGGACTCCGGATACCTGCATGGCCTGCTTGGTGGCATTGACGATGCCGCGGTGACTGCAGGACGAGATCACGACCAGGCCGCGGTCCTTCACGTTGAAGCAGGTGGCGTGCTCGTGGTAATGCTCGTCCGGAATGATCTTTCCCTGCAGCTCGGCCGCCATGTAGTGGGAGGCGTCGCAGCCCAGGCCGTCCTTCATGCCGGACTGCTCGAGCGTTTGCGGAAGGATCTTCTCGTCGGTTTCGCGCTTGATCTGTCCGGTCGTGAAAGCGTGGCCGGCAATCACGGTCGGGCTCTCGCACAGCACGACGCCCACTTTGCGCGCCGCCAGCGCGTTGCGATCGAGATAGCCGAAATCGCTGAACACGCCCGGCGCTCCGCCAGGAACCAGCCGGTGACAGAAGTTGTCTTCACCGCCGGCGTAGAGCTTGAGGTCGGCCGGCAGCGAGCCGCGATACTTGTCGAGGAAGCCGATCAAGCCGCCGTAATGGTCGAAATGACCGTGGCTGACGATGAGCGCATCGATTTTCTTCGGATCGACGCCGATGATGTCGATATTGTTGAGCAGAGCCTCCGCCGTGTAGCCGTAATCGAGCATGAAGGTGCGGGCTTGCCCGGCCTTCTCCGATTGCAGGAACAGCGAAAGGCCCCACTGCGTGTGCAGCTCGTTGGTGTAGCTCTTGGCCCGCGGCGCCGGCGTCACTGACACCCGATTCACGGTGGCGGGCTTCAGGAACAGATTGTGCGTGGAATCGACCAGCACGTTGACGGTCAGCTTGTCCACGACCGGCGGTTCGATTGGCGCAGCGCCGGCGAACTCGACGCAAGAAAACCCACTCGTTGCAGCAGCCCCTGCAAACGCGGCAGAGGCTTTGAGAAAGTCACGTCTTTTCATTGGAAGTCTCCCCCGATCGTCGCGTGAAACGACCAGTGTTAAGACTTGCATAAAACCATATGTGTGCCTAGCCGGGACGGCAATCGTCAATGCAGGGCGCCGATTGACTTGTGCGCATTCGCTTTGCCTGTCCGGGTTAACATCTTCATCCGCAACGCAATCTCCGAGCGGTGACGAACGGAGAAGTTCGCGCGCTGCCTCACAAACCCCACATTACGGCGGGCAAGATCGACCAAGCGGATTGTCATTGCTGCGTTGCAGCGCGCTGCGATAGCGGGATTGTTATGACGATAATTTCGGCCATGCGCTTTGCCCTGGCGATCGCTGTCGCGGGCGCCGTCGGATCGGCTACCGCGCAAGACAAGTCTGCCCAGAACAAGGAAATCCAAGCCCAGCATCAGCCGGCGGGCAAAGGCGTCCTGAGCCTGCTGCCGGCCGATGCCACCACCGAGCATTCCATCGATACGGCGCAGGGCAAGCTCGCTTACACGGCGACCGCCGGCACGCTGGCATTCTTCAACGAAACTGGGGAGCAAAGCGCTGCCGTCTTCTACACCGCCTATGTCGCCAAAGACGCCGGCGCCAACCGGCCGCTGACCTTCGTATTCAACGGCGGCCCGGGCGCGGCCTCGGCCTTTCTCAACCTCGGCCTGGTCGGCCCGCGCATCCTCGACCTCGGCCCCGACGCGCGCAATTTCGCCCATGCCGAACTGCGCGACAATCCCGACACCTGGCTGCAGTTCACCGATCTCGTGCTGATCGATCCGATCGGCACCGGCTGGAGCCGGACCGTCAAGCCGGGCGACGGCAAGGATTTCTGGAACGTCGGCAGCGACGCCAGCGCGATGGCGAAAGTGGTCGCGCTCTATGTCGACAAGAACAACCGCGCCGCTTCGCCGAAATATCTGCTGGGCGAAAGTTACGGCGGCTTCCGCGCCGCCAAGGTGGCGCGCGCGGTGCAACGCGAGCAGGGCATATCGGTGAACAGCATCGTGATGCTGTCGCCGCTGCTGGAGGGCTGGCTCACTTTCGGCGACGACGGCTCGGCGTTACGCGCAGCGCTGGTGCTGCCGTCGCTGGCGGCCGCCGAGCTCGAGCGCAAAGGCGCGTTCAGCGCGCAAGCGCTGGCCAGTGCCGAGAAGTTCGCCATGACCGATTACTTAACCACCTTGGCCGGGCCGACCCCGCAAGGCCAGGCGGGCGATGCGTTCTACCAACACGTGGCGCAGGTGAGCGGCTTGCCGCTCGACCTGGTCAAGCAGCAGCGCGGCTTCGTGACCGGCGCCTTCGTCAAGAACCTGCGCGCGGACAAGATCGTCAGCCTGTATGACGCGACTTTCGCGGTCGACGATCCCTTCCCGGAGCAGAAATCGGGACATGCCCCCGATCCGATCCTCGATGCTGTCGCGCGCGCCTATGGCGGTGCCTTCGCGAATTACGCGCGCCACGAGCTCGGCTTCAAGACCGAGATGACCTACCAGCTGCTGGCAAGCGACGTCATACAGCACTGGGACTGGGGGAAAGGCGGCCGCCCGGGGGTGGGCGTGGAAAGCGATCTGCGCGTGTTGCTCGGCTTCGACCGCTCGTTCCGTGTGCTGATCGCGCACGGCTATTCCGACATGGTCACGCCTTTTGCCGAAACGCGCTACCTGCTCGATCATCTGCCGCCGTTTGGCCCGGCCGGGCGCGTGTCGCTCAAGCTCTATCGCGGCGGGCACATGGTCTATCTCAATCCGCAGTCGCGCAAAGCCTTCAGCAGCGACGCGGCCGCCTTCTATCGCGAAGAATAGGCCTCAGCCCATCGCCGCCACCACCGCGCAGGTGGTGACAATGTCGTCTTCGCTGGCGCCGCGCGATAGATCGCTGATCGGCTTGGCGAAGCCCTGTAGGAACGGCCCGATCGCCTGGGCGCCGCCCAGCCATTGCGTGAGCTTGTAGCCGATATTGCCGGCATCGAGGTCCGGGAAGATCAGGACGTTGGCTTGCCCAGCGACGGGGCTCGCCTCTTTGAGTTTCTTGGCCGCGACCTGCGGCACCAGCGCGGCATCGGCCTGGAATTCGCCGTCGACGGCGAGCGCGGGCGCGCGCTGGCGCACGAATTCGAGCGCCGCGCGCACCTTGTCGACGCGCGCGTGCTGCGCGCTGCCCTTGGTCGAGAACGACAGCATGGCAACGCGCGGCTCCTCGCCGAGCAAGGCCTTGGCGCTGCGCGCAGAGGCAATGGCGATGTCGGCGAGCTCTTCGGCCGTGGGATCGGCATTGACGGCGCAATCGGCGAACACGAAGGCGCGCGGGCCCTTCTTGAGGAAATCCGCCGCCACCATGAGGAAGCAGCTCGACGGCAGCGCGATACCGTCGGCCAGACCCACCGTCATCAATCCTGCCTCGATCACGCGCCGTGTCGGGTTGGCGGCGCCGGCGACCATGGCGTCGGCGGCGCCCTGGCGCACCATCATCCCGCCGAAATACATGGGCTTCGCCACCAGCCGCCTGGCCATGGCCGCCGTCATCGACGGGCGCGCGACGGCGCAGGCTTCGCCATAGCCGTTAAGCCGCGCATCGTGGCGCGGGTCGATCAGCGCGATGCCATCGAGCGAGCCGCCGATCCCGCGCGCGACGTTTCCGATCTCGTCCGGTGCGCCGAGCAAAATCGGCTGCGCGATCTTCTCGCTTTTGAGGCGCAGCGCGGCGGCGACGATGCGCGCATCCTCGCCTTCCGGCAAAACGATTTTGCGATAGCGCCGCCGTGCGATATCAAACAGCCGAGCCATCAAATCCATGCTTCTCACCGCGTGAGAAAACGCGAAAGTCTGCGAACGCGCATGATCCCCGAAAAGCTTGTCCTCGACTTGATCGGGGATGGGTACCGGTTTTCGGACAAGATCATGCGCAACAGAAGAGGCCATCAATGACCGAAACCGCCGAAGCGATCAAGATTCACCGCGGTCTCAAGGGTGTCTATTTCGATCGTTCGTCCTGCACCTTCATCGACGGCAAGGCCGGCGAGCTGCGCTATCGCGGCTATTCGATCCACGATCTGGCGGAGAATTCGAGTTTCGAGGAGACCGCCTGGCTTTTGCTGTACGGCGAATTGCCGACTGCGCAGGAGCTGGCCGGCTTCGACGCGCAGCTCAAAAGCGCGCGCCAGCTGCCGAAGCCGGTACTCGATATCGTCCGCGCGATCAAGGACGCGCATCCGATGGACGTGCTGCGCACGGGTGTGTCGGCGCTGGCCGCTTTCGATCCGGATACCAATGACAATTCGCGCAACGCCACGCTGCGCAAGGCCGTGCGGCTCACCTCGCAGGTGCCGATGATCGTGGCGGCGCATTCGCGCATCCGCGCCGGACAGGAGCCGGTGGCGGCCGACCAGACGCTCACCCACGCCGCCAATCTGTTGTGGATGCTACGCGGCGAGAAGCCTTCGCGCGACGCCGCGCAGTTGATCGACCGCGACCTCATCCTGCATGCCGAGCACGGCTCCAACGCCTCTTCCTTCACGGCGCGGGTGGTGATCGGCACCGAGGCCAATTTGCACGCCGCGATCACGGCGGCGATCGCCGCGCTGTCGGGGCCGGCGCATGGCGGCGCCGCCGAGGACGTCATGAAGATGGCGGAGGAGATCGGCGACCCCGCGCGCGCTGCCGACTACGTGAAGGAAAAGCGCAAGTCGGGTGCCGCCGTCACCGGTTTCGGCCACCGCGTCTACCGCGCCGAGGACCCGCGCGCGCGCCACATGCGCGCCGGCGTCGAGCGGCTGTCGAAGGAAATGGGCCAGCCGAAGTGGTTCGAGATCCTGCAGGCGGTGGTCAAAGCCATGGCGCCCTATGCGCGCCATGGCGTCAACGTCAACGTCGATTTCTATTCCGGCGTCGTCTACCACCTGCTCGGCGTCAAGCGCGACCTGTTCGTGCCGATCTTCGCGGTCGGCCGCGTGCCGGGCTGGGTGGTGCAGGCCATGGAGCAGCAGGACAACAACATCCTGATCCGCCCGCTCACGCTCTACAACGGGCCCGAGGCGCGTCCCTATCGGCCGATCGCGCAGCGCGGGCGCTGAGCGGGAACGGGCGGCGGTCGCGCGCGACGAGATCGCGCCGTTGCGGCGGCGAGGCCATCTGCTAGTGTAATGAGAATGACAGTCTCGCCTAGTGAGACTTTGAGCCGGCAACCATAAGCCGGCCGTCGTCCTCGCCGGCACGGCCGCGGGCGGACGACCGACAAGCAAGCGGCCGATGGCAGGGAGGGATGTCCATGCGTTCGACCACGCGAAGAATTGCATTGCTTATGGCCGTCGGCGCCAGTCTCGCGCTCACCGGCGGCAGCTCATTCGCGGCAGGCTATCCGGAGCGACCGATCGAATTAATCGTGCCGTGGGGCCCGGGCGGCGGCGCCGATCAATTGGCGCGCTTGGTAAGCAAGCAGCTCGAGCCGATGCTCGGCCAGGGTATCCCGGTCGTCAACGTGCCCGGCGGCACCGGCGCGACTGGCATGGCGAAGCTGCTCGCAGCGCCGGCCGACGGCTACTCGATGGCGATCTACATCGCCGACAGCCACGCCCTGCTCGCCGGCAAGAGTCCGCGCTGGCAGATGAGCGACATCACGCCGGTCGCGGTGATGATGAAGGTGCCCTCTTTCATCTTCGTGAAGGAGGACAGCCGGTTCAAGACTTGGACCGATTTCGCCAACGTCGCCAAGGCCACGCCGGGCAAGCTGAAGGTGGCGACACTCGGCTTCGGCAGCGTCGACGACTTCTCGCTCACCGTGCTTGCGCACAACGGCATCAAGGTTACGCAGGTGCCCTTCGCCAAGCCGAGCGAGCGCTACGTCTCGATCCTCGGCGATCACGCCGACGCGCTCTACGAACAGGCGGGCGACGTCGCGCAATTCCTCAACGGCAAGCAGATGCGGCCGATCCTGCTGTTCGGCGAAAAGCGTCTGGAGCGGTTCAAGGACATCCCGGCTTCCTACGAGCTCGGCTACAAGATCGCGCTGCCGCAGTTCCGCTCGATCGTCGTACGCGCCGGCACCCCGCCGGACATCGTCCAGAAGCTGTCCGACGCGCTGGCCAAGGTCTACGCCTCGGACGAGTACAAGAAGTTCATGGAGGTGCAGTTCTGCGATCCGAACAGCTTCGAGGACGCAGCGCATGCGCCCGCCTTCATCAACCAGCAGCTTGACGACATGAAGAAGACGATGGCGGCAAACTAGGTTCCGGGTTGTTGCGTGTTGGGCAAGGCTATGGACAAGTCGTTGGTGCGCTCAATTGGCCCTTATCTCATCGGCTTGGCCGTGGCCGTGGCCCTTTACGTCTACTCGGGAAAAATCGAATACACACCTCGGCCCGGCACACTCGGGCCCGAGGTGTGGCCCCGCCTCGCCATCCTGCTGATGGGCGCGTCGTGCCTTTGGGAACTGACGCGCCGGCTGATCGTCAGCAACAGGGACGCGACCGGCTTCATGGAAGCCTTCGACCGGGAGGAGGAAGCCGAGCTAACCCAGCCGGTCTATCCCAGACTGGTCGTCGCCGGCATCGTGCTGATGGGGCTTTACGCGGTGCTCGTGCCGGTTTTGGGATTCATCTTCGGAACGTTCCTGTTCCTCGCCGCCTTCATGTATGTCGGCGGCTACCGCGCGCATGGCGTCGTCTGGAGCGCCAGTGCCGGTGTTACGATCTCCTGCGGCATCCTGTTCCTGCGCATCGCCTACGTCTCGCTGCCGCGCGGCATCGCGCCGTTCGACCGCGTCACCGACGCCTTTTTCGCGATTCCGAGCCTGTGGTGAGCGCATGATCGACATCGTCACCCAGCTTGCCGCGGGATTCGTCCACTGCCTGACGCCGATCAATATGGCGATGCTGCTTGTCGGCATCGTCATCGGCCTGCTGATCGGCGTATTGCCGGGCCTCACGCTGGTGATGGGCGTCGCGCTGGCGCTGCCCTTCACCTACAAGATGGACGTAACGCCTTCGATCGTCCTGCTGACGGCGATGTATGTCTCCGGCACCTATGGCGGCGCCTTCACGGCCATCCTGTTCCGCATCCCCGGCGAGCCGATTGACGTGCCCATGCTGTGGGACGGCTACACCATGGGCCGCAAGGGCAAGCCGGCCAAGGCGCTGGGCTGGACGCTGGTTGCCGCGCTCGGCGGCGGGCTGCTGTCGGCCGTGGTCATGGTCGCCTTGACCCAGCCGCTTGCCAGCTTCGCGCTGCGATTTTCCTCGCCGGAATACTTCGTGATCGTGATGTTCGGCCTGCTGAGCGTGGTGGCGATCGGCAAGGGCTCGCTGGCCAACGCCTTCATCAGCATGAGCATCGGCATCTTGATCTCGACGGTGGGCACCGACCCGACCTATGGCGCCTACCGCTTCACTTTCGACTCGCCGATTCTGGCCGACGGCATCGAGTTCCTCGTCGTCATGGTCGGCGCCTACGGCGTCGGCGAGGTGCTCACGCGCCTCGAGAGCGGCTTCGCTACCAAGCCGATCGACAAGATTTCCAACGCGCGCACCGAACTGCCCACGCTTAAGGAATTGAACGACATCAAGGGCATGTTTTTGCGCTCTTCGGTGGTCGGCGACCTGATCGGGCTCTTGCCCGGCGCGGGCGCCACCATCGCCTCGTTCGTCAGTTACGGCATCGAAGCGCGCTTCGGCAAGCAAAGGCATCGCATGGGCACCGGCGTCGCCGAGGGCATCGTGGCGCCGCAGGCGGCGGCGACCGCCTCGGTCGGCGGCGCCATGGTGCACCTGCTCGCGCTCGGCATTCCGGGCAGCGGCGCGACCGCGGTCATCCTCGGCGCCTTCATGCTGCATGGCATTCAGCCGGGGCCGCAGGTGCTGGTGACCTCGGCGCCGCTGGTCTACACCGTGTTCGCCTCGCTGTTCCTCGGCCTCGCGCTGATGTGCGCGATCGGCTATTTCGCCATCCGCCCGCTGGTCAAGATTCTCGATTTCCCCGAAGCCGTGGTCTCCGCCTACGTGCTGATCCTCTGCTTCATCGGCGCCTTGTCAATCCGCAACAACGTCACCGATCTGTGGCTGATCATCGGCTTCGGCATCATCGGCTATGGCTTCGAGCGCCTGAAATTCCCCGTTGCGCCCTTGGTGCTCGGCGTGATCCTCGGGCCGATCGCGGAAGAAAACTTCATGAACACGATGATCAGCTTCTCCAACGATTGGACCGTATTTTTCACGCGGCCGATTTCGGGAACGATCGTCGTGCTGACGATTATCGTGCTGTTGCTGCCGTTCGTGCAGCATCTGATCCGGCGGCGTTTCGCAACGGCATGAGTAGCCGAGGTGACCTATGCGTAGCAGTCTCAGTCTCGATGCCAAAACGGTTGAGCCCGGCGCTCCGCGCGTAACGGCGCTGAAACCGGTCGGCCCGGCCAAAACTGCAAAGTCGCGCGAGCACAAGCTCGGCGCCACCGCCCGCTCATTTGCGATTCTCGATCACGTTGCCAGTTCACAAAACCCGGTCGACGTGCTCGACATCATCTCGTCGCTCAAGCTGCCGAAGGCGACCGCCTATCGGCTGGTCGACTGGTTCGTCAGCCACGGTTATCTGGCGCGTGAGCCGGGACGCAAGCGGCTGATCGTCGGCCCCAGGCTCACCCACCTCGCCTTCGGCGTGCTGTCGGCCTCGATGCGCAACGACGCGCCGCATTTGGTGCTGCAGCGATTGGTGCGCACGCTCAACGAGACCTGCAATATCGGCACGCTGCTCAACGGCGAGGTGATTTATCTCGACCGCGTGGAGGCCGAGCACTGGCCGCTGCGGCTGCACTACACCAGCGGCTCGCGCGTGCCGCTGCATTGCAGCGCCATCGGCAAGCTGTTCTTGGCGCTCGCCCCCTCCCCGCGCCGGCAGCGCCTGCTGCAAAGCCTGGAGCTGCGCCGCTACACCGACGGCACCATCACCGACAAGCCGCGGCTGGAGGCGGAGCTGCGCCAAATCCGCAAGGAGCAGGTCTCCTTCGACCGCGAGGAATATCTGGTCGGGGTGGTCTGCATGGCGGTGCCGGTGACGGGCAAGAACGGCGAGCCGCTCGCCGCGCTTGCCATCCAGGCGCCGGAAGCGCGCATGGACGTGCAGGCCGCCCGCGGCCATCTGCCGGCGCTGCGCCGCGCCGCCGGCGAGCTCGCCGAAATCTTTCAGGAAAAAGTCTGAGCAAATCGGAAATGAAAAGGTCGCAGCCATGAAGATGACGACAGAAGAAGCCTTCGTGAAGGTCCTGCAGATGCACGGCATCGAGCATGCCTTCGGCATCATCGGTTCGGCATTCATGCCGATCTCGGATTTGTTTCCAAAGGCCGGCATCACATTCTGGGACGTCGCGCACGAAACCAATGGCGGCATGATGTGTGACGGCTACACGCGCTCGACCGGCAAGATCGCCATGGCGATCGCGCAGAACGGACCGGGCATCACCAACTTCGTCACCGCTATCAAGACGGCCTACTGGAACCACACGCCAATGCTGCTGGTGACGCCGCAGGCGGCGAACAAAACCATCGGCCAGGGCGGCTTCCAGGAAGTCGAGCAGATGGCGCTGTTCCGCGACATGGTCTGCTATCAGGAAGAGGTGCGCGATCCCTCGCGCGTCGCGGAAGTGCTGAATCGCGTCATCTCGAAAGCAAAACATCTGTCGGCGCCGGCGCAGATCAATATTCCGCGCGACTACTGGACCCAGGCTGTCGACATCAACATGCCGGCCATCGTCGCGTTCGAGCGGCCGGCGGGCGGCGCGCATGCCGTCGCCGAAGCGGCCAAACTGCTGTCGGGAGCGAAATTCCCGGTCATCCTGTCGGGCGCGGGCGTCGTGCTCGGCAACGCCATTCCCGAATGCGCGGCGCTGGCCGAGAAGCTCGATGCACCGGTCTGCAACAACTATCAGCACAATGACAGCTTTCCCGGCAGCCATCGCTTGGCCGTCGGTCCGCTCGGCTACAACGGCTCCAAGGCCGCGATGGAGCTGATCGCCAAGGCCGATGTGATCCTGGCGCTCGGCACCAGGCTCAATCCGTTTTCGACGCTGCCGGGCTACGGCATCGACTACTGGCCGAAGAACGCCAAGATCATCCAGGTCGATATCAATGCGGACCGCATCGGCCTGACCAAGCCGGTGACGGTCGGCATCTGCGGCGACGCCAAGCTGGTCGCCCAGAGCATTCTGGCGCAGCTTGCGCCGACCGCCGGCAACGCCGGCCGCGAGGAGCGCAAGGCGCTGATCCATTCGACCAAGTCGCGGTGGCTGCAGACCCTCTCCAGCATGGATCATGAGGACGACGATCCGGGCACCACCTGGAACGCGGACGCCCGCAAGCGGCAGCCCGACCGCATGTCGGCGCGGCAGGCCTGGCGCGCGATCCAGGCCGGCCTGCCCAAGGACGCCATCATCTCGAGCGACATCGGCAACAATTGCGCCATCGGCAATGCCTATCCGACGTTCGATCAGGGCCGGAAGTATTTGGCGCCCGGGCTGTTCGGGCCGTGCGGCTATGGCTTCCCCTCGATCATCGGCGCCAAGATCGGCAATCCGGACACGCCCTGCGTCGGCTTCGCCGGCGACGGCGCGTTCGGCATTTCCATGAACGAGATGAGCTCGATCGGCCGGGAGGAATACCCAGGGATTACGATGGTGATCTTCCGCAACTACCAGTGGGGCGCGGAAAAGCGAAATTCCATCCTCTGGTTCGACGATAATTTCGTCGGAACCGAGCTCGACCCGCATCTCAGCTATGCGAAGGTGGCGGAGGGCTGCGGCCTCAAGGGTGTTACGGTAAAAACGCAGGCTGAGCTGACCGAAGCGCTGCGCGAATCCTGCGAAGCGCAGAAGAAACGGGTCACGACCTTCATCGAGGTTATCCTCAATCAGGAGCTCGGCGAGCCGTTCCGCCGCGACGCCATGAAGAAACCCACGGTCATTGCCGGCATCCGGCGCGAGGATATGCGGCCGCAGCAGGTGGCTTAAGCTACGAGGTAAACACGATGACGGTGGCAGTGAAACCGACGGCGGATCCGGCCGCGCTCGCGGTCGTCGACGATCTGGTACGGCGGGCGCGCGCGGCAATGAGCGCGTTCGCCGATGCCGATCAGGCGCGTGTCGACGAGGCGGTCACCGCGCTCGCCTGGTCGCTCTACAATCCGGCGCACGCCGAGGAGCTGGCGGCGCTCGCGGTCGCCGACACCAAGCTCGGCAATGTCCCGGACAAGATCATCAAGAAGCAGCGCAAGACCTTCGGCACCCTGCACGACCTGCTGCGGGTGAAGTCGGTCGGCATCATCGAAGAGGACAAGGCGCACGGCATTGTCAAATACGCAAAGCCGGTCGGCGTAGTCTGCGCTATCACGCCCTCGACCAATCCGGGCGCCACGCCCGTCAACAAAGCGATGATGGCGATCAAGGGCCGCAATGCCACCATCATCGCCGCCTCGCCGGCCGGCCTGAAGACCACGCAGCGCACGGTCGATTACATGCGGGCGGAGCTGAAGAAGATCGGCCTGCCGGAGGACCTCGTACAGATCCTGCCGCCGCCGGCCTCCAAGGACATGACGCAGGCGCTGATGCAGGCGGCCGACCTGGTGGTCGCCACCGGCTCGCAGGACAATGTGCGGCGCGCCTATTCCAGCGGCACGCCGGCGATCGGCGTCGGCCTCGGCAACGTGCCGGTGATCATTGACGAGACCGCCGACCTCGACGACGCCGCCCGGAAAATCTGCGCCTCCAAGATTTTCGACAATGCGACCTCGTGCTCGTCGGAAAATTCGGTGATCATCGTCGATGCGGTGTACGACCAGGCGATGGCGGCGCTCGAGCGCGCCGGAGGCTACCGCGCCTCGGCGGTCGAGAAAGAAAAAATCCAGCGCGCGCTGTGGCCGGACGGCAAATTGAGCCGCACGCTGATCGCGCGCGATGCCGACGTGCTCGCGCGCGGCTGCGGGCTGCCGGCCGCCGCAGAGAAGAAGAAATTCTTCATGGTAGAAGAGACCGGCGTCGGGCGCGATTTCCCGTTCTCGGGCGAAAAGCTCTCGCTAGTGCTGACCGTCTACCGGGTCAAGGATTTTGACGCGGCAATCGAGCGCGCCAATGTGGTGCTCGCCTACCAGGGCCGCGGCCATTCGGTGGGCCTGCACACCAAGGATATGGCGCGCGGCCGCAAGCTCGCGGAACGGGCGGACGTGGTGCGCGTGCTGGTCAACCAGGCGCACACCTTCGGCAACGGCGGCGGCTTCGACAACGGGCTCAATTTCACCCTCAGCATGGGCTGCGGCACCTGGGGCGGCAACAGCATCACCGAGAACCTGAACTACAAGCACTTCCTCAACATCACCCACCTGGTCACCACCATCCCCGAGGACAAGCCGAGCGAAGAAGATCTGTTCGGCGCCTACTGGGAGAAGTACGGCAAATAGCGCATGAACCCGAAAAGTGGGGACCGGTTTTCGGACAAGTTCATGCGCAAAGCAAAATCATGAACTTCGAAGAACACGCGGCGAAAGCGCTGGTGCTGGCGCCCGCCAGCATTGCGGTGCCGCGCGGCATATTGTGCACGAGCGCTGCGGAAGCGGCCAAAGCGGCGGCCCAGATCGGCCCCTGCGTGGTCAAGGCGCAGGTGCCCACCGGCAAGCGCGGCAAGGCCGGCGGCATCAAGCTCGCCAATACGCCGGCCGAAGCCGAGCAGGTGGCCGGACAAATCCTCGGCATGGCAATCGGCGACTACACGATCGAGCGGCTGCTGATCGAGCAGCAAGCGAAAATCGCGCGCGAATTCTACGCCGCGGTCCTGCACGACACGACGGCGCGCAAGCCGCTGATCCTGTTCTCCACCGAGGGCGGCATGGATATCGAGGAAATCGCGGCCGAGAAGCCGGACGCAATCCGCCGCCTGCTGGTCGATATCGACGGCGCGCCAAAACCCGCCGATATCGCCACGATGCTGGCCGGGCTCGATCTCGGCACCGCGCAGACTCAGATCGCCGACATTCTGCTTCGCCTCTATAGCGCCTACCGGGCGCGCGACGCCGAACTGGTCGAGATCAATCCGCTGGCGCTGCTGGCCGACGGCCGTGTCGTCGCGCTTGATTGTAAATTTGTGCTCGATGACGCCGCGATCTACCGCCAGCCGCAGATCGCGCCGCACGGCTCGCCCGGCGCGATGACCGAGCTGGAGAAGCGCGGCGCCGAAGCCGGCCTCAAGCTCATCCAGCTCGACGGCAATGTCGGCGTATTGGCCAACGGCGCTGGTCTGACCATGACCACCATGGACGTGATCCGCCACTACGGCGGGCGTCCTGCGAACTTCCTCGAGATCGGCGGCGAGGCCTATACCAAATCCGAGATCGCGCTTGACCTCGTGCTGTCGAACCCCGGCGTCAAAAGCCTGGTGATCAACTTCTGCGGCGCCTTCGCGCGCACCGACGTGATGGCGGACGGCGTGGTGAAGGCCTGGGCCAAGCTCAAGCCGAAGGTGCCGGTGTTCTTCTCGATCCACGGCACCGGCGAGGACGAGGCCGTGGCGCTGGTGCGCAGGGAGCTCGGCATCGAGCCTTACGATTTCATGGAAGACGCCATCCAGGAAGCGGTGAAGGCGGCGTCATGATCGTCCGCAAAAAAGATCGCGTGGTCGTGCTCGGCATCACCGGCAAGCAGGGCACGTTCTGGACCGAAAAGATGATCACCTACGGCACCAATGTGGTCG
>Ga0316624_10000241_pt1 | contig 17444 bp, 17 predicted proteins | sample OWC_Aug_N3_C1_D5_FD_207657 | JGI IMG/M metagenome (GOLD analysis project Ga0316624, IMG submission 207657) | Wetland soil microbial communities from Old Woman Creek delta, Ohio, United States - OWC_Aug_N3_C1_D5_A | ecosystem: Environmental > Terrestrial > Soil > Wetlands | place: USA: Ohio... | reverse complement strand
GCACCTGGAAGCGCACCGGCAGGCGGTCCTGCAGGATCCAGTCGGCGAGCTCGCGCGCCGGCAGCTCCTCGTGGCTGGGGGAGAACAGCACCGTGCAGCCGGCGGGCAGGGTGAGCTGCGCCAGGCGCGCGCGGCTCCATTCGTAGTCGGCCCGGCCGCAAATCACGAACTTGAGCAGATCCTGCGCGGTCAGGTGCCTGAACTCCTCGTAGCGGTTGCGGCGCTCCTCCCCCGAACCGGGCGTCTTGACGTCCACGACCTTCACCACGCGCGTGTCCACCGCATCCAGCACCATCGCGCCGCTGGTTTCCAGCGAGACGCGAAATCCCGCATCGCACAGGCGCGTGAGCAGCCCGGCGCAGGCCTTCTGCGCCAGCGGTTCCCCGCCCGTGACGCACACATGGCGCGTGCCGAACTCGCGCACGCGCGTGATGATCGCGTCAGGCTCCCACCAGTCCCCGCCGTGAAAGGCGTACGCCGTGTCGCAGTACTGGCAGCGCAGCGGACACCCCGTGAGGCGCACGAACGCCGTGGGCACGCCGACGGTGTCCGCCTCGCCCTGCAGCGAGTGGAAGATCTCGGTGATCTTCAGGCGCGTGGCCGTCACGGCGCACTCCCCGGGGTGCTGCGCAAGGCGTTGGCTATTGCTCGGGCATCTTCTTCAGGCGCTCGGCCGCGAGCCGTGCCGAGTCGGTCCCGGGGTACTTCTTGGTCACCTCGGTCAGGGTCGCGCGCGAGGCGGCGTACTGCTTCTGCGCGTATTGCGTGTAGCCGAGCTTCAGTAGCGCATCCGGCGCCTTGCGCGCATCCGGCCACTTCTTCAGCACGGCGCGAAAGGCGCCGGCGGCGCCCTCGTAGTCGTGATTGACGTAGTAGGCCTCGCCCAGCCAGTACTGCGCATTCTCGGCGAGCGCACTTTGCGGGTAGCTGCCGAGGAAGTCCTTGAAGCCGGCGATGGCGATGGAGTAGCTGCCGGCCTTGAGCGCATCGAAGGCCTGTGCGTACACGGCCTGCTCGGTCGAGGAGGGTGCGCCGGCCGCGGCAGCGCCCGCCCCCGCCGCACCGGCCTCCGCAGCGGCCGCGGGCGACCCGCCGGCGACTCCGGTGCCCGCCGCGCCGCCCGCGGGAGCGGCCGCCCCGGCGGCGGCACTGCCGCCGCTCAGGCGCTTGTCCAGGTCCGCGTACAGGTCACGCTGCTGCTTGGTGAGCGCCTCGTTGGCGTGCTCGAGCTCATCGACGCGGCCCTGCAACTGCCGCAGCGTTGCCTGCATCTCGTCCTGGCGCTGCGCGACCGTCACCTGGTTGGCGACGCTGCGCTCGAGGCGCCCGACGCGATTGTCCAGGTCGTTGAGCTTGATCTGTACCGGGTCCTGTTCCGGGGGCGTGGTGGCGCAGCCCGCCAGGAGCACGAGCGCCACGAACCCGAGGCAGAGTGAGCGCATGCGGGCGACCCCCGGTTACGGCTTCGGCGCGCCGGCCGGCAGCGCGAGGTAGACGATCTCGACGCGGCGGTTCTTGGCCCACGCCGCCTCGTCGTGGCCCGCGACCGCCGGGCGCTCCTCGCCATAGCTCACGGTGGAGATCTGCGCATCGCTCGCGCCCTGCAGCAGCAGGGCGCGCCGCACCGCCTGCGCGCGGCGCTCGCCGAGCCCGATGTTGTACTCGCGCGAGCCGCGCTCGTCGGTGTGCCCCTCGAGGCGCACGCGCGTGCCCGAGTGGCTCGCCAGGTACTTCGCGTGCGCCGCCACGACCTCCGTGCCTGCGCCCCTGATCTCGCTGCTGTCGAAGTCGAAGTACACGAGGCGCGTGGCGAGCAGTCCGGCCTGGGGGCCGGCCGCCTCCTCGTCCGCGCTGGCGCCGGCGGCTGCCGCGCCCGCAGCACCGGCCCCGCTACCGCTGGCCGCACCGCCCGCCTCGCCCGCCGGCAGGTCGGCCTTGGGCTTCTTGCTGGCGCAGGCGCCCAGACCGAGGGACACGGCGAGCACCAGCACCACCATCAGCCGCTGCATGGATAGTTTTTCCGCCATTTCAACTTTCCTTTCGCAATGAATCTCAAAGCGCGCTAGGGGAGGAAGGGTCCCCAGGCCGGCTCGCGAATCTCCCCTTCCGCGGCCCTCAGGCGCAAGCCCGTCAGCCCGTCGGTCGAGACCGTCGCCAGCTCCCCGCGGGGGGCATCGCGCTCCGCATAGATAAGTGTAGCTCCATTGGGCGCGAAACTCGGCGATTCATCGAGGTGGCCATGGGAGAGCACGCGCACCACGCTCGTGGCGAGCTCCTGCACCGCGATGCGGTAGTTGCCGCCGTCCAGCGTCACCATCGCCAGGAGCGTCCCGTCCGGGGAAATGCGCGGGCGCGCGTTGTAGGTACCACCGAAAGTGATGCGCTTCGGGCGCGCCCCCGGCTGCGCGCCGATCTGGTAGATCTGCGGCGAGCCGGCACGGTCGGAGGTGAAGAAGATCGAGCGCCCGTCCGGGGCCCACACCGGCTCGGTGTCGATCGCCGGATCCTCGGTGAGGCGCGACAGCCCCTGGCTGGCAAGGTCCAGCACGTAGATATCGGGGTTGCCGGAGCTGCTGCCCAGGGTGAGCGCCAGCTTCTTGCCGTCCGGTGACCACTCCGGGGCACCGTTGACGCCGGCGCGCGCGGACACCTGGCGCCGCTCGCCGGTGCGCACGAGCTGCACGTACACGGCCGAGTGCTTGGTCTCGAAGGACACGTAGGCGAGCCACTGGCCATCGGGCGACCAGGAAGGCGACATGAGCGGGAAGCGCGTCTCGAGGATGCGCTGCTGGTTGACGCCGTCCGCATCGGCCACGAAAAGCCGGTACACCTGGGCCGGGGGCGCCCCGTCCACCGCCACGTAGGCGATGCGGGTCGCAAACGCCCCGCGGATGCCGAGGATCTTCTGGTAGACGACATCGCTCACCCGGTGCGCGGCGTTGCGCACCGCGCCCGGTGCGCCGCTGAAGCGCTGCGCGGCAACGCGCGCGCCGGTGAGCGTGTTGAGAAGATCGAACTCGACGCCCACGTTGCCGCCCTCGAGCGCGAGCACGCGTCCCACCACCACGTAGTCACTGCCGGCGTCCTTCCAGGGGCCGGGCGTCACCTCCGCGGCGCGCGTGGGCCTGGCCGGCATACGCTCGCGGGCGAGCGCCTTGAAGCGTCCGCTGCCCTCGAGGTCGTGCTGGATGACGTCCGCCACGTCCAGTTCCGCATCGCCCGCGGGGGCGGCGAAGGGCACGATCGCGATCGGGATCGGGTCACGCACCCCGGAGGTGACCTCGATCTGCAGCGCCGCCTGCGCGCGGCCGGCGCCGAGGCCGAACAGCAGGGCGGCAACGAGGGCGCCGCTGAAGCGCGGCACAGTGCGGGGGCGGGTTTCAGGTGTCCTCATGCATCCTAGTCCGGCTTGAAGTTGATCTTGAGATTGCGGTCAAAGAGCGCAGGATCCGGCGGCGGCGGCAGTGGCGAGGCCCGGTACACGGCGGCCTCGATCGACTCGCGCACGGCCTGATCGCCGTTACATTCCCCGATGCTCACCTGGGTCACCTCGCCGCCGGGCACCTGCGTCACGTTCAGTACACATTCTATGCCGGCCTTCGCCGTGGGCGGGCGCAGCCACGCACGGTTGATCTTGGCGGCGATCTGCGACTGCCAGTTCGCGAGCGCCGGTCCTGCGCGCACCGCGTGCTCCTCGGCGGCAAGACTCCTCTTCAGGTCCGCCTCACGCTCGCTCGCCTCCTGGGCCTCGGCGGCGCGCTGCTTGGCCTCCGCGGCCTCGCGCGCCTTCTTCTCCTGCGCGGCGCGCGCCTCGGCGCGGCGCTGCTCCTCGAGCTTTTTCTGCGCCTCGGCCTGGCGCGCCTCCTCGAGCTGGCGCGCCTGCGCGGCCTTCTCCTGCTGGCTGCGCTCCTCGGCGGCGCGCTGTTGCTGGGCCGCGGCCGCTTCGGCCTGCTGTCGCTGCGCTTCGCGCTGGGCCAGCTCCTCGGGCGTCGGCGGCGGCGGCCCGTCCGCGTCCGGGGGTGCCTCGGCCGCCGGCGCCACCGGCGGCGGCGGCTCCGGCGGGCGCTGCGCGCCCTTGAGCGTGCGCGCATCGACCACGGTCGCCTCGATGGCGAGCGTTGGTGCCGGGCGCGGCGGCTGGCGGAACAGCAGCCAGCCGTACACGAGGAGCCCCACGAGCGCCGCGTGCAGCAGCAGCGACAGCGCTATCGATATCCAACGGTCACTCGGGCGCTGCATTGGGTCTGATGCGTCAGCTCCTCGGGTGTGCCGCCGGCGGCGGCTCGGTGATGAAGCCGATCTTCCGGGCACCGGCACGCTGCAGCACCACCATCGCCTGCACCACCCGTCCGTAGGCGACCGCGTTGTCGGCCTTCACCAGCACCTGCGTCTCGGGCTCCTTGCGCAACAGCGCGGCGGCCCGCGCGGCGACCGTATTTTCATCCAGCGCCGCCTGGGGGTTGCCGCCGACGTTCAGGTACCAGCGCCCGGCGCGATCCACCGACAGCACCAGGGGTTGGAGCCGCTGGGCCTCCAGAGGTTCCGCCGCGGCCTTGGGCAGGTCCACCTTGACGCCCTGTGTCAGCAAGGGAGCGGTGACCATGAATATGATGAGCAGCACCAGCATCACGTCGATGTAGGGCACCACGTTGATCTCGCCCATGAGGCGGCGGCCGCGCGCGGTCTGGGGCATGGCGGTCAGCGCTCCGCGGAGGCCGAGGGCGGGCCCGCACCGCGCCCGGCATGCCGCTGCAGGATGGTGGAGAACTCCTCGATGAAGGCATCAAAGCGCATCTCCAGGCGCGTGACCTGGTCGGCGAAGCGGTTGTAGCCGACCACCGCCGGGATCGCCGCGAACAGACCGATCGCGGTCGCCACCAGCGCCTCGGAGATGCCCGGGGCCACCATCGCGAGCGTCGCCTGCTGCACGTTTCCGAGACCTGAAAACGCGCTCATGATGCCCCACACCGTGCCGAACAGGCCGACGTACGGGCTGGTGCTGCCCACGGTGGCCAGCGTCGCCAGCGAGTGCTCGAGGCGGTCGATCTCCTTCAGCTGCGCCACGCGCATGGCGCGGCGCGAGCCCTCGAGCAGCTGATCCGGGGTCGCGTTGCCCTGGCGCAGGCGGGCGAACTCGCGGAAGCCGAACTCGAAGATCCCCGCCATCCCGGTGGCACCGCCGTGGGACTCGATCGCCCGATACAGCTGCGCCAGGTCATCCCCCGACCAGAAGCGGCTCTCGAAGCGGTCCGCCTCGCGCCGCGCGCGTGCAATGATGCGCGCTTTCCTGAAGATGATCGCCCAGGAGCTCAGCGACGCCAGCAGCAGGATGCCGATCACGATCTGCACTGGGACGCTCGCCTGCACGATCAGGCGCACGATTGACAGCTGCTCGCCCATTAACTTCCAGCCTCCGCCGTCACGGCGTCCACGAGAAAATCCGGCAGGCGCCTGGGCCTGAAGGTGTGCGCATCGACGCACGCGACGCGCACGTTGGCCTCAACCAGCAGCCGCCGGGCACTGCCGGCGCGGTGGATGTCCTGCAGGAAGCGCAAGGACGCCATCCCTTCGGCCTGCGGCCGGCAGGAGATCTCCAGCTCATCATCCAGCCGCGCCGGTGCGCGGTAGTCGACCTGCACGCTCACCACGGTGAAGAGGATCCCCGCCGCGCGCGCCAGCGTGCCCTGTGAGTGCCCGTGCGCGCGCAGCCACTCGGTGCGGGCGCGCTCCAGGAAACGCAGGTAGTTGGCGTAGTAGACGATCGCGCCGCCGTCCGTGTCTTCCCAGTAAACGCGCGCCGGCCAGGTGAACACCCTCACCGCGGGTCCTCGAACAGCTGCAGCGTCGCGCTCACCCGCTCCGGCGGCTTGATGCCAAAGTGCAGGTAGGAGGCGCGCGTCACCATGCGGCCGCGCGCGGTGCGGATGAGGAAGCCCTGCTGGATGAGGAACGGCTCGGTGACGTCCTCGAGCGTGCCGCGCTCCTCCCCGAGTGCCGCGGCGAGACTGTCGATACCCACGGGGCCGCCGTCGAAGCGCTCAATTATGGCGCTCAGGAGCTTGCGGTCGAGCGTATCGAAGCCCTCGCGGTCGACCTCGAGCAGGTCGAGCGCCGCGGTCGCGACCGCCTCGTCGATGTGCCCCGCGGCGCGCACCTGGGCATAGTCGCGCACCCGTCGCAGCAGGCGGTTGGCGATACGCGGCGTGCCGCGTGAGCGCTGTGCGATGCGCCGTGCCCCGCCCGCATCGATCCCCACCGCGAGGATCCCGGCCGAGCGCTTCACGATGTGCTCGAGGTCCTCGGTGCCGTAGAACTCCAGGCGCTGCACGATGCCAAAGCGGTCGCGCAGAGGAGAGGTCAAAAGGCCGGCGCGCGTCGTCGCCCCGACGAGCGTGAACGGGGGCAGCTCCAGCTTGATCGAGCGCGCCGCCGGGCCCTCCCCGATCATGATGTCCAGCTGGTAGTCCTCCAGCGCCGGGTACAGCACCTCCTCCACCACCGCGGAGAGGCGGTGGATCTCGTCGATGAAGAGCACGTCGCGGGCCTGCAGGTTCGTCAGCAGCGCGGCGAGGTCGCCCGGGCGCTCGAGCACGGGACCTGAGGTCTGGCGCAGGTTCACGCCGAGCTCGGCGGCGATGATGTGGGCGAGCGTCGTCTTGCCCAGCCCCGGGGGCCCGAAGATCAGCACGTGATCGAGGGCCTCGGCGCGCGCGCGCGCCGCGCTGATGAAGATCTCCAGCTGCGTCTTTACCGGGGTCTGGCCGACGTACTCGGTGAGCCGTCGCGGCCGTATGGCGCGCTCGACGGCCTCCTCCTCCGCGCCGGCAGTCCCGGTGGTGATGCGATCGGCTGTCACGTTACGGTCGATTACTCCCGCACCGCGCTCTGCAGTGCGCGGCGGATCAGTTCCTCGGTGGACTGTGTACCGGGAGCGGCGGCTTTGAGCAAGCGCGTGGCCTCTGCCGGGCGGTAACCGAGCGCCACCAGCGCATCATAGGCCTCGGTCTCGGGGCTCGCCGCGCCCTCGGCGCGCGCGCCGCCCGCGCCCGCTTCGGCTGCCGCGAGCCGGTCGCGCATCTCGACGATCAGCCGTTCGGCGGTCTTGCGACCGACGCCCGGCACGCGCGTGAGCGCGGCGACGTCCTGGTTCTGCACGCACGCGTGGAAGTCACTGACGCTGATGCCGGAGAGTAGCGCGAGAGCGATCTTGGGCCCCACGCCGGAGACCTTGATGAGGCTGCGGAACAGCCGTCGCTCCGCCTCGCTCGCGAAGCCGTAGAGCACGTGCGCGTCCTCGCGCACCACCAGGTGCGTCAGCAGGTGCACCTCGGCACCCACCGGCGGCAGGTGAAAGAAGGTCGACATCGGTGCCTCGACCTCGTAGCCGACGCCACCGACCTCGACGGTCAGTTGCGGGGGCGTCTTTGCGTAGATGCGGCCACGCAGCGAGCCGATCATCGGCCCCCCTGCAGGGCGCGCGGGGCGCTGCCTGCGGCGAGCGCCGCGAGCGCGCGGGCGTGGGCGTGGCACACCGCCACCGCGAGCGCGTCCGCCGCGTCGGCCCCGGGGCGTTCCGTGAGCGCGAGCAGCGCCCGGATCATGTGCGCCACCTGGAACTTCTCGGCGGCGCCGGAACCGACCACGGCGAGTTTGATCGCGCGCGGAGCGTACTCGAACACGGGCACGCCCTGGGGGATGGCACACAGCGCCGCCCCGCGGGCCTGGCCGAGCTTCAGGGCGCTGTCGACGTTGCGGCTGACGAACACCCGCTCTACCGCGACCTCCGCGGGCGCGTGCGCGGACACGAGCGCCTGCAGGCCCTCGAAGATCAGGCGCAGGCGCGCCGCCGGGGCCGCACTGGCGACGTTCAGGCACCCGTGCGCCAGAGCCACCAACTGGCTGCCGCGGCTCTCGATGAGGCCAAAGCCGGTGCGACGCGAGCCCGGGTCGAGCCCGAGGATGCGCACCGTGGCGGTGGCGGCGATGCGCCCGCTCACCGCGCCGCCGCGGCGCGCGCCGGCGGCGGCCGGATCAAAGGCGCGCCAGGACCTCGTGCGATATCTCGACATTCGAATAAACGTCCCGTACCTCGTCCAGATCCTCGAGTGCGCTCAGCAGCTGCGCCATCTGCTCGGCGCTCTCGCCGCTGAGCTCCAGCGCGGTCGCCGCGCGCTGCGTCACGGCCGCGGAGGCCGGCGCGAAGCCGTGATGCGTGAGCACCGCGCACACGGTGTCGAACTCCAGCGGATCCGCCAGCACCTCGACCGAGTGGTCGGCGCTCGGCACGACGTCCTCGGCCCCGGCCTCCAGCGCCACCCGCATCAGCGCCTCCTCGTCCGTACCCGGCGGGTACGTCATGAGCCCGACGGTGTTGAAGAGGTAACTGACCGAGCCGTCGGCCCCGAGGTTACCGCCGTGTGCGGCAAAGGCGCGCCGCACCCGGTCCGCCACCCGCCCCCGGTCATCGGTCAGGCACTCGACCATCACCGCCGCCCCGCCCGGCCCGTAGCCCTCGTAGCGCACGCGCTGCGAGCCCACCGGTGCCGGCCGCGCACGCTCCCGCTCGCGCCTGCGCGCCTGGGCGCTCTGGCGGCGCTGGATGTTCGCCCACCTGCTGTGTCCAGCCATGCTCAGACGCCGCGGCAAAAAACAGTCGCGTATGATAACGGTAATCCTGCGCGAACAATACGTTGCGCAGCATTCCTGCCTGCCTTAGAGACGACCGGACCGGTGGAAACGAGCCTCCTGTGCCCCCCTGCAGTGCGCGATGCCCTCGCGGGTGCGCGCGCGGCGCTCGCGCAGGCGGGCGCCGGCGAGGAACTGGCTCAGGCCGCCGAGGCGGCCGAGATCATCGGCGGGCTCACCGAGAACCTGGAGCTCGCGCTCGCGCTCCTCGCCCGGGCGGCCCTGAGTGATGCGACCGTGACGGCGGAGGCCGCCGCGCGTCTGCTCGGCGCCGCCCCGGCGCAGATCGCCGCGGCCCTGATGCGCCTCGGGGCGCTGGGGTTGCCGCGCGACTGGTCGCCGGCGCAGGGCCTGGACACGCGCCAGACCGAGACGCTGCGCAAGATGCTGCTCGCGGTGGTGAGCGACCCGCGACTGGTGCTCGCGCGCCTCGCCGAGGAGCTGGTCGCCCTGCGGCACGCGCGCCACCTGGGGGTGGCCGAGCGCGCCCGCCGCGCGCTGGAGGCGCGCGCCGTCTACGCACCGCTCGCCAACCGCTTAGGGGTATGGCAGCTGAAGTGGGAGCTCGAGGACCTCGCCTTCCGCTACCTCGAGCCGGATGAGTACCGGCGCGTCGCCGCGGCCCTCAATGAGCGGCGCGCCGACCGCGAGCGCTACATCGAGCTGCTGTGCGCGGAGTTGCGCGCCGAACTCGCCGCCGCGGGCATCGCCGCGCAGGTCTACGGGCGCCCCAAGCATATCTACAGCATCTACCGCAAGATGCAGCGTAAGCAGCTGGACTTCACGCAGCTGTTCGACGTGCGCGCCGTGCGCGTGGTGGTCAACTCGGTGCCCGAGTGCTACGCGGCCCTCGGCATCGTGCACGGCCGCTGGCCTTACATCCCCGGGGAATTCGACGACTACATCGCCACGCCCAAGGGCAACGGCTACCGCTCGATCCACACCGCGGTGATCGGCCCGCAGGCGAAGAGCGTCGAGGTGCAGATCCGCACGCGCGAGATGCACGAGCATGCCGAGCTCGGCGTCGCCGCCCACTGGAGCTACAAGGAAGGCGGCCCGCGCGATGCCCAGTACCAGCGCAAGATCGAGTGGGTGCGGCGGCTGCTCGAGCCCGAGGGCGGCACAGGCGCCGACGCCGACCGCGACCTGATCGAGGGGATGCGCACGGAGTTGTTCGAGGACCGGGTGTACGTGCTCACCCCCAAGGGCGAGGTGATCGACCTGCCGCACGGGGCGACGCCGCTCGACTTCGCCTACAGCGTGCACACCTCCCTCGGCCACCGCTGCCGCGGTGCGAAGATCAACGGGCGCATCGTGCCCCTCACCTACGCCCTCGCCAACGGCGAGATCGTCGAGATCATCACCGGCAAGCAGGACGCGCCGAGCCGCGACTGGCTGGCCCCCGAACAGGGCTACCTCGTCTCCGCGCGCAACCGCGCCAAGGTGCGCGCCTGGTTTCGCAGGCAGGACGCCGGCGACAACGCCTCGGCGGGACGCGAGCTCGCCGAGCGCGAGCTCACCCGCATCGGGGTGCGCGCCGAGCAGTTCGGCGCGCTCGCCCACGAGCTCAAGGCGCGCGACACGCAGGCCCTGTACGAGCTCTTGGGTGAAGGGGAGATCACGGTCACGCAGCTGCTGCAGGCGGCGACACGCCTGTTCGCCCCCGCGCCGCGGGCCGTGGTGCGCCCGACCCGCCCGGCGCGCGCGCGCCGCCGCAGCTCCCCGGTCGAGATCGAGGGGGTCGGTGAGCTGCCGATCACCTGGGCACGCTGCTGCGCGCCGCTGCGGCCGCAACCGATCACCGGCTACGTTACCCTCGGGCGCGGCGTGACCGTGCACCGCAGCGACTGCGCAAGTCTGGCGCGCATGAGCGCGCTTAAGCCCGACCGGGTGCTCAAGGTGGAGTGGGCGAGCGCGGACCAGGAGGCGATGAGCGTCGTGCTCGCGATCAGCGCCTACGACCGGCGCGGGCTGCTGCGCGACCTCAGTGACGTGCTGGCGGTGGAGCGCCTGAGCATCGATGCGGCGACCACGAGCACGGACCACGACACGGGGATCGCGCACTTTGCGCTCACCGTGGCGGTCAAGGACCTCGAGCAGCTGGCGCGCGTGCTGCGGCGGCTGTCGGGCGTCGCCAACGTGATCGAGGCGCGGAGGCGCCTGTAGGCTCGCGCCCGCGCGCTTCAGCGATTGATCGAGTCGATCGCCCGCTTGTCGGCGTTGAGCGCCGCCTCGTGCACGGCCTCCGACAGCGTCGGGTGCGCGTGGATCGTGCGCTGCAGGTCCTCGGTGCTGGCCGAGTACTCCATCGCCAGCACCGCTTCGGCGATGAGCTCGCCGGCCATCGGACCCACGATGTGCACGCCGAGGATCTCATCGTCGTCGCGCGCCGCCACGATCTTGGCAAAACCGGCCGCCTGCTCCATGGCCCGCGCCCGCCCGCTGGCGAGAAACGAGAACGTCCCGACCTTGTAGTCGCGCCCGCCCGCCTTGACCTGCTCCTCCGTGAGCCCGACCCAGGCGATCTCCGGGGCGGTATAGATGACCGAGGGGATGACCCGGTAGTTGACTTCCCCGTAGTGCCCGGCGATGAGGTCCGCGACCATCACGCCCTCTTCCTTGCCCTTGTGCGCGAGCATCGGGCCGCGTACGCAGTCCCCGACCGCCCAGACGCCCTCGACCCCCGTGCGGCAGTGCTCGTCCACCTGGATGAAGCCGCGCTCATCGAGCTGCACGCCCGTGCCGGGGGCCAGGAGGTCCTTCGTGTACGGGCGCCGCCCGATCGCCACCACCACGCGCTCGACCGTCACGCGCTGCTCGCCGTTGGCGTCGGTGTAGGTGAGCTCCACCGCACCGCCTGCGAGCCTGGCGCCCGTCACCTTGGCACCGAGGCGGATGTCAAGGCCCTGCTTCTTGAAATGCCGCAGCGCCTCCTTGGCGAGCTGCTGGTCGGCGATGGCGAGGAAGTCCGGCAGCGCCTCGAGCACGATCACTTCCGCGCCCAGCCGGCGCCAGACGCTGCCCAGTTCAAGTCCGATGACGCCCGCGCCGATCACGGCGAGACGCTTGGGCACTGCCTCCAAGTCGAGCGCGCCCCAAGAATCGACGATCTCGGGCGCGTGGAAGGGCGCCGAGCGCAGCTCGATCGGCGCGGACCCGGAGGCCAGGATGACCTGCTTGGCGCTCAGCGTGCGGCGCGCGCCGTCGTGGGCGGTGAACTCGACCTTGCCGGCGGACAACAGCCGGCCGTGACCCTGCAGCCCCGTCACGCCCGCGGCCTTGAAGAGCGCGAGGATCCCCTGCGTCATGCCGCGCACGATGCCGCCCTTGCGCTTCTGCATCTGCGCCAGGTCGAGCGTCGTGCCGGAGACCTTGATGCCGTGGGTCGCGAACTCCTCGTGCACGCGGTGATACAGCTCGCTGGACTCCAGCAGCGCCTTGGAGGGGATGCATCCGGCATTCAGGCAGGTGCCGCCGAAGGCCGCCGTGCCGTCCCGGTTCTTCCACTCATCGATACAGGCGACGGAGAGCTTGTTCTGGGCGGCGCGGATGGCCGCCGGGTACCCGGCCGGTCCCCCGCCGATGACGATGACGTCGAAGCGCTCGGCGGAGGTAGCGGGGGCGGCGTTCTCGTTCGGCATCGCTGCGAGGTCCGGCGGTTTTTTGGGGTCGGCACAGTAGCATAAGAAGGAGCGGCTCATGGCGCGCCGCCCGGGGCGCGCCGCCGGCCCTGCATCGGCGTGCGTCGGCGCCTTTCCCGGCCCGCAAGCCGCCGCGGCAATTGCTTCAGCGTCAAGACCTTACGCGCAAAACCTCGTGCAGATGCCCCACCCGCGGCGGCCGGGGAATCAGATCCCGAGCAGCATCCGGCCGGGATCCTCCAGCGCATCCTTGATCGCCACCAGGAACTGCACCGCCTCGCGGCCATCGATGATGCGGTGATCGTAGGTGAGGGCGAGGTACATCATCGGGCGTACGGCGATCTGCCCGTTCACGACCATCGGCCGCTCCTGGATCTTGTGCATCCCGAGGATCGCGCTCTGCGGCGCGTTAACGATCGGGGTGGACATGAGCGAGCCGAACACGCCGCCGTTGGTGATGGTAAAGGTGCCGCCGGTCAGGTCCTCGATGCCGATCGTCCCCTCGCGCGCCTGCTTGGCGTACTCGGACACCTCCTTCTCGATGGCCGCGAAGCTCTTATCGTCTGCGTCGCGCACGATCGGCACGATGAGCCCGCGATCGGTCGAGACCGCGACGCCGATGTCGTAGTACTCGTGGTAGATGATGTCGTTGCCGTCGACGGAGGCGTTGAGCACCGGGAACTTCTTCAGCGCCTCGATCGCAGCCTTGACGAAGAAGGACATGAAGCCGAGCTTGACGCCGTGCTCCTTCTCGAAGCGCTCCTTGTAGCGGGCGCGCAGCTGCTGGGCCGCCGTCAGGTCCACCTCGTTGAAGGTCGTGAGCAGCGCCTGCGTCGACTGCGCCTCGATCAAGCGCTGCGCGATGCGCGCCCGCAGGCGCGTCATCGGCACGCGTTGCTCGGCGCGCGCGCCGTTCGCGGAGGCCGGACGCGCGGTGCCGCGCGCCGCCGGGGCCGGCGTGGGGGCCGCCGCGGCGGCGGGCTGCTTGCCGAGGTAGTCGACCACGTCGGACTTGGTCAGGCGCCCGTCGCGGCCGGAGGCGGGGATGGTGGCAGGGTTGAGGCGGTTTTCCTCGACCAGGCGACGCACCGAGGGACTCAGGCGCCCGTCCTTGCCCTCCGCGGCCGACGCCGCCGCGGCGGGCGCCGCGGCCTTGGGCGCCCGGGGCGTCGCCGCGGCGCCTGTGGGCACGGTGGCGGCGGCTCCCGCGGCCGCGCCCTCCTCGATAACCGCCAGCACCTGCCCGCTCGTCACCACGGCGCCGCTTTGCACCTTGATCTCGCGCACCACGCCGTTTGCCGGGGCCGGCACTTCCAGCACGACCTTGTCGGTCTCCAGGTCCGCGAGGTTCTCGTCGCGCCGGATGGCATCCCCGGGCTGCTTGTGCCAGGCGACCAGCGTGGCATCGGCGACCGACTCGGGCAGTTGCGGGACGCGGATTTCGGTGCTCATGAACTCTTTCTCAGCGGTGTCGCGGCGGGCGGGACGGCGGCCTTGAGGCGCTGCGTGTCGCGCGCGGAGTCCTCGGTCGTCGTGGCATTCAGCGCGGCGGCCACGAGCGCCTGCTGCTCGAGCACGTGGATCTTGCCGATGCCGGTGGCGGGGGCCGCGGCCGGCGCGCGGCCGGCGTACAGCACTTCGCGTCTGCCGCTCGCGAGCTCCTGCAGGCGGTGGCGAATCTGGTACCAGGCGCCCTGGTTCTGCGGCTCCTCCTGGCACCAGACGATCTCGCGCGCGTTGGGGTAGCGAGCGAGCGCGTAACTGTATTCCTCGCTCGGGAAGGGGTAGAGCTGCTCGATGCGCACCAGGGCGACGTCGTGTCGTCCCTCCTCGCGGCGCGTCTTGAGCAAATCGAAATACACCTTGCCGCTGCAGAAGACGATGCGGCGCACGTCCTTGGGCGGGATGTCGTCGAGCTCGCCGATCACGCGCGCAAAGCCCCCGCGCGTCAGCTCCTCGAGCGCCGACACGGACAGCTCGTGGCGCAGCAGGCTCTTGGGGGCCATGACGATGAGCGGCTTGCGGAAGGACTGGCGCATCTGGCGGCGCAGCAGGTGGAACATCTGTGCCGGCGTCGAGGGCACGCACACCTGCATGTTGTTCTCGGCGCACAGCTGCAGGAAGCGCTCAAGGCGCCCCGAGGAATGCTCGGGTCCCGCCCCCTCGTAGCCGTGCGGCAGCAGCAGCGCGAGACCGCAAAAACGCTCCCACTTCGCTTCGCCTGAGCTGATGAACTGGTCGATGATGACCTGCGCGCCGTTGGCGAAGTCCCCGTACTGCGCCTCCCACACGTCGAGCGTGGTAGGGTCGGTGGTCGCATAGCCGTACTCGAAGCCCATGACGGCTTCCTCGGAAAGCACCGAGTCGATCACCTGCACCTGCGGCTGCCCCTGGGCGATGTGCTGCAGCGGAATATAGGTGGCATCGGTCTTCTGGTCGTGCAGCACCGCGTGGCGGTGGAAGAACGTGCCGCGACCGCTGTCCTGGCCGGTGAGGCGCACGCCGAAGCCGTCCTCGACGAGGGCCGCGTAGGCGAGCGTCTCGGCGCAGCCCCAGTCAAGCGGCTGCTCGCCCGCGAGCATCTTCCTGCGGTTGGCGATGATCTGCGCCACGCGCGGGTGCAGCGCGAAATCCGCCGGACAGCTCGTGATGCGCTCGCCCAGGGCGCGCAGCCGCGGCAGTTCCACCCCGGTGGGCACTTGCTCGGTGAAGTCGACCTGTGCGTAGGCGCTCCAGTCGACCGTGTACTTGTTGCCGATCATCCCCAGGGAAGCCCTTGCCTGCGGGCGGCCCTCGTCAAGCCCCGCGCGGTACTGCTCGAGCATCGCCTCGGCATCCTGCCCGCTGATGACGCCGGCCCCGACCAGGCGCTGCGCATACAGGCGCCGCGCGGTCGGGTGCTGGCGGATGACGCGGTACATGCCCGGCTGCGTCGCGGCCGGCTCATCCGCCTCGTTGTGGCCGTGGCGGCGGTAGCAGACCAGGTCGATGACCACGTCCTTGCGGAAGCGCAGCCGGTACCTCAGCGCCAGCCGGGTTACGAAGACGACCGCCTCGGGGTCATCGGCGTTCACGTGGAAGATCGGCACTTCGAGCATCTTGGCGACGTCGCTCGCGTAGATGGTGGAGCGTGCGTCCGCCGGCTCGGAGGTGGTGAAGCCGACCTGGTTGTTGATGATGACGTGCACCGTGCCGCCGGTGAAGAAGCCGCGCGCCTGCGACAGCTGCAGCGTCTCCATGACCACGCCCTGGCCGGCGAAGGCCGCATCGCCGTGCACCAGCAGCGCGAGCACGCGCTCGGCGCGCACATCCCCGCGGCGCTCCTGGCGGGCGCGCACCGAACCCTCCACCACCGGGTTCACGACCTCGAGATGCGAGGGATTGAAAGCGAGCACCGTGTGCACGTTGCCGCTGGGTGTGCGCAGGTCGGCCGAGAAGCCCTTGTGGTACTTCACATCACCGGAGCCCTTGAGGTGGCTCGGGTCGTACGCGCCCTCGAATTCCGAGAACAGCGCCGCGGGCGACTTGCCGAGGAGGTTGACCAGCACGTTGAGGCGCCCGCGGTGCGCCATGCCGATGACGACTTCCTCGATCCGCGTGGCGCCGCAGTCCTGGATGAGGTCATCGAGCAGCGGGATGAGCGCATCACCGCCCTCGAGCGAGAAGCGCTTCTGGCCGACGTACTTGGTGTGCAGGTAGCGCTCGAGACCCTCGGCGGCGGTGAGCTGCCAGAGGATGTTGCGCTGCTCCTCGGGGCTGAAGCTGCCCCGCAGGCGCCCTTCCTGGAACTGGTCCTGCAGCCACAGCCGCTCCTCCGAGTCGGACATGTGCGCGAATTCCGCCCCCACGTTGCCCGCATACACGTACTCAAGCTGCGCGAGGATGTCGCGCAGCTTCATGCGCTTGGGCACCGCGGGCGTGCGGCTGCCGGTAAAGAACTCCGCGTCGAGGTCCGCGGGCGTGAGTCCGAAGTAATCGAGGTCGAGCACGCGCGGCCGCGGCCGCGCAGTCAGACCGAGCGGGTCGATCGTGGCGAGCAGGTGGCCGCGGTTGGTCCACACCTGGATCAGGCGCGAAACGGCCGCCTGGCGCGCGTCGGCCGCGCTTGCCGGGGCCGCCGCGCCACCCGCCGCGCGCGCCGCGATCGCGGCCCGCACCGCAGCGTGCGCAGGCTCGGCTCCGTCCGCCGGTCCCAAGGCTGCGAAGTACGTGCGCCACTGCGGCGCGACGCTCCCAGGGTCACGCAGGTACTGCTCGTAGAGCGCGTCGAGAAAGTCGGCGTTACCGCCGTAGAGGGCTGTAGGTTCGAGCATCGGGGAAAAAACTGACGGCAGGCCAATAGTTTAGCCAAAAAGCGGCGGCTGCGGGAAAAGGCCCCGGCGCCCGGGACTTACGCGAGGTTGAGCAGGTTCACCTCGTAGGCGATGAGCGCCCCGTAGATCGCCAGCACCAGGTACAGGAACATGCCCACCGGGATGCGGCCGAAGGCACGGATGCGCGCCAGTTGTGTCAAGAGCACGACACCCCCGGCGGTGAGCACGACCTTCACCAGCGCGAAGGCGAGCGCCGAGTGGCCCACGAGCGGCGCCATGAAGGGGTTGGCCTCAACCGCAATGCCGCGCTCGACCAGCATCAGCGTGAGCAGTGCATCGGTGCACGAGCCGATGACGATAAGCATCGAGACGGCGAGCCACTGGGGGTGATGCCAGTCGACCGCGCTGAGGGTGCGCTCGTCCGCGCGGCGCGGTCCGCGGCGGCGCGGCCGGAAGCTGCCGTGGAACAGTGCGCGCAGGATCTGTGAGCGGCGCTCGCCGCGCCTGCGTTCCGCAAGACCCGCGCGGGGGTGGGGGACTTTCCGGTCTGTCACGTCCTTGCTCACCGGGTTCTTATTATCTCGTGGGGAGTTCAACTCAGGGTCTGCGAGCAGCATTGTAGCGACGCGCAGGGCCTCGCCGTGCGCCCGGAAATGTGACGCAGCTCACACTGGGTCCGCGGGGCCTGCTGCAGTCAACTTATGACATATCGGCGCCACTCATCTATATGATGCCTGCGCGAGATGAGCCACCCCAGCGCAAGCCCCGTCGCTCCCCACGCACTGCCCGACGGCCTGCCGGTCCC
>Ga0316624_10000240_pt1 | contig 17456 bp, 13 predicted proteins | sample OWC_Aug_N3_C1_D5_FD_207657 | JGI IMG/M metagenome (GOLD analysis project Ga0316624, IMG submission 207657) | Wetland soil microbial communities from Old Woman Creek delta, Ohio, United States - OWC_Aug_N3_C1_D5_A | ecosystem: Environmental > Terrestrial > Soil > Wetlands | place: USA: Ohio... | reverse complement strand
CGAGCAGCGGCGACCCGCCGGACGTGCTGGCAGAGCCGGGTGATTGGATCTGGAGCTCACTCGTGACGCGTGATCCGGATTCGGACGCAGCTTTCTATCAGGCCGTGTTCGGCTATGAGGTCTATGAGCTGCCGCGCGATGACGGCTTAGAGCATGTTCTGTTGTCGACCGATGATTACGCGCGAGCCAGCTCGAACGCGCTGCCTGCCGGCGTCTCAAAGCTCCATCCACACTGGCTCAATTTCGTGCGAGTCCTCAGCACCACCGAGGCGGTCGCCAAGGCCGAAGCGCTCGGCGGTCGCGTGCTCGTTGCGCCTCATCGCGACCGGCACGGAGGGCTGGTAGCAGTGGTCGCCGATACCGCGGGTGCGCCGTTCGGACTGCTCGAGTGGATCGACACCGACAGCAAGGAGGCGGCGAAATGAATACTACGCCGATCCGCTGGACCCTCCGAGCGGTGATCGCGATGCTTTTGATGGCGCTCAGTGGTTGCGTGGCTGAGGGCGGTGGCATGGCCGTCCGGTACAATGCGGACTACTACGAGCCTTACGGTTATGATTACGGTGGGCTCCGCCCCGGCTATCAAGTCGGGCCGCCGCCGCGAGGTGGATACGATTATCCGGTGCGATCGGAACCCCACCCGTCGCCTCCCGCCTATCACCCCGCGCCGTCGTCGCATCCCACGCCATCGATTCCGACTCGACCGCACAACGGACACTCAGGCGGTGATGGCAAAGACGGCAAGAAGGACGACAAGAAAGACGACAAGAAAAAAGACGACAGGAAAGACGACGGGAAGGATCACTAGGGTCCTCACCTCGTCGAGCCGGACGTAGCGCAGCGCATCCAGATAGTCCGCCCATGCTTGCATCATGAGGCAACGCTCCGAGGGGTGTTGCGCACAGTTGTAGTGTCGGCGGACCGAGTCTGAGACTCCGTGCGCGCGCCCCAGGATCCGCGTTGCGTGGGACCGATCTCGTCTCGGTCTTGTTAGGCAGTTTGGAATTGGCCTACGGTTTGGGTTGGTTGGCATCCGCGACCGGTGTTCTAACTTTGTCTTCCCAGCTCTCGTCGCAGAGCTTCCTCCCGCGCATCCTCAACGGCCAGCAAGACACCATCGGCATCAGCGGTCGTCTCGGGCCGCGCGAAGACACCCGTGAGTTTGCTGTCCGCGGTCAGTTCACCTTGCTCGAACCGCGCCCACATCTCTCGCGCAAACTCAGTTTCCATAAGCTCCGGCGCGAAGTGGCCGAGCGTGCCGCGAATGTTGTTCACATCCCGCTCGAGCATCGCGAGCGCCCCGTTGTTGCCCGCCGCATTCACGGCCTGGGGTAGATCGATGATCACGGGTCCGTCCGAAGCGACGAGCACGTTAAACTCCGAGAGATCGCCGTGGATGAGCCCGATGCTCAGCATGCGCACGATCTGCTGGATGAGGAAGCTGTGGTACTTGCGCGCGGTCTCAGGCGACAGATCGACTTCGCCGAGGCGCGGGGCAGGGTTCCCGGCGGCATCGGTCACCAGTTCCATGATCAGCGTGTCGTTGAAATAGCCGTAAGGCTTGGGCACCCTCACGCCGGCTGCGACCAGTTTGTACAGTGCGTCGACTTCGGCATTCTTCCAGCTCGCTTCCTGCTCCTTACGCCCGAAGCGCGTGCTCTTAGCGATGGCGCGCGCTTGGCGGCTGCCGCGCACCTTGCGGCCTTCCTGGTACTGTGCACGCCTCTGGAAGCTTCGCTGCGCCAAGTCTCGATAGACCTTCGCGCACCGCGTGTGCGCCCCGGAACGCACCAGATAAACCGTGGCTTCCTTGCCGCTCTTGAGTGAGCGGATAACTTCGTCGATCACGCCATCATCGATCAGGGGTTGCAGGGCGGCGGGTGTCTTCATGAAATCCTTACGCGCGTTTGGGAACTGTTCGGTGAGCGCGGCGTCTGATGGACAAGCCCGCACAACTAGATGCACAAGAGTGGGTAGAATCCCACCCGCGGACGGTATAACGAGTGCGCTAACGCTCGGCCCCCCGCACCAGCCCCCTTCGGCGACGGGGGTAAACACCTCCAAGAAGAGAATCGAAATAAACGCTAACTTATTGTTTTTATTGGTGCCCGGGAGAGGACTCGAACCTCCACGGTGTTACCCGCTAGTACCTGAAACTAGTGCGTCTACCAATTCCGCCACCCGGGCAGGTGAGGAAGGCCGCGCAATGTACGCACGGGGTCGGAGGCTGTCAATTGAAGTCCGGTAGAGGCAAGTTCGGGCGGCGTAACCGCAGCTCGGGCGCGCAGGGGAAGTCCCGCAGCGGGAAGCCCGACGTGCGCACTTCCGGCGGCGGCGCGCCGCGCGCCAAGGGCACGGGCGGTGCGGCGCGCGGCGCGAGCGGTGCCGGCGTGAAGCCCGGTTCACTCGTGGAGGGAACCGTGAGTGCCAACCGCGCCGGCTATGGCTTCCTGCGGGTGGAAGGATTCAAGGACAGTATCTTCATCCCGCCGCCGGAGATGCGCGGCGTCATGCACGGGGACCGCCTGCGCGTGAGGGTGTCGCGCGATGCAACCGAGCGCTGGTCGGGCAAGGTCGAGGAGGTGCTCGAGCGCGGCGTGTCGGCCTTCCTCGGCACGGTCGACGTGCAGGGTCGCAACGCCTGGGTGACGGCGGCCGACCGGCGCCTGCAGCTGCGCTGCGCCATCGCCCCGCAGGACCTGCAGGGCGCGCGCGGCGGTGACTGGGTCATCGCCAAGGTCACGCGCCATGCAGGCTCGGCTTCCGCCGCCCAGGGCGTGGTGCTCAAGCGCTTGGATCCGGACCGTCCCGTGGAGCTGGCCACCGAGTCGGCCATCGCGCGCTTTGACCTGCCGAATGAGTTCTCGGTCGCCGCGCTGCGCGAGGCGCAGGCTTATGGCGCTGAGGTGGACCCGCGCCAGGCCGCCGCGCGCGAGGACCTGCGCGGGCTGCCGCTGGTCACCATCGACGGCGAGGATGCCCGCGACTTCGACGACGCGGTGTACGCGGAGCATCACCCCGCAGGCTTCCGCCTCATCGTCGCCATCGCGGACGTCAGCCACTACGTGCGCCCGGGCAGCGCCCTGGACGAGGGGGCCCAGGCGCGGGCCACCTCGGTATATTTCCCGACGCGCGTCATCCCGATGCTGCCGACGGCGCTGTCGGATCACCTGTGCTCGCTCGCGCCGCACGTCGAGCGGCTGTGCTTTGCCGCCGACATGGTGGTGACCAAAAACGGGGCGCTGAAGAGCGCGCGCTTCTACCCGGCCGTCATGCGCTCGCATGCCCGCCTCACCTACACGCTCGCACACCAGGCCCTCTTCGAGGGGCGCCCGGCCGCGCGCGAGCGCCTCGGGGCGCTCTTTGACAGGCTGACCGTGCTCGTGGACGTCTACCGGGCGCTGCACAAGGCGCGCAGCCGGCGCGGGGCACTCGACTTCGACGCGCCGGAGGCGGAGTTCGTGATCGACGAGGCCGAACGCGTCCGCGGCATCGAGCTGCGCTCGCGCAACGACGCGCACCGGCTGATCGAGGAGTGCATGATCCTCGCCAACGTCGCGGTAGCGCAGGCGCTGCAAGAGGGGCACGCGCCGACGCTCTACCGCGTGCACGGCCAGCCCGAGGAGGAGAAGCTCGAGCGGCTGAGTTCCATGCTGAACGCGCTCAGGATCGACGCGCGCCTGCCGAAGTCCGTGACCACGCGCGACCTGCAGGCCATTGCGCGCCGCGTGCCGGATGCGGCCGAGCGTGCCTTCATCGAGTCCCTGGTGGTGCGTGCCATGCCGCAGGCGCTCTACCAGCCGGCCAACATCGGCCACTTCGGCCTGGCGCTTACGCACTACGCCCACTTCACCTCTCCCATCCGCCGCTACCCCGACCTCATAGTGCACCGCACGCTCAAGGCGCTGATCGGCGCGCAGGGTGGCGCGGCGGTGCGTTACGACGTGCCGCAGCTCGCGCTCCTCGGGGAGAGCACCTCGCGGCTGGAGAAGCGCGCGGACGAGGCCGATCGCTACGTGGCGAACTTCCTCAAGTGTACGTATCTGAAGGAGCGCATCGGCCAGACCTTCCAGGGCCTGATCACGACCGTCGTGGAGTTCGGCTGCTTCGTGCAGATCCTGGACGTCGCCGTCGATGGGCTGCTGCACATCGACAACCTGCGCGACGACGAGTACGTCATGGAGGACAACGGCCACGCCTGGCGCGGGCGCCGCACGGGGCGGCGTCTCGCCGCGGGCTCCCATATGCGCGTGATGGTGACGGCCGTGAACCCGATCGAAGGGCTGATCGACCTCGCCCTGACGGACGAGGCTTAAGGCGCGAGCGTACCGTGGCGGCGGCGAAGGGCACCGAGACCATCTACGGCCTGCACGCCGTACGCGTGCTGCTCGAGCGAGCGCCGGCGCGCGTGCGGGCGGTACGCCTGGCGCAGCACCGCGGGGACCCCGGTGCGCGCACGGTCGAGCAGCTGGCGCGCCGCCACCGGATCCCCGTGCAACGCGTCGACGCCCAGGCGCTCAACCAGCAGCTGGGCGACGTGGCGCACCAGGGCGTCGCCGCCGATGTCGACGCACTCGTGCCCTGGAGCGAGGATGACCTGCTGAGCGCCCTGGGTTCTGCCCGCGCCCCGCTGCTCCTGGCACTCGATGGCGTGCAGGACCCGCACAACCTCGGCGCGTGCCTGCGAACTGCGGATGCCTGCGGGGCGCTCGCGGTGATCGTGCCGCGCGATCGCGCGGCGCAGCTCACCGCCACGGTCCGCAAGGTGGCGGTCGGGGCCGCCGAGACGACCCCGGTGGTCGCGGTCACCAACCTCGTGCGCACGCTGAAGCTGCTGAAGGATGCGGGTCTGTGGGCGGTCGGGGCGGATGCCGGGGCGCACAAGCAGGCCCACGAAGTGGACCTGAAGGGCGGCGTCGTGCTGGTGCTGGGCGCCGAAGGCTCAGGCCTGCGTCACCTGACACGGGAGAACTGCGACTTCATGGTAAGGCTGCCGCAGCTGGGCGCGGTGGAGAGCCTCAACGTCTCCGTCGCCGCCGGCATGCTCCTGTACGAAGCCACGCGCCAGAGGGGTGCGGGATGAAGGCGGTGCTGGCCCGGGAGTTCGCACCGCTCGAGCGCCTCGCGTGCGAGGAGGTGGCGCCGCGCAGCGCAGGTCCGGGGCAGGTCGTGATCAGCGTGCGGGCCTGCGGGGTCAACTTCCTCGACGGCCTCATCGTACAGGGCAAGTACCAGACCAGGCCGCCGCTGCCGTTCTCGCCCGGGGCCGAGGTTGCCGGTCTCATCAAGGAGCTGGGTGCGGGCGTCACGGGTCTCACCGCCGGCATGCCCGTGCTCGCGCTGACCGGCTACGGGGGCTTCGCCGAGGAGGTCCTCACCGAAGCCGCCAACGTCATGCCGCTGCCGCCGGGCATGGACTTCGCCACGGCGGCCTGCTTCCCCATCGTCTACGGTACCTCCCACCATGCGCTCAGGGAACGGGCACAGCTGCGAAGCGGCGACACGCTCCTCGTGCTGGGGGCGGCCGGCGGCGTCGGGCTCACCGCGGTGGAGATCGGCAAGATCCTCGGCGCGCGCGTCATCGCGTGCGCCTCGAGCGATGACAAGCTCGCGCTCGCGCAGGCGCGCGGCGCGGACGCCCTCATCAACTACGCGGCCTCGGACCTGCGCGAGCGCGTCAGGGAGCTCACCGCCGGCAAGGGCGTGGACGTCGTCTACGACCCGGTCGGGGGCGCGTACGCGGAGCCTGCGGTGCGCAGCCTTGGCTTCCTCGGCCGCTACCTCGTCATCGGGTTCGCGAGCGGCGAGATCCCGAAGATCCCGCTCAACCTGCTGCTGCTGAAGCAGGCCTCCCTGGTGGGGGTCTTCTGGGGCGCCTACGCGAAGCTGCGGCCCGCCCAAAACGCCGCCAGCTTCGCCGAGCTCTTCGCCTGGTACCAGGAGGGCCGCCTGCGCCCGCACGTGTCGCAGACCTTCCCGCTCAGTGGCTTCCGCGAAGCGCTCGAGGTCGTGATGAACCGGCGCGCCCGGGGCAAGGTCGCGCTGGTGGTCGGCTAGCTCGCCGAGGCCCGGGGCGACGCGCATGACCGACACGGTGTCCTTCACGAGCGTAGGCGAGGTCGCCGTCGCCGCGATCGAGCACCCGCCCGTGAACGCGCTCTCGCACGGGGTGCGCGCTGGCCTCTTGGAGGCGCTCGAGCGCACCGCCGCCGATCCGCATCTGAAGGCGCTCGTCATCGTGGGCGCGGGCCGGAACTTCTCCGCCGGCGCCGACGTGCGCGAGTTCGGCCAGCCCTTCAGACCGCCCGAGCTCGGGGAGGTGATCGCGCGCACGGAAGCCGCGACCAAGCCGGTGATCGCGGCGCTGCATGGCACGGCGCTCGGCGGGGGGCTGGAACTGGCGCTCGCGTGCCACTTCCGCATCGCGCTTGCCGATACGCGCCTGGGGCTCCCGGAGGTGAAGCTCGGCATCATCCCCGGCGCCGGTGGTACGCAGCGCCTGCCGCGCCTGATCAGGGCGCGCGCGGCACTCACGATCATCGCCGAAGCGCGCGAGGTCCGCGCCCCCGAGGCAGCCACGCTTGGCCTGATCGATGCGTGCGTCGAGGCCGATCTGACCGGCAGCGCGATCGAGTTCGCGCAGCGGCTCCTGCAGGAGGGCCGGCCGATCCGCCGCACCGGCGAGCTCACCCCGGTGCTGGATGAGCCGCCGGTATTCGAGGAATTCACCCAGAACCTCAGCCGCCGCCAGCGCGGCTGGCACGCGCCGCTGGCCGCCGTGGCGGCCGTGCGCATGGCCTACGAGCAGCCGCTGGCCGAGGGACTGCGACGCGAGCTTAAGATCTGCATGGAGCTGTTGAATGGCGCGCAGTCGCGCGCGCTGCGGCATGCCTTCGCTGCCGAGCGCGAGATCGCCCGCGTCCCGGGGATGCCCCCCGACACCGCGGAGCGCGCGGTGGCCTGCGCCGCCGTCGTGGGTGCGGGGACCATGGGCCGGGGAATCGCGATGTGCTTCGCCAATGCCGGCATCCCGGTGCAGCTGTACGCGCGCTCGGCCGCGAGCACGGCTCAGGCCCTGGCCGCCATCGAGAAGGTGTACGCGTCGGCCCTGGCCCGCGGTAGCCTCACGGTGGCGCAGGCCGAGGGCCGCCGGGTCCTCATTACCGCGGCCACGGACCTCGATAGCCTGGAAGCGAGCGACCTCGTCGTCGAGGCGATCGCCGAGGACCTCCTTGCCAAGCAGGCGCTCTTCGAGCGCCTCGGCGCTCGCGTGAAGCCCGGCGCTATCCTCGCCAGCAACACCTCGTTCCTTGACCTCGATGCGCTCGCGCGCGCGAGCGGGCGCGCGGCGGATGTCGCGGGACTGCACTTCTTCAATCCCGCGCACGCGATGCGCCTGCTCGAGGTGGTGCGCACGCGCGCGACCGCCCCAGAGGTGAGCGCCACGCTGCTCAAGCTCGGCAAGCGCCTGGGAAAGGTCGCAGTGCTGGTCGGCGCAGCCGAGGGCTTCGTCGCCAACCGCATGCTCGCGCGGCGCTCGCGCGAGGCGCTCTTCATGCTGGAGGAGGGCGCGCAGCCCGAGCAGGTGGACCGCGTGCTCACGGACTTCGGCTTCCCGCTCGGGCCCTTCGCCGTGGCGGACCTGGGCGGCCTGGACGTCGTGCTGGCGACGCGCCGGGCGCGCGAGAAGCAGCTCACCGCACGCGAGCGCGCGGCGGATCTGCTCGAGCAGCTGAATGCGCTTGGCCGCCTGGGGCAGAAGAGCGGCGCCGGCTGGTACCGCTACGAGGAGCGCCGCGCGCTGCCCGACCCGCTCGTCCGCGAGCTCATCGTGCGGCACTCCGCCGCGCGCGGCATCGCGCGCCGCGTGATCGCGGATGAGGAAATCCTCGAGCGCTGCCTGTATGCCATGATCAACGAGGGGGCGCAGCTGATCGAGGAAGGCATCGCGCCCCGCGCGCAGGAGATCGACGTTATCTGGCTGCACGGCTTCGGCTTTCCCGCGATCCTCGGTGGCCCAATGTTTTACGCCGATCAGGTGGGACTCAAGCAGGTGCTGCGGCGGCTGCGGCACTACCGCGCCCAGGTGGGCGATGAGTACTTCACGCCCGCGCCGCTGCTCGAGCGCCTGGCACTCGCGGGCAAGGGTTTCTACGGCGGCTGAGGCACCGCCCACACATTATTAAGGAGTGGCACGGCCGTGGACTTTGAATTCAGTGCAAAGAGCCAGGAGTACCTGCGGCGCCTCGGGGAGTTCATGGACGAGCACGTCTACCCGAACGAGGAGCGCTTCTACGCGCAGTTGCAGGAGGGCGATCGCTGGGAGGATCCGCCGCTGCTCGAGGAGCTCAAGGCGCGCGCGCGCGCGGCCGGGCTGTGGAACCTGTTTCTGCCCGACTCGCGCCATGGCGCCGGCCTCTCCAACCTCGACTACGCGCCGCTGTCGGAGATGATGGGGCGGGTGCGCTGGTCGCCGGAGATCTTCAACTGCTCCGCCCCCGACACCGGCAACATGGAGACGCTCGAGCGCTACGGCACGCCGGCGCAGAAGAAGGCGTGGCTCGAGCCGTTGCTCGCCGGCACGATCCGTTCGGCCTTCGCCATGACCGAGCCGCGCGTCGCCTCCAGCGATGCCACCAACATCGAGAGCTCGATCGTGCCCGACGCGGATTCCTACGTGCTGAACGGGCGCAAGTGGTGGACCTCGGGGGCCGGCAGCCGTCGCTGCCGGCTCTTTATCTTCATGGGCAAGACCGACCCGTCGGCGCCGCGCCATGCCCAGCAGTCGATGATCCTCGTGCCGCGCGATACGCCCGGCATCCAAGTGCTGCGGCACCTGTCGGTGTTCGGCTTCGATGACGCGCCACACGGGCACATGGAGATCGAGTTCAAGGACGTGCGCGTGCCCAAGGAGAACCTCCTGCTCGGGGAGGGGCGCGGGTTCGAGATCGCGCAGGGACGCTTAGGGCCCGGCCGTATCCACCACGCGATGCGCCTCATCGGCGTCGCCGAGCGGGCCCTGGAGAAGATGTGTCGGCGCGTGAAGGTGCGCAGCACCTTTGGCCGCCCGCTCGCGGAGCAGTCCGTGACGCTCGAGCGCATCGCCGAGTCGCGTATCCGTATCGACCAGGCGCGCCTTCTCGTCTATAACGCCGCCTGGCTCATGGACGCGGTGGGCAACAAGGCCGCGCGCGCCCAGATCGCGATGATCAAGGTCGCCGCGGCGGATGCCGCCTGCCAGGTGATCGACTGGGCCATCCAGGCACACGGGGCCGCGGGGCTGTGCGATGACTTTCATCTGGCGAATGCCTATGCGCAGGCGCGCGCCATCCGCATCGCCGACGGGCCCGACGAGGTGCACCGCAACCAGATCGGCCGCCTGGAACTGGAGAAGTACGGCGGATGAGCGCCGAGGAGTTCGCCGGCACGATGCCGGTGGCGAGCGAGCAGCGCTTCGACGTTGCAGCGCTCGAGCGCTACCTTAAAGCGCACCTGCCCGGCTTGCGCGGCCCACTTAAGGTGCGCCAGTTCCGCGGCGGCCAGTCGAACCCGACGTTCCTGCTCGCGGGGGCCGATGGCACCGCGTACGTGCTGCGCAAGCAACCCGCAGGCGTGCTGCTGCCGTCCGCGCACGCGGTGGATCGCGAGTTCCGCGTCATCAGCGCGCTGTACGGCACCGGCTTCCCGGTGGCGCGGCCGGTGTGTTTCTGCGAGGACCGCAGCGTCATCGGCACGCTCTTTTACCTCATGGGGTATGTCGCCGGGCGCAACTTCTGGGATCCGACGCTGCCGGGAATGGGGCCCGCTGAGCGTGGCGCCATCTACGATGAGATGAATCGTGTGCTGGTGCGGCTGCACATGCTCGACTTTAGCGCCGCGGGACTTGCCGCTTTCGGCAAGCCGGGTAATTACTTCGCCCGCCAGATCGCGCGCTGGAGCATGCAGTACCGGGCTTCGCAGACCGAACCCATCGCGGCCATGGAGAAGCTCCTCAAGTGGTTGCCCCAGAACATCCCGCAGGCGGACGAGACCACGCTCGTGCACGGGGACTACCGCCTGGACAATATGATCTTCCACCCGAGCGAACCGACGGTGCTGGCCGTGGTGGACTGGGAGCTCGCGACGCTGGGACATCCGCTCGCGGACTTCTCCTACCACGTCATGCTGTGGCGCGTGGCAGCGGGTGAGACCCGCGGCCTGCGGGGGGTCGACCTTCCCTCGCTCGGCATCCCGACCGAGAAGGAGTATGTCGCCGCTTACTGCCGGCGCACGGGGCGCGCGGGCGTGGAGCCGCGCGTATGGGAGTTCTGCATGGCGTACAACCTGTTTCGCATTGCCTGCATCCGCCAGGGCATTCTGCGCCGCGTGGTCGACGGCACGGCCGCGAGCCGCCACGCCCGCGAGGCCGGCGGACGCGCGCGCGAGAGCGCCGAGCTCGCCTGGCAGCAGGTCGAGGAGCATTTCGGGGGCTGACTGCAGCGCTGCGCAGCGTGTGGCGTTGCGCAGCGCGCCAAAGCGGTGAATATTCCGGTCGTGGGCCGGGCGGGTGTGCGAAGCAGGTCCCGTGCTACGGAGATGTCCTGATGATCTACTGCCGGTCGGCGAAGGTCCCGTGCGCTCAGACCCCGTGATCGGGAGGGATTCCCGCGTCGAAGACGCTTATGCGCGTCTTTGCGCCTGCACCGGCGAGGGCGAGCGCATCGAGGCGACCGCGCAGCTCATCTTGGCGATCTTCGATGACTTCTACCGCGAGCTGTGTGAGTACCCCTACCGGGCCAAGCGGGCCTTCGAGGCCATGGATCCGCACACCTCGATTCAAATCAGCCAGGAGCGGCTGGGGCTGTACAGCCGCTACATCACGGAGCACGGGCCGAGGGTGCTGGCGGCTTTCCCGGCGCTGGCCGCCAACACCGCCCTGTGGGAGGCGCTCGATCGGCTGCTCGTCTCGATGATTGTCGATCGCTACGAGGCCGATATCGCCTTCAGCTTCGCCCATTCTCTGCGGCGCAACATCGGCCACGGCATCTGGCGGCCGGTGGCCTATTCGTTTCCGCCTCCGAGCAAACGCCGCGTCGACTCGATGGCGCATGTGCATATGCGGCTGCCCGTGCGCGGTCGCATCGATGGCGAACTCCTGAGCCGCGCTTTGCACATTCCCGGCTTCTCGGTGCCGTTCCGGGATCTGCAGGGCGATATCGGAAGAATCCTGCAGCGGCTCGAGCCGCTGCTCTACGGCGTGCCGGAAGCCCCGCGGCCGGTGGCGCTGGATGTCGTGAAGGCCGGATTCTTCCGCGACCGCAGCGCTTTCGTTGTCGCCCGCTGGGTCATGAGCGATCGCAGCTTCATGCCCTTCGTGGTGGCGCTGCTCAACGGCCCTGCCGGCATCTACGCCGATGCCGTTCTGCACCAGGTTTCCGACATCCATGACCTGTTCAGCTCCGCACTCGCCAATCTTCACGTGACCACGCGGCTTTACTACCAGACGTGTGTGTTCCTGTTCAGCCTCATGCCGCGGCGTCCCCTCGGTCATCACTACTCGACTATCGGCTACAACCACGTGGGCAAGGTCGCCATCCTCAACGAGATCACCGAGCAGCTGCGGCAAAGCGGCCAGAGATTGCGCCGTTCTCCGGGAGCTCCCGGTACCGTGGCGCTCGGCTTCACGTGCGAGTCCTGCTCGTATCACCTCAAGGTGATCCGTGACCGTCCCACCACCTCTTACAAGTGGGGCGCGTTTCCTGGCGTCGCAGCGGTCCTCGACAAGTACCGGGCAGTCCATGAGATCAATCGCGCGGGCAGCATGCTCGACAATGTCATGTACTTTAACCTCAGGTTGGAGCGGGATTTCTTTGAACCGGCGCTGCTGGATGAGATCCGCCAGGAGGCTGCAGGCAGCGTTCACGTGGACGCCGACGGCGTCTTTGTCCGCTCCTTGATCGTGCAGCTGAAGATCGTGCCGCTTCCGGTATATCTGCAAAGCGCCAACGAAAGCGAAACCCGTGCCGTGATCAGGAGCCTCGGGCATTGCATCCGCAACAATGCCGCGACCAATATATTCAACAAGGATCTGGATTCGCGAAACTACGGTGTCGGCCGCTACGGCCGAGTGCTTCTGTTCGACTACGATGCCGTCGAAAAGCTCACCGACGTGAAGATTCGCACGAATGCCGACCGCGAGCCGGGTGAGGAGATCCTGCCGGCGTGGGTCTTCGAGGACGGCGTGATCTTTCTGCCCGAGGAGCTCGGCTACGGCATGCAGCTCAAGGGTGATTTCGCCCGCCGCTGCTTCCGCACGCAGAACGCCGACCTGCTGCGCGTCGACTACTGGCTCGACGTGCAGCAAAAGCTGCTGCGCGGCGAGGTCCCGGAGTTGCGCATGTATCCTCGTAGCAGCAGCCTGCGCGCCGATGCCGAGGCTGTCTTGGAATGAGCGGGGCAGATGCCGCGGCTGCGGCCGCTCGCCCGTGCCGTTGCGGGGCGGGGCGTCGGCCGGCCTCGGCAATGCTTAAGGCAGCTCTGCGGCCGGCGCGGGGGTCGCGCTAGCGACGCAAGTGTGCGGTGCGCGAGGCGAAGCGCCATCCCTGCGGCGTGCGCTCGACGACGTCGCGGTACACGACGCTCCCCACGCGGCCGTTCGGGCCCACGCCCAGCCCCTTGGACAGGACCTGCACGGTGCCGTCAGCCGCCTCGCTCACGAGCACGTTGGTGGCATGGTGGGCGAGCGGGTGCGCGGCGTGCGGCGAGCTCCACAGGGCGCGGATGGCGGCCGCGCCGTGCACCACGCCCAGGCCGAACTCGCGCATGTCGTACACGGTGGTCGGGGTAAAGAGCTCCTCGACCCGCTGCCACTCGCGCTCGTCGATGATGTGGCCGTAGAGCGCGAGCAGCTCGTGGATGGCCAGCGTGTCGCGGGGGTCGAGCACGGCGCGGCTCACGCCTCCGGGTCGACCACGGCGCGGCCGAGGAGCTCGCCGCGGTCGAGCTTCGCGTAGGCCCGCGGCACTTCGCTGAACGTGAAGCGCTCGGTGTCGTTCCTGAGGCGGCCGTCCTCGGCCAGCGCGACGACCTCCTGAAGGTCGCGGATGGTGCTGCCGGTGAAGCTGAAGACCTCCCCGTCCTTGGGCCAGAGGTGGAACCAGGGGCAGTTCAGGCGGCCCATGCCGGCACCGATCAGGCCGAAGGAGCCCATGCGGCGCACGGCGGCGAGCCCTCCGGCGATGCTCGCATCGATGCCGACGAAGTCGAGCACGGCCTCGGCCCCGCGGCCGTGCGTGAGCGCGAGCAGGTCCCCGGCCGTGCGCTCGCTGACGCCGGGCACGGTCTCGTGCGCGCCGAGGCGCTGCGCGTAGTCCAGGCGCGCGGGATTTAAGTCCACGGCGATCACGCGCGCGGGGCTGAGCAGCCGCAGGAACTGCACGGCGAAGCTGCCGAGGCCCCCGGCGCCGATGACGATGGCGGTGGAACCCGGCCCGAGTCGCGGCAGCACGCGCCGCACGGCATGCAGCGAGGTCGCGCCCGCATCCGCGAGCGGACCTGCGGTGCGCGGGTCGAGGGTCTTCAGCGCAATCAGGGGCCGCGTACCGCCGAGCCGTACATAGGGCGCTAGCCCGCCGTCGCGCCCGTAGCCGCGGCCCGCGCCGCTCGCCTCGCAGTTGTTGTCGGCACCCGCCCGGCAGTAGGCGCAGGTGCCGTCCGAGTGCGTCGCCACCACGATCACGGGCTGACCTACGCCGAACCCGCCCGCGCCCGCGCCGAGTTCCTCGACCCAGCCGGCAATCTCGTGCCCGAGGGTGAAGGGCAGCTGCCAGCCCGGCAGCGGCGGCACGACGGCGCCGGGGTCCATGAGCCCGACGTCCGAGTGGCACAGCCCGTTGCCGGCCACCCTGACCAGGACCTCGCCCGGGCCGGGCCGCGGTACCTCGACCTCCTGCAGCTGCGCCGGCTGCGCGAACTGCGTGAGCCGCCAGGCCATCATCGTGCGTCGTGTCCCCATGCCGCCAGTATGCCGCCCGCCGCGCTCACCGACACCCACGCTCCTCCGGATGAGGTAGTCCGCGGCGCGCACGGGACAGGCGCCGCCGATGTGTGCGAGAGTTTAAAGGATGACACGCTGGCAGCATCGGCCCCCCGGATCTAACTGGGGCGAATTCGGCGCGGACGATCAGCGCGGACGCATGAACCTCCTGACCCCGGCGCGGCGGCTCGCCGCCGTGCGCGAGGTGCAGGAGGGGCAGGTGTTCTCCTTAAGCCTGCCGCTGGACTACCCGGGGGGGCCGGGGCTATGGGAGACACGCCGGCCGCCGCAGCTCGCCGCCACGTACTTCACGGACGGCCGCTGCGCCTACCCGTTCCACATGTCCTCCTACATGGCCCGCGCCACCGACGTCGTGTGCGATGACGCGGTGACGCTGTGCCTGCAGTACTCGACGCAGTGGGATGCGCTCGCGCACTGTGGCTCGGAGTTCGACGCCGACGGCGACGGGGTAGCGGAGGCGGTGTTCTACAACGGCTACCGCGCCGGCGAGCATATCGCGGGCCCGGGTGATGCCGGCGGCCCGTGCGCGCGCGCGCTCGGCATCGAGAACCTGGCGCGCGCCGGCGTGCAGGGGCGCGGCGTGCTCCTCAACCTGCAGCGCGAGTACGGCCGCACGCCCGTCAGGGTCGGTTATGAGGCTCTGATGCGCCTGATGGCGGCGCAGCGCGTCGAGGTCGAGCCCGGGGACTTCCTGTGCCTGTACACGGGATTTGCGGACATCGTGCTCGCGATGCAAAAGCGTCCCGACCCGCGCGTGCTGCACGGCAGCTGCGCGGGCCTGGACGGCGCCGATGCCACGCTGCAGCGCTGGATCGACGACAGCGGGCTGGTGGCGCTGTGCGCCGACAACGCGGCGGTCGAGTCGACCGACTTCGGCGACGATGCCACGCGCCGCCGCGCGCTGCTGCCGCTGCACGAGCTGTGCCTCTTCAAGCTCGGCATCCACCTGGCCGAGCTGTGGTACCTGCGCGAGCTCGCGCAGTGGCTTGAGGCGCACGGGCGCACTCGCTTCCTGCTCACCGCGCCGCCCCTGGACCTGCCCGGGGCGGTCGGCTCGCCGGTCACCCCGCTCGCGACCGTGTAAGGTGATCCGTCGGACCCGGCTGCGGGTACCGCCGCATTCCCTAACGCCACATGCTGAAAGCACGCAAGTAATGAGAGTACTGTCCGGGGTTGCCGCCGCGCTCGTGATGATTCCGAGGGTTCAGGCCGGCGCCGATGCCGGCGCAGCGCCGGGCGCGGACGGCCTGGCGGCCGTGACCGTCACCGCCACGCGCATTGCGAGTTCCTCGTTCGACGTCCCCGCCGCGATCAGCAGCGTGCAGGCACAGCAGCTGCAGGACGCCGCCCTCGGGATCAATCTTGCGGATGACCTGGGATCGGTGCCAGGCCTGTTCGCGCGCAACCGCAACAACTACGCCCAGGACCAGCAGATCTCGATCCGCGGCATCGGGGCCAACTCTACCTTCGGCATCCGCGGCGTGCGCATCTACCAGGACGGCATCCCCAACACCGGTGCCGACGGGCAGGGGCAGGTCTCGCAGTTCAACCTCGACTCGGCGGCACGGGTGGAGATCCTGCGCGGGCCCTTCTCGGCCCTGTACGGCAATTCCTCCGGTGGCGTCATCCAGCTGTTCACGGCCGACGGCAGCGCGCCGGATGAGCTGCGCAGCGCGCTCGCGTACGGCAGCTTCGGCGTCTGGCGCGCCGGGGTCGATGCCCGCGGCGCCGCCGGTGCGCTCACCTACAACGGCGCGTTCACGCACTTCGCGGTGGACGGCTACCGGCCGCACAGCAGCGCCGACAACGAGTCCTTCAACACCAAGATCGGCTATGACGTGGATGCCCGCAACCACCTGTCGCTCGTCCTCAACGTGGTCTCGCGGCCGGATGCCCAGGACCCGCTGGGGCTGACGCCGGCGCAGTTCAGCGCCGACCCCAACCAGGCGGCACCCAGTGCGCTGGCATTCAACACGCGCAAGAGCCTTGAGCAGCAGCAGGGCGGCCTCATCTGGAACCTGGACTTGAGCGACACCCAGACACTGCAAGTCATGGGCTACTACGGCCATCGCAGCGTGCTGCAGTTCCTGGCGATCCCGGTGGGCGCCCAGGCCGCGCCCACCAGCTCCGGCGGCGTGGTCGACCTCGACCGCAACTTCGGCGGCGGCGACGTACGCTGGGCCTGGCAGAGCGACCTTGGCGGCCGGCCGTTTTCCTGGGTCGTGGGGGCGAGCTACGACCGCCAGAACGAACTGCGCCGCGGCTACGACAACTACGTCGGCACGACGCTCGGCGTGCAGGGTGACCTGCGCCGCAACGAGAACGACATCAGCTACGACATGGACGAGTACATGCAGGCGAGCTGGGAGTTCGCGCCGCGCTGGTCACTCATGGTGGGCGTGCGCCACAGCGACGTGCACTTCAGCGTCGAGGACCACTTCATCACGCCCGCCAACGCGGATGACAGCGGTGCGGTCACCTACAGCGCCGGCACGCCGGTCGCGGGCGTGGTCTTCAAGGCGGCCCCGTGGCTGAACCTGTACGCCTCCTACGGGCGCGGCTTCCAGACGCCGCTCGGGTCGGAGCTCGCGTACCGCCCCGACGGCGAATCGGGCCCGAACTTCGACCTGCGGCCCGCGCGCAGCGTCAACAGCGAGCTCGGCGCCAAGCTGCAGCTGCACCCGGCCTTAAGCGCCGAGGCCACCGTGTTCCAGACCTCCACGCAGAACGAGATCGTGGTCGACACCAACCTCGGGGGGCGCTCCACCTACCAGAACAGCGGCCGCACCCGGCGCCGCGGCGGCGAGGCCTCCCTCGACTGGCGCCTCGCCGAGCCCTGGCACCTGCAGCTTGCCTACACCTACGTCGACGCCACCTACACCGACGCGTACTTCACCTGCACGAGCTCTCCTTGCGCCGCGCCGCAGGTGCGGGTGCCGGCAGGCAGCCGCCTGCCAGGGGTGCCGCGGAACGACGCGTTCGCCGCCGTGCACTACGGGGAAGAGTTCGGGATGCACTACGCGGCGAATGCGCAGTACGTCAGCGCCGTCCCGGTCAACGACGTCAACAGCGTGTTCGCGGCCGGTTACACGGTGGTGGGCGTAAGTGCCGGCTATGGGGCGCGCGGGTCGGCGGCCGACTGGAACGTGTTCATGCGCATCAACAACCTCCTCGACCGGCGCTACGTCGGCTCGGTGATCGTGGATGACGCCAACGGCCGCTACTTCGAGTCCGCCGCGCCGTTCAACGTCCTCATCGGCGGCGCACTCACCTGGAGGTAGCCTCAGGCGCTGGCCGCCCCAGGGCGTGCAGCGCGGCGAGGTAGCCGAAGGTCATGCCCGGCCCCAGCGTCGCGCCGGCCGCCGGATACGCGTGACCCATGACGGTCGCGGCCATGTTGCCGCACGCGTACAGCCCCGGG
>Ga0316624_10000239_pt1 | contig 17477 bp, 17 predicted proteins | sample OWC_Aug_N3_C1_D5_FD_207657 | JGI IMG/M metagenome (GOLD analysis project Ga0316624, IMG submission 207657) | Wetland soil microbial communities from Old Woman Creek delta, Ohio, United States - OWC_Aug_N3_C1_D5_A | ecosystem: Environmental > Terrestrial > Soil > Wetlands | place: USA: Ohio... | reverse complement strand
GATTATGTGGAGAGCAAAATACGCGTCAGCCTCTACACATCAGCGTTGGCGTGTATCCACAGGATCAACTCCACATAATCGAGGGGTCTACATAATCGGCCTTATGTGGAGCGCTACATAAGGCCGACATGCAGACCGTCAGGCTCGTCACTCTGACTGGCTGTTTGGCCGCAAGACGCACTGCGATCGAACACTCGAAAAACGTCCGCTTCAAGTTTGGAAGTAGTGATTAAAACCGCATCCTGCTTCGAAATTTCCGACCTGGCAACAACAAAGAATCTATGACCGAATCAAAAAGCGCTCCCATGGGAGCGCTTTCTAGCAATCACCTCAAATTACCAGCCGGATTCGCGTTCCGGTGTCGCCGTAATCTTGTGGATGGAGAGGTCTGCGCCGTTGAATTCTTCTTCCTGATCAAGACGGATGCCGACGGCTTTCTTCATTGCGCCGTACACAAGAAGCCCGCCCAGCAGCGCGATGACGATGCCCATCAGGGTTCCAACAAGTTGCGACATGAAACTGACGCCGCCAATCCCGCCAAAAGATTTGAGGCCAAAAAGGCCCGCAGCAATTCCGCCCCATGCGCCGCACAGCCCGTGCAGCGGCCACACCCCGAGCACGTCATCGATCTTCCAGCGGTTCTGCGTGAGCGTGAACATCACCACGAACAACGCCCCGGCCACGCCGCCCACAATCAGCGCACCGATCGGGTGCATCACATCCGAACCGGCACACACCGCAACCAGCCCGGCAAGCGGGCCGTTATGCACAAAGCCGGGGTCGTTCTTGCCCATCCAGAGGGCGACCAGCGTGCCGCCGACCATCGCCATCAGCGAGTTCACCGCGACCAGGCCGCTGATCTTGTCGATGGTCTGCGCCGACATGACGTTGAAGCCGAACCAGCCCACGGTCAACACCCAGGCGCCAAGTGCGAGGAACGGAATGCTGGAAGGCGGGTGCGCGGAGATGCGCCCCTCTTTGCTGTAACGGCCGCGACGTGCGCCCAGCATCAAAACAGCTGCCAGCCCGATCCAGCCGCCAACCGCATGCACCACCACGGAACCGGCAAAGTCATGGAACTCCGCGCCGAATGAGGCATTCAGCCAGTCCTGCACCCCGAAGCGATGGTTCCAGGCGATGCCTTCAAAGAAGGGATAAACGAAGCCTACCAGCACGAATGTTGCCGCGAGCATCGGGTTGAAGCGCGCACGTTCGGCCACGCCGCCGGACACGATGGCCGGGATGGCGGCGGCGAAAGTCAGCAGGAAGAAGAACTTCACCAGTTCGTAGCCGTTCTTCTGCGCCAGTTCCGTCGCATCGCTAAAAAAGTTGACGCCATAGGCAATGCTGTAGCCGATGAAGAAATAAGCCAGTGTCGAAACGGCGAAATCGGAAAGTATTTTTACCAGCGCGTTGACCTGGTTTTTTTTGCGCACTGTACCCAGCTCCAGAAATGCGAAACCAGAGTGCATTGCCAGCACCATGATGGCGCCCAGCAGTATGAATAACGCATCACTTCCGACTTTCAGATTTTCCATGTCATCTCCAATAAAGTGCAACCCGGCATGACGTATGCAAGCCCTATGCCACTTTTGTCGACCGTTGATTTATCTGCTGATTTTTATTCCAGGCTATTTTCCAAGGCGCAATAACTCACCATCTTGGTGCCAGTTAAAACATCGCGCACCACAATGATGCCTTATTTCGGTGCACCCCAGCCCCCATTCAGGACCTTGTCCAGCCAGAACAGGCCGACGATGGTTTTGCTATCGGAGATCTTTCCCTGGCGTATCCACTCGAAAGCGTCACTCAGTGAAAGCTCGAATACCTCGAGAAACTCGCCATCGTCCAACTTGCTCCCGACATGTTTCAATCCGCGCGCCAGAAAGTATTCAATGCGCTCATCGGCATAGCCTATGCACGGCCATGCTGTGGTGATGTGTATCCACTCGCTCGCTTCATAGCCAGTCTCTTCCAACAGCTCGCGCTGCGCGGTAACAAGGATGTCCTCTCCTTCGTCTATCTTCCCTGCAGGTACTTCGATAAACTCGCGGCGCAGCGGATAACGATATTGTCTCTCCATCACGAGGTTGCCATTGTCCAGCAGGGCCAGCATGGCAACCGCACCGGGATGCGTGACGTATTCGCGCGTGCTGGTACTGCCGTCCGGCAACATCACGGTATCCTTGAGGACCTCAATAAAGCCGCCGTCGTAAACCACGCGGCTATCCAATTGTTCTTCTGTCAGATCCATATCGCATCTCCACAAACGAACACTCCCGCCTGAGCGGGAGTGTCTGGGCAAAACATAAATAACTCTAGTGCAGCAAAGATTGTTGCACCGACACGGCGCATATTGACATCAACGAGCCGGGCAAAATTCCGAGCACCAGCACGGCCAAGCCGTTGATGGAGATGAGCAGGCTGCTATCCGGCTGCAGATAGAACCTTTCGTGGCTCTCCGGCGCATCGAAGTACATCAGCTTGACGACGCGCAGGTAATAGAACGCGCCGATCAGCGAGAACAGCACCGCCATTACCACCAGCGGGATATGGCCGGTCTGCACGGCCGCATTCAGTACCGCGAACTTGGCATAGAAGCCCACCGTGGGTGGCACGCCAGCCATGGAGAACATCAGCAGCAGCATCATGAAGGCGAGCCAAGGACTGCGCTGGTTGAGTCCCTTGAAGTCGTTGAGGCTGTCCGCCTCGAAACCTTCGCGCGATAACAGCATGATCATGCCGAAACCGCCCAGACTCATCAGTACATAAACCACGGCATAGAACATGGCTGAACCGTAGCCTTCGACGGTTCCGCTCAACACGCCAATGAGCAGGAAGCCCATATGCGAAATGGTCGAATAGGCCAGCATGCGCTTGAGATTGGTTTGCGCGATCGCGGTGATGTTACCCACGGCCATCGACAACACGGCGAGGATCATCAGCATGCCGGACCAGTGGATCATCAGCGGCTGCAAGGCTTCGACCAGAATGCGCATGATGAAGGCAAACGCGGCCAGCTTTGGCGCGGTACCGATGAACATGGTCATCGCCGTGGGGGCGCCGTGATACACATCCGGCACCCACATATGGAACGGCACTGCGCCCAGCTTGAAGGCCAACCCCGCCACCACGAAGGCCAGGCCGAACACCAGCAACGTCTTGTTCGGCATGCCATGCTGGATCACCTGGGCGACACGGTTGATATCCAAAGTGCCGGTCGCGCCGTACAGCATGGACATGCCGTAAAGCAGGAAGCCGGATGCCATCGCGCCAAGGATGAAATACTTCATTGCCGATTCGGTGGCAACCGCGGAATCACGCTGCAGCGCGACCATCGCGTACAGGCTCAGGGCAAGCAGTTCCAGACCAAGATACAAGGTGAGGAAGTTGCTGGCGGAGATCATCACCATCATGCCCAGCGTGGCCAGCAACGTCAGCGACAGGAATTCGCCGGTGAACAGGCCGCGCACCATCAGGTAGCTGCGTGAATACACCAGCATCATCGACACCGACAGATAGGTCAGCAGCTTCAGCACGTCCGACATCAGGTCATCCACGAACATGTGGTTGAACAGGTGGGCAATGCCGCTCTGGTGTGTTGCCACGGTAATCAGCGAACAACCCAACAGGCTGGACTGGACCAGCAGATAAGTCAGGGTCTTGGTGTAATTGGCGAAAACCAGATCCGCGATGAGGATCACGCTCACCATCACAAGCAGGAATATCTCTGCATAGATCGGGTACAGGGAGGCGAGAAGGTTCATGTTTTCCTCAATTCAGAGCTTTGGAAGTTGCCAGATGCACCAGCAGGTCGTTCACCGATACATGCATGATGTCGGCAAACGGCAACGGATACAGGCCCATGCCCAGCACGGTAATCGCCAGAATGACGAAGACGAGTATCTCGCGCCCACCGATGTCGCGCAGATGGGCAACATGGTCATTGGTGATCGCGCCGAAAATGACGCGCTTGTACATCCACAGCGTATAGGCAGCACCGAAGATCAGCGTGCTGGCCGCCAGGAAGGCATACCAGAAGTTGGCCTTGACCGCGCCCAGGATCACCATGAATTCGCCGACGAATCCGCTGGTACCGGGCAAGCCGCTGTTGGACATGGCGAACAGCAGGAAGAACGCGGCAAACACCGGCATCTTGTTCGCCACACCGCCGTAATCGACGATCTGGCGCGAATGCACGCGGTCATACAGCACACCGATACAGAGGAACAGTGCACCGGCGACAAAACCGTGCGAGATCATCTGCAACAGCGCACCTTCCATGCCATAGGCGTTGAAGATGAAGAAGCCGAGTGTGACAAACCCCATGTGCGAAATGGAGGAGTAAGCGACCAGTTTTTTCATGTCGGCCTGGGTCAGCGCCACCAGGCCGATATACACCACCGCGATCAGCGACAACGTGATCATCACTGGCGCCAGGTAGTGGCTGGCATCCGGCGTGATCGGCAGGGAGAAACGGATGAAGCCGTAAGCGCCAACCTTCAGCATGATCGCTGCCAGCACCACCGAGCCGCCGGTGGGCGCTTCCACGTGCGCATCCGGCAACCAGGTGTGCACCGGGAACATCGGCACTTTCACCGAAAATGCCGTGAAGAAAGCGATGAACACCAGGATCTGCGCGGTCAGCGACGGCATTGGCATGCGGTGGAAGTCGAGAATCTCGAAGCTGCCGCCCTGGAAATACATGCCGGACTGGTAATACAAGTAGAGCAAGGCAACCAGCATCAGCAGCGAACCGAGTAGGGTGTACAGGAAGAATTTGACTGCCGCGTAAACGCGGTTGGGACCGCCCCATACGCCGATGATGATGAACATCGGGATCAGCATCGCTTCCCAGAACACATAGAACAGGATCGCATCCAGCGAAGCGAACACACCGTTGACCAGGCCTGACATGATCAGGAATGCCGCCATGTACTGCGCCACGCGCTTTTCGATCACCTGCCAGCCGGCGATCACCACCAGCGGCGTGAAGAAGCTGTTGAGCAGCACGAACAGCACCGAAATGCCGTCCACACCGAGGTGATAGTGGATATTGAAGCGTGTGATCCAGTCCTCGCGCACCACGAACTGCATGGCGCTGGTCATGCGGTCGAAACCGGTGTACAGCGGAATCGTCACCAGAAAGCTCAGCACGGCACCCACCAGGGCAATAATGCGCGCCAATTTTGCATTGCGGTCGTTGCCCGTCGCCAGCACCAGCAGGCCGAAGATGATGGGCAGCCAGATGGCGACGCTTAACAGGGGATATCCGAAAATCATGCTTGTTCCTTCAGCTCTTCTCTAGTACTGCCTTATTCGAACCATGTCCGCACTGTCAGCAGGGCGGACACGCCGATGATCATCCAAAACGCGTAGTGGTAAACGTAGCCGGTCTGGAAACGGCGCAACACGCCGGAGAACATGCCAACCACTTTGGCCGAGCCGTTCACGAAGAAGCCGTCGATCAGCTTCACGTCGCCGAACTTCCACAACAGGCGGCTGGCACCGCGGGCACCGCCGGCGAAGAACCAGTCGTTGAAGCGGTCGAAATAATATTTCTGGTCGAGCACGGTGTAGATAATCTCGAAGCGGTGCTTGATCGCCGCCGGAATGTCCGGACGCTTCATATAGAAGAACCATGCGCTGCCCGCCCCCGCCAACGCCAGCCAGAACGGCAAGGTGGTCAGCGCATGCAGCGCCATGGCGAAGGCGCCATGAAATTCTTCGCGCATCTCGGCCAAGGCGTGATGCTCGTGGCTGATATAGATCGCATCGAGGAAATAATCGCCGAACAGCATGGAATCGATGGTAAAGAATCCGATCAATACCGACGGGATCGCCAGCAGAACCAGCGGCAATGTCACCACCCACGGAGTCTCATGCGGTTTTTGTCCCGGCGCCAGGCCATGGTGGTGGTCGGTAGAAACCTCTTCATCTTCGTGATCACCTTCATGATCGTGATGATTCTTGCCGAAGCGCTCCTCGCCGTGGAACACCAGGAAATACATGCGGAAGGAATAGAAGGCGGTGACGAACACACCGGCAACCACCGCAAAATAGGCAAAGCCCGAGCCGGGCAGATGCGACATGCCGACCGCCTCGATGATGCTGTCCTTGGAATAGAAGCCGGAGAAGAACGGTGTGCCGATCAGTGCCAGCGAGCCGATCAGCGAGGTGATCCAGGTGATCGGCATGTATTTGCGCAGCCCGCCCATGTTGCGGATGTCCTGGTCATGGTGCATGGCGATGATGACCGAGCCTGCCGCAAGGAACAGCAGCGCCTTGAAGAATGCGTGCGTCATCAGGTGGAACACCGCCACCGAGTAGGCCGAGGCGCCCAGCGCCACGGTCATGTAGCCTAGCTGCGACAAGGTGGAATACGCCACCACGCGCTTGATATCGTTCTGGATGACGCCGAGGAAGCCCATGAACAGCGCAGTGATCGCGCCGATCACCATGACGAAGGACAGCGCCGTCTCGGACAGTTCGAACAGCGGCGACATGCGCGCCACCATGAAGATACCGGCGGTCACCATGGTCGCGGCGTGGATCAGCGCGGAGATCGGGGTCGGGCCTTCCATCGAATCGGGCAGCCACACGTGCAGTGGGAATTGCGCGCTCTTGCCCATCGCGCCGATGAATAACAGGATGCAGATCGCTGTCAGCAGCCCCACCGAAATGCCGGGGATGGGCGCCATGTCGTTGGCATAGTTGTGCGCGTTGGCGAACACCGACTGGTAATCCAGCGTGCCGAACACCATCAGCACCAGGCCGATGCCGAGCAGGAAGCCGAAGTCGCCGACACGGTTGACCAGGAACGCTTTCAGGTTGGCGTAGATCGCGGTGGGGCGCGTGTACCAGAAGCCGATCAGCAGGTACGACACCAGACCGACCGCCTCCCAGCCGAAGAATAGTTGCATGAAGTTGTTGGCCATCACCAGCATCAGCATGGAGAAGGTGAACAGCGAGATGTAGCCGAAGAAACGCTGATAGCCCGGGTCTTCCTGCATGTAGCCGATGGTGTAAATGTGCACCATCAGCGAGACGAAAGTCACCACCAGCATCATCATCGCGCTCAGGCGGTCGACCAGGAAGCCGACTTCGAAGCTGGTATCACCGGACGTCATCCAGCGGTAGACCGTGCCGTTGAACGGGTGCCCTGCCATCACGTCGCGGAAGATCGCCAGCGAAGCGAAGAAGGAAACTGCGACCAGCGCGATGGTGATGCGATGCGACCAGGTACGCCCCAACACCTTGCCGAAGATTCCGGCCGCGATGGCGCCGACCAGCGGAGCCAGCGGAACCAGCAGATACAGACTTTGCATATCCATGCGCATCAACCTTTCAAGCTACCGAGATCATCCACATTGATGGAGCGCAAATTGCGGAACAGCACCACCAGGATGGCCAAGCCGATCGCCGCTTCCGCAGCCGCCACGGTGAGGATGAAGAATACGAACACCTGCCCCGCCGTGTCGTTCAGGTAATGGGAGAACGCGATGAAATTGGTATTCACCGCCAGCAGCATCAATTCGATCGCCATCAACAACACGATCAGGTTCTTGCGATTGAGGAAAATGCCAACCACGCTGATGGCGAACAGCACTGCGCTCAATACCAGATAATGCGAAAGTCCCAGATTCAACATGCTTTCCCCTTTGCTTTAATCCGCCGTATGCCCGCTTTGAGCGGCGACTTCCTGTGCTGCACCCGCGCGCGCGGATGGAACGGACACGATACGGATGCGATCTTCTTTCTTGACCTTGATCTGTGCGCTGATGTCCTGCCGCTTGACGCCGCGACGCTTACGCAAGGTCAGGGCAATAGCCGCGACCATTGCCAGCAACAGCAGCACAGCCGCCAATTCGAACGGGTAGGCGTAATCGGTATAGATCAGACGGCCCAGCTCCTTGGTATTGCTGTAATCGGCCGCATGTTTGACAGCGACCTTCCCGGCAGATATCTCATCTGCACCGAGTACCCACACCATCTGCACGCCGATCACGCCGGCCAGCAACAGCCCCATCGGCAACCAGCGCATGAATCCCTCGCGCATCTGTTCGATATTGATGTCCAGCATCATCACCACAAACAGGAACAACACCATCACCGCGCCGACATATACCAGCACCAGCGTGATCGCCAGAAACTCGGCTTCCAGCAGCATCCAGACACCCGCGCTGCTGACAAAGGCGAGCACCAGGAACAACACCGCATGCAAGGGATTGCGTGCCGTGATCACGCGCAGCGCCGCGAACACGGTCACTGCTGCGAAAAAGTAGAACAGGGTTTCAATGTTCATGGGAATCCTCTAATTACCGATACTTGGCATCGGCAGCCCGATCTTTGGCGATCTGCGCCTCGTGCTTGTCACCGTTTGCGAGCAGCATGGGCTTGGTGTAATACAGGTCACCGCGATTCTCACCGTGATACTCAAATATGCGCGTTTCCACAATGGCATCCACCGGGCAGGATTCTTCGCAAAAACCGCAGAAGATACACTTGGTCAGATCGATGTCATATTGCGTGGTGCGGCGCGAGCCATCCTCGCGCTCCGCCACTTCGATCTTGATCGCCAGCGCCGGACATACCGCCTCGCACAGCTTGCAGGCGATGCAGCGCTCTTCACCGTTCGGATAACGACGCTGCGCATGCAGACCGCGGAAACGCGGGCTCAGCGGAGTCTTTTCCTCCGGATACTCGATGGTGATGTGACGCGCAAAAAAGTAATGCCCGGTCACCGAGAAGCCCTTGAGCAATTCGAGCAGCAAGAAACTCTTGAAGAAATCTATGAGTTTTTTCATGGTTTTATCCCAACTCCCCTATTCCAGACCGCTTACCACAACCAATAGGGCGTCTGCATCCATGCGGCGACCACCACGACCCAAACCAGCGTAAGCGGAATGAACACCTTCCAGCCCAGGCGCATCAACTGGTCATAGCGATAGCGCGGGAAAGACGCGCGGATCCACAGGAACATGAACATGAAGACAAGCATCTTGCCGATCATCCAGAACAAACCGGGAACGTGGTCTGTCAATGTTCCAATCACCGGCCAGTTGTGGAACGGATTGAGCCAGCCGCCGAAAAACAGCACGGTGGTCGTCGCCGTGATCAGAATCATGTTGGAATATTCTGCCAGGAAGAATACCGCGAAACCCATGCCGGAATATTCCACATGAAAACCTGCCACGATCTCAGACTCACCCTCGGCCATGTCGAACGGCGCACGATTGGTCTCGGCCACACCGGCGATAAAATACACGACGAACATCGGGAACAGCGGAATAAAGTACCAGTGCAACAGGCCATAGCCACCGCTTTGCCCGCGCACGATATCGCCCAGATTCATGCTCTGTGCCGCCAGCAACACGCACACCAGCGCAAAGCCCATGGCCAACTCATACGAGACGATCTGCGCCACCGATCGCACGGCACCAAGGAAAGCGTACTTGGAGTTGGATGACCAGCCGGCGATGATGATGCCGTATATACCGATCGAGGTCATCGTCAGCAGATACAGCAATCCCGCATTCACATCCGCCAGGATCAGGCCGTCACCGAATGGAACCACGGCCCATGCTGCCAGTGCTGTCGAAAACGCCAGCGCCGGCGCCAGTACGAACAGGAATTTGTCGGCACCGGTCGGAATGATGATTTCTTTGAGCAGCAGCTTTACGCCGTCAACGATCGGTTGCAGCAGTCCCCACCAGCCCACACGATTGGGGCCGGGGCGCACCTGCATGAAGCCCAATATCTTACGCTCCGCCAGGGTGTAATAGGCCACGCCAATCATGAGCGGAGCGATGATGGCCAATATCTTCACCACAACCCAGATCGTCGGCCAGGCAGGCCCCATGAAGCGCCACATCACATCCCAGAGACCGAACAGGTTCCAGAACCATTCAAAAAAATGCAGGATCTGGGCTTCCATCATGCGCGCTCCACAGTGATCATTCCAAACATTGCCCCCAGGGCTGCCGTTGCCGCATGGCCTGTCGCCACGCGCGCCACTCCCTTGGGTAATTTATCGTCCGCCCCAACGAGCAATTGCGCACTGCCTTGCCCTTGGCTGACCTTGACCATCTCACCGGCTTGCACGCCCAGCTTCTTCAACTCGTCGCTATGCAGCCATGCCTGTGGCAGCGCGGCATCGGCCGTCGCCTGCAACGGTGCAGAACGGCGCACCACAGCGTCGGTCGCATAGATCGGCACTTCGCTCACGCGCTGCAGGCCGCTCGTGGCTGGGGCCGCACTCGCCTCCGCCCCGCCGATGGCGTTATTCAACTTGGCAGCGACATCCACACCGTGCAGCGCTTCATCGCGTACCGCTTCCGAGGTGTCCTGCCCGAAACCGTCCACCTTGAGCAGGTTGCCCAGCACGCGCAATACCTTCCATGCCGGACGGGCTTCGCCCAATGGCTTGACTGCACCCCTGAAGCTTTGCACGCGGCCCTCGGTGCTGACGAAGGTGCCGGATGTTTCCGTGAACGGAGCGATGGGTAGCAGCACATCGGCGTATTCCGTCGCCTGATGTTTGTAAGCGGACATCGCGATCACCAGATCGGCGGCCTGCATTGCGGCCATGGCTTGCTGCGGATTGGCGCAATCCAGCTCCGCCTCGACGTTCAGCAGCACATACGCCTTGCGCGGTGCTGCCAGCATGGCTGCGGCATTCAGTCCCTGCGTGCCCGGCATGGCTTGCGCCAGATAACCGCCGACGCTATTGGCCGCTTCGCCGAGGAAGCCGAACCTGCCGTTGCTCAACGCTGCAATCTGTTGTGCCAACGCCTGCAGCTGCGCGGCTTGCGGATGCTGTTGGGCAAAATTGCCCAGCAACACGGCCACGCGTTGGCCACCGGCCAAGCTCTTGGCGATGGCAGCCGCCTCGCCGCTCGCGCTCTGCCCCTGTTTTTCAGCGGCCAGCGCTTTCGACACTTGCGTCAGCGTGTCCGCCAGAGCGTCCGGCGCAACGATGGCCTTGCCGGTCACCTTCATCAGCAAGTCGTCGTCGACGGAATGGATGACGTTGGCGTGCGCGCCCTTCTTCACTGCCTGGCGGATACGCGCAGCCAGCAGCGGATGGTCCTTGCGCAGGAAGCTGCCGACGATGAGGAAGCGATCCGCCTGGCTGATGTCGGCAATCGACATGCCCAGCCAGGGAGCGCCCTGCTGCTTGCCGTCGCCGCTGAAGTCGGACTGGCGCAGGCGGAAATCCACGTTCTGGCTGCCGATGCCGCGCATGAGCTTTTGCAGCAGATAGAGTTCTTCCAGCGTGGAGTTGGCCGTCGCCAGTGCACCGATCTGTCCGGCACCGGCACCGTTGGCGATATGGCGCAGTCCGTTCGCCGCATACTCCAGCGCGACTTGCCATTCCACTTCCTGCCACTTGCCGTCCTGCTTGACCATCGGCTTGGTCAAGCGCTCGGCGGAATTCAATCCCTCATAGGCGAAGCGATCCTTGTCGGACAGCCAACATTCGTTGATGTCTTCGTTCTCGACCGGCAACACCCGCAGCACGCGGTTGTTCTTGGTCTGCACCGCGAGATTGGTACCAAGGCTGTCGTGCGCGCTGACCGAGCGGCGGCGCGACAGTTCCCAGGAACGCGCCTTGTAGCGGAACGGCTTGCTGGTCAATGCACCGACCGGGCACAGGTCGATCATGTTGCCGGACAGTTCGGAATTTACCGTGCCGGAGACAAAAGACATGATCTCGGCATGCTCGCCGCGGAAGGCCTGGCCCAGCTCCATCTTCCCGGCGATCTCGGCGCCGAAGCGCACGCAGCGGGTGCAGTTGATGCAACGGCTCATTTCTTCCGCTGACACAAGCGGGCCAAGATCCTTGCCCAGCACCGTGCGCTTCTCTTCCTGATAGCGCGAATGTCCGGCGCCATAGCCGACCGACATGTCCTGCAGCATGCACTCGCCGCCCTGGTCGCAGATCGGACAATCCAGCGGATGGTTGATGAGCAGGAATTCCATCACGCCCTGTTGCGCCTTCACCGCCTGCTCAGAATGGGTAAATACCTTCATGCCTTCGGCCACCGGGGTGGCGCAGGCAGGCAGCGGCTTGGGCGCTTTCTCCACCTGCACCAGACACATGCGGCAGTTGGCGGCGATGGAGAGTTTCTTGTGGTAACAGAAATGCGGGATGGTGATACCAGCCTGATGCGCAGCCTCGATTATGGTCGCGCCGTTTTCGGTCTGTATCTGCTTGCCGTCAATTTCGATATTGATCATTGCTCACCTATTCCATTCAGCCTCACACCAGGCAGCGTTTGTGCTCGATGTGATATTCGAATTCCTTGCGGTAGTGCTTGAGCATGCCCTGCACCGGCCACGCCGCCGCATCGCCCAGCGCGCAGATGGTGCGCCCGGCAATGTTGCCGCACAGGTCGAGCAGCAGGTCCAGGTCTTCCGGCCTGCCCTCGCCGTGTTCAATGCGATGGACGATGCGATACAACCAGCCGGTGCCTTCGCGGCAGGGGGTGCACTGACCACAGGATTCTTCGTAATAGAAATAGGACAGACGCTCCAGCGCCTTGACCATGCAAGTAGTCTCGTCCATCACGATGATGGCGCCGGACCCCAGATAGGAACCAGCCTTCTGGATGGAGTCGAAGTCCATGTTGAGATCCATCATGATTTCGCCCGGCAGTACCGGCATCGACGAGCCGCCCGGGATCACCGCCTTCAGCTTGTGGCCGCCGCGCACACCGCCGGCCATTTCCAGCAGGGTCTTGAACGGTGTACCCATCGGCACTTCAAAGTTGCCGGGCTTGTTCACATGACCGGAGATAGAGAACAGCTTGACGCCGCCGCTGTTGGGTACGCCCAAATCGGCGAATTTCTGCCCACCCTCGCGGATGATGTAGGGGATGCTGGCGAAGGTCTCAGTATTGTTGATGGTGGTCGGCTTGCCGTACAACCCGAAGCTGGCCGGGAACGGCGGCTTGAAGCGCGGCTGGCCTTTCTTGCCCTCGATGGACTCGAGCAGCGCGGTTTCCTCGCCGCACACATAGGCGCCATAGCCCATGTGGTTGTGCAGGTCGAACTCGAAACCGAGGCCCAAGATGTTCTTGCCGAGGTAGCCGGCCTTGCGCGCTTCTTCACAAGCCGCTTCCATCTGCTGGTAACACTCGAAGACCTCGCCGTGCACGTAGTTGTAGCCACTCTTAACGCCCATGCAGTAGGCGGCGATGGCCATGCCCTCGATCAGCAGGTGCGGGTTGTAGCGCAGAATGTCGCGGTCCTTGCACGTGCCCGGCTCGCCCTCGTCCGAGTTGCACACCAGATATTTTTCGCCCTGGTAGTTGCGCGGCATGAAGCTCCATTTCAGGCCGGTGGGAAAGCCCGCACCGCCGCGGCCGCGCAGGCCGGACGCCTTCACTTCGGCGATAATCGCGTCCGGTGCCATCTTCTCGCTCAGCACCTTGCGCAGGGCCTGGTAGCCGCCGGCCTTGATGTAGTTGTCCAAATTCGCCAGGCCGTCTGCGGCCGTGGCCAGGATGATGTGCGCGCTCATGCCTGCCCCCCATCCAGTTCCGCCAGAATCTGGTCGATCTTCTCGCCGGTCAAACGACCGCACATTTTTTTGTTATTGATGGTGAGTAGCGGCGCGTCGACGCAGGCACCCATGCACTCGCCTTCGCGCAGCCCGTATTTTCCGTCGGGCGTGACTTCACCCAAACCGATGCCCAGCCGCTTATGCAGATGCGCTAGCGTATCGTCCGAACCGCACAATTGGCACGACAGGTTGGTGCACACCGTCAGCGTGTACTTGCCCATCGGCTTAAGGTTGTACATGTGATAGAAGGTCGCCACTTCATACACCGCCATCTGCGGCATGCCCAGATAGACGGCGATATCGGCCATGTCTTCCGGAGCGATCCAGCCCTTCTCGTCCTGCACGAAACGCAATGCCGCCATCACGGCAGACTGGCGCTGATCAGCGGGATATTTCTTCAGCTCTTTGTCGATGAGCGTGGTGATCTGTTGGGATAGCATTTATGGATACCTCAAAAAATTCAAGGTTCGCCCAAATGCAAGGCGCGAAAAAATTTTCGCAGCGCCGCATATAACAAATATGCTAGCAAGAAAATTTTTGAGCAACGCCGCAGTTGGGATGAAGTTTGGGTTTTTGGAGGTATCCATCAGCGGTCTATCTCTCCGAAAACGATATCCTGCGTACCTATGATCGCAACCATGTCGGCGATCATGTGTCCTTTTGCCATCTCATCCAGACTGGACAGATGAGCGAAGCCCGGTGCGCGTATCTTCATGCGGTAAGGTTTGTTCGCGCCATCCGACACCAGATAGATACCGAACTCGCCCTTGGAATGCTCGACGGCGGAATACACTTCGCCCGCGGGCACATGGAAACCTTCGGTGAACAGCTTGAAGTGGTGGATCAGCTCTTCCATGTTCTGTTTCATGGATTCGCGTTTTGGCGGCCCGAACTTGAGGTTGTCGGTCATCACCGGCCCCGGATTCTTGCGCAGCCAGTCTATGCATTGTTTGATGATGCGGTTGCTTTGCCTCATCTCTTCCACGCGCACCAGATAACGGTCATAGCAATCACCCTCGACGCCGACCGGGATGTCGAAGTCGATGCGGTCATAGACCTCATACGGTTGTTTCTTGCGCAGATCCCACACCACGCCTGAACCGCGCAGCATCGGACCGGTGAAACCCAGCGCCATCGCCCGTTCCGGCGACACCACACCGATACCAACCGTGCGCTGTTTCCAGATGCGGTTGTCGGTCAACAGCGTTTCATATTCATCCACTAACCCGGGAAAGCGGTTGGTGAAATCTTCCAGAAAATCGAGCAGCGAACCCTGACGGCTCTCGTTCATCTTCTTCACTGCTGCCGCATTATGTATCTTGCTTGCCTGGTACTGCGGCATGGCATCCGGCAGATCGCGATAGACCCCGCCCGGACGGTAGTAAGCTGCATGCATACGCGCGCCAGACACCGCCTCATATGCATCCATCAAATCTTCGCGTTCGCGGAAGGTGTAGAACATCGGCGACATCGCCCCCAAGTCGAGGGCGGAAGCGCCAAGCCACAACAGATGGTTCAGGATGCGTGTGATCTCGTCGTACATGACGCGGATGTACTGGGCACGGACCGGCACTTCGATACCCGCCAGCTTCTCAACCGCCATGACATATGCATGCTCGTTGAGCATCATGGATACATAGTCCAGACGATCCATGTAGGGAACAGTTTGCAGAAACGTTTTGTGCTCGGCCAGCTTTTCAGTCGCACGGTGCAGCAATCCGACATGAGGATCGGCACGTTCGACCATTTCACCATCCAGCTCCAGCACCAGGCGCAACACACCGTGCGCAGCCGGATGCTGCGGGCCAAAATTCATGGTGTAGTTTTTAATTTCCGCCATAGCTCCGCCTATCTCAACACCAAGTTCAACGTGCGTTCACCGTGAATTTCGGTGAAGGCTAACTCGCGCAAGCAAGTTAAGCCCACCGGGCGGTCGTAGCCAAAATTCATGGTGCAGTTTTCTATCTCAGCCATAACTCTGCTTACCCTTTGCTTATCATTCGCGACCGAAATTTTCTTCGCGCATCGTGCGCGGCGTGATCTCGCGCGGCTCCACCGTCACCGGTTCATAGATCACGCGCTGTTGTGCCGCGTCGTAGCGCATCTCGACAGTGCCGGACAAGGGGAAGTCCTTGCGGAACGGATTGCCGACAAAACCGTAGTCAGTAAGGATGCGGCGCAGATCGGGATGCCCGACGAAGATAATGCCGTACAGATCGAACGCCTCGCGCTCGAACCAGTTGGCTGAAGGCCAGATTCCGGTTACCGAATTCAGAACAGGCATCTCGTCGTCTTCCGCGAACACGCGTACACGCAGACGCATGTTGTGCGCCACCGAAAGCAAATGATAGACAGCGGCAAACCGGAAGCCTTCACGCGGTGTATCGGGCAGATACTTGCCGTCCTCGCAAAGCTCGCTGCCATAAGTGGAGTAGTCGATGCCGCACACATCGATCAGCTCTTCGAAACGCAGATCGGCATCGTCGCGCAGCCGGGTGAGGACGCCGGTCATGTCGCTCGCTTTCACCACCAGCGTCAATTCACCGAGGCGATCCACCAAGCTGACTACTTTGCCTGAGAAAGCCTCGTTCAGATTAGCGGAGAGTATATTCAGGTCAGTAGCCATGGTCAGCCTAGCCGTGCGATGGTATTGGTTCGTTTAATCTTGTTCTGCAGCTGGATAATGCCGTAGATCAGCGCTTCGGCAGTCGGCGGGCACCCGGGAACATAGATATCCACCGGCACAATGCGGTCACAACCGCGCACCACAGAATAGGAATAATGGTAATAGCCGCCACCGTTGGCACAGGAGCCCATGGAGATCACATAACGGGGCTCTGCCATCTGGTCATAGACTTTACGCAAGGCCGGCGCCATCTTGTTGCACAGCGTTCCGGCCACGATCATCAAGTCCGATTGTCTTGGGCTTGGGCGAAAAACCTCGGCTCCAAAACGGGACAAGTCGTAACGGGAAGCCACTGCATGCATCATCTCCACCGCACAGCAGGCCAGACCAAAAGTCATCGGCCACAGCGAACCGGTGCGTACATAGTTGATCACCGCATCGGCATTGGTTGTGACAAAACCCTTTTCAAGTATGCCTTCAAGACCCATACATCACCTCCTTCATCGCGCACCACAGCACTTGCAACAGTCACATCCCCGCTGTGCGGGGCCCCTGCTCCCTGCTTGTGCTGCTACTCCCATTCCAATGCCCCTTTCATCCATTCGTAGATGAAGCCAACTACAAGGATGAGCAGGAAGATCATCATCGAAACGAAACCGAAGGTGCCGATCTCCTTGAGCACGATCGCCCAAGGAAAGAGGAATGCAATTTCAAGATCGAACAAAATGAACAGGATGGCCACGAGATAGAAGCGCACATCGAACTTCATGCGCGCGTCTTCAAATGCCTCAAAACCACATTCGTAAGGAGATAGTTTTTTATCGTCGGGCCGATTGGGGCCGGCAAGTCTGCCCAGTATTAAAGGCACTACGCCTATCACGAGCGCGATACCGATGAACAGCAGAACCGGAAAATAATTTTCCAACATCTATTGATTCCCCCTCATCTGTATGCCCCCAAATGTTGGGAGCGCAGAATGCTGCTTTAATTTATTTTTTTAGACCTTCGGCTTGTAGCCCCTGGTTCAATAATCTGGTGCGGGGCAAGGGACTCGAACCCTCACGTCCTTTCGGACACAGCCACCTCAAGGCTGCGCGTCTACCAATTCCGCCAACTCCGCCTGTTTCTTTATATTTTTAATTATTTTGGTATTTGCTGCGACTTCGAATCGCCGGCATTTGCCCCAGCTGGAGCTGGCGCAGTTTGCTGTTGCAGCGTTTGCACATTGACTTTGTCCATCACACCCTGCTCTTTGGCTGGGCGCGAATACAGATAGGTCAA
>Ga0316624_10000238_pt1 | contig 17480 bp, 18 predicted proteins | sample OWC_Aug_N3_C1_D5_FD_207657 | JGI IMG/M metagenome (GOLD analysis project Ga0316624, IMG submission 207657) | Wetland soil microbial communities from Old Woman Creek delta, Ohio, United States - OWC_Aug_N3_C1_D5_A | ecosystem: Environmental > Terrestrial > Soil > Wetlands | place: USA: Ohio... | reverse complement strand
TGCCGAGACCGATGGCCGACTTCACCGTACCGGAACGGAACCCGCCCGCTTCAGTGATGCCGAGGTGGAGTGGCTGTTCGATCTGGCTCGCCAGCTTGCGGTAAGCGGCCACCGTCATGAAGATTTCGGAGGCCTTGAGGCTCACCTTGAAATTCTGGAAGTCGAGCTTGTCGAGAATGTCGATATGGCGCAGCGCCGACTCCACCAGCGCCTCGGCAGTCGGTTCGCCATATTTCTTCTGCAGCTCTTTTTCCAGAGAGCCGGCATTGACGCCGATGCGGATGGGCACATTCCTGTCTCGTGCTGCATCGACCAGGGTGCGCACGCGATCCTCCTTGCCGATGTTGCCCGGGTTGATGCGCAAACAATCGACACCGAGTTCCAGCACGCGCAGGGCGATCTTGTAGTCGAAGTGGATGTCGCTGATCAGCGGCACCTTCACCTGGCGGCGGATCTCGCCGAACGCCTCGGCCGCTTCCATCGACGGGACCGAGACGCGCACGATATCGGCGCCGGCGGCCTCGAGGGCGCGGATCTGTGCCACCGTCGCTGCCACATCGCAGGTCTCGGTGTTGGTCATGCTCTGCACGGAGATGGGGGCATCGCCGCCGACCGCGACATTGCCGACCATGATTTTCCGCGACTTGCGCCGCACGATGGGCGATGGACTATGCATGGGGCTCTACCTGACGAGGGGACGGTTGTCCTGGCTGCTGCCGACAGTGAAGTGGGCCAAATCACCGCGCTGATAGGCAGCATGGGAAAAGAGAGTGCCGTTGTAGTAAACGGTCACGCCCGGGGAGTAACCAAGAAACACCTTGAACGGCGCCACGCCATGCAGCTGCAGCTTCCGTCCAGGATTGATGGTTCCGTGGGCCAGAACCCGGCCATTGGCATCCTCAACCTCGGTCCAGCTGGCCGCCTGATACTCGATCACCAGCAGGGATTGTGGCACCGACGGGGAGAGAGGCTCGGACTTGGCTACCGGGGAGACCGGTTTGGCAGGCTCTGCCTGAACACTCGCTGATGGCGCGGCGGTCGACGTGACAGCCTGGCTCTTCTGCGCAGGGGTGGCCGTCGGGCCCGGCAGTGTCGCAGCGGGTTGTGGCGCACGAGGTTGCGCTACACCGGGGACTGGCGCTGCGGCTTGGGCCGCGTGCGGTTGAGTGGCAACTGCAGCGGGTTGTGAAGTGGCGGGAGGCAGCGCGCCACCAGGGGCTGCCGCCGTCGGGGGCAGTGTTTTGCCATCTGATGGTTGCGCAGGTTCAGCAGTCGCTTCTTCCGGATGGGGCTCCTGATAGAGGGGCATCGGCTCGGGAAGTTTTGCTGCTATCTCATGCTGATCACCGCTGGTTTCTGCTGTCTGGGTCGGCGTCGAAATAAAGGAGAAGCGCTGATTGGCCCACCATGCGGCAAATAACAGCAAGGTCACAGCAACCACTACGAAGGTAGCGATTTTGAATTTTGGATCACGACTGGAAACTATCTGCACGCCGGTACGATCCGTTGCCCGGTAAAGGGAGGGCGGCACGCGTTCTGCAAGGTAATCGGCGATCAATTGCTCTGCCGGCAGTCCCAGCAAACGGGCATACGAACGCAGATAGCCGCTGATAAACGCGGACGGGGGCAGCTGGCTGCGGTCTCCCTCTTCAAGGGCTGTAATCAACTTCTCTTGCAGGCGCAACTCTCGCGCCACATCCTCGCGGTTTAGCCCTAGAGCTTCGCGAGCCTCACGCAGCCGCTGCCCAGCCGCCACTGAGGGCAAGGGCATATCGTTCTGTTCACTATCGGGTTCGATCGTCTGATTCATGGTTTTGCCGACTGAAGATAGAGGCGAGTTTCCGCCGCATTGGGGAAAGTGTTCTTGAGTAACATCCCATAGCTGGCCAGAGCATCCTTATCGCCGAGAATGCGCTCGGTACGGATGCCCAGCCACAGGGTTTCGGGGGTCGGAGGGGCCACCTCGTTATAGCGTTGCAGATAGCCGCGGGTCGACATGTAATTGCCCTGTTCAAAACTGATCCGGGCCATGCCGAACAGTGCCTTGGGACGCTTCGGATCGATTTCCAGAGTCTGGCGCAAATACTCTTGCGCAGTCTTCATATCGGGCTTGTCCAGCATACACATGCCGATATTTTCAATGGTATCGGTGCGCCCCTGGTACACCGGGTCTTGCAAGGCTTTGAAGAACATCCTCTCGGCCTTTTTGAACTCCTTGCGACTGCAAAGGAATACACCGTAATTGTTGTAGAGATGCGGATCGCTATCGGTCAGGCTTACGGCGCGGCGATAATATTTGTCGGCATCGTCAGGGCGTCCCAGCCTGTTGTAGAGCTCGCCCATGTAGTGGTTGGCATTGACATTGTCGCTGTCGTAATCAAGGGCCGTTTTGAGCTTGTCCATCGACACTTCGTAGTGGCCGCTCAGCATGTACTGCAACCCGAGCTCGGCATTGGCCTCCGACGCCTTCTTGGTGTCGACATTTTGATACTCCGGGTTGGAGCTGCATCCCGCCAGCAACAAACCCGCTATTAAACCGAGAACCACACGGATATTCATTGTCACATCCTCTCTTCCTTGATCAGGAAACGCGCACTGCGTTGCGTGCGATCCTGAACCTGGCCGACCAATTGACCGCATGCCGCCGCAATATCGTCGCCGCGCGTCTTGCGTGTCACGGTCACGATACCCGAGTCGTTCAACACTGCACGAAACCGTTCGAGGGCCGCCGGACTGGAGCACTGATAGGGCGCACCGGGGAACGGGTTGAATGGAATCAGGTTAACCTTCGCCGGAATATGACGCAGGATCTTCACGAGTTCACGTGCATGCTCGACAGAATCGTTGACTCCCGACAGCATCACATACTCGATGGTGATGCGACGCCGGGTCGCTTCATTCGCATAGCGCTTGCACGCCTCCATCAATTCCTTGATCGGGTACTTGCGGTTGATCGGCACCAGCACATCACGCAGGGCGTCATTGGGCGCGTGAAGTGAGACAGCGAGACTGACATCGGTCACGTCGCGCATGGCGTCAATGCCGGGGACCACGCCGGCGGTACTCAGGGTGACGCGCCGCTTGGAGATGCCGAAGGCAAAGTCGTCCTGCATCACCTCGATGGCCGTCATCACGTTGTCGAAATTGAGCAAGGGTTCGCCCATGCCCATCAACACCACGTTGGTGATGGCGCGCTCGCCCTTGTTTTCGGGAATGCCCAGCAGGCGGCTGGCTAGTGCCACCTGGCCGACGATCTCCGCTGCGCTCAGGTTGCGGTTGAAGCCCTGCCGGGCGGTGGAGCAGAAACTGCAGGCCAGCGTGCAGCCCACCTGCGAGGAGACACAGAGGGTGCCGCGCTCACCGTCGGGGATGAAGACCATCTCGACGCTGTTGTCACCGTCGAGACGGACCATCCATTTGCGGGTGCCATCGCGCGACGGCTGATCCACCACCACCTCGGGGAGGCGCACCACGGCCACCTCGGCGAGGCGAGCGCGCAGCTCCTTGCCCAGGTTGGTCATCGCCTCGAAATCGCTCAGACCGTAGTGGTAGATCCACTTCATCACCTGAGAGGCGCGAAACGGCTTCTCGCCCAGTTCAGCGAAGAAAGCCTCCATGCCCTTGCGATCGAGTCCCAGCAGATTGGTCTTGGTGGTCTCAGCCATTGGCCGTATGACTCCCGCCCCTGGCGCCAGTTCCGCGCTTAGCGGGTACGCGGGCAAAGTTCGGTGGCAGCGAAGAAATAGGCGATTTCGATCGCGGCGTTCTCCAGGCTGTCGGAACCGTGCACGGCGTTTTCGTCGATGGAGACGGCGAAGTCGGCACGAATGGTGCCCTTGGCCGCATCCTTGGGATTGGTGGCGCCCATGATTTCACGGTTCTTGGCCACGGCGTTCTCACCTTCCAGCACCTGGATCATCACCGGACCGGAGGTCATGAAGGAGACCAGATCCTTGAAGAAGGGACGGGCGCTGTGCACGGCGTAGAAACCCTCGGCCTCTTTCTGGGAGAGGTGCTTCATCTTGGCCGCGACGATCTTCAGGCCAGCCTTCTCGAAGCGGCTGTAGATCTCGCCGATGACGTTCTTGGCGACGGCGTCAGGCTTGATGATGGAAATGGTGCGTTCGATTGCCATGAAAATCTCCGTTGGGGATTGGGGTTCAAAAAATTTGGGAGCCTGAAGCGGCGAAACCCGCGATTATACGCGGGCTTAGCACGCCATTCCAGCAATCCGGGGCCGGCGCTCAGGCCACCTCTTTGAGTTCGCTCGAGAAACGAAGACTAGGCAACAGTGAACGGGAAGGCTGGATTCGTGCGGAAGCAAGTTTTTGAGATCTTTTCCACAAATTCGTGCATTTGGACCAGGGCAACTTCAACGAGGGAGCGACCTTTGCCGTCTACTCCCGCTCCTCTATCCAAAGCCCCTGGATCGCCTCCAGGATCTTTTCGTTGGAGCGGCCGGGATCGTCACTGAACCCCTCCAGTTCGCATACCCAATCGTGGAGATCGGTAAAACGCACATAGCGCGGGTCCACCTCGGGATGGGCCTCATCCAGGGCAATAGCGATCTCTTGTACGTCGGTCCATTTCATGTCGAATCATTCCCCCTTCGTATCTGCAGAACGCAGCACGGCGCCACCCGAGGCTATTTCAGTGGCCTTCGGAGACCATGTTGATGGTGTACTTGGGTATCTCGATGACCAGATCCTGCTCCCCTACCACTGCCTGGCAGGAGAGACGTGACTGCGGCTCCAGTCCCCACGCCTTGTCGAGCATGTCCTCTTCCAGCTCATCGGCCTCGTTGAGCGAATCGAGCCCCTCACGGACGATGACGTGGCAGGTAGTGCAGGCGCACGACTTTTCGCAGGCATGCTCGATCTCGACGCCGTTGGCCAGCGCCGCGTCGCAGATGGTAGTACCCGGCTCGGCCTCGAAGGCGGCCCCTTCGGGGCAGAGCTCTTCGTGGGGGAGGATAATGATCTGGGGCATGGAAGTGTCCTCCTGGGTATCACTTGAAGTCGTCGATCTTGTGGCCCGACAGCGCCTGCTGGATGCTGGCATTCATGCGGCGCGAGGCGAATTCGACCGTAGCACGGTTGAGGGCATCGATGGCCTGTTTGACCTCGCGGTAATCGGCGCTGTGGGTGGCAGCATGCGTCACCACACCCATGGCGCGTTCGATGTCTGCGCGTTCTTTGGCTGATAACAGCGCATCGCCATCCTTCGCCAGCGCCACGCGAATGGCATCGAGCACCCGGTCGGCCTCCACCTGCTGTTCGCGCAGCTGGCGCATGTCCAGATCTTCGCGGGCATGCACCATCGAGTCCCTCAGCATTCGGGTGATCTCGTCGTCGGAGAGGCCGTAGGAAGGCTTCACTTGCACGCTGCTCTCCACACCGGAGTTCTGCTCGCGCGCGGTCACCGACAGCAGGCCGTCCGCGTCCACCTGGAAGGTGACACGGATGCGCGCCGCACCGGCCGCCATGGGCGGGATGCCGCGCAGCTCGAAGCGGGCCAGAGAGCGGCAGTCGATGACCAGCTCGCGCTCCCCCTGCAATACGTGGATCGCCATCGCCGTCTGGCCATCCTTGAAGGTGGTGAAATCCTGGGCGCGTGCCACCGGAATGGTGGTGTTGCGGGGGATGATCTTCTCCACCAGGCCGCCCATCGTCTCCAACCCCAGCGAGAGGGGGATGACGTCGAGCAGCAGCATCTCATCTTCGGGCTTGTTGCCCGCCAGTACGTCGGCCTGCATCGCCGCGCCGACCGCCACCACCTTGTCGGGGTCGATGTCGACGCGCAGCTCCGCCTGGAAGAACTCCGACACCTTCTCGCGCACGCGAGGCACGCGGGTGGAGCCGCCGACCATCACCACGTCATGGATCTCCTCGCGCGACACACCGGCATCGCGCAGGGCACGGCGGCATGGCGCCAGGGTCTTCTGGATGAGCGGATCAACCAGCTCGTTGAATTTTCCGCGGGTCAGCTCACCTTCCCAAAAGGTACCGTCGGAGCGCTCCAGGCGGATGGTGGTGCTGGGTACATCGGTGAGCAGCTCCTTGGCGTCGCAGGCATCGCGCATCAGGCGGCGCATCTGGGCATGGTCGGCATCATGGGCGATGCCGGCCTGCCCCATGATCCACTCGGCCACCACGCGGTCCATGTCGTCGCCGCCCAGCGCCGAATCGCCTGCGGTGGCGAGCACCTCGAACACCCCCTTATGCAGGCGCAGGATGGAGATGTCGAAGGTGCCGCCGCCCAGGTCATAAACAGCGATCACCCCTTCCGAGCCGCGATCCAGACCGTACGCCACGGCGGCGGCGGTCGGTTCGTTGAGCAGGCGCAACACGTTGAGCCCCGCCAACTTGGCCGCATCTTTGGTGGCCTGGCGCTGGGCATCGTCGAAATAGGCAGGAACGGTGATCACCACGCCGGTCAGATCGCCCGCAAGCGTCTCCTCGGCGCGTTTCTTCAGGGTACGCAGAATTTCGGCGGAGACCTCCACCGGGCTAAAATCGCCACCCACGGTACGCAGCCGGGGCATCCCCGAGCCGCTTTCGACGAACTCGTAAGGCAGACGCGAACCGAGGCTCTTCACATCGGCGACGCCGCGCCCCATGAAACGTTTGGCGGAGATGATGGTGTTGAGCGGGTCACGCGCCGCCTCATCCTTGGCGCTCTTGCCGACGATGCGTTCACCGCTGGCGAGGTAGCGCACCACCGAGGGGAGCAGGCAGTTGCCGTGCTCATCGGGCAGCGCTTCGGCCACGCCGCTGCGCACGGTGGCCACCAATGAATTGGTGGTACCCAGGTCGATGCCCGCGGCGAGGCGGTGCTGATGGGGAGCGGTCGATTGTCCGGGTTCGCTGATCTGAAGGAGTGCCATGTTATTCGGGTCCGGGCTGCGCCAAGCACACGCCCTCAATGTTCCTGATGAACGAGTTCTTCTTCGAGTGCCTCAGCCTCTTCGAGCAGACGCTGGATGAACTGCATCTTGCGCACCGAGTCGCGTGCGCGCGCCAGGGCCGGTGCAGAGCCGTCGCTGAAATCGCGGCGCAACGCTTCGATCAAACCGCGTTCACCCGATTCGAGCTGGTCGCGCAGCTCTTCCAGAGCATCGAACGGCATCCTGGAGTGAGGGATCTCCGCCAATGCCTCGCGCAGCTCCATCTGCTCCATAAGAAAGGCCGGGTCCATGCGGGTATCGGTATCGTCGAGAGTGACGCCATTGAGTTCGAGCAGATAGCGCGCCCGTGCCAGAGGATTTTTCAGGACGCGGTACGCTTCATTGATCTGTGCCGCCAACTGCACCGACAGGCGGCGCTCCTGCTCGCTGGCGTTGGCGAAGCGATCCGGATGGGTCTCTTTCTGGAGATCGCGGTAGCGCAGCGCCAGGGTCTCGCCATCCACCTCGAAGCCGGCCTTCAGGCCGAACAGTTCGAAGTGGTTCTGGCTGAGATCGAGGCGCATGTCGGGTGATGGTTCAGACGTTGAAGCTTTCGCCGCAACCGCAGGAGTTCTTGACGTTGGGGTTGTTGAACTTGAACCCTTCGTTCAATCCTTCGCGGGCGAAATCGACTTCGGTGCCGTCGAGGAAGGCCAGGCTCTTGGGATCGACGATCACCTTCACGCCGTGGCTCTCGAAGACGTTGTCCTCGGTCTCCACCTTGTCGGCGAATTCGATGACGTAGGCCATGCCGGAGCAGCCGGAGGTGCGTACACCCAGGCGCAGGCCTGCACCCTTGCCACGGTTGGCCAGAAAGCCCTTCACACGTTCAGCGGCGGTTTCGGTCAGTGTAATGCTCATGATTTCTCCTTCCTGCAGTTCGCCGATCAGGACTTGTCAGCAGGGTGTTGCTTGCTCTTGTAGTCGGCGATAGCGGCCTTGATGGCGTCTTCGGCCAGTACCGAGCAGTGGATCTTTACCGGGGGCAGTGCCAATTCTTCCGCGATCTGGCTGTTCTTCAGCTGGGCCGCTTCGTCGAGGGTCTTGCCCTTGACCCACTCGGTCACCAGCGAGCTGGAGGCGATGGCGGAGCCGCAACCGTAGGTCTTGAAGCAGGCATCTTCGATCACGCCCTGGTCGTTGACCTTGATCTGCAGACGCATCACGTCACCGCAGGCGGGAGCCCCCACCATGCCGGTGCCCACATTGGCGTCGTCCTTGCCGAACGTTCCGACATTACGCGGGTTTTCGTAATGGTCCATTACCTTTTCGCTATAGGCCATCTCACAGCTCCTCGTACTACAACATCAACGGCGGGGGCGCCGATCATACTCTTAATGGGCGGTCCACTGCACGGTGGAGAGATCGATTCCCTCCTTGTACATATCCCACAAAGGAGACAGTTCGCGCAGCTTGGCAATCTTCTGGTGACAGAGCTCGATGGCGCGGTCGACATCGGCCTCGGTGGTGAAGCGGCCGATGGTGAAGCGGATCGAGCTGTGGGCCAGTTCATCGCTACGTCCCAGGGCGCGCAGCACATAGGAGGGCTCCAGGCTGGCCGAGGTACAGGCCGACCCGGAGGAGACCGCCAGCTCATTGAGCGCCATCATCAGCGACTCCCCCTCCACATAGTTGAAGCTGATGTTGAGGTTGTGGGGAATGCGTTGATCCATGTCACCGTTGACATAGACCTCTTCGATATCGCTGAGCCCCTTGAGCAGGCGATCGCGCAGGGCGCGGATGCGCTCGTTTTCCTGCGCCATCTCCAGTTTGGCGAGATGGAACGCCTCGCCCATGCCGACGATCTGGTGGGTCGCCAGCGTGCCGGAACGCATCCCGCGCTCGTGGCCGCCGCCGTGCATCTGCGCCTCCAGGCGCACACGCGGCTTGCGGCGCACATAGAGGGCGCCGATCCCCTTGGGACCATAAATCTTGTGGGCCGAGAAGGACATCAGATCGACCTTCATCGTCTCCATGTCGATGGCCACCTTGCCGGCGCTCTGGGCGGCATCCACATGGAAGAGGATGCCCTTCGAGCGGGTCAGTTCGCCGATTGTCTTGATGTCCTGAATCACGCCGATCTCGTTGTTGACGTGCATGAGGGAGACGAGGATCGTGTCGGGGCGCATCGCCGCTTCCAGCTTGGCGTGGTCGATGAGGCCGTTCGGCTCCGGATCGAGATAGGTGACTTCGTAGCCGAAACGCTCCAGATGGCGGCAGGTATCGAGCACCGCCTTGTGTTCGGTCTTGCAGGTGATGATGTGCTTGCCCTTCTTGGCGTAGAACTCGGCCGCGCCTTTGATGGCGAGGTTGTTCGACTCGGTGGCGCCGGAGGTCCAGACGATCTCCTTGGGGTCCGCGTTGATCAGGTCAGCCACCTGCTGGCGCGCGTTCTCGACCGCCTCTTCTGCCGCCCAGCCATAAGCATGGGAACGTGAAGCGGCATTGCCGAACAAGCCATCCTCCAGCGTCAGATAACTGCACATCTTTTTCGCGACACGCGGATCGACCGGTGTCGTCGCGGAATAATCGAGGTAGATCGGCTTCTTCATAGATGCTCTCCGCTTGATTGGTTGGTCAGGCCCATGAGGACGCGGCCCGCCCCTGTAACTGTTTGACCTGCTGTTTGATGGCCTCGATCAGGCCATCCACATCCGCTTCCGCCGTACTCACGCCGAGGCTTACCCGGACAGCGCACCGCGCCAGCTCGGTATCTATCCCCATCGCCTTGAGTGTGGTGCTTGGCACATGCAGATCGCTGCCGCAGGCCGCGCCCGCCGATATCGCGTAACCGAGACGGTCCAGCGCCATGATCAGTGTCTCGCCATCGATCCCCGGCACCGCCATGAACACCGTGTTGGCAAGACGCTCCGCCTGCTCGGCGAAGATCACGCTCTCCTGCAGTGCGCTGCGCAATCCCGTTTCAAATCGCACGCGCATCTTGAGCATGTGGGCTTGCTGCGTGGCAAGCTCCTGACCCGCCAGTTCCGCGGCCTTGCCGAATCCGACAATTCCAGCGACGTTTTCAGTGCCGCCGCGCCGCCCCTTTTCCTGGCCGCCGCCGTGCAGCAGCGGCTCCAGCTCAAGTCCGCGCTCGACGATCAAGGCCCCTGCGCCTTTCGGGCCATACATCTTGTGCGCCGAGATGCTCATCAGATGTGCACCGCTGGCAGAAAAATCAACAGTTACTTTGCCGGCCGCCTGCACCGCATCGGTATGCAACAGCGAACCGCACTCACGCACGGCCGGGGCCAACGCGGCGATATCATTGAGCACACCCGTCTCATTGTTGGCCCACATCACCGACACGAGGTGGGTCTGGTCGTTCAGGAGTGCTGCCAGTTGCTCGATGCTGGTGCGGCCCGCTGCGTCCACCGGTATACGCTGATTGCGCCAGCCATGGCGGTTGAGTGCGAACATCGGCTCCTGCACGGAGGGGTGCTCCACACCACTGAACAGCATCTGCCCCAGCGGCTGTCTCAATCCCACCCCCATGATGGCCGCATTATTGGCCTCGGTGGCACCGCTGGTGAAGATCACCTGGGAGGGATGGGCATTCACCAAGGCCGCCACCTGCTCGCGTGCCGTCTCGATGGCGGTGCGTGCCAGGCGTCCCAAGCGGTGGATACTGGAAGGGTTGGCAAAACTCCCCTTCAGATAGGGCAGCATCGCCTCCAGCACCCGCTCATCCAGCGGTGTCGTTGCGTTGTGGTCAAAGTAGCCGGCCACGGCAACGTCCGCCCCGGATCAGCTGTGATTGGTAATGCGGGTACCTGCGACGGCCTTGATCTGGCGATCCTGGCGCGCAGCCACTTCCTGCACACCCTGACGGGCCACCAGCTGACCGAGGTCGATACTCTTGAGGAAGGCGTAGATCTGATCGCTCAGGTCGCACCACAGTTCATGGGTGAGGCACTGGCCATCTTCATGGCAGTTGCCCTTGCCCTCGCAGCGCATGGCATCGACCTTCTCGTCGACGGCGGTGATGACATCAGCCACCGAAATCTGTGCGGCTTCGCGGCTCAGACGGTAGCCGCCGCCCGGTCCGCGGGCGCTATCCACCAGACCATTCTTGCGCAGGCGCGAAAAGAGCTGCTCAAGATAGGACAGGGAGATCCCCTGACGCTTGGATATATCGGCCAAGGTGATGGGGCCTTCCTTATAATGGAGGGCCAGATCCAACATGGCGGTGACTGCATAACGGCCTTTGGTCGTCAGTCTCATTGCCTTCTCCCTTTATACTCCGGTAGAGTGGTAATCAAATTGCTGGGCTTACAGTAGCAATACCAACCAATTCGGTCAACAATTATTTCACTCCGTTTTCTCCGGTTTCCAGATCCTTGCGAATGGTGGTATCCACCTCGGTGGAATTGAGTTCGCATGAGGCTAGCGGAGGCAACTCCCCACCCGGAACCTCGGCACCTAACGCCCTGATTGTCTTGCACATCTGTTCCATTTTGGTATCCATGGCATGGATATGGTCGAGCATGCAGTTGATGGCGTGTGCCACCGGGTCGGGCATGTCGGAGGTGGTGCCGTAGGCGTCGAAACCGATCTTGGCCGCGATGGCGGCGCGGCGCGCCTCCTGGTCACTCTTGCGCTGGACGATTCTGCCGGGGATACCCACCACGGTGGCGCCGGGCGGCACCTCCTTCACCACCACCGCATTGGAGCCGATGCGCGCCCCGTCGCCGATGAAGATCGGGCCGAGTACCTTGGCCCCCGCCCCCACCACCACATCGTTGCCGAGGGTGGGATGGCGCTTGCCTTTCTGCCAGCTGGTACCGCCCAAGGTGACGCCGTGATAGAGGGTGCAGTCGTCGCCGATGATGGCGGTCTCACCGATCACCACGCCCATGCCGTGGTCGATGAAGAAGCGCCGCCCCAGCACCGCGCCGGGATGGATCTCGATGCCGGTCAGCCAGCGGGCGAAAGCCGAGAGAAAGCGTGCCCCCCACTTCCAGCCCCAGTTCCAGAGACGGTGGCTGATGCGGTGAATGATGACGGCGTGCAAGCCGGGATAGACGGTAAGCACCTCGAATACGCTGCGCGCTGCGGGGTCGCGTTCGAAGATGCAGCGAATGTCCTCACGAAGACGTCGGAACATGAGCTCCCCTTGGGAAGGCAATACCTGATAAAAGCGTTAAACCGCATTCTGTCACAAATGAATGGCGGCGTAACAGAGGAAACTCAAGGGTTATTTGGGTGGTTGCACTTAGCGGGAATATCAGAAATGCTTGTGTCGCTGCCGCGACGGCTGGAATGATGCGGGGGCCTGCCCCGGGTGCAGGTTACTTTTACGAAGTCCATCCCTGGACTTCGCCCCGGCGGGCCAGCCTTCGGCTGTTCCAGTTCGCTCCCGGCGAATTGGTCTTGCGCGGCCAAGAGAAAGTAACCAAAGAGGTCGCTCCTGCGCATCCATGCGCCCGCGACATTCGTACATCCCTGTACGTCAAGGCCGCCCGTCCCTGCGCGACGTGCAGGATGCACGAGTGCCGCGAGCATTTATCCCCGTAGGGGGCATGGATGTGCGAGAGCGGCCTTCTCGTCATTTCAGGCCGTTCGTGCAACTCGCGAGGCAAATAAGCCTCCTCGCTCAAACATGCACTCACTTCCCCTGAAATGACTACGATGCTCGGCGACGTCCACGGTGCTAGCGTAGCCCTGACGACACAAGTCAAGCACAGCCAGATCCCAGCAATCGCGAGGAATCTATTTATTACCAGCCAGCCGCTTCTGCGTCTCGGTGAGAATGCCGCGCAGAATGTTGATCTCGATGCGCTCCAGCTGGGCGCGGTTGTAGAGACGGCGCAGCCGCTGCATCAGGTGCTTGGGATTAGCCGGATCGAGAAAACCCACCTGGATCATGGTCTCTTCCAGATGCTTGTAGAAGCGCTCCACATCCTCCATCGGCGCCAGTTCGTCACGCTCGCGCGAAGTAGCCATCTCGCGCTGGCGTGCCATCATCGTTTCGTAGGCGATCACCTGCACTGCTGCCCCAAGATTCAGTGAGCTGAATTCGGGGTTGACGGGAATATGGACCAGAAAGTGGCTGCGCCCCAGCTCCTCGTTGGTGAGACCCGAGTGCTCGCGACCGAAGATCACCGCCACGCGCTCTACATCGGTGCGCTCGGCGATCATCTCGCCGCACCCCCGTGCATCCACCTGCGGCCAGGCCAGGGTGCGCAACCGGGCGCTGGTGGCAAACACCAGCTGACACCCGGCCAGTGCCTGCTCCAGGGTGTCGCACATCACCGCACCCGTGAGCAGATCGTCGGCGCCGGAGGCACGCGCCGTCGCTTCCGGATCGGGGAAGCGCTCGGGGCGAACCAGATAGAGTTCGTTGAGCTCCATGTTCTTCATGGCACGTGCCGCGGCACCGATGTTGCCAGGGTGTGAAGTCTCGACTAAAACAATCCGAACCGTAGGAAACACTAACTACCTGCCTGTTTTATCTATCTGTTGATTGCGAGCCCCTTTTATCCTGTCCCTCTAGTCGGAAGGTCATAACGCCTCGGGGGAAATTAAAAGGGGTACGTTGGATATGGGCTGCAATTTCAATGCATCCCGGCTAGAATACGCCCCCTGTTCCGGGCCCTGCGCCCCCCGCTCTCTTACAATCCGGAGGCTGTTTATGCATCCTGCACTCAATATCGCCGTGCGCGCCGCGCGCCAGGCCGGCAACATTATCGCCCGTTCCGCCGACCGTGTGGATGCCCTGGTCATCAATAACAAGGCTCGCAACGACTTTGTCAGTGACGTGGACCGCCTCGCGGAACAAGAGATCATCAACACCATTCTCAAGGCCTACCCGCACCATTCCATCCTCGCCGAGGAGAGTGGAGCAACACCCGGTAGCGACGAATTCCAGTGGATCATCGATCCCCTCGACGGCACCACCAACTTCCTGCACGGCTTTCCCCAGTACGCGGTCTCCATCGCCTTGATGTACAAGGGGCGTCTCGATCAGGCGGTGATCTACAACCCCATCAGCCAGGAACTCTTTACTGCCAGCCGTGGCGGCGGTGCCAAGCTCAATGACCGGCGCCTGCGCGTCACCAAGCGCAACAGCCTCGAAGGCGCCCTGCTCGGCACCGGTTTTCCTTTCCGCCAGCAGCACCTGCTCGACATGTACCTGGCCACCTTCAAGGCACTGCACGCCGACACCGCCGGCATCCGCCGCGCCGGATCCGCAGCACTGGATCTCGCCTTCGTCGCCGCTGGCCGTCTCGACGGCTTCTGGGAGTTCGGCCTGAGCCCGTGGGACATGGCCGCGGGTGTGCTGCTCATTCAGGAGGCCGGCGGCCTGGTGAGCGACATGGGAGGCGGCCATGATTTCATGGACAGCGGCAACATCGTTGCCGGCAATCCCAAGGTCTTCAAGGCCATGTTGCAGACCATCCGACCGCACCTGCCGCCTGAGATCCAGAAGTAACCAACCGGCCAACGGGTTAAACGCAAAGGGGCGAAGGGCGCCAAGGGACGCAAAAGCGCAGAGCATTCCCTGATTAAATTAACTCTGCGTCTCCGCGATCAAATCGCCGGTCAATCAAAGAATTGGTAGGAGGGGATTTATCCCCGATGCACGGCGAACTCATTGCGCAGTCATCGGGACTGAAGTCCCTCCTACAACGCTTCAAACACAAAGAGGCCCGCGATTGCGGGCCTTTTTCTTCAGATGACCAATTTCGTGGTTACAGCATTGGGTGTTCGTCGAGATCGGCCCCTTCCTTCACCACCGGCGCGAGGTTTTCGTGGGAGATGCCGAGCCACATGGCGATGGGGCTGGCTACCAGCACCGATGAGTAGATGCCGAACAGGATGCCGATGGTGAGCGCGGTGGCAAAGTAGTGAAGCGGCTCGCCACCGAAGAAGAACATCGCCAATACCGCAAGCTGGGTGGAGAAGTGGGTAATGACGGTACGCGACATGGTGCGGGTGATGGCGTTGTCGATAATCTCCGGCACCGAGGCCTTGCGCATCTTGCGGAAGTTTTCGCGCACGCGGTCGAACACAACCACCGATTCGTTTACCGAATAGCCAAGCACTGCCAGGACGCCCGCCAGCACCGTCAGTGAAAACTCCCACTGAAACAGTGCAAACATGCCGAGGATGATCACCACGTCATGCATGTTGGCGATGATCGCCGCCACCGCGAAACGCCATTCGAAACGCAGGGCCAGATAGGCCATGATGCCGAAGGCCACCACAATCAGGGCCAGCCCACCGTTTTCATAAAGCTCTTCGCCGACCTGCGGACCGACAAATTCCACTCTGCGTAATGTTGCGGAGGCATCTTTCGTCTTGAGCAGCGCCATCACCTTGTCGCTCAGTTGTGAGCTGCTCAATCCCTGGACCAGAGGCAAGCGAACCAGCACATCGCGCGAGGTGCCGTAGTTCTGCACCGCAGCGTCCTTCCAGCCATCCTGCTCCAGCGCACTGCGGATCGCACCGAGATCGGCCGTCTGGGCGTAGTTGACCTCCATATCAGTGCCGCCGGTGAAATCGACGCTGAGATTGAGGCCACGAATCGCCAGGGCCGCCACTGCGATGATGAAGGTCACCAGCGAGATGGTGGTGGTCAGCTTCCCGTAGCTCATGAACGGGATATCTTTCTTGGGGTGGAATATCTCCATGCTCTATGTACTCCCGGATTCGATCAGATGGACAGCCGCGCAATGCGCGCCTTGCGTCCGTAAACGAGATTGACGATACCGCGCGACACCACCACCGCACTGAACATCGAGGTGAGGATGCCAATGCAGAGCACCACGGCGAAACCACGCACCGGCCCGGATCCGAGCCAGAGCAGCGCGATGCCGGCGATGAGGGTGGTCACGTTGGAGTCCAGGATGGTGCCGAAGGCGCGCTCATAACCGGCATGGATCGACGCGTGCGGCGTGTTCCCGGCGCGCAGCTCCTCACGGATACGTTCGTTGATCAGCACGTTGGCGTCGATCGCCATACCGATGGTCAGCGCGATACCGGCCATACCCGGCAAAGTCAGAGTCGCCTGAATTATCGACAACACCGCCACCATCAGTATCGCATTGACGGCCAGTGAGATTACCGAGAAGAGGCCGAAGACCCGGTAATAGAACAACATGAAGATCGCGATGGCCGCAAAGCCGTAGATGTTGGAGTGGAAGCCTTTGGCAATGTTCTCCTTACCCAGGCTTGGACCAACGGTGCGGACCTCCACGATCTCCATCGGCGCAGCCAGCGCACCGGCGCGCAGCAGCAATGCCAGTGTGCGCGCCTCCTCGGGGCTGTCGAGACCGGTGGTCTGGAAGTTCTTGCCGAAGACCCCCTGGATGGTGGCGACACTAATCACCTCTTCGACACGGCGGGTCACATGTTCCGTCTTGCCATCGACCACCTGAGTCTCGGGGCGGTTTTCGATATAGACCACCGCCATCAGCTTGCCGACATTCTTCTTGGTGTTGTCGAGCATGCGCATGGCACCCTGGTTATTGAGGGTGACCGAAACCAGTGGTCTGCCGGTCTGCTGCTCAAACCCCTGTGCGGCATCAATGATCTGATCCCCCTTGACGATCACCTGCTTCATAAGCAGAACCGGGTTGCCATCACGCTTGTAATAGATACGGGAGTTGGGCGGCACGCGTCCGGCCAGGGCATCCTGGACGCTATGCTCTTCGTCGACCATGTGATATTCGAGGGTGGCGGTCGCACCGATCAGACGCTGTACATCGGCGGCGTCCTGCACACCGGGGAGCTGGACGACGATGCGATTGTCACCCTGCTGCTGGATCACCGGTTCGGCGACGCCTGACGCGTTGACGCGATTGCGCAGGGTAGTGATGTTCTGCTTGACGGCGAAGTTGCGCTGATCGCGCATCTCCTGCTCACTGGGGGCCGCATTGAGTATGTAGCCCTCGGCCGAGTCAGCAGATGTCAGGACCAGCGTGCGGTTGTAGCTGTGGATAACCTCCTGGGCCTTGTCCCGCTCGGCGGCATCGCGGAATTTCATCTCCACCAGGTTACCTTTGGCGGTAACGCTGCTGTAGGGAACTCTCTCCTGCTGCAGATGGCTGCGCAAATCACCTTCATAACGCTCGATGGCCTGCTTCTCCACCGCCGACATATCGACCTCCAGCAGGAGGTGGACGCCCCCGCGCAGATCGAGACCGAGATACATAGGCTTGGCGCTCACCTCATTGAGCCATGCCGGTGTTGCCGGCACCAGATTTTGCGCCACCACGAAACCATCGCCCAGCAACTGGCGTATCGCCTCGAAGGCCTTGAGCTGAGTATCGGTATCAGTGAAACGCACCTGCAACATGCCGTTGGCCAGGCTGTATCCCTTGTAGGCGAAATGGGCTGAGTCGAGCGATTGCATCACCCGGTCACGCAATGCCACATCGACCTTGTTGCCGCGTTCGGCACTGATCTGCACAGCGGGATCGGCACCGAAGATATTGGGGAGAGCGTAGATGATCCCGAGGGCCACGATGGCCACAATGAGCAGGTTTTTCCAAAGCGGATAGCGATTGATCATGGCGCTGTCTCAATA